>CDZK01003245.1_pt1 | contig 32683 bp, 40 predicted proteins | sample 557401 | NCBI WGS metagenome assembly CDZK01 (sample SAMEA3182108, study PRJEB8094) | gut metagenome | biome: human; feature: gut; material: Stool; isolation source: human stools | place: Canada | collected 2013-04-25 | reverse complement strand
ACGACCTCCGGGTTATGAGCTGCCGTCGGTTTCTCCGTCCGCTGCGCCGCAGTGCTTTCCGGACTTTTTTGAGCCTGAAATCGCCCAAAACCCGAAGGTTGGTCCTCTCCGCTCCACCTCCATTTTTCCTGTTCTGGGTCAAAATCTGGGTCTGAAAAAAGTATGCCTTACAAGTTTTATTCGAATCATTTGGAGTAAAGTGTTCCCTATTCTGCCGCCACATCATGCCGCCGGAGATAACGGACAGCCAAGAGGGTGAACACCACCGTATAGATCGCGGTGGAAAGCAGGAAGGGAACAACGTCCAGTTCCATCTCCGGGTTGTTGGCCCGCATCCCGATGCACAGCAGGGAGTAGGGGAAAGCGTACCCGAACCCCTGGGCCGTGACGATCAGCCCCGCAATGCCGCCCACCAGGCCGAAGGCCACCGGCGGAGCGAAGGCCCGGATCCGCAGGCTGAAATAGAGCTGCACCGCGCACACCGACACGCCTCCCAGCGCCCCGCACAGCAGCCATCCGGCCAGCTCCGGCGGGATGGGGCCGGTGAGTCCCACGATCTTCCCGCTGAGGACAAAGAGCACCCCGATCCATGCCTGGGAGAGCAGGGAGATGACCGCGGCCCAGATCAGTTTGGCAAGACACAGGGCGCTCACCGGCACGGGCGCGGTGAGGAAACTGTTCCAGTTGTGGTCTGTGTGCTCCAGCCGCCACTGCCATGCGCAGAACACCCCCAGCAGGGCGGGGAGAAAGAACATGGAGGAAAACAGGGTGTGTTGGCTCCACAGGCTGTACCACTCGCTCCGCAGCAGTCCCAGGTTTCCCAGATAGTTCATGGTGCCAAGGACCGCCGGAAAAATGGGCAGCACCACGAAGGCCAGCCATACCGGTGACCGGCGGAACTTGACCAGCTCCGCCTTCAGACAGCGCAGCAGCATCCCTCACACCTCCTTCCGGATGAACAGAGCCCGGCCTGCGATCAGGAATACTGCCGCCCACAGGCACAGCAGCACCAGGTCCGTGGGCTGGGGCCACTCCCAAAAGAACCAGGTGAACCGGGTATCCGGGTTCCAGTTCATCCCCACCAGGGACAGCAGACCATAGTAGCCCCAGGGGATGCACCGGGTCAGGGCTGGCGGGAATAAGAGAGATAAAATCCCGAGGAAACTCCCGGAAATCCCGCACACCAGAGCCACTGCCTGGTTGGGAAAGCGGAGGGACAGCCCCTGCTGCAGGGCGTAGACCATCATGGACACCGCCCAGGAGATCAGGGTGAACAGCCCCATCCTGAGCCAGGGGATCTCGCCCGGAAACCGCCATAGGACGCCCACCCCGGCAAAGATCGCCCAGCGGACCAGAAGCAGCGCCGCCAGTACCAGGGCACCCCAGGCCAGTTTCGCGCCGTAAAGGGCGCCCGGCGACGCCATGGTCTCCAGCAGCTTCAGGGTCGTTCCCTTGTGCTCCAGCTCACAGTTCCGGCTGGCAATGGTGGCCACGCTGATGGGCATGATGATGGCGTCCACCATGGCCAGATCATACAGCAGCAGCATCCAGCCCTGGAGGAGATCCTCGGCATCCTGGCGGGCGAAGGTGGAGACGATCCACACCGCCTCTGCCGCCAGCACGGCGGCGCACACCAGCAGGATTTTCCGCCGGCGGCACTTAAAAAACTCCAGCTTCAGCAGCTTCATAAACTCGCCGCCTTTCCCGTCAGTTCCAGGAAGATGTCCTCCAAACTCTTCTGCCGCTCCTCCAAGCGGATGACGCCCAGATTGCGCGCTCCCAGCAGGCGGGTGAGCTGCCCGGCCAGCTCGTCGGAGAGGATGGGGAGAATGAGGTACCCCTCTTCCTCCTGACAGGGCACAGATTTCTCCTGAAGGATGGCCTTGGCTACGGCGTTGTTGGTGGTCCGCAGGGCCAGGTGGTGGCGGCTGCGGCCGTGGAGGGCCTCCAGGGTGTCCTGGAACACCAGTTCCCCCTCCCGGATGATGGCTACATGGTCCGCCATCTGGTCGATCTCACTGAGCAGATGGCTGGACACCACCACCGTCATGCCGAACCGCTCCGGCAGGGAGCAGATCAGCTCCCGCATCTCCTGGATGCCCGCCGGATCCAGGCCGTTGGTGGGCTCGTCCAGGATCAGCAGCCTGGGAAAGCCCAGGAGAGCCGCCGCCAGGCCCAGCCGCTGCTTCATCCCTAAGGAGTAGTGGGCCACCTTCTTGCCTCGCTGCCCGTCCAGGCGGACAATCTGCAGCACCTCCCGGATGTTCTTCTCCGGCACGCCCCGGAGGGTCTGGACAATCCGCAGGTTTTCCTCCCCCGTGAGGTGGCCGTAGTAGCTGGGGCTCTCGATGAGGCTCCCTACCTGCCGGAGCACGGCCAGACGGTTTTTGCTGTCCATGCTCTTTCCCAGCACCCGGATGCTGCCCGCCGTGGGGCGCACCAGTCCAAGGATCATTTTCAGCGTGGTGGACTTTCCTGCCCCGTTGGGGCCCAGGAAGCCGTAGACGCTGCCCTCGGGCACATCCAGGTCCAGGTGGGCCACCCGCAGGGCGTTTCCATACTGTTTGCACAGGTCGTGTGTCTCGATGATGTTCATGGCAAGACCTCCTTACGCTCCCAAGGATAGCATCTCTGCCTTACGCCCCCATGAAGCCCACCTTACGTTTACCTTACTTCTGCATGGAGGTCTGGACGGATGAACAGGATTTGCTATAATGAGGGGAGAACGAAAAAGGAGGCCCGGTATGGCCTATCGGATTTTGATCGTGGATGACGAGCACGAATTGCAAAACATGGTAAAGGAGATTCTGACCCAGGCGGGCTATGAAACGGACGCCGCTCTCTCCTGCGCCCAGGCCCTGGAGCGCTTCCAGGCTGGAAACCCGGACGCGGTGCTGCTGGATGTAAACCTGCCGGACGGGGATGGGTTCTCCCTGTTTGGGCAACTCCGGGAGAGCCGGGACGTGCCGGTGCTGTTTCTCTCCGCCCGGGACGAGGACGCTGACCGCCTCCGGGGGCTGGGCCTGGGGGCAGATGACTACATCACCAAGCCCTTCCTGCCCCAGGAGCTGCTGCTCCGCCTGCGCTCAGTCCTCCGACGGGTCTACCGGGAAGCGCCAGACACGGTACGGCTGGGGGACGCGGAGATCGATTGGGGCAAGGGCATCGTCCGCCGGAACGGCGGGGAGACCGCCCTCACGGCCAAGGAGTTCGCCCTGCTGAAGAAACTTTGGGAGGCCCGGGGCAACATCGTTACCATCGACGCATTGTGCGATACTCTCTGGGACGGACCGCTGGTGGGCTATGAGAACACCCTGATGGTCCACATCCGCCGATTGCGGGAGAAGATCGAGGCGGACCCCTCCCACCCCAAGTACCTGCTGACGGTGCGTGGCTTGGGCTACCGGCTGGTGCGGGAGGGGACGAGATGAACCTGCGGAGTCTGCTCAAGGGTGCCATCCTGGTGACCGCCTCGGCGGCGCTGATCGCCGTCATCACCATGGCGGGCATTCTGGCCTTCGTCTTCTACCATTCCGACGGCGGCCGGAGCTGGGGCGTCTCGGTGTCCAGGGTCTCTTCCACCCTGACCTGGAACGGCACGGCATATGAATTCTCCGGAGAGGATCTTCTGGGGGACGACCGCTGGGCTATCCTGATCAGCGAGGACGGGCAGGTGATCTGGTCTTTCCGCAAGCCCACCGATGTGCCGGAGCAGTATTCCCTCACGGACGTGGCCTCGTTTACCCGGTGGTATCTCCGGGACTACCCGGTACAGTGCCGCATCCGGGACGACGGCTTGCTGGTGGTGGGGTCCCCCAAAGGGAGCGTGTGGAAGCACGACATCTCCACGGCGTCCCAACTGCTGCACGACGCGCCCCTGTGGATCGGCGGCATTTTCCTGCTGGCTCTGGGGTGTGTGCTGCTCCTGGCCTATTTTGTGGTGCGCCGGTGGTTCCGGCAGGCCCAGCAGGTGCGGGACGCCGCCCGGTCTGACTGGATCAACGGCGTGTCCCACGACATCCGCACCCCTCTCTCCATGGTCATGGGCTATGCCGCCCAGATGGAGGGGGCCGCCGACCTGCCCCCGGAGCGGAGGCGCCAGGCAGGGATCATCCGCGCCCAGAGCCAGGCCATCCGGGATCTGGTGAACGACCTGAATCTCACCATGCGTCTGGACTGCGCCATGCAGGCTTTGCGGAAGGAGCCCCTCCAGATCGAGGCGTTCCTCCGACAGACCGCCGCCGATTTCCTGAACGGCGGCCTGGGGGATGGGTTTGACTTCGAGATGGATCTTCCGGCGAAACCTCTGCCCCAAATTGATGCTGACCCGTTCCTACTCCGCCGAGCGGTAAACAACCTGCTCACCAACTGTGTGCGGCACAATACGCCCGGCTGCTCCATCCGTTTGGGTGCCAGGGCCGAGGGCAAAGAAGTTGTCATTTTCGTAGAGGGTGGCACGGCGGAAAGCGTCCCATTGCAGCACGATTCGTCCCGTCAGTTGGAAGCAGACGGCGGGGCCGGCCACGGCACAGGGCTGAAACTGGTGCACCAGATCGCCGCCGCCCACGGGGGGAGAGCAGACTTCAGCGGTGGGACACCGTTCCGATGTGAAATACGGATGCCGGTGAAAGCGAGATAAGACGGGCACCACAGAGTCGTTTCTACTAAAACGAAATTTTCTTCCCCAGATGGGGGCAAGCATCGCGCCCGGCTATACGCCGGGCGCAGTTCCGGGCGGTAGCCCGGGCCCACTTTAGGCGGCCCAAGGGCCGAAAAGCAGCGGAAGAAACCGGGCACTGCCCGGCCATATACTCTGCGGCCTGCTGGATTTTGATATGCCGGTGACAAAGAAGAAACCTTTTTTCTCTGTCATTGAGCCCCCAACAGTTCCACCCCTGTTTGCCCTTGTGAGCCGCTGTGTCGGACGAATGGGGGCCGGGAGGCATCCATGTCCACAAAACCCAGCCTCAGCCCTTGTTGGGGCTGTGTGGTGAAAGAACGAGACACCTCACACCTGCATTGGCCTTCCTCCTCAAATGGCAAGATGACATGAGGTTTCCCCCAACGATTGGACCCACTTTCACCGGCGGATTTCCATGTTTCTGGAAGTGAACTGGGGGGCGAAAGAAAAAGCAGGATAAACGCCGGGGTCGCCGGTGGCGCCTCCGGCCGGTCACATCTGCCCGCAGTGCGGGCAGTTACAGGTTTTTTCGGTGTATCAAAAGTGGGGTCAAAAACAGCAAGCGGGAATCACGTTTGCGGTCACATTCCCGGAATGCTTAGAGGCATGGACAAAAAGTAGGGGTCATGCTGGGGATACGTACAGCTTTCTGCTGCTTTGCCACACAGTTCTGGCAGGGGCTCCCCCTCAGATATTGCGGTGCTGAAAACAACAACAGAGCCCTTGCTCTTGGCGGCCAACTTGTTACTTTTCTGATAACAGATGCCACGCCCCCTGGCTATTGGGCCTATGTCGTGGTATGCTTTGCCGTTGACAAGGAGGCGGCACGATGTACGACTACATGAAAGCCTTGCACGCACGGTTCTGCCGGGAGCCGGAGCTTCAAAAAGTCCGGGCAGAACTGGACCGGGCTTACAGAGAAATCAAAACGAGGTTAGACCCGCAAGATCAGGAGACCCTGCTGCAGCTGGCGGATCTGGAGAATGAACTGCGGGAAGAAACCTCTCTGACATCCTTCATCGCTGGATTTCGGCTGGGTATGGGGATTGTCGGAGAAATCGAGCCCTACTGTTTTGAGGACGAGGAGGAAATGCAGGCCATAGAAAGAGCGAAAGCGAGATATCTCCATATCAAAAATTGATACGCTATATACAAAGAAAAAGGGCTGCCGCTGGCAGCCCTTTTTTAACTTTCTGATAACTGTGGCTGTAAGCCCTGGCTATTTCTCTTTCCTGTGGTATGTTGTGTCGTTGAAAAGGAGGCTGATACCATGGCAAAGAAACGCGCCAACGGAGAGGGGAACATCAGAAAGAGAAAAGACGGTCGATGGGAGGGCCGCTACACCGCCGGGCACGATCCGGAGACCGGCAAGCCTATCTACAAGAACGTCCTGGGCCGGACCCAAGCAGAGACAAAGGCCAAGCTGAAAGCGGCTATCGAGGAAACCAAAAATCTGGACGTCACCAAAGCCGGGAAATACACGGTAGGTGCCTGGATGGACGAGTGGTTCGAAAACTACGCAAAGGTGAAAGTGAGACCGTCCTCTCACCAGACCTACCGAGGGTACATCGACAACCATATCAAGCCGAATATCGGCAAGATTCCACTGGAAAAGCTCACTTCTCTGGAGTTACAAAAGCTCTACAAGAAGCTGCTGACCAGCGGGAGAATTGACCGAGTCGAGAGCAAGAAGCAGGCAAAGGGTTTGAGTCCCAAGACCGTGCGGAACATTCATCAAATCATCGCCTCGGCCATGAAGCTGGCCAAAGAGCAACGGCTGATTGTAGCTGATCCCACTGAGGGCTGCGCCCTGCCGAAGCTGGAACATCGCGAGATGAAAACGCTACCCGTCGAGCAACTGACCTCCTTCCTCAGAGAGGCAAAAGAGAGCGGCGTGTTCGAGATGTACTACATTGAGCTGTCCACTGGTCTCCGGCGGGGCGAGCTACTCGGCCTGAAATGGGAGGACATCGATTTCGAACACGCCAACCTCCGGGTGAAACGGCAGATCGCCCGGATCAACGGCGAGGTAGTGGAAGCTCCGCTCAAGACGAAGAACGCCTATCGCACCCTGCCCCTGGCGGAGGACACAATCCAGGTTCTGAAACAGCAGAAGAAAAAAGTGGGCAGTAACCCCTGGGTGTTCCCATCGCCTACCGGCGGCCCGATCTCCCCGGACAGCGTCCTGCATATGCTCCATCGGGTGCTGAAACGGGCAGGATTGCCTCGGGTCAGGTTCCATGATCTACGGCACACGTTCGCCACGCTGGCACTTCAGAACGGCGTGGACATCAAGACGGTGTCCGGGATGCTGGGGCACTTCTCGGCAGGTTTCACCCTGGATACCTACGCCCACGTCACCACGGCGGCCCAGAAGGAAGCGGCGAAAACTATGGGAAAAGTTCTGGCGAATGCTATCTGATGCCACAAAAAAGTCAGGAAGCCCGGAGGCGAAAACACCGCCTCCGGGCACGTTTTTTGCCCCGTATGGGTCACGGTTTGGGTCACCTCGGTGTCCAGGAAATGGGGACGTCCCCCAAAGTTGCAAAAAGGCAGAGAAAAACACCGCTTTCCGGCTGGAAAGCGGTGTTTTTGTGGAGTGTAAGACCAATTGAGATATCCCCGGAAATCCCTGAATTCATGGGCTTTGCGAGGCATTGGCCTTATTTTTTTGCCCTTTTTTAAGCAGAGCATCGGCAGATTCTCTGTGTGATGGGCCATTTTAGTGTTCGTCCAAAAAAGATGTCCGCTTTATCCATGCCGAAAGATTGACTGAGGGAAGCGCCTGCTTCATCGGACACATCATCCAAGGAGTTCGTCCAGCAGGTAGTTGTATTCCGGCAGCTGATCCGTGTACTCTTTCATCCATTCCCGCATAGCTCGCTTTTCCAGATTGGTGGCTTCCGTGTAATCCTCGCTGTGCCCTTCCTGCTCCATAAAATCGTATGCAAGATTCTGATAGATCTCTTTCACCAATGTTTCGGGATCTTCCAGTCGTGTTACATCGGAGTCATCAATGGAATCCGCCGCAGGCAGGCCAAGCAGAACATACCCGAACTTTTTCGAATAGACCACATCGAGCAATTCAGAGCCTTCAATGTAGTTCTGGAATACCCCAAGGACCCTCTCAAGCTCACTTTTCTTTTCCTCTAATGAACTCATGGCAACATCTCCTTCCGCCGGAATGAGCAACTTTCCCGGTCTGGTGTATGTGGTTCTTTTATTATACCGCATTTTCTTTGGCCGTGGAAGAGAGGTGGGACGGGAACTTTTCCCAATCACATGGTCTGTTCCATCGTTGCCACCCGGAAATAACCATGAGAATATGCGGGGGCCAGATCAATTTCGCCATCTGGGCAATAGACCCGGACTCCTGCTGCGGTCAACTTTTCTCCAATCGCCGCCAAACCTTCGGCGTCACGAGCCAGACGGTCGCCGTTCATCACCAGCACCCGGTCATAAAGCCACCAGCTGATATAGTCGTACTGGTCGTTGACCGCTTCCTTCAGCACATCCAGCAAGGCGGCAAGAAGCGGCGCTCCGCCCTCAAATACGAAATGTCCGTCTCCCATCAGGGTGAGCGCCTTACTGAACTGTTCGTCTCGATCCTATTGCGCTTGGATCTTTCGCAGGGCTTCGCAGAAGGTTTCCTTGGACAGCATTAAAGTCCCCCTCCCAGATTCTCCCCCTCCGCTTCCTGTTCGGCTTTCCATTTCAGAAGCAAGGAGATGGCCAACTCCTGAGTAGCGGGATCGACGCAGAACTCGAAGAACTTCACAGCCAACATTTCTGGCGTCAGCCCCATAGGAGCGATTATCTTTTCCAGTTGTCCCAGAAGCTCTGCGTCCACCTGGATCTCCACGAGCTCATATCGCTTTTCATCCATGGTGCGTTTCCTCGCCTTCCGGAGATTCCTTCCGCAACTCGTCCAGCCGCTGCCGGAACAGCTCCTGGAGCTCCTTCCAGACCTGCGGCTGCTTGAGGGTCACTATCGGCTGGTTCAGTTCCCGCTCCAGATCGGCGACAGCCACCGAAAGCGTCTTTTCATCGAACAACTGGTAGTGGCGACGAAGATACTGGACGACCGCCGCACTCTCCTCATCTTCGCTGCGCATGGCATAACGGAGGGCGCTGTTGATGACACAGGAAAAGTCATCCACATAGTCAAGGTTAAACCAGGAGGCTGGGCAGAGAACCAGGTCATCTTTGCCTTCCTCGGTGATCACCAGCCCAATGTCCTCGCGGCTTATCCTTTCCAACACGGTGTCCAGGTCATCTGCCAGTGCCTGGCGTGAGATGCGTTCCATGCTTTCCAGAGGTTGTAAAATCGGCATCCTTTCCTTCCTCCTATCGACTTCTTTGGTCTTGCCAGATGTGAGCACCCGGCTCAGGCTGTGCCATACTCGGGGATATGGCTCCAGTTTTCCATATCGGCTCAAATGTGCGCTGATTGCTGCCACAGCGGCGGAACGGGTAGCTTCGTCCAGACGGTTCAGGTTCCGGCAGGTGAATTCCACGGTTACGCTGGGCATGTAGGTGTGCCGCCCCAGACTGTAGTGGATCGCCGCCAGAACGATATGCCGCAGCTCTCCATCCAAAATGGGAGCGAGGATTCTCACGGAGAACAGCAGCCCGGTGCTTCCTTTTTGGGACTGGAGAGAGAGGCCGTTTCGCTCGGCTCGTTCCATCATGTGCGTCCAGTCCTGCCGTGCGATGAAGCCGGCTACAGGGGCCACCTCATAAAAGCCTCTTTTGTGTCTCACGGCTGCACCTCAAGCCCGGATTTTGACAGACCTTTATACAGAAGATTGTTGGCCTCCATCTCCTCAAAGGTGACCGGCTCGAAGTGATTGACATCCACTCCGGCATTCAGCATTCTCTCGTTTCCCTGGATGAGCGGCCAGTAATCCGCGTCGGTATTGCCGTGGATGTGGCCAAAGACCATGTAGCAGCGCATGATGTGAGGCCAAGACATCATGGGGTAGTGACAGAGTGTGTACTGCCGCTTCCCGTCTGCGACATACAATAGGTTATTGACACTTTCAAAGAATCGTTCCATCTGACAACTCCTGATCCATCCCCGGTCATGATTCCCAAGGATGAGGTGTTTCTTCCCCCGCAGCCGCCGCAGGTATTCCTCCGGCGGCTTTTGGCTGCGGTAGATCAGGTCGCCGAGGATATAGACAGTATCCTTCCCTGTGACCTTATGGTTCCAGTTTTCGATGAGAGTTTCGTCCATCTCCTCGATACTGGAAAAGGGCCGATTGCAAAGGCGGATGCAGTTTTCGTGACCGAGATGCAGGTCAGAGGTAAAGAAGATCATGGGGTTTCACCCTCCTTCTTCATCCTGGGAACCGGGATCGGCTGCCATCGGCAATATTTTGCAAGTTCATCCTGATGTTCCCGAGGCAGATTCATAAAATCGACGATGTCCTCTCCCGGAAACCTGTCGTGGCAGTAGGCGGGAAAGACTCCCTCCGGCACGATGCCGATGGACTCCGCTCCGGTCAGGCGGGCCTTCAGTTCCTCTGCGTTTCGGATACATACGGGAACGCCTGCCCGATGAAGCGCCAGGAAGAAACGGACCGCCTCAATCGTCCGGGTCTCCGCAAGACCGGCCACCACCAGATAGTAGCCATGCGCATCTTGGTGTACGAAGCAGTCGATGTGGGTGCTGTTGCCGCCCCGGCATACCTCCCAGGGGTGGCCGGTGCGGGGACGCTCCTTCAGCCACCGTGCAAAGGCTTCAGAGGAATCTCCGTCCAGCTTGGACAGTCCCTCGTCCCGCCCATCGGCGTGGAGAGCGTACTGCTCTTTTTCCGATTTCTCCGTTCCGGTGTATCCCATAGCCCGATAGCCCAGGGCACAGAAGTGATAGAATTCGTTTGCGGTCACGGATGGGAGCCGCTTGTTATTTCCCAAAGGATACCCCACCGCCGAGGTGAGAAACTCCTCCACCTCCTGCTGGGAGATGTTCTGGAAGAACTCCTCCTTCCACTGAGGGAATACCCTCCACAGATCCCGGCGCAGGATGGTTCCGGTTCGATGCCAGATGGGCAGCTCCCGCTCCACCAGTTCCTGATAAGAGCCGGTCTCCACCATCTGAACGGCGTTCCGTACCGCCTCCTCCAGCCAAGCAGTGAATTTGGAGATGTCGTTGGGGAAGGAACGTTCTCTGCGGCCATCCACTTCCAGCACATGCCGATGCCCCAAGAATATTGCCCGATACCCGATCTCCTGATCCTCGCCGGCGGCAAAGTGGAACCACGCTGCCTCCTCCGGGAACTCGGAATGCCACCAGGTTTCAAACTCCTCAAAGTTCTCCACCTGACCGTCCGCCCGCAGTTCCTCAAAGCTGCCGAAGTCTTCGATGGTACCTCGCTCCGCACGGAGCCATAGTTCCCAGCTTGTGTTCTCCGGGCCTGGCTCCAGCCGGTGGAGAAGGCGGAAGATCCGGTCGATGGCCACATAGGATGTCTCGTCATAGGTGAAGGAGCAGTTGATGTTTCGGTATTCCACCCGACCCAGCCAGTTGATGTAGTGCTTGATCTCTGGCGCTTTCATGTTTTCACCTCCTCAGTATCCGTATCCCCATCCTCCGTTTCCTCAAACTGGAGCCGGAAGAGGGCAGTGTGCTCTCCCACAAGAGCGGGGTATTTGTAATAGGCATGGCGGCAGAGGGTTTTGTACAGTTCAAAGAGCCTCGGATCATCTCCGAAGTCCACAAGCCCGTCCATGATTCGCTCGATCTCCCGCTCCTCAGTGATCCTGCCGTTCAACACCTGCTCTACCAAACGGCTGTATTGCTGATATGCGGCGTCCATTAGGCGGGAAATCTCCTGGACGATCTCACGGATTGCGGCAAAGCACGCCTCCTGCTCCTTGGCTTCCGGTCTTTCTTCCTCTGTCATAATGTGTCCCCTCCCGTCAAGAGCTGCGGCGCAGCCTCCACGCTGTGGAAGAGGAAGTGCATCCGGTCGATATGCTTGTCAATATGCCAGTGTCCACAGAACCAGTGGTCGTATTTGAGTTTCCGCTCGATCGCCTCCAGCCATTTCTCGGTAGAGTCGTCCACGGTACTCTGGTCGATCATCGGAAGAAAGGCTTCCCGCGGCTCATACGGATAGGGACAGGTGTGGGAGAGGACGGTATCTACCTGCCACCCGCAGGCATCCAGCGTCTGGATAACCTTGTCCTTGATCTCCTGGGAAGGCTGCTCATCCGGCCACCAGCCGTACCCTCTGGCCAGCCGGTAGAATTTGTCCACGCTGTAAGCTCCGCCGATGACCAAGTGTCGGAGACCTTCCAGATCAAAGATCTCACCATCCATGGCAAACAGCAGACGTGGAAAGGCTTCCTCTACCCAGACTGTCCCGCCGTTCCACTGCTTCGTCCGATAGGAAGGGATGCTGGCCGGCCGGATCTCATGGTTGCCGTGGATGCAGAGCATCGTCGGCTTTACGGCGGCAAGAACTCTCTTCATCTCTGTGTCTCGCCGGTTTCGGTAGTAGTTCGCTCCTACATCTCCAAGCAGAACCAGAGTATCCTGCTCTGTCAGCTTCTTGCTGTCGCAAAACTGTATGACCTCATAGGGGTCTCCGTGGATATCACCCGTGTAATAGATCATTGGTCATTCCACCTTTCTTTTCTCATTATACCAACTCGGAAGACCCATATCCGGGACTTTCCAAAAACATATCCACTGTTCCAAAAATATATCCACCTTTACTGGCATAGATCGACCGGCAGTCAATGCTCGTGACTTCCGGTTGATTACTTTCTCAGGTTCAGACGGTAAAATCAAAGTTATCTGGTTTACCGTATCTGCCTTGATGCTCTTTCAAGGAGGCTTTCAGCGATTTTATAACATCCAGGAGAATCAGCATCTCATAGGTACTGCAATCCGAAAGGAGCAGGGCGATTTCTTCGCTGGCGCACCGTTCAGTGCTGATGATTTGCTCCATCAAAAGCCGTTCGGGAGATACTCCCAAGGCATTGGCGATAAGCACAAAGGTGTCAAGGCTCATGCTCTTGATCCCGCTCTCTATGTAGCTGATGTAAGATGGCGTTTTATCCACCAGTTCAGAGAGCATCGCTTGCGAAAGGTGGTTGCGCTGACGGACTTCACGGATGTGTTTTCCAATGACTTTGTAGTTCAGGCTCATAATAAGACCTCCAAAAAAATTTTGCAGTCTTATTATAGTGTTTAGATTATATCATCAACTCGGCCTTATATCAATTTCACCTCAAGTTGATATACTCTTAGAAATAGATAATCTGGAGAATATATTTGAGGGGGGAAGCCGATGACGGAACATGATTTGACCGAGAGCCAGCTGGTCGGCTCCCGTATTCGAGATGCGCGGATCAAACGCCGGATGAGCCAGGCCGATCTTGCTGCGAAGGCCAATATCTCGCTGCCCCATGTCAGCAATATCGAAAAAGGCAAGACGAGCATGAAGTTGGAAACCTTTATCCGAATCATCGAAGCCCTGCAAGTGTCTGCTGATTCCCTTCTTCGGCCCGATGTGCCGGAGGTGAGAAGCCTATACCAGAGCGAGTTTGACGAGCTGCTGGCCGACTGCTCTCCCAAGGAGCTGGATTCCATCCTGAAGATTGTTCGTGAGTTGAAATCCACTATGGCCAGACGGGATGACAATACCTGAAAAATTGCGAGCTGGAATTGCCGGCTCGCTTCTTTTTTTCTCATCTATCGACCAGAAGTCAAGGTGTTGACTTCTGGTCGATTTTGTTATTAGTCTGCAGATTATATAATGGCTTGGAAGAGAAATAACACAGGGGGAGCAAATATGTCAGATCTGGCCGTTCAAAATAGAGAGTCAGAGCAGGAAGTTATGCCCTCATTTGATTTCCTGCTGGAGAGGGAGACGGAACGAAACACCCTTTTAGCGGAACATCGTGCCTGGTTAAAGGAAATCAAGCGGGAACGCCCACTTCCCAAAACACATTACCGTGTGGCGGTATACATCCGCTACTTCAACCAGACCCGCTATGAGGACTATCTCTCAGCTCATAAAAAGCAATTTCTTGATACACTGGCTCTCTGCCCAAACTGGAAGTTTGTCGGTTTCTATGTGGACGAGGGCAGCACTGCGCCCAATATGGAGAGCGCCCCGGAGTGGTCAAGGCTCCTTCAAGACTGCTACGAGGAAAAGGTCGATCTGATCATTACCCAGAAAGCAAGCAATATCTCGAAGAAGCTCTCCGAGCTTTCTTTCTGTACGCGCCTTTTGGCAGCACTCCCAAAGCCAGTGGGCGTTTACTTCGTTTCGGAGGATATTTATACGCTGGCTTCCTATTACCAGGAGGATCTACACGACCCCTACTTTTTGCCAGATCCCGGTTGGAAGATACTCCCTGATGACGAACCCCGGAGGGAAATGCTGCATGATTGACAAGTCCACACGCAAACAGCTTGCGGAACGGAAAGAACGGGTCCGCCGGCGTATCAACACAAAAGTTGACCCGGAGAACTATGAATTCATTCCGGCTAAAAAGCCCATCGACTATTACGATAATGATATAAGGCAGCGGGTCGCCGTGTATGCCCGTGTCTCCACAGACAATGTCCAGCAGACTTCCTCCTATGAGCTGCAAAAGAAATACTATGAGGATTTTGTTGTTCATCATCCCAACTGGACATTGGTCAAAATCTATGCGGATGAGGGGATCAGCGGGACTTCTCTGGCTCATCGGGACGAGTTCAACAGCATGATCGCCGATTGCCGCAGCGGGAAAATCGATATGATCATCACCAAAAGCGTGTCTCGCTTTGCCCGGAATGTGGTGGACTGTATCAGCATGGTTCGTATGCTTGCGGAGCTGCCCAGTCCTGTCGGGGTGTTCTTTGAGAGCGAATGTATCTTCTCCCTCAAAGACGATTCCCAGATGGCGCTTTCGTTTCAAGCCACCATGGCTCAGGAGGAGTCTCACATCCGCAGCCGGAGCATGGAGACCTCCTTGCGGATGCGGCTGGACGGAGGTCTGCCATTGACGCCCAAGCTGCTGGGGTATTCTCACGACGCAGATGGAAACCTGGTCGTCAACCCGGACGAAGCTCCCACAGTAAAACTCATCTTCTATATGTATCTGTACGGATATTCCACCTCCGACATTGCGGCGGCGCTCACCGAGCTGGGCAGGAAGACCTATCTGGGGAATGTCAAGTGGACATCCAACTCCATTGTCCAGGTCCTTCGCAATGAGCGGCATTGCGGGGATGTACTGACCCGGAAGACCTTCACCCCCAACTATCTGAACCACAAGGCCAGAAAGAATCGGGGGGACAGACCCCAGAGCCTTTACCGGAACCACCACGAGGGCATCGTCACGCGAGATGATTTCATTGCGGTTCAACACCTGCTGAACAATTCCAAGTATGGCAACCGCTCCATCCTCCCGGAGCTGCGGGTGATCGACAGCGGCCTGCTCAGGGGGTTCGTGACCATCAATCCCCGCTGGGCTGGATTTAAGCCGGCGGATTATTACCAAGCGTCCGCCAGTATCCATCCACCCGATGAGCAGCAGGCGGATGCATCCCTGCCCTCGAGCATCACATTGGTTCCGGGAGATTTTGATATGAGAGGCTTTGAAATCGCCCGCAGTGAATTCTTTGATAATTATCACCGTCCCTATGTACTTTTTCAAGATAAGAGGATCAAGTTCAGCACCACATGTGTTCGGTCTTTTGGGAAAGACAACCATGTGGAGCTGCTGGTCAACCCTGTGGAGATGAAGTTCGCCGTCCGTACAGCGGCGAAAAGCAGCCGCAACGCAGTCGTGTTTTCCAAGCTGTCAGACGGAAAGTATCAGCCCAGGGATATCGCCGGTGCGGCCTATGTAGAAACGCTTTTTCAGTTATTCGGCTGGAGTCCGGATTTAAAATACCGGATCGCCGGAGCGCTGTTTCAAACCGAAACTGAATCTGCGTATATTTTTGATGTCAATGATGCGGAAGCGTTTATTAAATCGTACCTGCTTTCCGGTTCAAAAAGCACGGAACAGGCGAAGGAGCCTGTACAGCCCCTTTCTGTCTCCGGCAAACGGGTGCGGGCAGTCCCGGAGGAGTGGATCGGCTCTTTTGGCAAGCAATATTACCTCCACCAACAGTCTTTCCCGCCCGTCTGCGATCAGAGTGAGGAAGACTGGAAAATCCGCATGGAGGGCCAGTTGTATGAAACCGGACAGAAACTCCGCGTGACAGGATTTGACGTGCTGCGTGACTATATCTGTCAGGAACTCGGTCAGCGCGGGAAGGAGGAATCCTAAATGTTCGAAGAAAGTCGGGAAAATACCGGCGGTGTAATCGCCGGAATGCTTCGTTCCCTGGAGGACGGGCATTTGGATATTGTTCCGTCTGCTGAATTAAAAAAAGCGGAACTGGCAGCTTCTCCCGCAAACAACAGTAGTGATGAGGTCCTGGAGATGGCCGGTGACTTTAACTACGATGGCTACCAAGTGGTACGCCGTGAGTTCTTCGCCCATATTAATGAGCCGTCTGTAACTTTCAACAATTACAAATTTTATGTAAATACCGCCTGCCTGAACCGCTTCCCACAAGTTGATTATGTGCAGGTATTGGTCAATCAGGAGAGCAGGATCTTGGCGATCCGTCCCTGTCGGGCGGAAGATCGGGATGCCTGCGCCTGGTGCACCAACGGCTCCGGCAGACGTAAACCGAAACAGATTACCTGCAAGATTTTTTTCGCCAAAGTGTTTTCACTGATGGACTGGAATCTGGACTATCGATATAAACTCCTCGGGCGGATAATCCATGCCAAGGATGAGTGGCTCATCGCATTTGATCTCACAGCGACCGAAGTGTATCAGCGGGTGCAAAAAGACGGCCAGAAGCCCAAGTCTTCTCGAACTCCCGTGTTTCCGGAGGGCTGGAAGACGCAGTTTGGACTCCCGTTCCGGGAACACCAGAAATCTATGCAGGTAGACATTTTTGAAGGATATGCTGTATATGGGTTGCGCGATAACATAGCTCCTGCTGCATCAGAGCAGTCAGACGAGGCTGCCTCTGATACTGGTAGTAAGTCCGTTTTGGGAGGACAAGGACATGAATCATGAAAATCAATTGCAGGCTTACTTAACGCTGGACCCTGCGCGAAACCGGATTCGAATCCACAGGCAAACGATTCGTCTCTTGAAGAATCCTGCGTATGTGCAATTCCTGGTAAACCCTGAAGAGCTGTATATCGCCGTTCTCGGATCGGACAAACCTATTTCAGGCGGGACCGCAAACAAGGTTCGGATGTCAAACACATCCCAGCAGTCTATAGAATTCTATAGTACGATCCTTATTAAAAACTTTTCCGAACTGCTGGGTGGCTTTGACCTGAGATTTAATTACCAGCTGACCGGTGAGATCGATCAAGTCAACCGGGTCGCATATTTTTCCCTCAAAACCGTCAAACAGCTGGAACGCAGGAGGCTACATGACAGAGAAAGCATTTAGGCAGCTTAACATCGATCCGGAATTCAAAAACTTGATTCGTCCACTTCGCCGGGAGGAATACCGGCAACTGGAGCTGAATCTGGTCATGGAAGGATGCCGGGAAGATATCATCGCATGGAATGATACCATCGTCGACGGTCATAATCGCTATGAAATATGCAATAAAATGCGCATTCCTTATGGAGTCAAGGAGCTGGATTTTCCAAGCAGAGATGCTGCCATCGCCTGGATCTGTGCGAACCAACTTGGGCGCCGCAACATCTCAGAAGAAACCAGGAAATATCTGATTGGGAAACAATATGAAGCGGAAAAGAAAGTACAGCGAAATAGGAATGGCTATAATCAGTACCGTCCGAACCCCAACATTACTGTGGGGAGAGGCCGCCCAATAGATGAAGAGAGTGGCCGGCGAACAGCAGCCCGGCTGGGAAGGAAGTATCATGTGTCCGGCGCAACCGTACAGAAATATGCGAAATACAGTGCAGCATTAGATACCATTGAACAAAATGCTCCTGAGCTTGTTCCGCACATTCTTTCCGGGGCATATAAGATTTCTTTCGAAAAAATCGTTGCTCTATCAGAAATGGAACCCGAAGAATTGAAAGCACTTAGTAAAAAAATCGGAAAAAATCCCTATGCGTTTGCTCGTTACAGTGAATCGAGACGATGCCTTTATTCCGACGCTTCTGCCAAGCCCGGTACAGCGGCGGCAGAACAGCCGGCAATCAAGACGATGCCCGCCTATGACCCGGATGCGGAAGTTGCTGGACTTACTCTTACGATCCCCTCCTGGATGAGCTCCATCGACCGGACAAAGTCCATGGCACATTTGGAAGCGATCTCACCTGCTGCAAGACAAAACCTCTTGGCGGCGTTGACTGAATTAGAAGGAAAAATCCAGGAAATGCTCAATGCAATTGAGGTGGAATCCTAATGGAAGATTATAGTATGTTTGTTCCCAATGTTCACTTCGAACAGATTCCCATCAAGAACCTCGTATCCAATCAGGAGTACCAGAGGAATATTTCCGAACAGCATGTGCTGAATGCTGCGGCACACTTTGATCTGTATCAGATCAACCCCGTGAAGGTAAGCCGTCGAAATGGGGTCAACTATGTCTTCAATGGCCAGCACACGGTGGAGATCGTCGCCCTGGCCTCTGGCTCTCGTGAAACGCCAGTCTGGTGCATGATATACGATGATCTGAACTACGAGCACGAGGCAGATATCTTCGCCAACCAGATGAAGTTTGTCAAACCGCTCCGTCCCTATGAAGTGTTTATGGCAAATGTGGAAGCCGGGAATCAGGAACAGCTTATGATCAAAGATCTGGTAGAGTCTTATTCTCTTTCCATTGGCCAGGTCAGAAACTATGGCGTTGTCTGTGCTGTCTCCACGCTTGAAAATATATATGAGCGGTTCGGTTACCATGTACTTGATCGAACACTCAGACTCTGCGTAGGCACCTGGGAGGGCGATATGAATTCGCTGTCTGCCAATATGCTCAACGGAATTGCCAGATTGGTCTACACGTTCGGCGATGCCCTGAAAGATGAGACCTTTAAGGAAAAAGTGGGGGAAATGTCGGTCAAGCTGCTTTCGAGAACAGCCAAGGAACGACGCCCCGGTTCTATGGGCTATGCTGAGGCGATGCTTCTGGCCTATAACCGCAAATGCAAATATCCGCTCAAATGGACCAAGCTCTACGAGAAGAATGTGGGGAACAATGAAGGACTGGACATTGATACGGATATGGACGAGGATGAGGGCGAGGACTCTTTTGAGGGAGTCGCCAAAGAATAAGCAAACGGACGGTTCCACCAGGAATCGTCCGTTTGTGATCTTATCATGGAAGGGAAAAGGCAGGGCGCATATACTCTATCGCTCCTCGGCTGAGACCATACTGTCCGGCCAGCCGTTCCCAGTGTCCGGATACTGTTTTGCAGACCTCCTCTGCAGCCTGTTCCGCTTCCTGAGGGGCCAGGCCGAAATAATCGGCTACTTCCAGAGCCAGTTCCAAGTCAATGGTGTTATCATACTCACTCACATTGAGGGAAAGCCGGTCCCCCGAGGGGACTGGGTTCACATCATAGAGAGGGGCCAGCCGCCAGCCGGTGGGTGTCAGAAGGAAACCATGGTTGCGCAGGTGGTCGTCAGTATTGGATACCGCCATGCTGAACACGATCCGCTTCCACAGCTCGACCAGATCCTGCCGGGGTGATGCCCCGTTGGCCCGGATGAACGCCGCCAGATCCAGATAGCTGCTTCCGTCCGCTGCAGAGGCTCCATCGGTCTTGCCCAGCAGGGTCATGGCGGAGGCGAAGTGGATGCGGCGGCTGCCGTTTCGGTCAAATCGCTTGACGAGAAAGGTACTGCCGGTCTTGGAGAACGTCTCCAATTTGGATTCCGGAACATCCAGTCCGCAGAGCCGTGCCAGGTCATGGACGACCTTCTCCCATGCGCCGCTGTTATATTCATCATGCTTGGAAGGGAACTTGGCGATCCACAAGGCGCCATCCGTGGCCTGCACCGTAGCTTTGGGTCTTGCACCGCCCAAGGAGGAGCCAGGGGCCAGAAGCTCACGCAGCCATTTTTCATTCAGGCCGCTCTCATCGTTCTCGAAAGCGATAGAGGCGTTTTCCAGCGTCCGAAGGTTTACCCATGGAGGCGTCGCAAACGCTTTATCGTTCGAAAGAAATTCGCCCCCTTCTTCCAGGCTGAACCGCAGCGCACCCATACGGGATTCATCGTAGACCCCCAACAGGAAGTCGCTCTCGGTGAGCTTACGGGGCTTGCGGTCCTCTTTGCGAGCGTCGATGGCCTCCTTGCGCTTCATCAGCAGACGCCCCCAGCGATCCGGACAGGAGTCGGAAAACAGGCCAAAGAGCTGCTTGTTCAGCGGCACATACTGCCGCCCGCGGTAGAGAGCCAGATCCGGGTCCAGAGAGAAGGAACTCTCGGCGGATGACAGCCAGGCCGGATCATACTCAAAGGAAAAGGTCTCCTGTCCGCGGACGAAGCCGCAGCGCAGCCGCCCCAGCAGAGTGGGTGCCTCTCCACGCCAATTTTCATATACATAGATGGTCTTTTCGTCCTGCGCCATGGGCTACTCTCCTTTCTTGGGCGCCCGCCGTCTGGTGGGCAGCGCCAGATCTTGTAGCTTCCTGCCAAATTCATCATCTTTTGCAATAAGCAGCAGGTCGCTGTCCATATTGTTTAATGCGTGCAGCACAGCGGCATAGGAGCCGATGGATACCGTAGGGGTGCCTTTCTCAATGGATATAAGAGTGGCTCGGCTGATCCCGGCACGCTCTGCTACCAATTCCAGGCTCAACTTCCTGCGCAGGCGGGCCAGGCGGATCTGCTCACCCATCTGTGCCAGGATCTCCCGTGTTTGCGGCATGATGACCGTGGCTTTTTTTGCCATGCACAATCGCCTCCTAACATAAATTATACTATATTATTTCAGCGATTATGTCAATTATATTTGAAGTTATCAATTTTCTTTTTCCAGGCGTTCTTCGATAAGGTACCCTCCTCCGAAGATAATGTCCAGTCTCCCGTCGGGATACACCTTCACACACTCAATCATTTGGTGGACGATGGTATCGTCGTACTCCATCTTTTTGGATGCTCGGTCGGCGATGATCTGCTGTAGTTGAAGGATTCGGCTGTCATTCACCTGATCGGAAGCAAGTGCTTCTTCGAGTTTCTGAATCCGTCCTTGCAGGAGTTCAATGGTATCGGAAAGTTCTTTGAATTCAGCTTCGTGACTCTCGATACCCTCTCCGCTTTCCACGCTCTCATTGATAAGAGATACCATTTTCCGATTCAGCCCATCTATTTTTCGCCGGAGCAGGTCGATCTCATCTGTGCCTCCGGTTAGACCGATTGCTTCACCAATGGTTGCCCGCATGAGTGCCATATAAGTGGACTCGTCTTCCTCGTTGAATCGGTTGATTGCCCGAACAATAGCGGCGTGGAGGGCGGTCTCATCTACCGTGAGCGAGGTTTTGCAGTAGCGCTTTCCATAGTCTAAGCGGCTGATGCAGCGCCAGACAACTCGCTTTTTTCCTCGGGATGTCCAGGTCACGCGCTTATATCGACTTCCGCATTCGGCGCAGGTCATCACATTGGATAGTGCGTACCGGGAGTATTTTCCGGTGGCTGTGGTAGCCGTTTTGGTGGAATTTGGCTCCCGGCTCATCCGCCTGGCGAGTTCTTCCTGCGTTTTGTGAAAGAGCTCTCGGCTGATGATACCAACATGGCTATTCTGTACATAGTACATGGGTGCCTCACCGGTGTTTTTGCGGCGAACCTTGCCAATACAGTCAATTGTGACCGTCTTTTGAAGGATGCTGTCCCCGCAGTATCGTTCATTCCGGAGAATACCCTTAATCATGCTCGCAGAGAAGGAGAAGCGTTTTCCTGGTATCTGGAGATTTTCTTCTCTGAGTTTGGTTGAGATCCGGTTGATGGTTTCACCTGACAGGTACATATTGAAGATCCTCTCCACGATGGATGCCTCCTCCGGGACGATCTCCGGTTCTCCGTCTGCACCCTTGCGGTATCCCAGAAGGCACTTATAGTTGAATATGGGCTTGCCCTCCTGAAATCGCTTACGAAAAGTCCAGGTGACATTCTTGCTGATGCTTTCGGATTCGGACTGTGCGAACCCTGCGTAGATGACCAGATAGAGTTCGCTGTCGATTTGCAGTGTGTCTATATTTTGCTCCTCGAAGTAGATGCCAATCCCTCTTGCCCTGAGCATTCGGACATGGTCCAGGCAGTCCACTGTATTACGGGCGAAGCGGGAAACGGATTTCGTGATGATATAGTCGATTTTTCCAGACAAGCAGTCGTTGATCATCTTCTGGAACTGGGGGCGCTTATCTGCACGTGTCCCGGAGATGCCCTCATCTGCGTAGAGTCCGGCGAACTCCCATTCGGGCTTAGCGGCAATCATCTCGGTATATACCTTTTTCTGGTTGGTATAGGATGTGAGCTGCTCCTCGCTGTCGGTGGATACCCGGCAGTAGGCAGCAACCCGCCGCTGATGATACTGCTCCCTGTTGACAATCAGAGAGCGTTTTGGCTCAATAACCGATATTGTTTTCTTGGGTATCTTGGTTACATTCATTTTCCTCATCTCCGATCTCGACATCGGTCTTGGTATGTAGAACCACCTTTCCTCCGCTGCCAAGCGTCAGGTAGGCGGCGATGTCACTAAAGTAAGCTGGGCTGAATTCCTCCTGGGGAGTCATCAGACTTACCCGCTTTCGGGCGATGGATGCGGCGATCTGCAGATTGGCATCGCTCTCAGCATAGAGCCGCTCTGCCATTTCAATTGTTTTGACGATAATCAGTGCATCGCTGGGGTCATGCCGCTCCAGCTCGGCATCAATTTCCCGGTTGATCCGCTGGGCTTCCGCCGACAGCTCTTTTCGCTTTTTGGGGCGAGGGATGAGCAGATAGCTATTGGCGATGACGCGGTTCATCAGGATTGTCACCTTTTCCAACAGGTGTGTATCGGAGATCCGGATGCGCTGACCGCAGTCTGGGTTGGCGCATTCCCAACTCTCGCGAATCCGGTGCTTACTGCTCACCCTTCGCCGCATAGGGGCTCCGCATTCCGCACATCGGACCAGATCCCGAAGCAGGTCGAGCCCCTCGAGATTTTTCTCGAAGGTGTTTCGCTGGCGGGCTGTTTTCACGGCAGCCGCTTCCTCATACTGCTCCTCCTCGATGATAGGGTCATATTCCCCATCGCCAATGTATTTGGCGTTTCCAATGATCCGTGCGATACGAGCTTTATCCCACACATCCGTTCTCTCACTGTAGGGGATCTTCCTCTCAGTCAGCAGCTCGGCAATACTTTGGAGGGAGGCGCCATTGATGTAGGCGCTGAATATCCCGCGGATGACCACAGCTTCATCCTGTGCGATGACTGTCCTTCCATTTCTCATGGTGTAGCCGTATGGGATATAGCGTATCTTCTTCATGGCGAGGTTCCTCTCTGTCAGAGCATTTCTGTGAATCTCAGCCCACCGATGAGGGTGACTGTCATTTCATCTCGGCGGCTGATGCTGATGGCCTGAACGATCTCGGCAAACAGCTTCTCATCGAAGCGGTCCAGGGGTTCCTCGAGCTCTTCCAGCAGCTTTTTCAGCCGTGTCAATTCCTCTATCATATTGGTAATGCCCGAGGAGAATTCACATTGGCGCTCCCGCTTCAGCTGGCGCAGTTGGTCGTTGATCTCCTGCACCTGGGCTTTGTGGACCTCGTCTTTGAGATATCCCTTTGCATGGAGCTGCTCCACCATCACCAGCTTGGCGTTCAGATCTGCGATGCTCCGGCTGATCTCCCTTGCGGCCGTGTTTTTCTGCTTTCGCTTCAGCTCAGCGGATTCCAGACGGAGCAGAGTCTGACCAAGGATGTCATATTCAGAGAATCGAAGCTTATTGACCATGGCGATGAAGGCATCGTAAATCCTCTCCTCGCTGTAGTAGTTTGAGCTGCACTGGGTACGATCCTGAATGTGTTTGGAGCATCCCCACTTTACTGTCCCGGAAACCTGCCGCCTACGAAAATACGAGCCGCACTCAGAACACTGAATGCGGCTCGTAAGAGGGTAGATATTTTGCGTTGTGGATTTTCCAAAGACATCCTGTCGCTTTTTCAAGAGAAGCTGGACCTTGTCAAAGGTGTCTCGGTCAATGAGAGGAGCATGGGTCATAGAGGCGTAGAACATATCCTCCTGACCTCGATTTCGGAACTGTTTGAAAGGGACTGTGGTGTCGCGGTAGGTTTTCTGGTATTTGCAATCGCCACAGTACCGCTCATTTCCAAGGATGTATGCCACCTTGGTGGAGCGCCAGGTGGATTTTCCGGTTTTGGTTTTGATGCCACGGCTGTTGAGATCCCGGGCGATCTCCGATGTAGACTGGCCGCTCAGGTAGTTTTCGAACATCATGCGGACGATGGCTGCCTCCGGTTCATAGACCACCAGCGCCTTATCCACCAGCCGGAAGCCGTAAGGAGCGTTGCTGTCCACATATTCCCCAGACTGCATCCGCTTCACGATGGAGAGGCGCTGGTTCTGGGAAATTGCCTTAGACTCCTCCTGTGCGATGGCAGAGAAGGTATTGAGCAGCATCTCATCTCCGAGGGCCAGGGTGTAGATTCCCTCTTTCTCAAACTGCACCCCCACGCCGAGCAATTTCAGCTTCCGGACATATTCCAGAGACTCCTTGGCGTTTCGGGCGAAGCGGGAGACGGATTTGGTGACGATCAGGTCGATTTGGTGCTGTTCGCACATCTTGATCATTCGCTGGAATTCGGTGCGGTTCTGTGCGTTCATGCCAGAGAGCCCTTCGTCAGCGAATATCTCCACCAGTTCCCACTCTTTTTTCCTCTGAATGAGGCTGGTATAGACCCGGATCTGGTTGGCGTAGGAGTTCTGCTGATCCGCTGAATTGGAAGATACCCGGCAATAGGCGGCAACTCGGATTTTGCGGATTTCCTGCCTGGTGATGGGCGAGATGAGTTTGACCTGCGGCATCAGCGGAACCCCCTTTCTGGCTGAATTTTGGATTGTACTACATTTTGGTACCATCCACTTTTCCGGCTCAAGCAACATTATATTCAATGACAAGGCAAAGTCTATTGAAAGAACGCAGAGAAGTAAATTTCTACACAAGCGACAAGACCTGATGCCCAAAATGCATCAATTTAGACGGTTCCTTCTGAACATTTAATCTGCGATGACGAGATCGGAGCCGGTGAGCTTCTGGTAGTAGCGCTTTGCTCGCTCATACTCGGCCAGAGTAATCACGCCACTTTCCCGCATCGACTTCAGCACGGCCACAATAAACAGGTAGTTTGCACTCTTGGTTTGCGACACAGTAATCATGGTGTGATCCCTCCTAATTATGAATATGAATTGATACCACAAAAATAGGGGTCACCCGATTTGGTTGAGGAAGCCTTGGCTTTCCTGCTACATGATGGGTGACCCCCATTGCTTCTGATATCAAGACTATTGAAGGTCTTTTTGTTGCCTGTATTCGACACTACTTCCCCAGGCCAGGGCGGTCAGCTAAACTGCGGCGGGCGCCGCACTCCGGGAATCGAACCCCTCCGAGGATCTCTCCGAGCTGCCCCCATTGCTTGAGACTGTGGCTGGGCAGGGGTACCATTGTAGGCGGATGAGGTCTTGGCGAAACAGGCTGCCACGCCTGCTTTTGGATCGGTGGACCCGCTGGGCACCTTATTGGCCGTCATTGATAGAAGCGGAAGAGGGCTTTCGCCCTTTCCTCTCCTACAGGTGGTCATCGCGCACCGTCCGTATCGCTCGCTCAACCGCTGATGTTATTTAGCTGCCGGATATTCGGTTGAAAAGGTTCAACGAAGGTGCCCAAAGGACCCCTTCACTTTACAACGGACATTTTCCAGGAGAACCACAACTATCACCCGAAAATATTTTTTGCTTTTTTCTGAATGAGGCGAATCGCATTCTGGACACTCTGGTAACTGACCCCCATTTGATCCGCATATGCCTTGTAGCTGACCCCATTCAGGATGCATGCCTGATAAATACCATATTGGATGGGGGTCAGACTTTCCCGCAGTTTTCTCTCCAGAAGTTTCGTGGTGATCTCCTCCGTGTAGTCACGAGCGTCTGCCAACCAGCAGGAATCCGCCACATCTTCTGGAAGTGCATCCAGAGAGAGGGGTGTAGGTGCAGTCTTTCCCGTTCCACACGGCTCACTCTCTGAGGATAAGGCCCGCCGGAGCCGCTTTTCCTCCGAACGAAGCACTTGCATCACCGTGCGATCAACCTCTACCACTTCTCCGGTGGCCTTGATCCGCACCATGCACTTTCCGTCCTCCGTAGTCCAGAGATCGTAGTCAAATTCTTTCGGGGTTTTCGGGATTTTCATAGCTCGTCCTTTCCGCTGGCGGAGAGCAGCGGAAGGACGAGACTAAAAAAGAGCCGCATGACGGTGAGCTTGTCGTCCCATACCGATAAATCAGGTGTTTCCATTTCGGAAACATCTGATCATGCGGCATTAGGAAGACTCACCAATCAGCGGCTCCACAGCACAGCTATCAAAATATTTATTTGTTGATCTCTACCTCCGGTTGAGGTGGAGGAATAACCGTCTCATACTCAGAACATCAAAGACCGTTTCGCGGCCACACAGCTTGCACTTGGCCTGAACATGACCTCTGGTGTCTTCAAATACGGCGATTGAATTGTGCCCACAGAAGGGGCATTTCACCATCCTTGTTTTCTGGTTTGCAATGGCATGGCGCGCTTTTCGGATTTTTTCCATCATTTCCTCAGACGGTTCTGAGATGCGGATATTCTTTTTCACGGCCACACCTCCAACGGATCAATATATTCCCGGTACGGACGATCCTCGATATAGCCGAGCTGCCGTAACCGGATCACCGCAGCCGACTTGGATACGGCGAGCTGCTTGCACAACATCATCAAGGATACCTTGTCGCGGTATGCAAACACCCCCTCGTAGTTGATGAATTTCCTGCCGGCGGCAAAGTACCACATGGCCAGATCGATCTCTTTTTGCGGCATCAGAATTGACGCCCCAAGGACATTTGCCTGCCATTCATTCCAGTCCTCGCGGGTCTTCAAGTCCCGGAGCGAATACGCTGTCCACGCCGAGTATTTCTTGGTACAGGCCGACCGCACAGCGTCGCTTTCCATCTGGAATAAAATCTGATGGGCGCATTCATGGGCGAGAGTAAAGCGCCTCTTGCCGCAGAGTTTATGGACTTGTCCGGGCTGAATAAAGCTCACATCCAACAGAATCTGATTTTTCCTGAGCGGGATTGCTCGTTTTACGCCCATTTCTTCTGTGATGTACTCGGTGTCCGCATAGGCGGTCAGGCCGCATATGCTTCCGTCTGAGGAAAGTCGGGCAAACGACACAGCCATTCCAAGATATTCCCTGGCGAACTGGTCAATCGGGGTTCCCCGTGCCATACGCCGGGATTCTTCGGAGTCGCAGCCGAAGTAGAACACGTTGAAATCCTTGGTCACGGCTGCGGCAATTTCTTCGATGTTCTTCTGGGACAAAATCATCGTCAGATCTCCTTTGCTTCAACAAACCACTTGCTGCCCTCCTGAAACAGATAGGACTCTCTGCCACGGATCTGCACCGTGTAACGGATACCGCCGCCCCCCACCTTTTTAGAAGCGGCGCGGCACTTATACAAGATTTGGTCGATCTGAAAAATCAAGCCGTTTTCTCATCGGATGAAGCGGGGATAGAACACACCCTCCTGATCTACATCCAGATTGACTGAGACATAAGCTTTCCTGCACGGTACACTCATTTTCCTCACTCCTTGCTTGCTATCACGGAAAACACAGACAAAGCTTTCATTGCCTGGCATCTCTTGGAAGTTCCAGAACAAATGAAGGCCACGCCCCTTGACGGGACACGCAAACCGATATACAATAAATGCGTAAAGCGATTGCGTAATCTCATTATACGAAAACTGTTTGCTTGTGTCAAGCGGTTTTGTGCATATAGCGCAAACGAATTGCATATTAACATATTTACAGGCAGGAGGATATGCTATGAGGTTCGGAGAAAAGCTCTGCGCAATGCGCAAGGAAAAGGGGCTTACTCAGGCGGAACTTGCAAAGCTGGCGGGAGTAGGTCTCAGGACGATCACCAACTATGAAAAAGGCACCACATACCCCCAGAACCGTGAGGTGTATAGCGTTCTCGCCCAGATTCTCGGGTGTGATGCAGACTATCTGCACAACGAGGGCGATGACTTCATTGCGATGGCGGGGCAGGAATATGGCTATCGTGGTAAGAAGGGCGCCGAGCGACTGTTGAAAGAGATACGGGGCGCCTTTTCTGGCGGTGAGATGGCCGAAGAAGACATGGATGAGCTGATGCTCGCGATTCAGGAAGCCTACATTGATGCGAAAAAGCGCAACAAAAAGTACACCCCGAAAAAGTATCGAAAGCAGAATGAAGAGAACTAAGTCCCTTATATTGGACTTCGCATCCGTTATACTGAAAATGTGAAATTATACCATTCTGCCCGAAAGGGGTGATACCGCTATGCTGATTCGAGCTGAGGAGGCCATTCAAAAAGCCAATCGTGTTTTGCGTCAATGCGGCACAAGAAATGCCGACCGAATTGCACGGGAGTTGGGGCTGATCGTTATGCCTCGTAATTTCTCCCGACAAAAAGGCGCGTACATGGTTATTGAACGCAACCGTTATATTTTCATCAACAAACACCTCGACCCAGTGATGCACGATATTGTTCTGCTCCATGAGATCGGGCATGACTGTCTCCACCGCAGAGAGGCGATCCAGGTTGGCGGCTTGCAGGAATTCAATATTTTTGACATGCGGAATCAGCGGATGGAATACGAGGCAAATATGTTTGCCGCACAGATCGCTCTTCCTGACGATGAGATTCTGGAATACATATACGGCGGCTATGATGTCGGCCAGATTGCGCGCATCATGTGTTCAGATATAAACTTGGTGGCGCTCAAGGTTTCGGAGCTGAATATGCAGGGACACCGATTCCGCGAACAGGAGCACCGAAGCAGTTTCTTGAAATGAACTGTGATAAATTTGTAGGATGGATCAGCGCAAAGGCTCCTGAGAGAATCGAAGCATCGAACAAGATGACATCATGGAAAAGGAGAAAAAATTACGATGAAATACTTGCTGTATCGTTCCTTCGGGAATCTGGATCAGGATGTAAAGAAACACGAGCTGTTGGCCGTAGAGTACGGGAAAGATATCTATGATGTTACAGATGCACTGATCAAGGCGGCTGCGGATGACCTTGCCGGTCTGCCGGAATACGAAAAGTATGAAACCGCAGCATTTTCCCCGGAGCGGACAAAGGATTTCCGGAAGGTCAAGCGATATGCGTATGAGATGACCGGCATCGTCTATCCCACCTACGGAGATAAAAATATTCTGATTGATTTTGGCATTGTGGAGGAAGCGGAATGAGCAGAGAGGAACCGTATTATATCCCGATCCCAGAGGAATACGGGCGCAGAAAATTAAATGCGCTCTATCGGGAGATCCCGTTGAAGGATACCGCCTCGCGGCTTCTGCGAAAGTATTTGAATGCCGCCGCCAATCTGTACGGCATTATCCCGCTCAGCAAGCTCTATGGGATCATCACATCGCAGAACAAATCGCTGGTGACGAAGGAAGAATTTCTTGCCTTTGCCGAAATCGCAAGGCATGAGTGCGAGGACTACTACATCCTCGGTAAATCTGAACTCTATTACGACGGTCCTGAAACCGAGTTGATGGAGTACGAGGTCATAGATGTGCAGCTAATCGGCGAGGACCTTAAACCATATCATGAGATCTTACGAGGCCATCAGGGAAAGCCCTACTATGTGCCGGACAAGAAGGAGTTCCTTGCTTACGACAATCCCTTCCACTGGGAGAATACCCCGGAAGCAGAGGCATTCCGAAACTTCCTCCTGACTAAAACCACTGTGCCGGAGGACAAGCTGGAAGCGGTGTTCATCGACATCTATTATGGTCTCCATTGCATGAACGCCGGATTTGAGGATGTGATGAACCGGTTGGATGAGATCGGTGTGAAGTTTCGCCGCAAAGTGGATATAGGCGATTTTGCAGAGGTGTATACGCCGTTTCACAACCATGTGCGGATGCAATATAACCGTGGTCATACGCCCGACGAATTGACCGCAATGTATCCCCCGGAAGAACGCATTCCCAAGTCTATTTCCTTTGGCCCGAACATCCGTCAGGCCATTGCGGACGGAACCATGAATCCAGACGAGCTTCGGCAAGGGATTCTGGCAATGGAGATGCCCAGCGAAGAGCTGCGGATGAATTTCCTGAAAGAAATCGCAGAAATTCAGAACGGAACAAAACCGAAAAAGGTTGGCCGGAACGATCCCTGCCCCTGCGGAAGCGGGAAGAAATACAAAAAGTGCTGCGGACGGTGATGCGCATGAAGATCAAGCTGCAAACGGTCATAGACGCAATCGAACAGGCCAGCGATGCCTACACGATGCTCTATGATACGAAAACCAACGAAACGGTTTATCTGCCTGATGTATGGATTACCGGTGAGACAGATGAGGATCTTGCCGAACTGATCGAGAAGGAACCGGAGCGGTTTCTCCGATTCCCGACAAAATATGAAATCCACGAATACAGCATCATGGACTCCTTTGTGGACGACCTCCCAGCGGGCAGGATCAAAAGCGAGCTGGCTGGGGCAATACGCGGCAAGGGTGCGTTCCGGCGTTTCAAGCAAACGATCCGCTTTCAAGGCGTGGAACAGTTGTGGTACGACTATCAGGCAAACGCCTACCGGGAGCTTGCCGAACGATGGTGCAATGAGAACGATATCCAATTTGAATAAAGTATAGTCATCAAGGCGTCGTACGGTCGCTTAGCAATAAATTCGACATCCTTGTTGAGTCCTTTATTAGCTGTGGTAACTACAACGGTTTGAGATCCATGCGGCGCTGTTTGCCCTTGACTAAAGCTTGCCCGGTGTATCATTAAAACAAAAATCTGAATTTGGAGGGGGAATCATATGGGACCGAATCCCAACGCTGTATACCCGAACGAAGCAATCAAGCAAGTGGTATATATTAAGAATGTAATTACCAGGCCGAATATTATCGTGGGTGAATACAGTTATTACGACGATATAAATGGTGCGGAAAAATTTGAAGATCACGTCACGCACCATTATGAATTTCTTGGAGATAAATTGATTATTGGAAAGTTTTGTGCGATAGCAAAGGGTATTGAATTCGTCATGAATGGCGCCAATCACAGAATGAACAGCGTAACGACCTACCCATTTAACATCATGGGCAGTGGCTGGGAGCAGTTTACTCCCAGCCTTGAAGATCTGCCGTTAAAGGGCGACACCGTTGTGGGAAATGATGTTTGGATCGGACAGAATGTGACTGTCATGCCGGGTGTTCATATTGGGGACGGTTCGATCATAGCAGCTAACTCTGTTGTCACAAAAGACATTCCGCCATATAGCATTGCTGGCGGAAACCCGTGCAAACTGATTCGCAAGCGGTTTGATGATGATTTGACCGCATATCTGCTAAACCTCAAATGGTGGGATTGGGATGCAGATAAAATATTCAGAAACATGGATGCGCTATGTAGCGGGAATTTACAGAAGATTAAACATATATCGGAGTGAGAACTTCTCATTTGAAGGACTGAAAGGAGGCTCACCGAAGCATGAAAGACCGCACCTACATTGCAATCGATCTCAAGAGTTTCTATGCTTCGGTGGAATGCCGGGAGCGCGGCCTTGACCCGATGGACACCAACCTCGTTGTAGCAGACGAAAGCCGCACTGACAAGACCATCTGCCTTGCCGTCACTCCAAGTCTCAAAAGCTACGGCATTTCAGGCCGAGGGCGGCTCTTTGAGGTCAGGCAGCGAGTCAAGGAAGCCAACGCCGGACGGCGGCATGATGCTCCGGGCAGAGTGCTGGAAGGCAAATTGGTGTGGTATAAAAAAAGTTGACAGCTTATTCTCAAGGATTTCATAATAAAACCAAGAGAATAAGGAGGTATTCAAAGTGGCACGTAAATATGACCATGAATACAAAGTACAGGCAGTAAAACTTGCCAAAGAAATCGGCGGCGCTAAGGCTGCTAAAGAACTAGGAATCCCTGAAGGAACCGTCCATACATGGCTGAAAGCCGTAAGAGCCGGTAAGTTAGATATCGGGGAAGGTTCCCATACCCCTGCCAGCGCAATGAGCCTGTCAGAAGAGATTACCATGCTGCGTAAGCGGGTTAAGGAGCAGGATAAAGAAATCCGTCGCCTGAAGGAAGAAAACGAATTTCTGGAGGAAGCAAGCGCTTTTTTCGCCGCCAGCCGTCGGAAGTCAGCAAAAACCAGAGAATGATCTTTCTGGCTTTGAAAACAGAGGACGGCAGGATTACCGGGAAAATTTCCTTTTATTGCCGGATGCTTGGTATCAGCCGGCAAGGCTTTTATAAATATCTCGCAAACAAAGACCGTCCCTGGAAGTACCAGGATCTGGCGGATGCCATGAAAGAAATCATCAGCGAGGATGAATGTAACGATACTTATGGACGAATCCGGATGTATCAAGCACTGTTGCTGAAGCAACCGGAGGGAGTACATATCCCCAGTGAGAGGACCGTATACCGGGTTATGGATCAGATCGGCCTGAGCCATCGGCCAAGGAGAAAGCCGAATGGGCTCACAAAGGCAGACCGGGAAGCCATGAAATCGGATGATCTGTTGAAGCGGGATTTTCATTCAGATGCCCCATTAGAAAAATGCATTACAGATATCACAGAGATTCCGGCGTCCAATGGGAAGCTATATGTATCTGCGATTTTTGACTGCTTTGATCTTAGCGTCCTCGGTCTGGCAATAGGAACAAATATGAAAGCAGAGCTGTGTATCCAAACATTGGAAAACGCCCTGACT
>CDZK01023641.1_pt1 | contig 32965 bp, 34 predicted proteins | sample 557401 | NCBI WGS metagenome assembly CDZK01 (sample SAMEA3182108, study PRJEB8094) | gut metagenome | biome: human; feature: gut; material: Stool; isolation source: human stools | place: Canada | collected 2013-04-25 | reverse complement strand
AAAAGCCGTTGGAAAGCCCGGCCTCTACATTTTCAAGAGATGAACACGCATTTACCAGCGCCTCGTAATGGCGTGCATTTGTCACTATTATACGGTCGGAAACATCCCCTATATTGACAAAACCGACGATCTTTTCCCGCAATTCGTCAAGACCATCCCCCGTGAGTGCGGAAATCATCAGCACATCGGAAAACGAATCGAAAAAATCGCCGCCATATTCATCCGACTTATTTGCAGCTACGATAAAATGCTTATCCGGGTATTTCTTTTTTAATACGGTCACAGTATCCATATCGGAAGCCGATACGCGCCCGGCATCGAGCAGATAAATGATAACCGAAGCCTCGTCGATTTTTTTGTAAGTGCGTTCGATGCCTATTTTTTCCACAAAATCGTCCGTATCCCTCAGCCCGGCAGTATCTATAAAACGGAACGAAAGTCCCGAAATAGTTATCCTATCCTCGATAGAATCGCGGGTAGTACCGGGAATATGCGACACGATAGCCTTTTCTTCGCCCAGAAGAGCATTCAGTAAAGTAGATTTGCCGACATTGGGAGCTCCGATTATGGACACAGGAATGCCGTTTTTTATCGCATTGCCCACGGAAAAAGAATCAGCCAGGCTACGTGTAAGGCTTTTTATTTCATGTACCAGGGCGGTAAGGCGGGTGCGGTCCGCAAATTCGACATCCTGGTCGGAAAAATCGAGTTCGAGTTCCAAAAGAGCCGCAAAGTCAGTCAGCGAATTTTTCAGCGAAGCTATTTTACTGGAGTATCCGCCCCTCATCTGATTCATCGCCGTAGCGTGCGAAGCGTAGGACTCGGATTCTATAAGGTCTGCCACCGCCTCGGCCTGTGAAAGGTCCATACGGCCGTTCAGGAAAGCCCTTTTTGTAAATTCCCCAGCCATAGCCATACGTGCCCCGCGGCGCACCAGAAGCTGAAGCATCTGCTGTTGTATGAACACCGAACCATGGCATGAAAATTCGACCGTATCCTCGCCCGTAAAAGATTTTGGAGCGCGAAATACCGTTGCAATGACCTCGTCGATGGCGGAATCACCGTCCATGACAGTGCCGAAATGCGCCGTGTGCGTGGCAGCGGCGGAAAGGCTTTTTCCCGAATGGGAAACGAATACCTTGCCGGCTATCTGCAAAGCCTCAGGCCCGCTGATACGTATGACGGATATAGCACCCATCCCTGCCGGGGTGGAAAGAGCCGCTATGGTGTCTTCGTTCATGTTTTTTATAGTTTTAAATATTTAAAAACCGGCCACGGAACAGGCCGTAGCCGGTTTATTCTTGTTTATTTACCGGTTTTGTTACCAATCCTGTGATACAGCCAGGAGAAAGAATCCGTTATAGTTCTTATGATCAAAGAACCCGTTTTGCGCTCCATACCAGAAAGAGTAGTGGGGACACCTGTCCTTCGGGCTAGTTTCTGCCTAAGGCCCGATATGCCCAGCGCACGCTTCCATGAAAATGAAAAACCGTATGTCTTCTTTCCGCTCATTAGGATCGTTACTCGGTTTTGCCGTCGTTTCCAGACGCTTCGTCTTCCTCCGGTTCGTCGTAATACTCGAAGAGAAAATCGTTGTACGGGAAACGTTCCATGTGTATCCGCGCGGCGGTATCGTATATCTTGTGCCTGAGTTCCGGTATGTTGATACGCGATTTGGCCGATATGAATACCGTGTTTTCTCCCGTACGGCCCATCCATGTGCGTTCCAGTTCTTCGAGCGGAATGTTCTCCGGTAAAGGTGAGGACAGGTCGCCTTCTTCCAGAGGCACGTAGTTGTAAGCATCTATTTTGTTGAAAACCATTATCGTCGGCTTGTCGGACGCTCCTATCTCCGATAGGATTTTGTTTACCGAAGCTATGTGGTCCTCGAAGCTCGGATGGGAAATATCGGCTACGTGAAGCACCACATCGGCCTCGCGCACTTCGTCAAGCGTCGATTTGAACGATTCGATGAGCTGTGTAGGCAGTTTGCGTATGAAACCTACCGTATCCGTGAGAAGGACGGGAAGGTTGGCTATCACCACCTTTCGTACCGTGGTATCGAGTGTGGCGAACAGTTTGTTCTCGGCAAAGACGTCCGATTTGCTCAACAGATTCATAAGCGTCGATTTGCCCACGTTGGTATATCCGACCAGGGCAACACGCACCGTTTTGCCACGGTTTTTGCGCTGCGTGGCCATTTGCTTGTCTATCGACGACAGTTTTTCCTTGAGCAGCGATATGCGGTCGCGCACTATACGGCGGTCTGTTTCTATTTCCGTTTCACCGGGACCGCGCAGACCGATACCTCCCCTTTGGCGTTCAAGGTGTGTCCACATGCGCGTAAGTCGGGGCAGAAGGTATTGGTACTGTGCCAGTTCTACCTGCGTGCGTGCATAGGACGTCTGGGCGCGCCGGGCAAAGATGTCGAGTATGAGGTTCGTACGGTCCAGTATTTTTATCTGGAGTTCACGCTCGATATTGCGCAGCTGGCCTGACGAAAGTTCGTCGTCGAAAATAACCACATCTATACTGCCGTGTTCGTCGATGTATTGCTTTATCTCTTCGAGTTTCCCAGCGCCCACGAAAGTCCTTGGGTTGGGCATGTCGAGTTTTTGGGAAAAGCGTTTTTCGACCACGGCTCCGGCCGTTTGTGCCAGGAATTCCAGTTCGTCGAGGTATTCGACGAGTTTTTTCTCATCCTGGTACGGCGTTACGAGCCCTACCAGAACGGCGCGTTCATAATTAATGTCTTTTATTTCAATCATATAATTTGTCTTTAGAAGTTGTAAAAACGGTACGGATATCCGTGGTAACACTGCGTATGATATATGTACTGCATTCCCGTACCGTCATGTAAATGCGATAAATCCTTTAACGCGGAACATATCCGCGAAGGACCGAGAGTTGTTAACGTGCGGTATTTCCGCACGCGGCGTTTCTTAAAATTCCATGAGGCATTTCACGTTCCGGCCTGCGAGTTTTGAGGCCCCTCCGAGGGCTTTTAACTCCATCAGGAACGATACCAGCACTACCTGACCTCCGGCTTTCTCTATCAGTTTTACGACAGCTTCGGCAGTACCACCGGTAGCCAGCACATCGTCGTGCACCAGGACTTTATCGCCCGGTTTTATGGCGTCGGTGTGTATCTCCAGTTCGTCCGTACCGTATTCCAGGTCATAGGACATGCTTATAGTATCGTAGGGCAGTTTGCCTTTCTTTCGCACCGGCACATAACCTACGCCTAACTGATGGGCTATCAGAGAGCCGAAAAAGAATCCGCGCGACTCCACGGCCGCAACTTTCGTCACACCCAGACCGTCCGCCTGTGCGCACAGTTGCGTAAGGGCTTCGGTTGTGGCTTCGGGGCTCAACAGCAAGGGGGTAATATCCTTGAACAGTATGCCTTTTTTCGGAAAATCGTGTATGTCGCGTATGTATTTTGTCAGTTCCATTTTAAAAAATCGATTGTATGTTTTCTGTATTTCAATGTCTTAATGCCGGCGCGAATGTTGTACGGACATGGTCGTCAGCCATGTATGCGCGCGACGAATTTCCGGTTTTTCCCCGGATGAGGCCTGTCTCACATTTTACTTTTGCCTTTTTTGTTGGTTTTTAAGTGTTTGTTGGCGGGCAGGGCAGAGGCTCTATTTCCGCGAGGACGAAATTAAGAAAAAATCCGCTAATGTCAACACGGTCATGGCTTCTACCACAGGCACTGCGCGCGGAACTACGCACGGATCGTGTCGGCCCCGGCATTTTATCACCGCAGCGTTTCCGTTTATATCGATGGTATTTTGCTCAGTCATTATTGTCGCAACGGGTTTGAATGCCACGCGGAACACGATGTCCATACCGTTGGATATGCCGCCCTGTACGCCGCCGGAACGGTTTGTGGCCGTACGTCCCGACGGAAGTATTGCGTCGTTGTGTTCGCTCCCTCTCATCGCCGAACCCGCAAAACCGCTTCCTATCTCGAAACCTTTGGCCGCCGGTATGCTCAGGCACGCTGCCGCAAGACGAGATTCGAGGCGGTCGAATACCGGTTCTCCCCATCCGGCCGGCACTCCGCTGGCGATACACGTCACTATACCGCCTACGCTGTCTCCTGATGCGCGCACTTCTTTTATAAGGGCTTCCATTTCCGCGGCCTTTGCCGCATCGGGACAACGCACAGGATTGTCGTCTATGCGGGAAAGGTCGTAATCTTCATACCCGCCCCACAACGAGATGCCTCCCACGGACGAAACATAGGCGGTTATTTTCACTCCGGCAGGCAGAGTTTGCGCTGCTATTGCCCCGGCAGCTACACGGACTGCGGTTTCCCGCGCCGACGAACGCCCGCCTCCGCGGTAGTCCCTCACGCCGTACTTTTTGAAATACGTGTAGTCGGCATGTGAAGGGCGGAATTTGTCTTTCATATCCGAGTAGTCGGAAGAATGCTGGTTTTCGTTTTCAATCAGCAGGCCTATCGGTGTTCCGGTGGTGAGCCCTTCGAATACGCCGGAGAGTATTTTCACCGTGTCGCTTTCTTTTCTCGGAGTGGAAATGCCGGATTGTCCGGGACGGCGTCGGTCAAGTGCGTGCTGTACCGCATCGGTATCCAGCAGTATGCCGGAGGGCATGCCGTCCAGCACGCCGCCTATTGCATGGCCGTGCGATTCTCCGAATGTGGTAAGGCGCAGAATTTCGCCGAATGTGTTTGCTGCCATTTTATATGTGTGGGAACAGTGTTTTTATTTTGCTTTTTACGTTTCTTTTACTGATATGCTTTTTTTACATGCTTTGCCCGGCATATTCGCACGGGGCGTTTTTACCATTCTATCATAGGCAAGCCCTTGGACTGGAGGTACTGGTTGGCCTTCATGAAATGTCCGCATCCGAACCACCCTCCGCGGTTGGCGCTTAATGGGCTTGGATGGTTGGCTTCGAGTATAAGATGCCGCGTGGGGTCGATGAGACGGGCTTTGCTTCTGGCGTATGCGCCCCAAAGCATGAACACGACGTTATTTTTTTCCCTCGATACCGTTTCGATTACGCTGTCGGTAAACAGTTCCCAGCCTTTGCCCTGATGCGAGCCGGGAGAGGCTTCGCGTACTGTCAGAGTGGCGTTTAGCAACAGCACTCCCTGCCGTGCCCAACGGTCAAGGCATCCTGACGGCGGTATCGGTTTCCCGGTTTCGTTTTGTATCTCTATGAAAATATTGCGAAGGGAAGGGGGGAAGGGTATCCCGTCGTTTACCGAGAAACACAATCCGTGCGCCTGGCCGTAACCGTGGTATGGGTCCTGGCCTATTATCACTACTTTCGTGTTTTCAAAAGGGCATGTATCGAACGCCGAAAATATCTTCGCCGCAGGCGGATACACCCTGTAAGTTTTGTATTCGGTCCTGACGAAATCAGTCAGGGAAGTGAAATAGTCCTTGTCGAACTCTTCCCGGAGCATACGGCCCCATCCTTCCGATATTCTTACGTTCATACTTTTTCCTTAATCGTTTTGTTCTTTTTTGAGCGGTTTTCCACATGATTTGCAGTAGTGGAAATGTGCGAAATTTTCATGTCCGCAATTTGGGCACGATATATAAAGTTCCATGCCGCAGTGTTGGCAGAAGGAGCTGGCCTTCGGGCCTTTTTCAGTGTATTCCCACGGTTTGACCAGAAAGTCCTTGCCGCACGAAGGGCATACATGGGCATCGTAAGCCTTTTGAGCCGTATCCTGACGTATCTTTGCTGCCCTTTGTACTGCCGCTTCCTTCAGTGCGGCCTGTTTGCGCTCCACATAGGTGTTTATGTACTTTATCGCGTAATAACCGAGCGACACTGCCAGCAATACGCCCACTCCGTACCGCACATATCCTCCGAAACTGGGAAGGTAAGGCACAAGCCCTACGAAGAAAACGTACAGCGAATACAGGGAGAAACCGAGGAACAGGGCTTTGTATTTGTGGTGGCGGAAACGTATGAAGAACCAAATCCCCAGAGCAAGTACAGGAGCGGCCAAAAGAAGCCTCAGCCCGAATATTTTCAACTGGTATACGTTGTAGGCCGATTCGAAAAGTTCTGTTGCCTTTTCCTCAAGTGCCCTCAATCCGTTTTCGGCGTCGTCCCGCTGTTCGGATATGGCTCCGAGCCTGGAGCGTGCCTGACCGATTGCGGCCTCTTCGTTTTTGAGGGTGTCGAGCAGGCGGTCCGTTTCCATTGTTCGGGATACTACTTCGCTGTCGGTGTCGGGACGTCCCAATGCGCGGCGTGTGGCCACCCAGTTGTCGAACGATTCCTTTTTACGTGCATAATCGGCATTGGACGCTTCGTGTTTTTTCTCCAAAGTGTCTATCTCGCGCAAGACAGCTGTGCGGAATGTTTCCAGTGAGTCGATATGCCGCCTTGCCGAAGTTATTTCCGAAGTGGAGGTGAAATGTTCGTATCGCGGCTGTTTTACCGACGACCCCATATCGTAGAGTATGGACGAGGAAAGGAGTATCAAAAACAAAGCCAGCACTATAGTTACCGTCCAGTTTACAAACGAACGCGTGCGGTTTATCTTTTTTTCGTTTATATCCATCTGTCATATATAGTTTTGTATGTCGCTTTCAACACCGCCGAGGATGTCCGTTACCGGACGATATGCACCGATTGCCTATTCTTCCCCGCCGAGAAGGTCGCCTGACGGGACACCGAGCATGCCGGGGTCGTGTTCCTCCTCGAAACTGCGGCGCTCTTTATCCCGCGCCTGTTTGTTCATAGCCTCCCACAACATGTCCTTGAGCCATACGAGCCCCATCCCCGTGACGGACGATATGAACACGTGCGGTACGTCGTCCGGAAGCACGGCCTCTATTTCGTCCATCCGCGCGCTGTCGAGAATATCGCTCTTGCTTATAGCCAATACCCGCGCTTTGTCCAGCAGTTCGGGGTTGTATTTTTCCAACTCTCCGAGCAGTATGCCGTACTCCTTTATCGGGTCGGGGCTGTCCGCCGGTATCATGAACAGCAGCGTTGAGTTACGTTCGATATGCCGCAAAAAACGGTGGCCCAGGCCTTTCCCTTCGGCTGCGCCTTCTATTATACCCGGTATGTCGGCCATGACGAAACTACGTTCGTCGCGGTAGGGCACTATGCCGAGGTTAGGCGTGAGCGTGGTGAACGGATAGTCGCCTATTTCAGGTTTTGCAGCCGTTATGGATGCGAGCAGTGTGGATTTGCCGGCATTGGGAAAGCCTACCAGACCGACGTCGGCCAGTACTTTCAGTTCCATTATCACCCAACCCTCCTGTCCCGGCGTGCCGGGCTGGGCATAACGCGGTGTCTGGTTGGTGGAAGAGCGGAAGTGCCAGTTGCCCAACCCTCCTTTTCCGCCTTCCTTGACTATGATGCGCTGACCGTCCTCCATTATCTCGCCTATGATTTCTTTCGTTTCGGCATCGCGTATCACTGTTCCTATGGGTACTTGTATCACTTCGTCGCGTCCGTCCGCTCCGAATGAGCGGCTTCTGTGTCCGTTGTCGCCGTGTCCGGCTTTTATGTGACGCTGGAAACGCAGGTGTTGCAGTGTCCACAGGTGCGAATTGCCTTCTACTATCACGTGGCCTCCGCGGCCTCCGTCGCCGCCGTCCGGGCCTCCTTTCGGGATGTATTTTTCCCGGCGCAGGTGTGCGGACCCCGCTCCTCCGTTGCCTGAAGTCAGGTGAATTTTTATATAGTCCACGAAATTGTTTTCCGCCATTTTCCTTTCATTTTATGCCTTTAGGGCGTTAAACCGTTTATGTGCAAAGGTATGAAATTTATGTCCGCGCTCATATGTTTTTGGTCAGTACCCTTACGATTTTGGACTCCCAGAAGAATTCTTTTGCCATTATGCGTATGATGGTGTATGCCGGTACTGCCACTATCATGCCGAGTACTCCGAAAAGCGTGCCTCCTATGAGCGTGACGGTGAATATTTCTATCGGGTGGGCTTTTACCGAGTTTGAGAATATAAGCGGCTGCGACACGAAATTGTCGAACAGCTGTATGACTATGAAACCTCCGAGCACCCATAATGTCACAGGCATCAGTTCGCCTATCGGCTGGGGGATATTGCTCAGCATTGTCAGCGATACCAGAAGCACTCCTCCCATAAAAGGCCCTATGTACGGGACAATGTTGAGAAGCGCCACTATAAACGCTATTATAAACGGATTCTGCACTCCGAAACCAAGTAAAAGTATGAGCGTGAAACAGAATATCAGCGACTGCTGCACCAACAGCCCTATCACGTACCGTGAGAGCAGGCTGCGTGTTTTCTGCATCATGTCGGACACTTTTTTTTCCGTACCGTCGGGAACTACCGAAAGTATGAACGACGAGGCCCGGCCGCGTTCTTTTAAGAAAAAGAATGCGAAAAATACGACCGAAAACACGAACGTTATTATCGAGCCGAGGGACGATACGACCGAATTGATAAAGTTAGGGATAAACGAAAAATCCACTGTCTTTATGTAATCGGTGGTCAGTTCCGGGGTCTGTTTTATCACGCCATAGTCTTTGAGCATGTCCATAGCGTTGTGGTATATCAAAAGGGCGTTTTCCTTGGCTTTGGCCGCATCGAGAAGCGAAAGGTTTTCCGCCTGGGATGTCACCAGCGGGACCAGCAGCGCCAGCACTCCGGCGCATACCACGAACATGAGGAGCATTACGATTATTATGGCCGCCGTATCCGGCACTTTAACGCGCCCTATGTGCAGACCATCCAGGAAATCCACGGCAGGAGTAGCCACAAGCGATACTATCGAGGCTACGGCCATGTACATTATAATGCCTTTTACCGCCCACAGGAACCAGAACAGGAACGCCAGCGCAAGCAGGATGAAGACTTTCCTTAAGAACTTGTCCTTTATCATATTGTACGTACGTTTATTGCACGAGAGTAAATATAGGACTTTTATCGTTACGCAGGGCTATTTTGCGACCGAAAACAAACATATCCTCCGTATGACGGTAAAAAATCGGATATGATGGTTTTAAGAGGCGCATTGCAGGGTTTTAGCGGCAAAACGCTCCCGTCAGTATATGCTTACCCATTTGTTCGGTTTTATCAGTATGCCGAAACGCAGATAGCTCTGGAAACGGTTGTAATCGAGCAGTCCTTCGGCATACCCGTTGTAGTATTGCAGGCATATATATTGATTGCTTTTTTTCGTCAGCCGGAATGCCGCTTCGAGGAATACGTTGGCATTGAGGTCCCACCCTCCGCGTTTGGTTATCACGGACGAAAAAGAAAAACGCTGGTTTTGTGTCCGGAAATTCCCCGCCACGTGCCAGTATCCGGCGTAACGCGTTATGTCCTTGTTTTCCTTGGCTTTCCAGAACGGTATCCAGGCTTTGAACTGAACATTGAAATTGCGGTTGACCATGTATATGGCGGTAAAGCTCACCCGGTTCCAGCTGCGGTTCCATATGCTGTCCAACCCGTTCGATTCGTGTTCTATCTGAAGGAATCCTACTCCGAGTACGCGGTCGTCGACGACTATGTTGTTGCCTATTCCTATGGACGGATTGTAGTTCGAGTCTTCAAACGGAGCCGATTTGCGGTATATATCCCAGAAAGATTTCTGTGTATACGTGATGAAAAGGTACATGTCGTGAGGCAGCACTCCTTTTATAAGGCGGTGCATGATACTTATCTGAAACTTCGCGTCGCTGTTGTTCTGGTTGACGCCTCCGTCGAAATTCGTACCGGTAACGAAATAATTGTCTTTGTAAATGCTGAAAGGCGGTATGGTTTCCAGTTCCCGCCTTACGCTGTCGCGCAAAGGATAGTCGCGTTTTTCAAGCCATTCGTTCTTGTGCCTTGTCGTATCTTTTTTCTTGTAATCCTGCTGTGCGTATGCGGCGGTACACAATACGATGCACAGTATGGATATCAGGGTGTATCTCATATGCTATTAACTAAATAAGTACTGTTATATATTTATTCAGGAGGCTAAATGTATGGCCTTTTATCCGGGCTGCCAAATATTTTTATTTTACGGTATGGTGCTGTTTTGCGTTTCACTTTTCGAAGGGCGGTTTTTCGGTTGGCAAAGGTTGTCAAAATGCCGTCGGCGGAAAAGTCCTTGTTTTCCGGTAAGTTGTCCTCAATGTCACTGGGTAAGATAAAGCCCCGTAAATTTTCCGGATAAAGAAAATTTACGGGGCGCGGTTATTCCTTATGTTATGCGCTGTCAGTATGTAAAATTTATTGGAATGAACGCTCCTTGTGTGAATGTTTCTCCGTCGGGATATCTTGCAGGAGTTATTTTTCCCGGATAAGCATATAGTATCTCCAATATTGCTTTATTTAGATCCTCATACGGTGTTTTTTCCCAAAGCGAATATTCGACTTTTCCATCGGCATATACGGTTATTTGAACATATACTTTCCCTATGCGGTACCTTGTGTATTTTTCATATTTCTTCGTAGCAAAAGCCTTGGTGAGGTATTTGCTCAGTACCTGGCCATTGTATTTCCTGAGTTTGTCGTAGTCGAACATATATTTCTCGCCTCCTTCAAACATCATGAAGAGTCTTTCGGCAGGCTTGATGTTCCCCGTTCTGGAAAATACCACCGGTTGGTTGAATACTATCGATACTGGATTGCCGTCTTTGTCTTCTGCCGGAATCATTTTTTCCGGAAGGGATTCTATTAGTCTTTTTGCTGCTATGTCGAACGGGTTTAACGAGTCTTTGGCTATTTTTCCGCTGACACTGCCGTCTTTGAGTATGGTTATGGTTACGTACGATATGTCTTCTTTACGGTCGAGCCATTCTTCCAACGGATAAAAGACCGACAGGTTTATCAGCGACTCCATCCTGTCCATGAATATATCTTTGGACGGTGTATCGTTGTTGTATTTATTCATGTATTTCTCCGGCTCCGGAAACATTGCCCAGCGGGCTATTTCCTTACCTTGTGCGCGACATTGCGTCCACGTGAAAAACGCTACTGTGATTATAAGTAGTTTGATGTACGGTAATTTCATAGAGCTGGATATTCGAATTACATTTTTATGTTGTAATGCTGAGCCTGCGGAACGGCAGGGGGCGTTGTGGACGGTACGGAAGGTATTAAAACGCTGTTGTCTTTTTCTACCCTAGGGTGGGGGCCTGCATTCATCTTTTCAAACGAGTAGAATTCCCTTCTGTAATGTAATATGGGATTTTTTTCCGGATTTTGCCGTCCGACAGGATTTATGTGCAGGTATATTGTCGATTCTGTTTTTTCTCCGGTTACGTATTGTGCCGGTTCGATATTGCCATCATAGGCGTTAAGTGCGGTCATTATGGCATCGTTAAGTGCGGGGAAACGGCACTTTTTTACCATGTAACAGTTCGCTTTTCCGTCCGCTCCGACAGTCATTTTAACGACAATACCGTCGTTTTTTGCCATTTCCTGTACAGAGTTCCGGTATTTTATATTCTTGCGCAGGTATTTGATTATCGTTTCGGTATTGTATTTTTCCAGCTCTTTTTCTTTGCCAATGTATTTTTCCCCGCCTTCGAACACTGCCTGGTGTTTCACCTCTGGCATGACTTTTCCGCCTTTTCTGAAAACAATCGGTTGCATGAACACTATGCCTATCGGTTTACCGTCGTCGGCTATTGCAGGTATCATTTTTTTAGGCATCAGATCCAACAATTTCAGCGCCGTCGAATCGAATGCGTTGAGTGTGTCCTTGCTTATCATTCCGCTGGGACGGCCGTTTTTATCTATCTTGATCGTCAGGAATGCTATGTCTTCTATGCCTTCTTTCCACTCCCGAGCAGGGTAAGGGAGCATTGATATGAGCCCCTCCATTTTATCGGCGAAAATGTCCATCTCGGAAGTGCCTTCAGGGTATATTCCTTTGACATTTTCCGGTTCGGGGAATGTGGCCCATTTTTGTAGTCCTTTTACTTCCCTGCCTTTGCATAAGACAACTCCGGCGGAGATGACGATAAATGCGATGGTGATTGCGTAGTTTCTCATGGCTTATTTTGTTTAGTTAACAAACATAATAAACATTGTTTTTATATACAAATATTTTGTGTATAATTGCCTTATCAATCAAAACATTAGCGCTATGAAACTGAAAAATTCATTTTTAACCGTTGCAGGCATATTCTTTTTCGCTGTAGCTTTTATCAATTTCGCAAAAGCCGGCGAGGACGGAGGGACTGTGCCAGAACAGACATTGAGCAATACAAAACCGCATGTCGAAGATTGTATATCGGTCTTGTATATGGAATTTGGCATAGGAGGCCCTTATTACCATATAGTCGATAGTGAATACCCTCCACATAATAACTGGACAGAACAAGCTACTGCGCATGGCGAGCGAACCGTATGTGTAAGTGAGGAAAACAGTACTTGTACTCCCGTACTTTGTTCCGGTGCAGAAAAATTGATATTCTGGTAAACGAAATCTCCGTCATAACAGTATGAAAAAATGGCTATATTTTGTGGTGCTGGCGCTGCTAGCGTCCTCGTGCGTCGGAGATAAGACATCCGGAAAAGACAGTATAGAAACCATAACGATAGACGTCGATAAAGCGGTGCGCGCTTTCGACATATCGGAATTTGTCGATAGTACGGATTTTAGAATAGTTCCGCTGGAAACATCCCAGGAATGTGTTCTTAGCAGTAAACCCGGTAAGTTCTCATACTTACGCGACAGGATATACGTGCTTGACAAGATGAGTAAAGGCTTGTATATATTCAACGTTTCGGACGGTTCGCTTTACTCCAAGATACAATCCGTCGGGCAAGGTCCGGAAGAATACGTAGAGATTACCGACATGTTCGTGTCTGACAATAATATTTTTATATATGACCAGTTCGGCCGCAAAATATTGATATACGATGCGGATGGCAATTATCAGAGTCAGATAAATACCCGCGATATCGGGGTGCGCGGGCAGACTGTTTTTTACTTTGGGGGCAGGATTTATTTGTTGGATAAATATCATTCCCGTGATGATAAACCGGGATATTTCCTTTGTTCCATGAATATGGACGGAAGCGGACTTCAAAAACATATTGCAAAAATCCCGGAACAAGGGATGATAATTAATCACACTTTAAGATGCGATTATGCCTTCAGCGATGACAGCCTTATGGTTATGCTTACCGGTTCAGACACTGTTTATTGCGTATCCGGAGACGAGATAACTCCACGGTATGTGCTGGACTTCGGCGATAAGAAAATACCGGAAAAAAGCCGCAACATGACTTTTGCAGAACAGGAAGCCTCCGGTTTTACGGATTTAAAATATATAAGGGGAGCGAACAATATATTCTGTATAGGCGATTTTTTGGTATTTGACTTTATGTACGGACAAGTCACGCCGGTTACGCGTGAAGAAATGCAAAAGCAAGGCTTCATACCACCCACGAATAAATATTACGCACTTTACAATATGAAAACCGGGGAAACCATAGTTTCGAATGGCATACGTATAAGTTCGTTCGGTATGCATAATATAGGATATACCATAGTCAACGGCCGTATAATCAATTATGTTGATCCGTATTACGCCACAGTGGGTGGCTATTATGAACCAAAGACCGATAATCAGGCATATAAGGAACGCCACAAAGAAGTGTATTCCAAATTGAAAAGCGATGACAATCCGGTGGTGTTTGTCTACAAGTTGAATCAATGAAAAAATTGTAAGGATTTGTTTTGTATGCAAATATTTTCTGTATAATAATTGCCTTATCAATCAAAACATTAGCGCTATGAAACTGAAAAATTCATTTTTAATCGTTGCAGGCGTATTCTTTTTCGATGTAGCTTTTATCAATTTCGCAAAAGCCGGCGATGACGGCGGAGGAAATGAGGGAGAAACACAGACATATCAGGATAAATCAGGTAAAATGGTTTATTGCTTGTATATTCTGTACTATTACGACCATCCGAATCACGGACCTGGCGTATGGCAGGCCAATACACTCGAAGACATTCCTGATGGAGGGCAATTAATCAAAGCAGATCATGGGTATAGAATAGAGTGTATTGATAATGAAGGGGAAACATGTACTACTAAGCCATGCGGCTCGGCGTGGAATTAAAAAATACTTGAAATTATGAAAACTACACTGAATTTATTTGCTGCGTTGTTTGTATTACCGTTTCTTTTTATCATGTTTTCATGTGCCGGCGAAGATGCCGGAGGCGGTAATAATATACCGGTTATAAGGATGGATGTTTTTTCTGCGGAAAAAGAATACGACATTACCCCGTTAATGGATACTTCCGATATAAAGATAGTGCCATTGGAGACAAACCAGGACTGCCTTATAGCTGAAGTTTCCCGAATATTCGTTTTAAACGGGCATATTTATGTTTTCGATAAACAAACCAAAGGAGTTTACATATTCGATATGTCCGGCAAGTATGTGAATAAAGTGCACTCCATAGGTGCAGGCCCTGGCGAGTACACCGATATTTCAGACGTGTTTATAGATGAGAATAATATATTTATAACCGATTATTATATAAACAGAATATTGGTCTACGGGCTTGACGGACATTTCGTGCGTGATTTTAAGACCGAAGGTTTTTTCTCGAACATGATTTTTACTTCCGGTGACAGGCTTTTTTTGGTAAATGTGTCTTCAAAATCCAATGACGGTAAAACGTACCAGCTTTTTTCGTCGGATAAGTATGGCCGTAATGTCGAAAAATATATCCCTTACAACAGAGATGATATATATACGTCGGTAAGCGGTCTCTATTGTTATTCCGCTTCCGCCGGCGAGGTATTGTTTTTAACGCAAACGGACGATACTGTTTACAGGATAAAAAACGGTAAGGTAGCGCCGGCATACAAATTGGATTTTGGCGATATGCACCTTCCATATGAATTGAAAAGCAAAAATCCGTTGGAGATGATACGGGGAGGCCATATGGAGCGATATGTCGTTTCTACGGATTATGTAAGCAGTACGCACGATCTGCTGTTTTTAGGTTTTCATATTGGCGTAGATTTTTATACCGCCATATACGACAAAACATCCGGTACGACCACGCTTGCCGGGAAGATATTTACAAAAATTCCGTTCAATATGACGTTACGCTTCATACAGGACGGTTGTGTTGTACTTTCTTATAATGCATTCACGATAAATCAGTCGAAAGCGGCAATACTTGATAAAATAAACGACGGGCGTGTTTTCAGCGGGAATTTTTCTTCGGATTTGAAAAATGCTGTTGAAAATATAAATCCGCATGACAATCCGGTAGTGCTTATCTGTAAGTTGAAACGGTGAAAGCGCAATAACGTGCCGTTAGGATAAAAAACCGGCGTGACATTGTCACGCCGGTTTTTTTATTGTTTCGACTCGTGGAAATCACGGCTCTACCGTTATTCTGTTCCCCAGAAAAACTACCGAGTCACCGGAGCGCAACTTGGCTCGTTTGCGCGTTTCGGCAACGCCGTCGCGTCGTACCAGTCCGCGGGATATCAATTCGTGCGCCTGCCCTCCGCTTTCGACCAACCGCAGGATTTTCAGCAGTTTGTCCAATTCGATGTATTCCGCCCCGCAGAGACTGAACCGTTTTTCTTCCATTGCTTTTTTGTGACGGTTAACGGCGGCGCATACCGCGCATTTGCTGTTGCTGGAAAAATCCGGGCTGTCCCTGTGCGCGTTTAAGCCCCTGTTTTATCATCGTTATCTGTTCGTCCAGAAGGTTGCCTTTGTCCAGTTTCTTAGCTTCGTTTACCAGTATCTCGGCTTCGCGTTTGCGACCTTTCTGCATGGCGATGGCCGATAGCTGGAGTTTTGCCATGGCCTGTTCCTGACGTGAGAGACCTATTTCGAGCGAGCGTTTGAACAGTTTTTCGCTTTCCGTGAGGTTTTTCTGCGAGTTGAGCGCAGCGATAAGGAAGTAATATGTGGCGCGTTCACGGCGCACCAGCGCACGGTCAGGGTCTTTTATGCGCATAAGGTAGCGCTCAGCTTTTTCCGTGTTGTTTTTTCTCATGGCGAACATGGCCATGAGCATCCATTCGTTTTTAAAATAAGTGAAAAGCACGATAAGGGCAAGGATTATACTGAATATGCCGTTGCCGATATTGCCGTCCCAGAACTGCCATACGGATACTCCCGTAAGGGCCGCTATGAGGAAAATACGGATGATTCTTGAAACCATTGTCTGTCTTTTATGTCTTTGTTTTTAATTTTCCGCCCCAAAGGTACGCACTAATTCTTTAACGAGGAAAATAACTTTCGGAGTAGCGCGGCGGCCTATTTCCTGTACTTCCTCGTGAGATACGTTGGCCATTTTGCCTGGAAGTCCCAGGTCCGTTATTATCGACAGGCCGAACACTTCCATTCCCATGTGCCGCGCCACGATTACTTCCGGCACGGTACTCATGCCCACAGCGTCCCCGCCAAGTATATGCACCATAGAATATTCGGCCTGAGTTTCGAACGTCGGGCCCTGGAGCGCCATATATACGCCTTTGCACACTTTTATGCCATTGTCGGATGCTATTTTTTCCACTGTGCGTATCATATCCGGATTGTAGGCGTCCTTCATATCCACAAAACGCGGGCCCAACGCATCGATATTGCGTCCGCGCAATGGATGCTCCGGTATCATGTTTATGTGGTCTTTGATGATCATTATGTCGCCTATTTCGTGGGCCGGGTTTATGCCGCCTGCCGCGTTGGACACGATAAGGCGTTCGATGCCCATCAGCTTCATCACGCGCACGGGGTACGTTACCTTTTCCATCGGGTAACCCTCGTAGTAGTGGAACCGCCCCTTCATGGCCATGACGTATTTTCCTGCCAGGTATCCGAAAACAAGTTCCCCGGAATGTCCTTCGACGGTCGAAACCGGAAAATTGGGTATCTCCGAATACGGCACGCGGTGCCTCACGTCTATCTCTCCTGCCAGATCGCCCAGACCTGTGCCAAGGATTATTCCCCATTCGATCGGTTTTTCCGCATAACGCGAGAGGTAATTTGCTGTTTCTTCGAGTTTTTCAATCATGGTATATTATATGTTTACATAAATATGGCCTGCGCCCCGCACGATATCAAGAAAGCTGGCTTACATTGCAGAGCGGTTTGCACGCTATATTTTCAGATTATATTTTTCCAATGCGGACGAAACGACGGAATCGAAAACCGCTTCGTCTTCCTCCGACATACGTACCTCTATCGGCATGGAATAAAGAGGCAAATGCGCCGGCAATATACCTTGGAGCCTTACAAGGTCTTTTTCGGTGGTAAGGATTATGTTTTTTTTGTCCCCCGGCATATCATGTAACGCCGATTCTATTTTTTGCGCATCCTTCAGGCTGAAAAAATGATGGTCCGGGAAATTCAAATGCCGCAGTGACGCTCCGAGCGAGCCGATATGCTCCAGGAATTGGGTGGGGTCGGCTACTCCCGTTACCAGAAGCAGGCCGTATTTTTTCAGTTCTTCAGACTTTATCTCGTCGCCGGAGCAGGATATTACGCGCGGGCTGTAACTGTATGTGGAAAAGATGACCGGCGCCGACGTATAGCGTTTAATGGCATGTCTGTAACGTTCTCTCCCTGCGATGGCTTCAGGTGTACTTCCTGTGTACCGTTCGGGGGTCTTGGTCACGATGACGCAGTGTGCGCGTTCGGCGTTCATACGCATTTCGCGCAGGTCGCCGGCCGGCAACAGGTAGTCGGAGGTAAACGGACGGGCGAATGTCGTAAGCAGGAAATAACACGATGCCCGGACTTTCAGATGTTGGTACGCATCGTCCATTACGATAGCCTCCGGCGATATCTTTTCAATGAGTTTTTCGATGCCGAACGCCCTGTCTTCGGCTACCGCGATGTCAACGCCTTTTAGGCTGCGTTTCATCATCATAGGTTCATCGCCTATCGTGGCGGCGGTACTCGTATCGTCCGAGAGTATGAATCCGAGGCTGCGGCGTCCGTATCCACGGCTGAGTATGGCCGTTTTTATTCCTGCGCGCGAGAGTTTGCGCGCCAGGAATTCGGTATGAGGGCTTTTGCCTGTGCCGCCGGCCGACAGGTTTCCGGCCACGAACGTAGGCAGCGGAAATTCCCGCCTACGTACCACGCCTGCGCGGTACAATTCGTTGCGCAGTTGCGTTACGAGTGCCCATACGGGACACAGAGGAAGCAGTATCAGTCGTAAGTATCGTCGTCCCATTTGTTCAGAAGTCTATGTTAAGGTCCAGAGTGCGCCTCAGTTCTTCTATCAATGGATTTTTAAGGCGCAGATATTCGTATTTCTCGCGCGGGGTGTACGGTATGTGTTCGCGCGCGCTTTCGCTTACTGTTATGTTGTGCGTTATCTGTGTGTTGTTCAGAGCGTCTTTTAAAAAACGGAGTATATCCAGTATTTCGTCTTCTATTTCGCGGGCTATTACTGTCGAGCTTACCGTTATTCCTATAGTATGGTTTTCTTCCAGCGATACATCGGCCGAACACATGGCTGTGTATAGTCCTATGCGTTTGTCGTCTTTTGCCTGGGAGGCATATTTGCTCCACATGGAGAGTAATTGTTCGCAGGTGAAGGCATCGTCTTTTCTTTCTTCGCTCTCTTCCGCTTCCTGGGCAGCCGGTTCCTTTTTAGGGGCGAGCATATTGCTTATCGACAATGCCGAACGCGCTTTAATGGCCGTTATTTCCGTGGGACGCAGTTCTACGGCGGGTTTCTTTTCCCCGGTGTGCGGGGTGGAGATATGTGCCGGGGCTACAGGTTTATTTTCCGACGCCGCTGGCTGGTTCTCCCTGATTTGCGGATTGGCGTTTTGCGCCTGCGGGGCGGGGGAGTGGAGTTTTTTTTCCGTAAAAGGCACTTGCAGGCCGCTTCGGAGTTCGCCTATAAAAGACAGTATTTCCTCTCTGGAAGGCAAGGCGGACGAAAAATGCCTGTAAACCTGAGGCGGGATTATAAAGTCAGGGCTTTTTTTTTTGAAGGGTCCATATCCAGCGAAGCGAGCCTCATGAGCGTTATTTCGGTCAGAAGGCGTGGATTTTTGGACAGGCGGTATTCAGCCTGTGCCTGTGCCAGTATGGTGAGCGCTTCCACCGCCGCATCGCAATCCAGGCGGGACGCCTGTTGTGAATAGCGTGCTTTGACGTCGTCCGGTACGGTAAGAAGCGACACGGTGGCCGGATTTTTCGATACCATCAAATCGCGTATGTGCGAGGCCAGCCCAGAGAGCATATACTGCGCGTCGAATCCCGTACGCAGTATTTTGTCGAACTGGAGCATGGCAGAGGGTATGTCGCAGCCCAGAATGGCATCCGTAAGGTCGAAATAAGTCTGGTAATCCAGCACGTTGAGCGTTTCGGCCACTTTGGCTCCTGTCAGTTCACGTCCGCAAAAGCTGACCACGCGGTCGTATATCGACAGCGCGTCGCGTAATGCGCCTTCGGCTTTCGTGGCTATCATGTGCAGGGATTCGCCGTCCGCCGTAACGCCTTGGTCGGCAGCTATCCTTGCCAGGTGTTCGCGTATGTCCTCTACCGATATGAGTTTGAAGTCGAATATCTGGCAGCGGGACAGTATCGTGGGCAGTATCTTGTGCTTTTCGGTTGTGGCGAGTATGAAAATGGCGTGCGCCGGCGGCTCTTCCAATGTCTTGAGGAACGCATTGAACGCCGCCTGAGACAGCATATGCACCTCGTCGATGATGTACACTTTGTATTTGCCGGTCTGCGGGGCAAAGCGCACCTGGTCTATCAGGGCTCGTATGTCTTCTACCGAGTTGTTGGAGGCAGCGTCGAGTTCGTGTATGTTGAACGCGAAATCCTCGTCCTGCGCATCGGGCATCGTGCGGCGGTTTATCTCGCGCGCCAGTATTCGCGCGCAGGTGGTTTTGCCTACTCCGCGCGGCCCGCAAAACAGCATGGCCTGTGCCAGCTGGTTGTTCTCTATGGCGTTTTCAAGCGTGCGGGCCACGTGTTGTTGTCCTACCACCTGGTCGAAAGTGCGGGGGCGGTATTTACGTGCCGATACTACGAAATGCTCCATCTGCGTTGCCTTTGTTCTGCTTTTTTGTTTTAAGACAATACAAATGTAGTCATTTTCCCGGAAGAAAACGGCTGTCTTTTCCTCCGGTAAATGTTAAAACGACGTGCGGCAGCCGCATTTTCCGTTGTCAATGGGCTTAAAAGCCGAAACATGGCCGGGCTCTCGTCGGCGTATACAGGTCGTCCGATGTTTATTGTTGTTTCCCGATGGTAAAAAGTGTTTCGATAAGCGGTTTTTGCTACATTTGCCGGATAATCGTTAACCGTATTTATTTTTTCAAGATGAAAAAACTCATATTGCTGCCGGTTTTTCTGATGTTGGCATGCGCGCATATTGTGGCGCAGGATATAACGCAGGCCAGGGACGCTTCATGTCCGGGGGAAAAAATACTTCTGATTGAAGACAAATATCCCGATATGCGCATAGCGGTGAATTTTCCTGCTGAAATGGACTCCCGCAAGAAAACTAAAATAGTGTTTTACGCCCTCCCCAACGGCAACACAATAGAGTGGACTGCCGGGAAAACAATATCCGAAGGCGACGACTGGCATTTCGATATACAGCATATAGCGGCGCAGACGCGTTTTTTGCGTGAAAATGCGGCTAAATACAATTATGTTACCGTTTACATGATGGCTTCGAAGAAAAGCTGGGGGGTATGGCGCACCGAACACAGGCAGGATTCTAAGGACATATTGCCTGCCGTTATTGCCGATATAACCTCCATGTTCGGCAGGTATCGTCCTTCGGTGACGCTTTCCAGCCATTCCGGAGGAGGATATTTCATCTTCGAATACATACGTACTCAGGACCGTATTCCCGATATGGTGGAACGGATAGTATTTCTGGACAGTACTTACGGGTACGAGGACAGCCTTCATCTTAAGAAACTTGCCGATTGGCTTTCGCGCTCTAAAAAGCATTTCCTGAACGTGACTTCGTACCAGGATTCGACGGTCGTGTACAACGGCAAGCCGTTGGTAAGTCCTCACGGCGGTACGTGGTGGCGCAGCAAGCATATGCAGACGGGATTGTCGGATTTTTTCCGCTTTGAAAAAAAGGAAGACGGCCAGTTCCTGAATTTTTATTCCCCAGCAGGCCGTGCAGTGTTCAAACTGAAGAAAAATCCCGATGGGGAGATATTCCATACCGTGTTGGTGGAGCGCAACGGATTTATAGATACCATGCTCTCCGGCACCGGTTACCAGGGCAGGGGGTATGTGTTCTGGGGGCCGAGGGCTTATACGGATTTAATATGCGAGGAACCTTTATGACGGGTTATGCGTGTTGCAAGCAATAAAAACGCGGGAGCTTGAAAGCTCCCGCGTTTTTATTGCTTGCAGACGTACCGCGCGTTTTTTTATAAGACGACCGGCGGTTATCTTTTGATGATATAGATGTCTTCGTCCTTTTTTTTCATATTGTAACGTTCCCGGGCGAATTTTTCCATCTGTTTCGGGTCGCTCTTCAGTTCGTTCAGGTACTGGCGCTGGCGCTGTATCTCGCGTTTGTAATACGCTATCGAATCCTGCAATGCGGCTATCGAGCGTTCGCGTTCGGCGTGCAGTATAAGTGAATTGCGGTCGAAAAATGTCATCCACACCAGAAAAGCCAGTATAATAACAAGTATTTTGTGCCGCATGGCATAATCTATGCTCCGGCGCAGTGCGGGGCGGGCGTTTACGTATGCCGTTATTTTCTCTTTCATGGATGTGGTATGTGGTATGTTTTGTGGCGGCGCAAGGTCAGAACCTGGCGTTTTTGTGGTTGCCCAGTTTTTTGTCTATCACGGTAAGGATGATGTTTATAGCCACGTCGAGGCAGTCGTAGTTAAGCACCACGATGTCCGCATGCCGGCGCGAAGGCTCGATGAACAGTTTGTGCATCGGCTTGAGGGTCTTTTCCCATCTGTCCAGCACGTCTATTGCCGAGCGTCCGCGTTCCACTATATCGCGGCGGATTACGCGTGAAAGCCTGTCGTCGTCGTCCGCTTCGACGAATATCTTTATGTCCATCATCTTGCGCAGTTTCTGGTTCTGCAGGGCCAGAATGCCTTCGACGATTACCACGTTTCTCGGTTCCAGATGCACCGTTTCCTTTTGACGCGTGCAAGTGAGGTAGGAATATGTCGGCTGTTCTATCGCGTTGCCTTTTTTCAATTCTTCGATATGTTGTACCAGAAGGTCGAACTCTATGGAATCCGGATGGTCGAAGTTGAGTTTTTTGCGCTCTTCCAAAGGTATGCCGGAGTTGTCCCGGTAGTAGGAGTCCTGGCTCATAACGACGACTTCGCCCGGTGCGAGCGCATCGGTTATGCGTTTTACTACGGTCGTTTTTCCTGATCCTGTACCTCCTGCTATTCCTATTATCAACATTTTTTTACGCTTAAGAATAATATGTGTATATGTTCCTGCCGCCTTGGGAGATATGTCAGTGCCGTCCAGGCGATCGTCCGTGTGCGGTATTCCGATGCAAAAATAGTATAAGCGCAGTGCCGGGGCAATACCTTGGCGGGTATTTTATACATATTTTGATAATATAGGATGCGCCTCGCGAAACCTTCGGCTTTTTTCTGGTTCCACTCGGTTTCCGCTATGTTTATGCTTATAAAGGATTGAAATGCGATATGAACGCAGGTTTTTCGCAGCCCTGCCTGCGCACGGCGAACGTGAATCCGTCGCCGGATTTGGCCGATTCGATATCTACCGTGTCGCCGTAGTGCAGTTCGGACAGGAAATTAGCTTCTATTTCACCTGAAGTTATCCCCACGGCTGCCTCATAAGGCAGGCTGTCGACTATCCATTGCGTGTATTTTATGTTGTTCACATGTCCCATGGCGTCTATGTCGCTGAAAGATACGCGGTATGTTCTGAGCGGGCGTGCATCCGACGGCATCCTGACACGCGAAGCGGTCTTTATGTCAAGTTTCTTTTCCGGCAGTACGACTTCCGGCGGGTAGGGCACAGCAATGGCTTCCGGCGCACGTTTTTCGTAGTTGATGCACACCCATACGGTGCTTACCTGGGCTATCGTCTGTCCCTTATGCGTTATCAGTATGTTTCGCTCCGAGATTACGTCGTTGAAACTTTCTATCCACGTGCTAGCTTCTATTTCTTCGGTCCAGCGCGGCATGCGGGTAAAACGCGCTTTGAGCCTGTTGAGCACCCAGGCCTGCCCTGCGGCGGCCATGTGGTAGTATCCTATACCCAGTTCGTTGGCGTGGTTGCCTGCGGTAACCTGTATGAAATTGAGCATGCCGGGTAGCGACAAATGTCCCGAAGCGCATGTGTCGGCCCATTCTACTTTGAATTTTTCCGTGTGTACGGCCTTTACGGCAGTGTCTTTCTGTTCCAATGTTTTTATAGTCCGGTAAATTTTTCCAAATTTAAGAATATTTTTGGTTATGCGGCAAAGCCCGTACTCTTCCGGTAGAGGTTTTTTCGCTATCTTTGCCCTTACCCTGCGTTTGCGGGATTTACAGAGCGTAAGAGATGAAATACAGAATATTGCCGCTTTTTGCGCTGTGTGTGGTTTTACTGACTGTATATGCCTCCTGGGGCCAGCCTCAGGGGAAAAAGCAGTCGAAAGTACGCATAGACAACGCCGACCTTATAAGCAACAACGAAGACATGGCCCCCGGAGTGCAGGTGCTCACCGGTAATGTTCGTTTTTATCACGGCAATACCCTTATGACGTGCGACAAGGCCGAGTACAACCGCGGGCAGAACACGTTTTTCGCTTACGGGAACGTGCATGTCAACGAAGGCGACACTCTGACGCTCGACAGCGATTACATGCACTATACGGGCGACGAACAGCTTATAAAAGCCTACGGTAACGTCGTTCTGGTCAACAAGACCACCACGCTGCGCACCGATACGCTGGACTACGAACGCCTGACCCAGAAAGCCTATTACTTCAACGGAGCTACGATAACCGACGACAAGAATACGCTTAAAAGCGTTATAGGCATATACTATGTGGCCGACGACGTTGTGGACTTTTTCATAGACGTGGACGCACAGAGTCCCGACTACCGCATGTATTCCGACACCATGCATTACCATACGGTCACGAAGGTCATAGAAGTCGAGGGTCCGACCAACATCATAGGCGAGCAGAACCACATATACACCGAACGCGGCACGTACGATACCCGTACCGAAATATCCGATTTTTATAAAAATTCGAAGATAATATACGACAACCGCATGCTCCGAGCCGATACGATACATTACGACCGTTTCGCCGGTTATGCGCGCGCCAAGTCCAATGTCGAGATGCAGGACACGCTGCGCCGTATAGCTGTTTTCGGCGACCGGGCCGAATATTTCGAGTTGCGGGATTCGGTCATCATCCCCCTTAACCCGAAAGCGGCGTATATCATGCAGGGCGATACGCTTTACATGCGTTCCGATACCATGATGGTGACTCCGCGGCCTGCTGAGAAGTTATCGGCTGCCGGTTCCGATAGTCCTTCTTTACAAAAAGGCAATGAGGCGTTGAAAAAAGCGATAGAGGCGATGGAAAAGGGCAGCGGCTCTCCTGCCGATACTACGGGAAATGAAAACGATACTACCTCTGCGGCTCATTCAGTTGTCCTGGCTGCCGGAAATGTTGTGCAAGTACGGGATACGTCGGCGGCCAAGGAAGATTCCGTTGCCAGGCAAGATGAAGACGCCGGTATTCCCGGTATGGATGGTGTAAATGCGGCCCCGCCGCTGTATGCAGGGTCGGATACGCTGAAAAAAGACGACAGTCTGCGGGTGCTGCGCGCTTTCCACAACGTGAAATACTACAAAAAAGACATGTCCGGATTGTGCGATTCTATATTTTACGACCAGCATACCGGCGTTATGGATATGTTCGGGACGCCTGTCATATTTTCGGACCAGAACCAGATAACGGCCGATACGATAACCCTCAAACGCGATATGAAGCGCGAGGTGATGGATTCGGTATTGCTGAGAAGCAACGCTTTTATAATAGCACGCGATGAAAAGGACCGCAATGCCTACAACCAGATAAAGGGCACGGTGATGAAAGGCAAAATAATAGACGACGATCTGCGTATAGTCAATATCATAGGCAATGCGGAAACCATATACTATTCTTATAACGACAAGAATGTCCGCATAGGAATAAACCGCAGTCTGGCTTCTCTTATGAGGGTCTTTCTTAAGGAATCGAGGATACAGGGCATATGGTTCCTCAAATCGCCTTCGGGAGTGTTGGGCGACGAGACGGACATGGTCGAAGAAACGAAACGCCTGCGCGGTTTCAACCTGAGGTTCGAAGAAAGGCCATTGGGGCCGCCCGATATCTGGGGCGGGGAAGTGCACCTGAATCTCAACTACTGATAGCATCGTTGTTGTGGGATTTTTTACAAAATACGTCCGGCCGGTTCAAAAAAATGTCCTCGCCGTGCGTAATTTTGTACCATTGATAAAAAACGAAAAGCATATGGAAAATATAAGGCAGACAATAGAACGCGCATGGGACGACCGTTCGATGTTGTCGGACGGAGGCGTACAGGCGGCCGTAAGGGAGGTCATAGACCTTTTGGACAAAGGTTCTCTGAGGGTTGCGGAACCATGTCCCGACGGTTCGTGGAAAGTGAACGAATGGGTTAAAAAGGCGGTAGTTATGTATTTCCCTATACAACCTATGGAAACGCTTCAGGCCGGGCCCCTGCAATGGTATGACAAGATACCTCTGAAACAGGACTATCTTCAGTCCGGCGTGCGGAGCGTGCCTGCGGCCGTAGCGCGTTACGGAGCATACATATCCAAAGGTGTCATATTGATGCCGTCCTATGTCAATATCGGCGCTTATGTCGATGAAGGGACTATGGTCGATACGTGGGCTACGGTAGGTTCCTGCGCACAGATAGGCAAACACGTGCATCTGTCGGGTGGTGTGGGTATAGGCGGCGTGCTTGAGCCGCTTCAGGCCGCCCCCGTGATAATAGAGGACAATGCGTTCATCGGTTCGCGGTGTATTGTGGTCGAAGGTTGCCACGTTGGCCGTGAGGCCGTGTTGGGCGCAGGCGTAGTGCTCACCGGTTCTACCAAAATAATAGACGCCACGACTCCGGAGAAAAAAGAATACAAAGGTTATGTGCCGCCCCGTTCGGTCGTTATACCCGGTTCGTTTAAAAAAACGTATCCGGCAGGCGAATTCAGCGTACCATGTGCGCTTATAATAGGTCAAAGGAAAGAAAGCACGGATAAGAAAACGTCGCTGAATGACGCCTTGCGCCAGTACGACGTGGCCGGATGACGTTTTTCATCCTGTTCCTGTAAAACATAAAGTTCCGTGAGGCATTGCCTCACGGAACTTTATGTTTTACATTCACTCCGTAAAGGTAATGTCACGTCCGGCAGGCGTTTTCTCTATACGTATGCGCGATACTTTTTCGGGCAGCAAGCCTTCCACTTTTTCTCCCCATTCCACTATACAGGTGGCCCCGCCGTAGAAATATTCCTCGTAACCCATGTCGAACGCCTCGGCAGGGTCGTCTATACGGTAAAAATCGAAGTGGTATATGGTCTTGCCGCTTTGTGTGCCGTATTGGTTGACTATCGAGAACGTAGGCGAGGAAACCTGGTCGGCCGATCCCATAGCGCTTACCAGATGTTTGGCCAGTGTGGTCTTGCCAGCACCCATCTCCCCTTCGAGAAGTACGGTGGCGCCGTCCTTTATGCTGTCCGCGATGGTTTTGGCGGCGGCAGGAAGGTCTTCTAACGTTACGTCTTTGAAATATATCGTGGAAGCCATTGTCGATGTTTTGTTGTGCGTTGCAAATATAACCTTTTTACGGTTTTAATATCCGGAGGTCCGGGAAAATGGACGTATTCCATGACGAATGCCGCAAATGCGGAAAATGCAACACGGATGTTTTTTTTGTGCCCGTTTTGTGAAAATGAAGTTCAATGCCGGCGGATTTGCCCTTAAAAACGAGTATCGGACTCGGATATTTGTACTAACAGATAACGTGCAGGGAACGCTAATTCTCAATAAGACACCATTTGATAGTGTGCCGGAGCATGTTTGCACCGATATTTGCAGTACACAATTTGTATATGAACCGTGGGGAACCGAATACCCCTCTGAAACTATGACAGGAAAACCGTGCCCGATGCGAATCGAGATGCGGTTTTTCCATTTTTAGGGCTGATTTTTCACACACAGGCAGTGTTTTATGGGTGTTTTAATTTTGAAAAGACTAATTTTGCCGAAGTTTCCATACAATATATCGCATGAGTACTCATAACAGGAACATAAATGACCCGGTTTACGGTTTTATCCGCATAGACGACCCTCTGATATCGTCGGTAATATCCCATCCGTATATGCAGCGTCTGCGGCGCATATCCCAGATAGGACTATCCTCGCTGGTGTACCCCGGCGCAGTGCATAACCGCTTCACTCATTCGATAGGAGCGATGCATCTGATGTCTAGGGCCATATCCACGCTCCGGGAAAAAGGTTTTGAAATAACGCCACATGAGGCTGCTGCGGCAAAACTGGCCATATTGTTGCACGATATAGGCCACGCGCCGTTTTCACACACATTGGAAGGGGAGTTCCTGGACGGCATTACCCACGAGGACATCTCCCTTGCGGTAATGGCCATGATGAGGGACGAATTTACACATCCTGTGTTCGACACGGCGGTCGAAATATTCAAAGGAGGTTACGGGAAACATTACCTTCACAGTCTTATCTCGTCCCAGTTGGACATGGACCGTCTCGATTACCTGAACCGCGACAGTTTTTTTACCGGCGCATCGGAAGGCATAGTCAGCCATGAACGCATCATAGCCATGCTCAACGTTTCGGCAGGAGATATCGTTTTCGAGGAAAAAGGGCTTTATTCGGTCGAAAAATTCGTAATAGCCCGTCGTATGATGTACTGGCAGGTGTACCTTCACAAGACTGTGCTCGGAGCCGATACGTTGGTCGACGGAATAGTACGCCGCGCGGCTGAACTCACGGTTGCCGGACGTTCACTGCCAGCTCCGGAGCCCCTTAGAAAACTCCTTGCCACGAAAGCTTCGAGCGCCGATTTGTCGCCGAAGTTCATAAGCACATACATGGATATAGACGAATCCGATATGTGGTCCGTGTTCAAACAGTGGAAGCACCAGGATGATTTCATACTCTCGTATCTCTCGCGCTGCATTTGCGAGAGAAGGCTTTTCTTTGCCAAACTGCTTTCCCGGCCGCTTGACCCGGCTGTGGTAAGCAGGATAGGCGAAGCCATAGCGTCGGAGTACGGTCTGGACCGCGAACAGGTGAAATACCTTTTGACATACCGCGAGATAAAAAACCACGTTTACCGCCCGAGGGAAGACAATATCAGGATAATGCTCCGCGACGGCAGCGTAAGGAACATAACGGAGGTTTCGGAGCAGATAAATTTTACGGCCGACAAAACGGAGACCAAGTACTTCATAGCGTTTCCCAAGGAATTCCGGGATTTGGTTAGCCTTTAGGCAGGATTTACTTTCGGGCCTGTTTTTATCATATCCGTATTGTGCTTAAATCATGTTTGCCGGTATAGTGTCCGTTTGCGCCGCTGTGTTAAAAAAACAACAATAAAACTCGGCGGCGGTAAAAACAAATAATCAAAAATGCGCATATTTGCACATCGCAACACAAAACGAGGAAAAAAATGAAACTGACTGATAAATTCACTGACGGACGCACACTTTTCGCATTTGAACTGCTGCCTCCGCTCAAAGGGCAGAACATCGAATCCATATATTCAGCGATAGACACTCTCAGGGAGTTTTCCCCGTCGTATATAAACGTTACCTACCACCGTGAGGAAATAAAGCTGGTGGAGCGCGAAGGCGGGCTTCTGGAACGCCGTGTGGTGCGTAAGCGTCCCGGTACGGTGGGCATATCGGCAGCTATACAGGCGCGTTATTCGATAGATGTGGTTCCGCATCTTATCTGCGGCGGTTTTTCGGCCGATGAAACGGAAGACGCACTTATCGAGATGAATTTTCTGGGCATAGACAACGTGCTGGCCCTGCGCGGGGACAACATGAGGGGCGAACATACTTTCCGCCCGCACGAAGGCGGGCACTGCCATGCCAGCGAACTCGTTTCGCAGATAGCCTCCATGAACCGCGGCGAGTATCTTTCGGGTGAGGTGGAGCACTGCGCGCCTACGGATTTCTGTATCGGCGTGGCCGGATATCCTGAAAAACATGCCGAATCGCCGAACGTCAAGTCAGACATAGCTCGACTTAAGGAAAAAGTCGACGCAGGGGCTAATTACATAGTCACACAGATGTTCTTCGACAATTCCAGATTTTTCTCTTTTGTGGACGAATGCCGTGCGGCAGGAATAGAAGTGCCTGTAATACCGGGGCTTAAACCGTTTTCTACCAAAGCGCAACTTTCGCTACTGCCTCAGGTGTTCGGAGTGAACATACCAGAAGAACTGGCCTCTGCCGTGGATAAAGCACCGGACAACGCACATGTCAGGAATATAGGTATAGAATGGGCCGTAGGGCAGTGTCGGGAACTGATAAAAGCAGGGGTGCCGGCTCTGCATTTCTATTCGATGGGCCGTCCGGACAATATTGCGTCGATAGCCTCCAGAGTATTCTGATACGGCGTGTTACGGGCAGTGCTGAAACGCTATACGTGGTGTCATGTATGGCGTTTCAGTTTTTTTTGCGTGATTGATTAAAAGTACTTTTATTCCGTAATATCCTCTTCTCTTCACTTTCTTTTGTTTCTCCAGAAGGCCGGTGGTCCCGGCGGAACAGAGGTAAACATCGGCCCGTTATGGTAGCGGAGCGTCTGTTTCCGAGCAGAACAGCCCTGGAAAGGAGGGTTTTACGCGGCACTACAACCGCCTTTTCAGGGCGTAGGGATGCGAGAGAAACCGTTAGCTCCGCGCACGAGGTCGCTCTTTTTCTTTGCCACTTTCTTTTGGAGAAGCAAAAGAAAGTGGAATAAAAGGCGAACGAGGTAATTAAATAATGCCGATGATTAATAGTACGGTTCTCAAACACTCGCCATTAATGACTAAGGCTGATCGTAAGTGTGAATTTTTTTTCAAATATATTTCGGCGGAAAGGCCGATTGTTATTAAATTGTGACGGTAAACGCGCTGCCATGTTTACAGCGGGTATAATTTAGTAAACGTCAAGACACAGACAAGATGGAAGAATGGAATTTTGCAGTCAGACTGCTCGTTGCGGGAGTGCTTGGCGCAGTGATAGGACTTGAAAGGGAATACAGGGCCAAGGAAGCGGGGTACAGGACTCATTTCCTGGTGTCGCTCGGCAGTGCGCTTATGATGATAGTGTCGAAATACGGTTTTGCCGATATATTGGCCGATGCCGGCGTAGGTCTTGACCCAAGCCGTATTGCCGCGCAGGTGGTGAGCGGCATAGGTTTCATAGGGGCCGGAACGATAATAATACAGCGTCAGTTCGTGCGCGGGCTGACCACAGCCGCCGGCGTATGGGCTACAGCCGGTATAGGTCTGGCGGTAGGGGCGGGCATGTATTCTCTCGGCGTTGCTGCGACAATACTGACGCTCGTAGGGCTCGAAGTACTGAGCATGGTGTTCAAAAGTGTGAGCATGCGTACTTCGTTGGTCATATTCTCTACTGCCGACAAGAGCGTTGTCGGGCGTATATCCCAAAGCATGAACCCGAAAGAATATCATATAGTCAGTTTTCAAGTGGATGAAAAAGAAAACCGGCCGGATGTGTTCCTGGTGACGATGGCGGTAAAGACCAAGTTGAGAAACGACGACAACCGCCTGTTGTCCTTTATGGGCGGATTCCCTGAAATAACGGTCGAAAAACTGGAATGATGTCCTTAATGAGAATTATATTTTTTTACTGTCGTAAAATGTGCACATCGCTGAAATTCACTATGTTCATTAATATAACACACTTTTTTTGAAATGGAAAACTTCGACCAACAACAGTCCGGCGGACAGATGCCGCCTTATTTTAACAACGATACCCGTGTGATGTCTGTCAGCGACTGGCTTGTCACGCTGCTGATAATGATCATCCCGCTGGTTAACATCATAATGCTGTTCGTATGGGCTTTTTCGGATGACGGAAACCGCAACCGGGCCAACTGGGCCAAAGCGTCGCTTCTGTTCGTGGCTATAAAGATAGTCCTTCTGATATTGTTCTATGCCCTGTTTTTCGGTGCTATAATATCGGCTGCGGGAATAAGCGGAGCTTTCGATTAAGATACCTTGACACCTGTTTTGCTGAAGTCCTAAGGTTCGTATCGGGATTTGAACGGTTTGCCGTCCCTTATGAAACCTTTGGACTTCCATTTTTTGCTTGTCCATCTTCGTACCAGTATGACGGCACGGATATTCTCGTCCAGAAGAAATGCCGTCCACATGCCTATTATTCCCAGCCCCATTACGATTCCGAATACATAGCTCATTGCCGTGGCAACACTCCACATGAATATCAATCCCACGACGAACGGGTAACGCGCATCTCCTGTGGCACGCAGGCTTGCCCCGCCGAAAATGTTTACCGCACGGCCTATCTCCACGCCTATGTCGACGATGAGTATTGTGGCTCCCATGCGTATTATTTCCGGATTGGAGGTGAGCAGTTCCATTATTCCGCGTCCGAACACCGCCGTGAGCGAGGATATCGCGATAGTACATAAAAGCGACAGTTTAAGGCAGTAAAGCCCCAGATAATATGCTCCGTTCTTCTTTCCGCGTCCTACCAGACGTCCTATGCAGATGGCTCCTCCCATACCTATTGCCGTAGAGAAAAGGTACGAGAACATAACGATGTTCACTACATACGTACGCGCTGTCAGCGCGTCGTTGCCAAGCATGTTGATGAAATACGTTATCGTCACCTGCGAAAGGCTGTACGAGAGCTGTTCTCCGCCTGCCGGAAGCCCTATCGACAATACGTTCTTGAGTTTTACCCATGGAAAAGGCCGCAGGCACCGGAGCGTGAAGTCTTTCATTTCGTGTCTGAAAACTATCGCCAGCAGTATTGCCAGGGATATGCCGCGGCTTGCCGATGTCGATACCGCCGCACCTGCGACTCCCATTTCCGGCAGGCCGAACTTTCCGAATATCAGCGCGTAGTTGCCGAATATGTTCATTATGTTTATCAGCAGGGTTACGAACATCGGGTAGTACGCCTTGTTGGCCGCGCGAAGGAATGCCGAAAGGGTCATCGACACGGCTTGCAGGAACGAAAAACCGCCAACAATCTGCATGTAGTCCACGGCATCGGGCATCAGCGACGTATCCAGGTCCATAGCGCGGAGCAGGTTTCCGGAAAAGAAATACAAAAACGCGCTGGTGATCGCTCCGAGCATCGTATTGAAAATAACAGACACTCCGAGTATCTGCATCACGCTGCGCCGTTCACCGGCACCGAAAAACTGCGAACAGCATACCGAAGTACCTATCGAAGTGACCGCATATATCAGGAACACCATGCTCAGAAGTTGGTTCGCCATACCGGCCGAGGCTACTTTGTCGTCCGAATACTGACTGAGCATGAGAATGTCTATCGCTCCCAACAGCATCACCAGGAACGTTTCCACAAATATCGGCCCTGCCAGGGCACGGAATTGCCTTCTGATATTTTCCTGTCCTTTAGGCATTTGATAGCTTTTCTTTTTCGTTTTTTATTTCAGCGCGCAAATTTAGCGAATAACGGTATCAGGCAATCCGGTTTTTTGTGAAAACATTTAAACGAAAAAAACGCCGGCTCATTTTTACGCGCCCAGGACAGGTATCTAAAGAAAAAAATCACTATCTTTGGAAACACCAAAACGAACGACAATCAGCAATGACACAGCCTGCCACAGAAGGTTTTACGGATACCGCACGACAGTTCGACGCGGTGATAAAGCGCTGCCGGGGCCTTTTTTCAAAAAAACTGGAGGATTACGGTCCGGCATGGCGTATTCTG
>CDZK01031903.1_pt1 | contig 33827 bp, 29 predicted proteins | sample 557401 | NCBI WGS metagenome assembly CDZK01 (sample SAMEA3182108, study PRJEB8094) | gut metagenome | biome: human; feature: gut; material: Stool; isolation source: human stools | place: Canada | collected 2013-04-25 | reverse complement strand
GAAAAACAAATAAAATTTATTGTTTTTCGATAAATTTTTATTGAAAAAGAAAAATCCTTATTCGGAAATGACCCCTGTTATCTCGGCTACGTAAACACGGTGCAGGCCTCCGTGTGCGCTGTCGTAACATTTTTCCAATATAGTTTTGTCGAGGAATTTTTCCGATTTCAGGTCGCTCACATAGAGCTTGCGGCATTCGAGCACCAGCCGGGCCTGGGAAAATGCGATGCTGCCGTTGGACGTTTCCACTGGCGTAAGTCCGGTTTCGGCGGCCTTGTCGGTGTCGCGTCCGGATTTTGTGCCGCACAGGGACAGGGCTTTGCGGTATTTTTCATCGAAAAAAGACAGTGTGAAGACGTCTTCGCGCTCCATGAAGCCGTAAGTGTGCCTTTCGGGGCGTACGAACACGAATACTACGGGTTTGTTCCACAAAAAACCGGCCCCGCCCCATGAGGCTGTCATCGTATTGTAATCGCCGGGGCGTCCTGCCGTGACGAGCATCCAGTCTTTGCCAATGAGTTTTATTACGTTGTCAGTTATCTCTTCGGGTTTTATGTGTTTCATGATGTGTTGTTGGCGGTTGCGGTTAGAAACTGAGTTCGTGTTTGTTTACTTCTATGACTTCAAAGCATCCCCGGTCGGCCATGGTCACATATCCGGCTATGTCTTTTTCCAGTTCTATGAGCGTTATGTTGGAGCATTTTTTACCCTTGAGTTCCACTTCTTTGAGTATCTCGCCACGCGGGGAGAATATGACGACCGTGCCTTTTGCATGACGCGTGAGCCATAGCCGTCCGTTGGAATCGCACCTCATGCCGTCCATGCCGTAGTCGTCGAACTTGTGGAACAGGCGTTTGTTGCCGAGCGTGCCGTCTTCGAGGATATCGTATACCCACACGTTGCGCTGGGCGGATTCGTTGACGTACAGCAAACGCCCGTCCGGGCTGACTTCTATGCCGTTCGTGGTGCCCATATCACCTTCCAGAAGGCTGGTGCTGCCGTCGGTACGTACTATCCACAATTGTCCCTTGTTTTCTTTCCACGCGGGGTCGGAAGCGTATATTATGCCTGTGCGTGGCGATATGGCTATGTCGTTAGGCTGGTTCATCCGGTCGCAATGGGCGAAGAGCTCAACTTGCCGGCTTCCTTTTTTTATGCGCCAGATGTTGTGGCCGGTATAGTCGGCTACGTACATATTGCCTTTGGCGTCGAATACTATGCCGTTGCCTATGGAGCCTTCGGGAAGTGCTGCGAATATTTCCGCTTTGCCGTCCTTTATTATGCCTATCGTTCCCTGACGTGAGATGTTAGCCGCATATATGTTGCCTTCTTCGTCGTGTGCCGCGCCTTCGATACCCGTGGTGAATGTCCACTGGTCGAGCAGGTCTTCGCTTTGCCCGTACGATGCGGCGCAGTACATGACTGCCAAACATAGGAATACTGTTTTTTTCATGGTAGTTTAAGAATTCGTATTTAATAGTGCGCTTTTCTGCAGAGCATGATAATGGCTTGTACAGTTCCGGGGAGTCTGTATAAAGTTATTTGCCGTTAAAGGCGTTCATGGTGTTGGCCAATCCTGCCAAAGCGAACGATTCGATTAGTTCGGACGATTTGTCCAGGCGTTCGTCCATTTTTTCCATTTCCCCGCTTCCCCAGTTGCCAAGTACGTAATCGACCTGGTGCCCTTTGGAAAAATCCGCGCCTATACCGAAACGGAAACGCGCATAATCCTGACGGCCGAGCATTTCGTTTATGTTTTTCAGACCATTGTGCCCGCCGTCGGAGCCTTTGCCTTTCAGGCGTATCGTACCGAACGGAAGGGCCAGGTCGTCGCAGATGACCAGAAGATTTTCAAATGGTACTTTTTCCCGTTCCAGATGGTAACGGACGGCCTTGCCGGAGAGGTTCATGTACGTGGAGGGCTTTAAAAGCACCAGTATCCTGCCTTTTATCTTTATTTCGGCGGTGGAGCCGAGTTTGTCCGTATGGAATTGTACGCCGTGTTTCCCGGCCAGACGGTCGAGTATGCGGAAGCCTATGTTGTGTCTGGTGTCGGCGTATTCCGCGCCTATGTTGCCAAGTCCGGCGATGAGGTATTTGTTCATTCGTATGTCGGTTGTTGCCGTATTACGTGGCAAAGTTAGCAAAAAAGGGAGTTCCGCAAAGGCTCATTGCTTTTGCGGAACTCCCTTTTTTGCATTTCCGGGTGATGTCACATCAGGTTGAACTTCAGCCCGGCGAAGAAAGACCGCGGAAGTGAAGGACCGTAGATGTATTTCGAGTCGCGGTCACGGCCTATGTCGAGGTCGTTCTGGTAACTGTCGAAAATATTCTGCATGCCTATGTTCAAGTCGAGGCACAAAGACGGAGTTATGCGGATATCGTACGCCAGTTTTATACCCATGTCGAAAAATGACGGGGTTTCCTCCAGACGGTCGCGGTCTATGTACCCGGCGAAATGTTCGAGTGTCATGCTGCCGGTATAAGTCCCGGTGAGCGATATTTTAAAGTCGCGTACCGGCTCGGATGTGAGTGTAAAGTATCCGTATGCATCGGGGCTGCGTAGCATTTTTTTCACCAAGGCCGCGTCTTCGTCCTCGCTCCACCGGTATGGCGTGGTGTATTTGCTGTTCTGAAGTGTAGCCCCTATCTGAAATTCGAACGGTTTGCCCAACGCTATGCGCCCTTCCAGATTGATGCCTTTCACGATGGCGCCGTCGCCGTTTGTGCGCACGAGTATGGTATTTCCGTTTTCGTCCTTTCCGCCCGGTTCGAGTATGAATACGTCGTCAAGACGCGTGTAAAAACCTTCCGCCAGTATTCCATACTGGAGTTTGCCTGCCGAGCCGGTATATTCTGCGGAAAAGGAAAAGCTCTGCGAGTTTTCCTGTTTCAAGTCCGGGGATATTCGTATAATCTGCACGTTGTCGCCTACGGCGGCTATGTGAAGGTCTTCGTCGAACGCCTGTGGAGCTCGGAATCCCGTAGCCCACGAAGCCCTGAGGTTGAGCGATTCTCCTATCAGATAGCGCAGGTTGACACGGGGGCTGACGATAGGGTCGGATATCATGTTGTGTTTGTCCATACGTGCGCCTATGAGTATGCCCATCCGCTGGGTTTTCCACTCGTTCTGCAGGTATGCGCTGATGATATTCACGTCCTGGCGCATGTCGCGTCCGTAGCCGAGCATGACATCTTTGAGTCCGTTGTGGTTGAATTCGCCGCCGGCGGTCAGTTCAGATGGCAGGAAAAGGAATTTTTTAAATCCGTGCGTGTATTGCACACCGGTGACAACGGTAAAATCGGACGTGTGGCCGTATGCGTTGGGGTCCATGCCGGTGCCGTAATACGACTTGCGCTTTATGTCCTGCATGGCCACGTATGCGTTGACACGGTTTTCGGCAGACGGGTCGCTCCACATGTACGTTAAGCTGCCTCCGTTGATGTCGTGCTCTGTTTGTTCGGCAACTTCGGCCTGGTGAGGCGGAAGGTCTATGTTATCGCCGCCCCGGCGAAATTCGTGCATGGAGTGATATTCGAGTTTTATTTTCGAGTAGAGCGTCGGTTTGTAGTATGATGAAAAGCCGATATTTGTGTTTTTCAGGCGCGGGATGTCGGAAAAACCGTCTCCGTTGGCATCATATGCACTGCGGTGGCGGGACATTCCGAATATGTGTATGCCTGCTTTACGGTCGTCCGATACGAGCGTTCCGGACAGGTTGGTGGTATTGTCGGCATTTTTACCGCCTATTAGCAATATGTCGTGCCCGGCCGAGAAATAATTGCTGACAGGTTCTTTGGTTATGATATTGACCGTTCCTGCTATGGCGCTCGAACCGAAAAGCGCCGAACCTCCTCCGCGTATCACCTCAACGCGTTCGACCATTTCCGAAGGGTATTGTTCGAGTCCGTACACCCCGCCCAACGCGCTGAGAACGGGGCGCGAGTCTATCATAACCTGAGTGTACTGCCCTTGGAGGCCGTTTATTCTCACCTGTACGAAACCGCAGTTCTGGCAGTTGTTTTCGGTGCGCAGTCCTGGCTGGAAGTTCAGCACGCACCCTACGCTGGGCGAATAGGTGCTTTCGTATATCTTAGGGCCTGCTATGCCGACCACTACCGAAGACAGTTTCCGCGATACTTCGTTACGGTTGCCGGTGATGACGATATCGTCCATCATGTTGATGTCCTCTTCCATTTCGAAGTTTACCTCCAGAGTACGGCTTTTCTCGGTGGTTACTTTGCGTTTGATTGTCTTGTAGCCCATAGATTTGGCTATCATGGTGTATGTCCCTACCGGAAGGTTCTTCAAAAAGTAATGTCCCGTGTTGTCGGTAGCGGTGCCAAGGGTGGTGCCTTCTATGATCACGTTGATAAATGACAGGTGTTCACCCGTGTTTTTGTCGGTTATATGGCCTACTATGTTCGCGTCGCTGGTCTTTTGCGAAAACGCCGCAAAAGGCATGCACAGCGACAGCACTGTACATAAAATTATTTTGTGCATCTGTATATTATTATCCTTGTCTGTAAATACTAAAAATGAGTTATCCGCACGTGAGCGTCTGCGCACGTGTTGTGTACGGAATTGAAATATCAGGCAAGGACAGCCGGGGGAGCCCGCAGCGAGGCGGAGCTCTGTTGGCGGAAAGTATCGTGAAGATAGTAGAAATATACGGTTTTGACTTCTGCAAACACCGGCTTCTGAGGGATGTCCGTGTAAGGGGCGTCTGCGGTTTTGTCGAAAGAGGACAGGTGACTGATGAGCGTTATACCTGCCGGGGTATGTTCGTGACCGGCAGTGCCGTCGGAACTCTTACCTCCATTGTAAAAGTGGGAATGGACGATGGTACACCCGCCTACGATGTGGGAATGGACGAACATGGTCGTACCTGTGAAGTACGACAGGAATATCCCCAGAAAGGCATAAGATATTGTTCTTCTTAAGAGTTCTTTCACGGTTTACCTTCGGTCGAATGGCAAATATAGGAAAAAAATTTAACGGGAAGACATGTGAATCGCATCCTCGGTATGAGGATAGGATATTAAATCGTTTACATTGGAAAATAAGTACTGTTAATCATCAGCATTATTTGATCGTCTCATTCGTTTTTTATTCCACTTTCTTTTGCCGCTTGCATCCAGACGTACCGCGTCGGCTTATCCGGAAAGGAAATGTTCCGGAATAAAAAATAAGGATTAAAAGCCCGACATGGCTTGCGTATTTTTCCCCTCACAAAACGGATTTACGCGACATAGCGGCAAGGAACGCCTCGCGGTAACTGTCGGAAACAGGGACATAAGTCTTGCCGAACACTATCCTCTGACGCTCTATTACCTCCACTGCGTTGACATTCACGATAAACGAACGGTGTACCCGCACAAAGTCCGTCGCCGGCAATATATCTTCCATAGCCTTGAGGCTGGAAAGCGTGACCACAGGTTTTGCAGCGCCACTGACGTATATCTTTACGTAGTCTTTCAATCCCTCTATATAAAGAACCTCTGACAATGTCACGCGTACCTGACGGTAGTCCGTTTTGACAAAAATATGCCCTGGGGACGTATCCCGCGTTGCCTGATCCCCATCGCTGCGCGACATTGAAAACCATTTGAGGGCTTTGTTCGCTCCGCGCAGGAATTCGGCATAATCGAACGGTTTGAGAAGATAATCCACCGCGTCGGCCCTGAAACCTTCGAGAGCATACTGAGGGAAAGCCGTGGTGAATATCACTTTCGTACCGTCCCCCGTCAGGCGCGACAACTCCAGCCCGTTCATCCCAGGCATCTGTATATCCAGAAAAGCGACATCTATGCCGCCCGCCGAAAGCACCTGCAGCGCTTCCCCCGCCGAAGCGCATTTCCCTTTAAGCTCCAGAAAAGGCGTGCGCACCACATAGCGTTCCAAAAGGTCGAGCGCCAGCGGTTCGTCGTCTACTATCAATGCCGAAAGTTTCATAAGCCTGTGATTTTATTGCATATCCGGCATACGTGCCGGAATAACGAGCGTGCATGTATATATTCTGTCCGATATTGCGCGTGAAAACGAATAGGCCGACGGATATATCAGGTTGAGCCGCCTTATGAGATTGTCCAGACCTATGCCCGAACCGCTGCGGTCGGAATCGCTTTTCGGGAAATTGCCGTTGGAAATACGGCAGATTATACTCCCTTGCGACAACGTTACCGAAATATCTATAAATGACTCTCCCGAAGGGTTTATCCCGTGCTTGAAAGCGTTTTCAATAAGCGATATGAACAAAAGCGGGGCCACCATAGCCCGTTCCCCCACGTCCTGTTGCGGCAGGGAAAGGCTTACCTTTACGTTTTTGCCCGTGCGCAGCATCATAAGGCGGACATAACTGCTTATGAACGCCGTTTCCCTGGACAGCGGTACGGCCGGGGCGTTATCCTCGTACAGCACGTAACGTAGCAGCCCGGACAATTCATGTACCGCATCCTGTGCGCGGCGCTGGTCTATTTCCACCAGCGAATAAATGTTATTCAGCGTATTGAACAGGAAATGCGGGTTGAGCTGGCTCCGCAGGTTTTTAAGTTCGGCGCTTGCCCTCTGGCGCTCTATCTCTTTTTTCTGGTTTTCGGAACGATACCAGTTAGATGTCATTTTTATAGCCACCGCCAATCCTACGGTGAGCAGGAAAAGCATCACATCCCGCGCCATGAAAAACACCGGAGGCAGGTCGAACGGGCCTCCAGGCTTTCCCCTGCGCGGCTGATCGGCTGTGAAATTAGCCATATAGAATTCACGCCACATGTGTGTTCCCACCCATACAGTCACAATGACCAGTATGTTGATTGTCATAAACAAGGCCCACCGGCGTGTAAAGAGCAAGCGAGGTATCAGCACGAAATAGTTCAGGTAAAAAACCGCCATGAACGACACCGGCATCATCACGTACCCCAGATACCAGTGAGCATCGGTCTGGGGCTGCCTGTTCTGCCAGTTCAGCATAAGCGGAAATGCGAACAATATGCCCCATCCGATGATGTGTATGGCACACATCAGTATGTTTTCCCTGTTTTTTCCCACGTCTGAAGAATATTTCGGTGTGTACATCGCTAAGGTAGTTTTTTTACACTGCAAATACAACAACGGTGCGCAACGATTTTCATGGCGCTTGGGGCGCCATGAAAATCGTTTATTCGTAACGCAGGGCTTCTATCGGGTCCAGCCCCGAAGCCTTCTGCGCCGGGTACCACCCGAAGAAAATACCCGTAACCGAACATACGGCAAACGACAGCACCACCGACCACAACTGAACGTAAACCGGCCAGCCGGCTATATACTTTATCGCCGCCGAAACGCCTACGCCCAATACGACGCCTATCACCCCTCCGGCTATGCTTATTATCACCGCTTCGATAAGGAACTGCATCAGTATGTGGCGGCCCTTTGCCCCGATGGACATGCGCAAGCCTATCTCGCGGGTACGCTCCGTGACCGAAACATACATTATGTTCATAATGCCTATGCCTCCCACGAGCAACGATATGCCCGCAATACAGGCCAGAAGCACCGTCATCATATCGGTAGTCGAACTGAGCATGGAACTCAGCTCGGCCTGCGAACGTACCGTGAAATCGTCTTCGTCCGCAGCTTTCAGTTTGTGGTTGGTGCGCAATATCTCGCTTATCTCGCCGATAGCCATGTCGGTAGCCTCTTCGCTCACAGCCGAAGCGTAAATGCTTTGAAGGTACGTTATGGCCAACACTCTTTTTTGTATAGTAGTGTAAGGCGCTATGATAAGGTCGTCCTGGTCCATACCCATCGAGTTATAGCCTTTGGCCGTCAGAACGCCTATTATCCTGAACGGGATCTTATTGAAACGTATTACCTTGCCTATCGGGTCTTCTCCGTTTTTAAACAGGTTGTCCACCACCGTCTGCCCTACTATGCACACCTTGGCCGACGATTTTATATCCGCCGGGGTAAACATATCCCCCTGTCCTACGGAATACTTGCGTATGTCGAGATACTCCTCATTCACTCCGTAAACGCTGGTAGGAGCGTTGTTTGCCCCGTAAATAACCTGTCCGGACGAACTTACCGAAGGCGAGCATTTGTCTACGTACGTGGTCTGGGTGGCGATATCCTGATAGTCCTCAATCTTGAGCGTCTGCATGGATGCCGGGTCGCGCCGTACCCCGCCTCGCATATCGCCTCCCGGATGTATCATTATCATATTGGAACCCATTTCCGATATCTGGGCGCGTATGCTCCGTTTGGAACCCTGTCCTATGGCCAACATGGCTATGACCGAAGCCACGCCTATGATGATGCCTAACATGGTCAGAAAACCGCGGAACTTATTGTTGTTCAACGCACGGAGGGCTATTTTTACCAGGTTCTTGTAATTCATCTTCAAAAAAATATGTATGTTTCATTAATCGTCCTGCAGAGGCAAAGCAGCCAGTGCATCGGCCGCAGAAAGGATGTTGCCGTTCTGCTCGTCCTGGATTATATGCCCATCGCGCAGGACTATGTTACGGCTGGAAAACTGCGCCAGTTCCGGATTGTGCGTAACGAAAACAATCGTACGCCCCTTGCGGTGCAGGCTTTGGAAAAGGGTCAGTATCTCGAAAGACGTACGTGTATCGAGGTTTCCCGTAGCCTCGTCCGCCAGTATTATCACCGGATCGTTCACCAGCGCCCTGGCTATGGCCACTCGCTGCTGCTGCCCGCCCGACATCTGGTTGGAACGGTGGTTTACCCTGTCCGCAAGACCTACCGATTCGAGAGCCCTTACCGCACGTTCGCGGCACTGCTGCGCCGACACCTGCGGATTGTACAAAAGCGGCAGCTCGACATTTTCGATAGCCGTGGTCTTGGGCAGCAGGTTGTACGACTGGAACACGAAACCTATTTTGCGGTTACGCAAGGTAGCCCGGTCATTCTTGTTCATCCTGCGCACCGACACTCCGTCCAGATAATATTCGCCCGAAGTAGGCGTATCCAGGCATCCTATTATGTTCAAAAGGGTGGACTTGCCCGAACCGCTCGTACCCATTATCGTAACGAACTCACCCTGCGATATAGTGAACGATATCCCGCGAAGCGCGTGAACCGTTTCCCCTCCCACCATAAAATCGCGGCGTATATTGTCCACGCGTATTATGCCTGTGTTCTTATTCTCGGTGTTATTCATGGCGATATGGTTTATTTCTTGCGGTTTCCGCCGCCGGGGGGCGTAGGCATAAAAGGATTGTTCTCTCCCGGCGTACCGTCGCTTATCTGCGCGGCGGCGGTACTTTTGGACGAAACTATCACCTTGGCCCCGTTTTCTATTCCGGATATTATCTCCACGTTTACTCCGTCGCTCATGCCCGTCTTCACTTTTGCAGGGCGCACTACAGAGCCTTCCATCACCCACAACGTCTTATCACCGGCATCCTGCGCCGCAGCGACAGGCTTGGCCTGCGTGCCGCCTTTTGCGGCATCATCCGGCTTGAAACGCAGTGCGCGTACAGGTACGGTCAGCACACCGTTCTTTTCCATCGTATATATAGTCACGTTGGCCGTAAGTCCGGGCTTGAGTTTCAAATCGGGATTCGGCGCATCCACCACCACTTCGTACGTCACCACGTTAGAGGTTGTCGTAGCCAGAAGGCGCACCTGTGTCACCGAACCCTCGAACGTATCGTCCGGGAACGCATCCACGGTAAACACCACCCTTTGCCCTTCCTCCACCTGGCCTATGTCAGCCTCGTCGACATCGGCGATAACGCGCATTTTGCGCAAATCGTTGGCTATGGTAAAAAGCGTAGGGGTATTAAAACTTGAGGCTACCGTCTGACCTTCCTCCACCGCGCGGGAAAGCACCACCCCGTCGATAGGAGAATAGATATACGAGTAGCCCAAGTTCTTTTCCGCCCTTATTATGTCCGCTTTGGATTTGGAATACGAACTGAGGGATTTTTCGTAATTGTACTTCGCCTGCTCGTATTCGGTATCGGAAATGAGTTTCTTTTCCCACAAGCCCTTCTGACGGGCGAAATTCTTCTGCTGGTATTCGTATTCCGAGCGTGAGGAAGCGAGCGAAGCCTGCGAGGACTCCAGTTCGGCTTCGAGCAGCGAGCGGTCTATCTCGGCCATCAGCTGGCCTTGTTTTACCACCGTATTGTAATCGACATAAATGTTGGATATGATACCCGACACCTGAGCGCCGACCTCTACCTGGTTTATAGGTTCTATGGTCCCTGTGGCCGTCACCGTAGTCGAAAGGGAACCGGGCGACACGGTCACCGTCTGATAACTGCTCTTGCCTGAACCCGTCCCTTTGCACGAACAAAACAATGCGGTGGCGGCCAGAACGGACAGCGATAGGATTCTGAGATGTACTTTCATTGTATTTCCTGTTTGTTTTTTTATAATTCTATTGGTTTGTCGCGGTAGAAATCGAGCAGTTTGGCCGACAACACCGCCTGGTATTTCGACTGTGCCGTCTGGAGCTGTGCGGACAGGTAATTGTTCTTTTCCTGAAGCAATTCCACGGTATTTTTCATGCCCGCATCGAACTGCGCCGATACGAGGCTGTAACTAGTTTCGGCCGATTTCAGTTTGTCCAGCGCAGCGGCATAGCGGCTCTGCGCGGATACGGCGTCCTGGTACAGCGACTCTATGGTGCTGAGAAGATTTTTCTGTGTGTTTTGCAGTGAAATATCCGCCGAAAGCGTTTCCAGGCGCGCCTTTTCCGATGCGCTGCGGGCCTGGCGGTTGTTGAATATAGGTATCGATATGCTAAGTCCCACGTTCTGGCTGAAACGGTTGTCCAGCTGGCGCGAAAAAGCATCCGACGAAGACGTGGCATGTCCCGTGCCGAGTCCCGCACTCAGGGAAACGCTAGGCAGGGCCTGCGCTTTGGCTATGTTCTCGCCCATTTTGGCCGCTTCGACCGAAAGGCGGCTGCTTTTTACTTCCGGCATCACCGAAAGGGCAGTGTTGTAAACATCCGTCGAAGACGGTATGACGGCATACACCTGGTCGTCGCCGATCTGCGGGAATTCGACCTGAAAATCGTAACCGGCCTCCAGTTCGAGCAATTGCTTGAGCTCTAGCACGCTTCTGTCCAAGGTGCTCTGCGCCGACACCAGGTTGTACTTGTCGGACGAATGCTGCGACTCTATCTGGGCATAATCGCTAAGGGATATCGAACCTGCCCGGTACATCTCCCGTGCGCGCTCCATCTGCGAGAAGGAGGTTTCGGCCGTAGCGCGGTTTATCTTTACCGCTTCGGCATTATACAATATTTGCAGATAAGCCTGAGTTACCGCTATTTCGATACTGTTCTGAGCTCTGTCAACATCGAACGCCTGAGCCTGGTTGCTTATTTTCTGTTGTTTGAGGGTATTGTTCAGCTTGCCGCCGTTCCACAGTGTCATACCGGCCGAAAGCTGGTAGTTGCCAGTATAAACGAGATTGTTTTTCGTATCCCCGCTCATGCCGTCCTGGCGCGAATGGGAAAGTCCCTGCGATATGGATGCCCCGAGCGAAGGCATACGAGCTGCCGAAGCCTGTTTTACGTTCACCTCCGATGTTTCCAGCTGTATCCTTGCGCTCTGTACGTCGAGGTTTTTTTCACGCGCATAGTCTATGCACTCTCCGAGAGTCCATTTTTCGCCGGAAGCCTTCTGGCAAAAGGCCGGCGTCTGGAACAACACCGCCGCAGCCGGAACGAGTATCAGCGTTTTAAGAAAGGTTGCATTCATGTGTCTGTGCCTTTTTATTATCAGGCACAAACATAACCGCCGGCAAATGCCGGGACAACAAAAATAGACCGCCGGCCGTTTTTCCGTGACGGACAGGCGTTTTTTATCTACTTAAAAAAGAAAGCTTAAAAACGGACAACCCCTACCGGTAACACGCGTCATACCAATCCGTACGGACGTAATAAGCGTTGTACCGCGAATACGCCGCCACCGGGATATACGACGACAGCCCGCAGCACCGCGTGATCGGCTCTCCGAAAAAATCGTCCGTATGCGCGGCGTAAAGTACAGTTTGCGAAAGCCGTGCGGAAAAAACGGAATAATCATCCGCCGATGCAGTCCTTTCCATAAACTGGTCAAGGTCAAACATGAAAGGCTCGGCATAAGCATCGAAATACTGCATTCCCGCAAGCGGCAGCGACGAAACAACCGAGGCGTTTTTCTTCACAATATTCCCTACCGACGCAGCCAGCGCAGCGAGTCCGGAAGTTCTGACCAGCGATACCGTTGCCGAACGGTACGACGGGTCAGGATGCCCGTTGTAAAAAGAAAAATATTTCTCGCAAATACGCTTGTACGAAGCCTCGGCGTTCCCCTGCGGAAATAAATCACCCGTTATCAGCGAATACGGCATGCCGTCCGCTACTACCCGTGCAGGCGACGATATTATGTACTGCGCTTTGTCCCTGAGCGCATATGCCGTTTCCACACCGCCCATGTAACATGCATCGAAAAGTATCAGCTCGAAAACCCCGGACGGCACGGACTGTTTCAGCGCGGACAACTCTATTTCATAGTTCGTCCCTTCATAGTACTGCTGTCCGAAAGTCCTGGTAGGCGGATACGGGCTTTGACCCGCCGGGGCATTTGCCGTGCGAGGCGAAACGGACGACAACGGGAAATCCGCAGGAGCCCACCCCGTACCGTGCGACCACAATACCAGTCCGTAATCCAATGCCGGGAACATAGCCAGCGTTTCTCCTATCACCCCTGCCAGAGCCTCCGGCGTACAGGAATTCCGCTGAGGATATGTCTTTAGCGTATGTACGCCCCGGCTGTCCACACGGACCAGTTTCGGATTTTCTCCTATCGCGTCGAAATACACTATCAAATTGTCCGAATCGCTGACCCCGGCATCCTTGTACCCTTGTGCCATCCCGGACAGATTGGCATACGCCTCATCGCTGAGGCTGTTGCGTGCCGCCATATACACCAGCACCGTACGACGGGCAGTCTCTACTCCTCCCGTCCTTTTCGAGCATCCGGAAAATATCACGACCGCAGCGGCGGCCAACGCCAATATGATTTTTTTCATATGCCTTCCGTATTGTTTTGCGTCAGGTGACAAAAATATATATTATAGACATACATAGGAAGCGGACGGGGAAATATTATATTTGTCATAACTTATCAATGACAAAAACACGGTAATAATGACAAAGAAGTTTCTAAAAAATAAGGCTCTGGCCGTAAAATGCGTTTTTTCAATGCTCCTGGCGGCTGTTCCGGCCACCGAGGTTGCGGCACAGACCGACATACGGGAAGTATCGGTCACCGCTCCTGACGGCGTGGAACTGAAAGGCACGCTGACCGTCCCCGACAAAGGCGGCGAGCCTGTATCCCTGGTGATAATGATAGCCGGCTCCGGCTCTCCCGACAGGGACGGCAACCAGAAACGTGCCGGGGTAAATACCGACTGCCTCAAAATGACAGCCGAAGAACTGGAAAAAGCCGGAACCGCCTCGCTCAGGTTCGACAAGCGCATGGCCGGCGAGAGCATCATACCGGACATGAAGGAAGAGAACATGCGCTTCGACGATTATATCTCGGACACGCGCGCACTGGTGGACAAATACTACGGCGACCGCCGTTTTTCCCGTATAATACTGCTCGGACACTCCGAAGGTGCGCTGATTGCCATAGCCGCAGCCGCAAACAATCCTAAAGTCGGCGGGTTGATAACAGTAGCCGGGCCGGGACGCAACATGGCCGACCTGCTCAAGGAACAGCTGGCCGACCGTGCGCCTCAGCTGACGGCCTCCGTAACCCCGATAATAGACTCGCTGAAAGCAGGAAAGGAATACCCCGGAGTACCGGCGGAACTCAATTCCCTTTTCCGGCCTTCGGTCCAGCCGTTTCTGATATCGTGCATGAGGTACGAACCGGCCGAACTGATAAAACAGGTAAAATGCCCTATTCTGGTAATTCAGGGGAATATGGACATACAAGTGTCGCTACAAGATGCGGAAATCCTGTGTCAGGCCAACCCGGCGGCGAAAAAAGCCGTAATAGAGGGGATGAACCACGTACTCAAGGATACCGATACAAAAGACCTGCAAACACAACTGTTCAAAACATACATGAACCCTTCGGTCCCTTTGAGCGCAGGGTATGTAAAAGCGGTAACGGCTTTTGCCGCCGATTGACCGGACAAAGAGCAGGTATGCCGGTAACTGGAATATCCTCTCCTCTTTCTTTTATTTCTACAAAAGGCCGGGTGGTCCCGGCGGAATATAAAACAGCCTATGACTGCGGTTCCTCACGCATTTCTACGCTCTGGAAAGGAGGTTGTAGTGCCGCGTAAATCCGCCATGTCATGGCTCGCTCGGAAACAAACGCGCCGTGTCGGCTTATCCGGAAAAGGAAACGCTCAGGCGGATGAACTATAGATTAATGGTACTTATATTCATGCTTTTGCCAGGCGACATGCCTGACAAAAGAAAACGGATATGAGGGAATGTTCCGGAATAAAAAATAAGGATCAAAAGAAGATTTTCTGCCGCTGCCCGTTTTACGGCTTTAAAATCACTTCGCGGGCCAGACGTGCCGTGAGCGCTTCCCTTGAATATTTGTCCAGGCTGCCCTTATTTGACAAAGTACAGTCCGTACCGTCTTTGTACGATTTGTAAAGCGTTTCTACCGCTGTTTTGAGTGATTTTTTGTCCTCGAAATCCACGGCGTAACCTGCCCCGGCATCGCGGAGTATGTCAGCAGCGTCGCTGTCGGAAAATCCTACAAGCAGCACAGGCCGGCGTGCGGCCAGATATTCGAACAGTTTTCCAGCTATGTACATAGCCCCGTCGGGCGTACGGTTCATCATCATCAACAATACGCGCGAGGAATATTGCATGCGCACGACTTCGGGATGTGGCGCGTAAGGGATGTGGACTGTATGCCCGGAGAGGCCGGACAGCTCCAGCGACCGGAATACTTCCGGACTGACATTTCCGGTAAGGCGTATCTGGAGGTCCGAGGCGAACGAAGGCTTTTCCCGGCATATTTCACCGAGTGTTTCCCATAGTTCCTCAGGGTTGCGGTCGGCGTTCATCGAACCTATGTGCGAGATCGTGAATTTTTCGTCAGGGAGTGTTTTCCCGCAAGGGGCATCGGATATGTCGAAACCGTTGGTGATAACGTGCAGGAAACCTTTGACACGGTCCTGGTAGTCGCGAGCCATGCTACGTGAGACGGTTATAACGTCGTCAGCTTCGGATAGTACACGGCTTTCCATTTTACGGTGCAGTTTTAAGGCCGGGCCGGTCAGCGGCAGATGGTGGAAATAGTCTATTTTGGTCCACGGGTCGCGGAAATCGGCGATCCACCGGCGGCATAGCCTTTTATTTTTCAGCGCCAGGGCTATCATGTGCGTAGAATGGGGAGGGCCGGTGCTTATGACCGTGTCGATGCCTTCCTCACGCAGGATACGTGCGCATCGCCTGACGGACGGGCGTATCCATAGCATGCGGGCGTCGGGAATGAAGATGTTGGCCCTTATCCAGGCGAGAGTTTTGCCGAGAAGTCCCTTTTTACCGGACGAGGAATCTATGAAGCCTGCACTGGTGTCTTTTGCTTTTTTAGCGCCAAGGCGTGAGAGGATGCGGTTGGGTTCGATGATCTTGCCCCGGTATATTTTAAGTCCTTCGGGTATTTCGGCTGCCAGCGTGGGGTCGGTGATAGGGTAATCGGCATTTTCGGGGACGTACATGACTGGTTCTACCCCGTAATGGTTGAGGTATTTTACGAACTTGAGCCAACGTTGTACGCCCGGCCCGCCCGCAGGAGGGAAATAATAGCTTATGACAAGGACTTTTTTCATCGTCGTTATTCGGACTTCCCGTCGGTTTTTTCAACGGCAGGCGGATTTTTCCTGCCCCGGATGGAAAAATACAGCGCAGCGGCCGCGGCGGCTATCGTCAGAAGCGTGCAGGCGAGGTTTATGCGGTCGCCCCAGAGGACTTCGGCAGGCTCGAAGCGGAATTCGACAGTATGGCTCCCGGCAGGGACTATCATCGCACGCAAGGTGTAGTCGGCGCGGAAATGGCGGGCCGGAGAGCCGTCGACGTACGCGTTCCAGCCTTCGGGGTAGTATATTTCGGAAAATATCACCGGTGCGGCCGATGCCATGTCCGTGGCGTATGTCAGGCGGTTAGGCTGGTAAGATGTCAGGCGGACGCTGTACACTGCCGAGGAGTCCTCCGTCGGAGCCTGGAATGATGCTTCGTCTTTGAATTTCACGTCGGCCACTGCCGTACGCCTGAGGTCGAGCGCGGCGAGTGCGGCGAGTTCTTCATTGGCGTTAGCGGCGAAGACGATGCTGTCCACTACCCATGCCGGACCGAATGCTTCTGTGTTGAGCCTTATCTGCGGGGCATCGGAGCCTGGCTGCGGCGGTTCTATTATGTATTTGGTGTTGAGCATGGATACCACTCCCATGTTGTTTTTCGAGATGTGGTAGTCCCACAGCTCCTGGTAACGCTGTAGTTTTGCGGCGTGGTATCCGCCAAGGGAGTTGAAATAGAACGATGTCGATGCGTCCTGCATGGTGCTTACCGTTCGGTTCCAAACGCGGAAATACGACGTGTCCCCGGATAGCATGCGCGAGGCCATGTGTGCTGTCGTGCCCCGGAACGGATCGGACATGGTGTATTTCGATGTGAAATTGGAATTGTCGAGGTAGCGTTTGTCCACGCCCCACATATCGAGCACGACCAGCGCGCACAGGGAAAAGACAACGACGTTGCTGTTTATTTTACCTTTGAACGAGTACCACAGCAGGGCTCCCGCTGCCGCGATGAAAAAGAGCGAGCGTACTGCATCGCCAACGAGCATGTCGTGGCGGTCGGCCTTGAGCGCGCGCAGTATCTGCGGGTATGCTCCGAACATCTGCTCATCGGCAGGGCCGGAGAACGACATCACGCTGTTGGACAGCAGTACCAGAAAGGCGCACACTCCTGCCGAGAGCAGCAGCGATATGTTGAAATACAACCTGCGGCGTTTGTCGGTAAGGTCGGTTTTTTCGCGCCGGAACCACTCCCTTACGGCCAGAACTGCCAGAACGGGCATCGTTATCGACGATACGATAAGGGCCGAAGATGGCGTACGGAACTTGTTGTACATGGGAAAATGGTCTATCATAAAGTCGGCGAACCACATGGCGTTGCTGCCCCAGGCCATAAGGAAACTTAGCGCGGTTGCGGCCAGAAGCCACCATTTTACGCTTCCTTTGACGATGAACGCTCCCAGGATGAACAGGAACACGACTATAGCCCCGACGTACGCCGGGCCGGAAGTGAACGGCTGATCTCCCCAGTATGTAGGTGCGGCGGCGGATATCTGGTCGGCCTGCATGGCGTTGCCGGTGTAGTCGAGTACGGCTTTGCGTATGTTGCTGCCGCGTCCCAGATCGGTCTGCGAGCCTCCTCCGTACAGGTTGGGAATCATCAGGTTGAACGTTTCCCCTTTGCCGTAGCTCCACATCAAAAGGTAATCTTTGTCCAGTCCTTTTTGTTCCTGTCGGCCTTCTGCCGTAAGTTCGCTGCCTCCGCGTATGGTGTGCTGTTGGTACGACCATGTGCTCCACAGCCGTCCCGCGTTCATGCCTACGCCGACCAACGCGCCCAGTGCCAGTATGCCGGTGGCGATGAAGAAGTGCCTGAGCCGGCCTTTGAAGTAGCATTCGAAAAAGTAGATTATGACGAAGATGGCGGTGGCCAGTCCCATGTAGTATGTCATTTGCGGGTGGTTGGCATATATTTCCAGTCCCATTGCGAAGGCCATCGCTATGCCTCCCCACAGGTATTTGCCACGGTATGTCATCACGACGGCCGCCACTACCAGCGGCAGGTAGGCTATTGCATGAGCCTTGGAGTTGTGCCCGGCTTCGAGAATGATGTACAGGTAGGTGGTAAGTCCGAACATGAGCGCACCGAGAAGCGATTTTTTCCATCCGGCGCGCATTGCGAGCATCAGTGCGAAAAATCCTGCGAAAAATATGAAAGCGTAGTCGGCCGGCCGCGGAAGGAAGCGTATGGCCGAGTCGAGGTATTTTATCAGGTTGAAATCGAAATCGGATGTTATCTGGTATCCAGGCATGCCGGCGAACATACGATTGGTCCAGTACGGGTCGGCGCCGTGGTTTTCGGCGCGGTATTGCAGTATTTCCTGGGCCGAACCTGCGAATTGTTTTATGTCGCCCTGTTCCAGTACTTTACCGGAGAGTACGGGGTTGAAGTATGCGAGCGATATCAGCGCGAACAGAGCCAGGCATAGCGCGTATGGCAGGTATTTTTTGATGTTCTTTCCGTTTTCCGTCGGTGTTTTTTCCGTTTTCATGCGACTGTGGGGTATTTGTGCCTTTCGGGGAGCGGTTGGTTACAGGTTTTCGAGTATAAAGTCGGTCATCATGGTAAAAAGGTGGAGCGAGGTCATACCGCCGTTGATGCTGTGGTTTTTATCCGCGTACGTCATCTGGCGGAACGGCCGGTTATGCGATACAAGCAGGGATGAAAAACGCATCGCATTCTGGTAATGAACGTTGTCGTCAGCCGTACCGTGTACCAGCAAAAAGCGGCCGGAGAGGTCGCCGGCGTATGTAAGGGGTGAGTTGTCGTCGTAGCCTGCTGAGTTGTCCTGAGGTGTGGACAGGTAGCGTTCGGTGTATATGCTGTCGTAAAAGCGCCAGCTGGTAACGGGCGCTACGGCTATCGCTGCGCGGAATATCCCGCCTCCGCGCGTGGCGCACAGGCTGGACATGTATCCTCCGAAACTCCATCCGAATATGCCTATGCGTGAGGGATCGACATAAGGCAGGGTGCTTATTTTACGCGCCGCTTCTATCTGGTCTTCTGTTTCGAGTTGTCCCATACGGCGGTATATCTGTTTTTCGAATCCGGCTCCGCGTCCGCCGGTGCCGCGGTTGTCCACGCACGTTACAATGTAGTCCTTGGTAGTAAGGTATGCAAACCACAGGTCCATGGAATTGTACCACGAATTAAGCACCTGCTGGCTACCGGGCCCTCCGTAAACGTACATGAGTACCGGGTATTTTTTAGCGGGGTCGAAATCGGCCGGTTTCATGGTCCACATCTTCAGGTCGTAGCCTCCGTCCATTTTCAGCGTGGAGAATTCCTTGCGCGGAAGTGCGAGCGAGTCTGCAAGCGCTGTCAGAGATGTGTTTTCACGCAGCGTTTTTATCACATGTCCGTCGCGTGGGTCGTTCAGTGTGTAAAGCGGCGGGGTGTCCGTGCTTTTGAGTGTATTTATGTAATATTTGAATCCTTTGGAAAAGACGGCCGAATTCGTTCCTTTTTCTGCCGAAAGATGATATACGCTTCCACGGTGGGCGCTTTTTTTTCTGATGTCGACACAGGATACCGTTCTGTTTTCCGGTCCGTGTATCGTGCTTTGGATGTATGCAAGCCCTTTTTTCTCGTCTATGCCGTAAAAGTCGGTGACCTGCCATTGTCCGCGCGTGAGCTGGGTTACGCTGCCTTTTTTGTCCCTGATGTAAAGATGCGCCCGGCCGTCGCGCTCGCTTACGAAAACCACGCTGCCGTCATTGAGGAATACCGTGTTGTCGTCCAGGTTTATGTATGCTTTGTCGGTATCTTCGAACAGCAGTTCGGTGTTATCGCCGTTCGGGTCCGTTGAAAAGACTTCCAGATGGTTCTGTGCGCGGTTCATGACGAAATAAGCCAGGCGGTCGGCTCCGGGGGCCCATTTTATGCGCGGGATGTAGAAGTCGCCACGGCTGCCCATGCCTATTTCTGTGGCTGAAGAATCGGCCAGATGGTATATGTGCAGACTGACGCACGAGTTGTTCTCCCCGGCTTTTGGGTATTTGAACGTTTGGCGCACGGGGTACAGCGATTCCCCGTAAATGTCCATGCTGTACACAGGTACGGCGCTCTCGTCGAAACGCACGTAGGCTATGTGTCCGCCCGACGGACTCCAGCCGAACATGCGTACCACGGCGAATTCTTCTTCATACACCCAATCTGCCGTGCCGTTTATCACATGGCCGTGGCGGCCGTCGCGGGTCACGCGGACGATATTGCCCGATGCGAGGTCTTTGTAATATATGTCGTTGTCTTTGCTGTATGCTACTTTTGTGCCGTCGGGAGAGAATGCCGGCTGTTGTACTTTGGAGGTATCGAGTATTTCAGAGGTGCCTTTGTCCCGGTCGAATACGTAATACCTGGCAAGGAATGAACGCCGGAATACCGGTTCGTGTTCCGTTTCCAGGAGTATTTTGTCCCCGGACGGGCTTATTTCGTATCCGTATATTCTTCTGCCATCCAATCCGGGAATGCCGCGCGAGGAGAAAAGGGTGCCGGTTTTCACTCCGTCGGAGTAGCGGTATTCGTTTACCGAATAGCTTCCGTTTTCTCTTTCCAGAAGGGTGTAATGTACCCCGTCCGCAGACGAGCGCAGATTGTCTATGCCATGGGCTGCAAATCTGCCGTTTTTGTATATGTCTTCCAGTGAGAACTTATCCCCGGATTGTCCTGCGGCGGGGAATAGTGTCAGCATAAGGGCTGAAATTACCAGTGCGGCGTGTCTTATCATGGATATTTATTCGGTTGCGTTTTACGTATCTGCGAAATTATGGAAAAACGGTCAATAAATCAGCCGGTATGGCTTACCTTTGACAAAATATTAATACCTCAAGGTTAGGATATGGATACAGGAGAGAAACTCGGAAAGATAAGTGCCGCCCTCAGGGAATTCTTTTCCCTGGATGAGGCTCCCGGTATTGCGGAAATGATATTTCTGGCGGGGCTTCAGTCGTTGGGAAAGCCTGCGGGGCCCCTTTCGCGCGACGACAAGATGAATGTGATGCACATAGGTACGTGCGTACTGCTGGAACCGTACGGCTATTACCGGTATTCGCACCGCGATGCGGATGGTTATCCGCATTATGAACCGGTGAAGGAGCGCGACGGCGGCGCGCCTTCGCAGGATGTGCTGGCCGATGCTATTGTCAATTATTTTGCCGGATTGTTGAAAGATTGAAAATAATTGTGAAAAACGGATTGCAAAGAACGCAAAGCAAACGCGTTTTTATTACATTTGCATCCTGTGTGTTGTGAAAAATATGCTCAGTTACGTAGAAATAAACGGTTTTACTACATCGACGGGGGCTTTTTACCCTTCGCTCAGGTTGTCCTATGAAGTGTTCGGCCGGCCGCTGGGCAGCCCCGCGCCGGTGGTGATGGTATGCCATGCGCTGACCGGCAACTCGAACGTATGCGGACAGGACGGATGGTGGAACGGGTTGATATCTCCGGCAAATGTTGTGGATACCGATAAGTATTGCGTGCTTTGTTTCAACATACCGGGAAACGGTTACGACGGTTTTCTGCTCGGAGACAGATATACGGATTTTACCGCCAGGGACATAGCGCGCCTTTTTGTCGAAGGGGCTAAAAAACTGGGAGTGGGACGCCTGCATACGATGATAGGCGGTTCTCTGGGAGCCTGCCTGGTGTGGGAAGCGCTGGCCGAATACCCGGATTTCGCCGCTCAGGGCGTGGCTGTGGCGGGCGACTGGAAATCGACAGACTGGGTTATGGGGCTTTCGTCCGTACAGATGTCGATGCTCGCACGGGGCGACGGGGGAATGTACGATGCCCGTATGATGACGATGCTTTTTTTCCGCACTCCGCAGTCGTTCAGGGATAAGTTCTCGCGTACCGAAAATACGGACTTGGGAGTGCCCAATGTCACATCATGGCTGATGCATCACGGCGATAAACTATCCGGGCGTTTTTCCCCGGACGCCTACCGGCTGATGACGCACCTGATATCGACGGTGGATATAAGCCGTGGCAGGGGTTCGTTTGAGACGGCCGTAGGGCCTGTCAGATCGCGTATAGTGCAAGTGGGGATAGATTCCGACATGTATTTCCAGGCATACGAAAACGAAGAAACGCACCGCGCGCTCATTGCCATGGGCAAGGATTCGCATTATCTGGAGCTGAAAACGCCGCACGGGCACGACGGTTTCCTGATGGAATTCCGCCAGTTGCAGGATTTGCTGCGGCCGTTTTTCTAATCCCGGACAGCCGGGTTATCCCGGTGAACATACAAATATCAAATGGCCTGTGGCCATGGTTTAACAATTATAGACCGTATAGTAAAAAGATGAAAGTACTGAAATTCGGCGGCAAATCGCTATCGGGAGCGGAAGGCTCCCCCCTGGAACATTCCCTGGACATTATAAGCGACCAGGCGCGAATGGGCAAGATACTCGTTGTATGCTCTGCCCGGGGTCGCTCTACCGATATGCTGGAAGATATGCTGGAAAAGGCTGCGCGGGGAGAGGATTATTCCGAAGCGTTAGAATATTTCTGTCTCAGGCAGAAAGCTCCGGCCGAGGATATGGACATGTCGGCCGAATTTGCAGAGATAAAGAAAATACTGGAAGGCGTGGCTCTTCTTGGCGAGTACAGTCTGAAGATAAAGGACCGTTTCCTTTCCTTCGGCGAGATACTCAGTTGCAGGATGGTGGCGCATCTGCTGGAAAAACGCGGTTTTAAGACGCGCTTTGTCGATTCGCGCCATCTGATAAAGACTACGGACGAATACGGCTCGGCCAGCGTCATAATGGACGTTTCCCAGAAAAACGTGAAGGACTTTTTCGCCGGCGCGCCACAGGACGTGATAGAGGTGGTGACGGGCTTTATCGGCACTACGATAAACAACCAGACGACCACTCTGGGCCGCAACGGAAGCAACTATTCTGCTACGTTGATGGCCAGTTTCCTCGATGCCGAGGAGGTTCAGAACTGGACCAACGTGGACGGTGTGTACACGGCCAATCCCAATCTGGTCGAGGATGCGCAGATAATACCCCTGTTGTCGTACCGCGAGGCTAACGAACTGGCTAATTTCGGTACGAACGTGCTGCATGCCAAGACTATACTGCCGTTGGTCGAAAAAGGCATCCCTATCCGCATTCTCAACTCGTTCAATCCGCAGTGCAAAGGCACTACCATAGCAGGGGAAGGCTCCGGCGAGGGGCTTAAAGCCATTTCGGTGATAGATGACGTGGCGCTGGTGAGTATCGAAGGCAGGGGCATGCTGGGAAAAGTGGGCATAGACGGGCGCATATTCGCTTCCCTGTCGGCGCACGGGATAAGCGTGAAGATTGTCTCGCAGGCATCTTCTGAACGCGGCATAGGCTTTATCGTGGATTCGGAAAAGGCTTCGCTGTCCAAAGTGGTGCTTGAGGAAGAGTTCGCAAACGAGCTTCGCGTCGAGGATATATCGGACATAGCGGTGGACAAAAATGTGGCCGTTATTTCCATAATAGGGCGCCATGCCGATTTCCTGGACAAAGCTTATTCGGCCCTGAGGAAAAACGCGATAGTGCCGTATCTTATCAATAATACGATAAACGGCGAGCACCTTTCGCTGGTGGTGGACAAGACGAACCTTAAAAAGGCGGTGAACGTAATACACAATCATATATTCGGCGTGTCGAAAAAACTGAACGTGCTGGTGTTCGGCTGCGGCAACGTGGGAGGTACGCTGATAGACCAGATACAGGATACCGAGGACGGAATACTGGAGCGCCGTAACCTGAGGATAAACATATTCGGTGTGGCCAATTCCAAAAAAGCGTTGCTCGACAATCATGGCATAGGACGCGGCTGGCGCGCCGATTTCGACGCCCATGCCCAGCCGTATTCCATAGACTCGCTCATAGAGTATATCGAACAGCACAATCTGGAAAACGTAGTGGTGGTCGACAATACCGCTTCTGCGGATTTCGTACGGAATTATCCGCGGTTCGTGTCGGCTGGGTACGATATAGTCGCATCCAACAAGGTGGGCAATACCATTTCATACGATTTTTACGCTTCGTTACGCCGCCTGCTCAAACAGAAAGGCAAGACGTTCCTGTACGAGACGAACGTGGGCGCGGGACTGCCGCTTGTGGATACGATACGTCAGTTGCATCATTCGGGCGACAAGATACGCCGCATACGCGGTGTGTTTTCCGGTACACTGAGCTATATTTTCAATCATTTCTCGGAAGAGGACAAGGATTTCTACACTATCCTTCGCGAGGCTATGGAGCGCGGTTATACCGAGCCCGACCCGCGCGAGGACCTTTGTGGCAACGACGTGGCGCGCAAACTCCTGATACTGGCCCGCGAGATAGACCTCAAGAGCGAGTTTTCGGACATAGCGATAGAAAATCTCATACCGGAATCTTTGCGAACCGGCTCGGTGGAGGATTTCTTGTCTTCCGGGGATTACCTCAACGAATATTATGCTGCGCGCAAGGCTTCGTTGGCGCCTGACGAGGTTCTTAGATATGTGGGTGATCTGGATGCAGTGACCGGTACTTTGGAGGTGAAACTGGCGAAGGTTAAAAAAGGTACGGCTCTGGGTAGCCTGAAGGGTTCGGATTCGATGTTTGAGATATATACCGAGTCTTATGGAGAAAATCCTCTGGTGATACAGGGTGCGGGGGCCGGTGCTCAGGTGACCGCACGCGGTGTGTACACCGATATACTCCGTCTGAGCGAGGCGGTGTATGCATAACGGATTTTTTTCTTCTGCAAAGAATAAAAGGCGGGGCTTTAAGCCCCGCCTTTTATTCCCTGGGTTGGGAATGGGAGAGCTGTGTCTGAGTATGATTTTCAGAGTATGAAAAAAGCTTTCCGGAATATGAATAAAACAAGGAAAGGAGCATCGTAAGATGCTCCTTTCAATAAAACTAACCCAAACCTAAAAACTATAACTATGAAAAACTAAAATTGTATTTTAGTGATACAAATATACTACTATTTTTCATACTCTGAAATAAAGTGGCGTGCAAAAGGGTATTTTAACATAGTTAAATTTGATTTGTCAATTAAAATCCTTATTTTAAGGACATGTTAAATTATTTGTATCTACATTTGCACAAGACACATAAATAAATGAACTTTATACTTGGATTGACCGCTTGAAACATTATGCCTGTGCAGCAATATTCTGATTTACTGTCCTGGAGGGAGGAGCCTCTGGACGATAAGAAAGCGTGGCAGAAATAAGCGGTATGATTCGGGTATATAATTTCCTAAATAAATATACGACAAGTATGGATATTTCACTCGAACTATCTCCCGAAGGAAAAATGATAGCCAAAGGAGCGGCCGGTTGCCCGGTCTTCGTCAACCGCATAGACCCTCTGCACCCGGAAGGTACGGGTCCGATGGAACTGGTGCTGGAAGGATTGGCCGGATGCGCTTCGATAGACGTGCTGATGATACTTGAAAAACAACGCGCCGAAGTAAGGTCTTACCGTGTGGATGTCCACGGGGACAGGTCCGAAGGCGTTGCCGCTCGGCCTTTCAATCATATAACGATGCATTTTTCCATAGGTACTGATCTGGCTGAGGAAAAGGTAAAGCGGGCGATAGGTCTTTCACTGGAAAAATATTGTTCGGTGGCTGCGATGCTGGATAAGACGGCTACGATCGAATATACGCTTACAATACTGTGAATACCGCCGGTATGCGGCGCAGTATCATAACCGTTAAATAACTTCATACAAATGATAGAATACTTGTACGATACCGTTTTCGAATTGGAAGACGAGGATTTTTATACCGATTGGATAACACGTATAATAGAGGATGCCGGCAAGGAAGTGGGAGAATTGTGTTATACTTTCTGTTCCGACGAGCAGCTCCTTAAGCTCAATATCGAATATCTCGACCACGATACTTACACCGACATAATAAGTTTCGACTATTGCGAAGACTATATCGTGAGCGGGGAGATGTTCATAAGCGTTGAGCGCGTGGCGGACAATGCCCGTTCGTTGGGCGAGGATTTCCGCGACGAGTTGGATCGTGTTATGGCTCACGGTGTGCTGCATTATCTGGGGTACAAGGACAAAACCCCGGAGGAGGCCGGGCAAATGCGCAAAGCGGAAGAAGCAGCACTGGCTATGAGGTAAAAAATCAAAAAACTATACGGTTATGAAAGATCGCCTGCATGTTTTTACAATGTGGCTTTTGTTGGCCGCTGTATTCGCCTCTGTTCGTATGTCGGGACAGGAACTGCCTTCGGTTTATATTCTGGCGACCGGAGGTACGATAGCCGGGGTGGGCGGGACTTCCACTGCCGGGTCTTACAAACCTTCGCGGATAGGAGTGGAACAATTGATAGAAGCGGTGCCGGAGGTGAATACCGTGGCACGTGTCAGGGGCGAACAGGTTTTCAATGTGTCTTCGCAGGATATGGACTCCTCGCACTGGCTCGTGTTGTCCAAAAAGGTAAATGAAATACTTGCCATGTCCGGTGTGGACGGGGTGGTGATAACGCACGGCACGGATACGATGGAGGAAACGGCGTTTTTCCTTTCCCTTACCGTGAAAAGCAGTAAGCCGGTGGTGCTCACCGGATCCATGAGGCCGTCGACATCGCTCAGTGCGGACGGGCCTCTCAACTTGTTCAATGCGGTTGCTGTGGCGGCGGACAAACAATCGCAGGGACGTGGGGTGATGATAGCCATGAACGGCGATATCCTCCAGGCTTCTGGTGCGGTGAAAACTCATACGACAGCCGTACAGACTTTCCGCGATCCTGACGGAGGGCCTGTCGGACGCATACATGGGGGAAAAGTATATTACACGGAGCGATACGCAGGGACGAACGGTTTGTTTTTCGACGTTTCGGCGGTGAAAACCCTTCCTGAGGCAGGTATCGTTTACGGTTATGCCGGAGTGAAGGCAGATGCCGTCCGTGCGCTTGTAGCAGCCGGATACAAAGGTGTGGTCGTGGCCGGTGTGGGCAATGGCAATATAGGTCGCGAGGTGTTCCCTGTGCTGGAGCGCGCGGCTGAAAACGGTATTGCGGTAGTACGCAGCACCCGTGTTTTTTCGGGTGGGGCTACTCCGGATGCCGAGGTAGATGACGCACGTTTCGGATTCGTACATTCCAACGGGTTGAATCCGCAGAAAGCCCGTATATTGCTGATGCTTTCGCTGATCTCGACGTCGGATCATGTGCGGATACAGGAGAATTTCGACAGGTACTGAAAAAGAAACTGCGGCGTGTCTGCCTGAAAAACTGCGGGACGGGATTTTTAAGATTCTCTTTAAAATGTTTAATCAGCCGAAAACGCATGAGAAAATTCGCAGATAAACTGCAAAATACAGAGATAGAGCGCAAGTACCTCGTGAGTGGGGATTTTCCTTTACAGGGAGGCGTGTCGCGCAGGATAACGCAGGGTTATCTGTGCGACGATCCTGCACGTACCGTCAGGGTGCGTATATCCGGGAACAAGGGTTTCATAACGGTGAAGGGAACTGGTTCGTCCGACGGGTTGTCGCGTTTCGAATGGGAAAAGGAAATAAGCGCTGCGGATGCGCAGGCCCTTATGGGGCTGTGCAAAAGCGGGGTCATCGACAAGACGCGGTATGAAGTGCCGTACCGTGGCCATGTGTTCGAGGTGGATGTGTTTCACGGTGAAAATGACGGGCTTGTGCTGGCCGAGGCCGAATTGGGCAGCCTGGACGAGAAAGTGGAACTGCCGGAGTGGATAGGCCGCGAGGTAACGGGGGATGTGCGTTATTACAATTCATACCTGTCTGCGCATCCGTTTTCTTCATGGGGTGTGGGCGAGGATGTTACCGGAAGGTAAGCGTCTTTTTAATTTTTTGTAAACAATTCCGTACGCTTAATCTTTTTAAGTCTTTTTAATTACCTTTGGCTTGTGAATTGTCGGCGCAATGCCGTCGGTGACAATAAAATGCGCACTTATGAATCCTTCTGAAATAAAAATACTGCTCGTCGACGACGAACCGGATATACTTGAACTCGTAGGTTTCCACCTCAGAAAAGAGGGTTATACCGTATTCACCGCCTCCGGCGGCAAAGAGGGTGTCGAGATAGCCCGTAAGGAACAGCCTGCGCTTATCATACTGGATGTGATGATGCCTGATATGGACGGTATGGAAACGTGTGAGAAAATACGGCAGATACCGCAGCTGAAGGATACTCTCGTAACGTTCCTCACGGCCCTGGCCGAGGATTACTCCATGATGGCCGGTTTCGACGCCGGAGCCGACGATTATATAACCAAGCCGGTGAAACCCAAAGTTTTGGTTTCCAAAATAAAAGCCTTGTTAAGGCGCGCTGGCGGACAGGACGTGCAGGCGGAAACGAGTCTGGCGGCGGGAGACTTGGTGATAGACCGCGACAGATATGTGGTGGTGAACAAAGGCCGGGAGATAGTCCTGCCGAGGAAGGAGTTCGAACTTCTTTCCCTTCTCACCTCGCGTCCCGGCAGGGTGTTCAAAAGGGACGAGATAATGGATACCGTATGGGGAAACGAGGTGGTCGTTGGAGGCCGTACGATAGATGTGCATATACGCAAACTGCGCGAAAAGATAGGCGAGGATTATTTTAAAACGATAAAGGGCGTAGGATACAAGTTCGAGGCCTGAATATACCCCGGAAAACCCGGAAAAGGAGTGGGACTGCCTATGGAAATGTTCTTTAAAAAGGTCTTTATCAAAGCTGTCCCGCATGTGCTTTTTGCGGCATTCATGGCGGTTATGCTTTTTCTGTGCCTGCGTCTGGATGCGGGCATAGAGCTTACTTACTTTCTGGTTTTTTCCCTGGCTGGTTTTTACCTTCTGGTGTGCTTTGTAGTTATCCCTTATATAAAAGGCATTTACACCGATAAAATAAAAAAAATATACAGGCATTTCACGTTTTCGAGATACGACAGTTCCAAATCGTTCCTTTCACAACTGGTGCATCTTGAAAGGAGCATGGGGGGGTATGTAAGAAACCGCCGTTCGGCCGAGAACGTTATGCGCGACCGCGAGTCTTTCCAAAAGGACTTCATAGGCAATCTGTCGCATGAACTTAAAACACCGCTTTTTACCGTTCAGGGATACCTGCTCACGCTTTTGGAAGGAGGGTTGGACGACCGTGAACTTACCGAGAAATACCTTCGCCGCGCTTCGATCGGTGTCGAACGGCTGTCTTCAGTGATAAAGGACCTCGATACGATAACAAAACTTGAAAGCGGGAAAAACTCGCCGGTGAAAGAACCGTTCGATATGGTTGCGTTAGTGCGCGACCTTGTCGATATGATGGATATCGAAGCCGCAGAACGCGGCGTTGTGCTGCAAATGGACGGCGATTACGACAGGCCTGTTATGGTGCTGGCCGATGAGATGAGGATAGAACAGGTGCTTACCAATCTTATAACCAATTCGATACGTTATTCCAAAGATACGGGTGGCAGGGTAAGCGTAAAATTGTACGAATCGGGAGAAAAAGTGATAACGCAGGTTTCGGACAACGGCATAGGGATAAGCCCGGAAAACCTGCCGCGTGTTTTCGAGCGTTTTTACCGTGTGGACAAAAGCCGTTCGAGGGAAAACGGGGGCTCGGGGCTGGGCCTTTCGATAGTCAAGCATATAATAGAGTCGCACGGCGAGGGCATAGAGGCCGAGAGCGAACTTGGATCGGGTACGACGTTCCGCTTTACGCTTCAATCAGCGGCCGACTGATGCTGGTTAGAACAGGCCGTGGTAATCCGGGCGGAGTAAAAATAAAAACGGAATAACCGGTCTATGACCGGGATTATCGGTAAAGCCCGTTTTTTTCCATGTAGGAAAGTACGGCAGGAGGTACGAGCGCTTTGACGCTGCGTCCCAGTGCTATATCTCGTCGTATTGCCGATGCGGACACCTCGACTTGCGGTGCGCCTTCGATGACTTTAAAACGGGAACCTTCGATAACGGGGCTTGTGTTTTCATATCCGGGACGCGGATATATGTAAAGGGAAAAATATTTGAGGATGAATTCGTAGTTTTTCCAACGCTCGAAACCTATTAGACTGTCCGCTCCTACTATGAGAGAGAAGTCCCTGGAGGGGTATTTTTCGGACAGGTGGATGAGCGTATCGCACGTGTAGCTTGGCTTGGGAAGACGGAATTCGGCATCGCAGGCGCGCAGGCGGTCGTATCCTTCGATGGCCAGGTTGACCATCTCCAGACGGTCGTAGTCCGAGGCGAGGGACGATTTTTCCTTGAACGGGTTGTGCGGCGATACGACGAGCCATACCTGGTCTAGGTCCGTATGCCAGGCGATGTGTTCGGCCACTATCAGGTGACCGGCATGTACCGGGTTGAACGAACCGAAGTAAAGTCCCGTTTTCTTTTTCGTGTCGGCCATGTCTTTATCTTTCCAGAAAAGCGCGTACGGCGGCTTCGGCTTCACGGACGGCTTTTTCCAAATCGTCGTTGACTATGATGCAGTCGAAGTCCTTCGAGTACGATATTTCCCTTTCGGCTTTGGCTATGCGTATGTCTATCTTGTCGCTCGCATCCGTGCCGCGTGATTCGAGCCGGCGGCGAAGTTCGTCTATCGACGGAGGCATCACGAATATGGCCAGCGTGTTTTCCGGGTACATTTTCTTTATGTTCATGCCGCCTACCACGTCCACATCCAGTATCACGGCGTGTCCTTTGCCCCATATCCGCGTCAGTTCGCTTTTGAGCGTCCCGTAATAGTTGTCCCGGTATACCTCTTCCCATTCCACGAATTCGCCTGCGGCTATGTGTCTGCGGAATTCGTCTGGCGAGAGGAAATAATATTCCTTGCCGTGTGTCTCCTGTCCGCGCGGGGGGCGCGATGTGGCCGATACGGAAAATTCCGCCGGCATCCATCCTTCGGACAAAAGGCGGTTTACTATCGTGGTTTTCCCTGAGCCGGAAGGCGCCGAAAAAATGAGAATCTTGTCCTTTCCCTCCATATATCCAGTCCGGTTATTATAATACGTTGAGCGATTGTTCCTTTATCTTTTCCAGTTCGTCTTTCATGCGCACTACTATTTTCTGCATGTCGGGCTGGTTGGATTTAGAGCCTAACGTGTTTATTTCGCGGCCTATCTCCTGTGCGATGAAGCCCAGTTTTTTACCGCAGTCGGCCTCGTGTTCCATTGTCTTGAGGAAATAATCCAGGTGTAGCCCGAGGCGTACTTTTTCCTCCGTCACGTCCAGTTTTTCAAGATAAAATATTATTTCCTGTTCAAAACGGTTTTCGTCCACTTTGACGTCGGCTTCGACAAGGTTTTTCCTCATGCGTTCCTTTATCTGGTCCACACGAGCCTTTTCAAAAGGCTCTACCTGTCCCAAAAGCGTACGTATGTTACCTATGTAGGATGACAGTTCGCCTTGCAGTACGCGGCCTTCGGCGGTGCGGTAGGCGTCGATCGCGTCGGTTGCGGCACGTGCGGCTTCCATTACCGTTGCCCATTCTTCTTCCGTGAGCTCTTCGCGTTCGCCTTTGAACACGTCGGGCAGGCGCATGGCCGTTCTGAGGCGTTCGGCAGGTGTGGCGGACGGTTCTATCGCTTCGAGCTGCGACATGTACGAACGCACTGTCGCTACGTTTATGTCGTGGCTCATGTCGGCTTCTTCCGTTTCCGTGTACAGCAGTACGTCTACCTTGCCGCGCACAAGGCGCGAGGTCACGTAGCGGCGCAGGTCCAGTTCTTTTTCACGGTAGTACGACGGTATCCTCGTCGAGAGGTCCATCTGTTTGCTGTTGAGGGATTTTATTTCTACCGTTATCTTTTTTTTCGGCAGGGACACCTGCGCCCGGCCGAAGCCTGTCATCGATTTTACCATTCGTGTATGAAAAATAATGTTGTTCCGAGGCTACAAATGTAAGCAACTAATTCCTTTTTACCGCAATCGGCAGGGCGGTAATATATTCCGTGGGTTTTCACTGTACCTGCGGGTAACGCATGAGGCTTTTTGCAGGTTTTTTGCAAAGACGGAATGCCGAAAACAATGTGCGTTATGCAGGGACACAGTCAGGTGTTTGTCGTATCTTTGCATGCAGTTATGAATTATCTTTCGGTAGAAAATCTCGAAAAATCCTTCGGCGTACGCACGCTGTTCACCGGGATTACGTTCGGTATAGACCAAGGCGACAAGGTGGCTTTCGTCGCAAAAAACGGTTCGGGCAAGACCACCCTTATGCGCATACTGGCCGGACGTGAAACCCCGGACAAAGGCTCGGTGGTGTTCCGCAACGGGATAAAGACCGGTTTTTTGGAACAGCAGCCGTCGTTCCCGGCGGAGATGACGGTGGAACAGGTGATATTTTCCGGCGATTCGCCCCGCCTCAAGGCCATAGAGCGTTACGAGCGCGCAGCCTCGGATCCATCTTACGCCGAAGATTTCCAGGCAGCTTACGAACAGATGGATTCCCTTGGCGTGTGGGACTATGAGCTCAGGATACGCACGATACTTTCGCAGTTAAAACTCGACAGGCTGGACATTCCCTGCGGGCAAATGTCAGGAGGTCAGCTCAGGCGTCTGGCCCTGGCGCGCGTGCTGGTTGAATCGCCCGATTTCCTCATACTGGACGAGCCTACCAACCATCTTGACCTGCCTATGGTCGAATGGCTGGAAGAGTACCTGTCGAGGGAAAAAATAACACTGTTCATGGTAACCCACGACCGCTGGTTCCTGGACCGTGTGTGTACCGATATACTGGAACTGGACGGAGGAATGTTGTACCGTTACAAGGGAACATATTCGTATTTTCTGGAAAAACGCGCCGAGCGTTACGCTGCGGCGGATGCGGAAGCGTCCAAAGCGCGCAACCTGATGCGTACCGAACTGGAGTGGATACGCCGCCAGCCACAGGCGCGCGGCACGAAAGCAAAGGCCCGCATAGATTCCTTCGAGGATTTGAGCAAAAAGGCTGCCGGACGAATGGAGGAGCGCGTATTGTCGCTTGGGATAAACATGGAGCGGCTAGGAAGCAAAGTGGTTGAGATGCACGGCGTGTCGAAATCGTGGGGGCAATTGAAGGTTCTGGACGGGTTCGACTACACGTTCCGCAGAGCGGAAAGGGTAGGCGTAGTAGGCGACAACGGTACGGGCAAGTCCAGTTTCGTAAGATTGCTTACGGGGGAAGTGCCGCCGGATAAGGGCAAAGTGGTTATAGGCGATACGGTCGTGTTCGGATATTACCGCCAGGACGGTATAGAGGTGAATCCAGGAGAAAAAGTGATAGAAGTGGTCCGTAAATACGGCGACTATCTGCCGTTGGCAAAAGGCAGGAAGCTCTCGGCCGAACAGCTTCTCGAAAGATTCCTGTTTTCACGCGCCCAGCAGTGGGACTATGTGGAAAAACTATCCGGAGGCGAACTGCGCAGGTTGTATCTGTGTACCGTGCTGATTGCCAATCCGAATTTTTTGATACTGGACGAGCCTACTAACGACCTCGATATCATAACGCTGACGGTGTTGGAGGAGTTTCTGGCGGAGTATCCCGGCGTTTTGCTCATAGTGAGTCACGACCGTTATTTTATGGACAAGATAGTGGACCACATCTTCGTGTTCGAGGGCGACGGGAAGGTAAAGGATTTTCCAGGGACGTATTCCGAATACCGCGCGTGGCGGAGGGGAATGCCTGCCGGGGGAAATGAAAATACGCCGTCCGAACGTGCGGGATATAAAGAAAAACCTAAGTCGAAAACCGGTCTTTCGTACAAACAGCAGAAGGAACTGGAAGCGATAGAAGAGGAAATACCCGTGCTGGAGGAAGAGAAAAAGAACATCGAGGATATTTTTTCATCGGGCGAAGAACTCACGGCCGGACGTATAGGCGAGCTTTCGGACAGGATGAAGGATGTGCTGTCGCGGCTGGATATGCTGGAAGAGCGTTGGCTGGAACTCTCGGAAATACGCGAAGGGGCAGGTTGATACCGGTTCGATCGCTCTCAGACGGGAGCGTCATCATAAAAATTTCATAAGTTTTTTAAGGACATATGC
>CDZK01047542.1_pt1 | contig 34006 bp, 30 predicted proteins | sample 557401 | NCBI WGS metagenome assembly CDZK01 (sample SAMEA3182108, study PRJEB8094) | gut metagenome | biome: human; feature: gut; material: Stool; isolation source: human stools | place: Canada | collected 2013-04-25 | reverse complement strand
TCCTCCTCCGGCAGCATGATATCCAGCAGCACCAGGGAGGGCAGCTGCTCCCCCACGGCCTGCCAGAACAGGGAGGGCAGCGGAAAGCCCTTGGCCTCCATGCCCTGGCTGTTCAGGGTGTAGATCACAAAATCCCGGATACTGTCGTCATCCTCCAGCAGATAGATCACAGTCATCCCTCCAAATTTCAGTCTCCCGCCCCACTGGAAGGGCGGAGGGGCGGCCGCTCCGGCCGCTCAGATCAGCTGCTGTTCGTTGATCATCAGCTTGAATTGCAGGCCCAGACGCTCCGCCGCCTTCCGGCAGAGGATCATCCGGTCCATGAAAATCTCAAAATACTCCATGACAGAGCCGTACTTGGTATCCACGGACAGCTTCAGCTTGATGAGCGAGTGCTCCTCGTTGATCTTCAGCCTGGACTTTTTCACCGAGTAGTTCACCCGGTCATGGATGTCAAAGCTGGCCGGATCCGGATTCCGGACCCGGCTGCGGCGGACGTCGGACTTGTCCGCCAGGATCAGCGCCGCCGCCACGGCGTTCACCGGCATCCCGGTGCCCTCGTCGTGGTTGCCGATGGCGGTGACGATGGTGGCGATCTCCTCCGGGTCGCAGTCCATGTTGTCCAGGATGCGGAAGGCCATGACGGCCCCGGACTGGGAGTGGTCGATGCGGTTCACCAGGTTGCCGATGTCGTGGAGGAAGCCGGCGATCTTCGCCACCTCCACCGTCCGCTCCGGATACCCCAGGGTGGAGAGAATGTAGGCCGCATTCTCCGCCACCAGCGTCACATGGGCAAAGCTGTGCTCGGTATAGCCCAGGGCAACCAGGGACTCGTCGGCCCGCTGGATATAGGTCCGGACCGCCGGGTCATTTTTCACGGCCTCGTAGGTGAGCATGGCGATCCCCTCTTCCAATTCATACTGGCGCCGGATCAGCGCCGGATAGAGCACAGCCGCCGCGGAAGCGGCGGTGTGTGCCGGGCAGCGCCCCTGCCTCAGTTGTTGGAGGGATGGTTGCCGGTGATGGAGTACTCCACCCACTCCGCCACATTGGTGGCGTGGTCGCCGATCCGCTCCAGATACTTGGCCACCATGATCATGTCCAGCCACAGCTCCCCGGAGGAGGCGTCGGCGGCGATCAGGGCGATCAGCTCCTTCTTCACCTGGTTGAACAGCTCGTCCACCTGGTCGTCCTCCCGGCAGACCTCCCGGGCCAGCTCCAGATCCCGCTTGACGAAGGAGTCCACGCTGCCCGTCACCATGCGGATGACGGCCTTGGACATCTCCTCGATCCGCTGGCGGCCGGGGCCCTCCGGCAGGCGGACGAACCGGGTCAGCTCGGCGATGTCCGCCGCCTGGTCGCCGATCCGCTCCAGGTCGGAGATCATCTTCAGGGCGGAGGAAATCTCCCGCAGGTCCCGGGCCACCGGCTGCTGCTGCAGCAGCAGCTTCAGGCAGAGGTTCTCCACCTCCCGCTCCTTCTGGTCGATCTCCCGCTCCGCGTCCTCCGTCGCCTGGGCCAGATCCTCGTCGCCCTTCATCAGGGCCTGTGCCGCGGCGGAGATGGCGTCCTCGCACAGGGCGCCCATCTGGATCATTTCCACGTGCAGCTTCTCCAGCTGCTCACTGAACTTGTTTCTCACCTGACATCCTCCTTAGCCGAACCGGCCGGTAATGTAATCCTCGGTGCGCTTGTCTGTGGGGGTGGAGAACAGGACCTCGGTCTTGCCGTACTCCACCAGATCCCCCAGCAGGAAGAACGCCGTGTTGTCGGAGACACGGGCCGCCTGCTGCATATTGTGAGTCACCATGATTACAGTATACTTGCTTTTCAGCTCCACTGCAAGGTCTTCGATCTTGGAGGTGGAGATGGGGTCCAGGGCGCTGGTGGACTCGTCCATCAGCAGGATCTCCGGCTCCACCGCCAGGGCCCGGGCGATGCACAGCCGCTGCTGCTGGCCGCCGGAGAGGCCCAGGGCGCTCTTCTTCAGCCGGTCCTTCACCTCGTCCCAGATGGCGGCGGCGCGGAGGGAGTTCTCCACGATCTCGTCCAGCTTGGCCCGGGAGCGGATGCCGTGGGTCCGGGGGCCGTAGGCCACGTTGTCATAGATGCTCATGGGGAAGGGATTGGGCTTCTGGAACACCATGCCGATCTGCTTGCGCAGCCAGGTCACGTCCACGCCGGGGGCGTAGATATCCTGCCCACGGTAGGCCACCGTGCCCTTGATCTTGACGCCCTGCACCAGGTCATTCATCCGGTCCAGGGTCTTGAGGAAGGTGGACTTGCCGCAGCCGGAGGGGCCGATCAGGGCGGTGATCTCATGCTCGGGGATGTCGATATTCACACTGTGCAGGGCATGGTGTGCCCCGTACCACAGATTCAGATCTTTCACTTCAATGATGGCGGACATTTGGCACACTCCTATTATTTTTTCTTCAGTTTCCGGCCCACCAGGCTGGCGGCCAGGTTGATGATCAGGGTCAGCAGCATCAAAATGGCGGCGATGGCAAAGGCCACGTCGAACTCCGCCCGCTCCCGGGCGTACACATACAGGGCCACTGTCAGGCTGGAGCCGGAGGAATGCATGAAGTTGCTGACGGAGCCGAAAAAGTTGTTCATGCTCATGCCCATGCCGGCGGTGAACAGCAGGGCCGCGCTCTCGCCCACGATGCGGCCGATGGCCAGGATGCAGCCGGTGACGATGCCGTCGATGGAGGAGGGCAGCACCACGGTGCGGATCATGTGCCACTTGCCGGCTCCCAGGCCCAGGGAGGCCTCCCGGTAGGACTGGGGCACCGTCTTCAGAGACTCCTGGGTGGTGCGGATGATGGTGGGGATGGTGGCGATGACCAGCGTCAGGGAGCCGGCCAGCAGGGATGCCTGGAGCCCCAGCAGCTCGCAGAAGAACAGCATACCCACCAGGCCGAAGATGATGGAGGGGATGCCGGTCAGGGTCTCCGTGGCAAACTCGATGGCTGCCACCAGCTTTTGGTTCTTGGCGTACTCCGTCAGGTACACGGCGGCCCCCACGCCCAGGGGCAGGATGATGATCAGCGTCACCACCACGATGTAAATGGTGTTGGCGATGTTGGGCAGGATGCCGATGGTGTCGTTGATGTAGCTGGGCTCCGTGCTCAGGAACTCCCAGGTCACATGGGGCAGGCCCCGGATGAAGATATAGCCGATGATGAAGATCAGCAGGGCGCAGGTCAGCCCGGCGCAGAAATACAGCAGGAACCGGAGCACCCGGTCATAGGCCTTGCGCCGGCCGGAGAGGGGCTGCACGGTGATTTTGTTCTCTTCCATATTCCGCTCACCCCTTCTTCCGCTTCAGCAGCGTGTTCAGAACGATGTTGATGATCATGATGAAGATGAACAGCACCAGGGCGATGGAGTACAGCGCCTGGCGCTGCAAGCCGGAGGCATATGCCATCTCGCTGGCCACGGCGGTGGTCAGGAACCGGACGCTGGAGAAGAGGGAGGGCATATTGGCCACATTGCCGGCCACCATGATGATGGCCATGGCCTCGCCGATGGCGCGGCCGATGCCCAGCACCACCGCCGCGGCGATGCCGCTGGAGGCCGCGGGCACGCTGACCCGGAACACGGTCTCAATGTGGGTGGCGCCCAGGGCCAGGCTGGCCTCCTCGTACTCCGGGGGGACGGCCTTCAGGGCGGTCTCGGACACAGAGATGATGGAGGGCAGGATCATGATGGCCAGGACGATGATGGCGCAGAAGAGGCTGGCGCCGTCCGGCAGGTCAAAGGCCCTGCGCACGGCGGGGACCAGCACCATCATGCCGATCAGGCCGTAGACCACGGAGGGGATGCCCGCCAGCAGGTCCACCGCCGGCCGGACCACGGCCGCCAGCTTGGGAGGGGCCACTTTTGCCAGGAACACCGCCGTCATGAAGCCCACGGGCACGCCCAGGATGATGGCGCCGCAGGTGCCGTAGATGGAGGTCAGGATAAAGGGCAGGATCCCGAACTTGGGATCCGATGCCGTGGAGGCCCACTCCCTGCCGAACAGGAAGTCCACCAGGCCGATCTCCCGGATGGCGGGCAGCCCGGAGATGATCAGATAGATGCTGATGAAGAGCACGAACACGATGGCGACGAAGCCGCAGATGAAAAACACGGCGTTCATGATCCATTCCATCGGTCGGATTTTTTGTTTTGTGGCATTCATGGTAAATACCGGCCTTTCTCAAACGGGTCTTGACTCCTACAGGCGGAGTGCCCCCTCGAAGCCAAGGGGGCACTCCGTCGGTCATGTACGAATTTTGAATTACTCGGCCACGGGCACAGCGCCGGCGCCGGCGATCAGGTCAGAGGCCTCCGTGGAGGTAGCCCAGTCGACGAAAGCCTGAGCGGCATCAGACAGCGGGGTGCTGTCGCTGATGATGAAGTTGAAGTTCCGCTGAATGGCGTAGGAGCCGTCCAGAACGGTGTCCTCAGAGGGAGCCACGCCGCCCACGGTCAGGATCTTCACGGTGTCGTCGCCGGTGACAGCGGACAGGGAGGCATAGCCGATGGCGTTGGGGTTGGAGGCGACGCCTGCGACGACCTCGCCGGTGGAGGTGTACTCGTTCTGATACTTGCAGGCATCCTCCGTGCCGGTGATGGACTCGAAGCCGTCCCGGGTGCCGGAACCGGCCTCACGGCCCATGAACACGACCTGGGCGTCGTTGCCGCCCACCTCGGACCAGTTGGCGGTGGTGCCGGTAGCCAGGGCGGCGATCTGCTCCAGGCTCAGGTCAGAGACAGGGTTCTCGGGGTTGACGATGATGGCGATGCCGTCCTTGGCAACGGTGATCTGGCTGACGCCGGTCTCGTCCTCCTTCAGGTCGCGGGAGGCCAGACCGATGTCGCAGGTGCCCTCCTGGGCGCCGGTGATGCCGGCGCCGGAGCCGCTGCCGGTGTAGTTCACGGTCACGCCGGGCTGCACTTCCTTGAAAGCCTCGATCAGGGTGCCCATCACATCCTCCATGGAGGTGGAGCCGTTGGTGTTGACGGTGCCGCTCAGTTCGGTGGTCTCCTCCTGTGCGGTATCGCCGGAAGCGGTGTCGTCCGCAGCGGTGGATTCGTCAGAAGAGGTGTCGCCGCCGCAGCCGGCCAGCAGGGCCATGACCATGGTCAGGGACAGCAAGAGAGAGAATACTTTTTTCATGTTGAAGATTACTCCTTTTTCCGATGTCTTTGCTCAAGGGACGGTCTTAGTATAAACAGCCCCAAGTAAAATCCGATACCAGTTCTATGTAAAGTCTGTGTAAAATCCGTCGTTTTTTGTTCGGTTTTCTCGCATTCTCAGCCACTTTTATGAATAATTGACAGAGAAACATCCCTTTCCTTTTTTTGATTCGGCTATCTGACAAATCTGTTCCGGAGGCCGACGCCCTAGCCCCGCCCGTCCCCTTGCGCCCGAACAAAGCCGTTTGGCCTTGAAGGCCCCGGCTTTCAAGACTTGCGGCTTTGTTCGGCGCGCATTATAATAGAGGTACTTTCATGAGACGCAAGGAGACACCGCTATGGATTACACGGAGCTCCGCCGTCTGGCGGAGGACATCGAGGCCGAGTGCGGCAAGGTCATCATCGGGAAGCGGGAGCAGATCCGGCTGGTGCTCACCAGCCTGTTTGCCGGCGGCCACGTCCTGATCGACGACATCCCCGGCGTGGGCAAGACCACGCTGGTAAAGGCCCTGGCCGCGGTGCTGGGCTGCGGCATGGTGCGGGTGCAGTTCACGCCGGATCTGCTGCCCTCGGACATCGTGGGCATGAACATCTACCATCAGAAGACCGGGGAGATGGTGTTCACCCCCGGCCCCGTCATGACCAACATCCTGCTGGCGGACGAGATCAACCGGGCCATTCCCCGGACCCAGTCCGCCCTGCTGGAGGCCATGGAGGAGCGGCAGGTGTCTGTGGACGGCGTGACCTATCCCCTGGCCCCGCCCTTCATCGTCCTGGCCACCCAGAACCCGGTGGAGACCGAGACCACCTTCCCCCTGCCCGCCGCCCAGCTGGACCGCTTCCTCTTCAAGCTCTCCATGGGCTACCCCACCCCCCGGGAGGAGGCGGCCATGCTGCGGACCGTGGGGGATGGGGCGGCCTTTGACACCCTCCGCCCCCTGCTCTCCCCGGAGCGGATCAACCGGATCACGGAGGAGATCCATCACGTGCGTCTGTCCGATCCGGTGGTGTCCTACATTGTGGACCTGGTGCAGGTCACCCGTGGCCAGCCGGACCTGGCCTGCGGCGCCAGCCCCCGGGTGTCCCGGGACCTGTTCCGGGCCGCCAAGGCCTACGCGGCCCTCCAGGGCCGGGACTACGCCACGCCGGACGATGTGAAGTATCTGGCCCGGTATGTCCTGCCCCACCGGGTGCTGTTGTCCAGCCAGGCCGCCCTGGCGGGGCGGGAGGCCGCCGCCGTGGTGGAGGAGCTCCTGGCCCAGATCCCCTGCCGCGAGACCGGTGAGGTCCTTGTCCATGGCCAGAAAACCTGAGTCCTCCGCCCTGGACTTCTCCGAGTCCAGCCTTTTCACCGGGCGGTTCACCATTCTGGCCCTGCTGGCCTGCGGCGTGGGCTTCAGCCTGTACGGCCGCCTGCCTGCCGCCCTCTTTTTCCTGGCGGCTGCGGCGGTGGCCGCCGGCTCCCGGCTCTGGGCCCGCCATGTGCTGGACGGCGTCACTGCCTCTCTCCGGGCGGAGCGGAGCTTTCTCTTCCCCGGGGAGTCCTGCCCCCTCCGAATGACGCTGGACAATCCCAAGGCGCTCCCCCTCATCTGGCTGACGGTGCGGTTTCCCCTGGGGCAGGGCGGTGCCCTGGCGCCGGAGCATTCCTGGGAGACGGTGGACGTGCCGGAGGGCCTCATCCAGCGGCGCTATTTTGAAAAGAACGTCTCCTTCCTCATGTGGCATCAGCAGGCTGCCGTCTCCGTCCATCTCCAGGCGGCCCACCGGGGCCTGCTGACCTTTGACCGGCTCCGGCTCCTCTCCGGTGACGGGCTGTGCCTGTGCGTCCGGGAGAAGGAGATCCCCCTGCCCCGGCCCGTGACGCTGGCGGTCTTTCCCCGTCTGGTCCCCGTCTCCACCCGGTGGTTCCGCCGCCGCAGCTGGGAGGCGGAGACCGGCTCCCGGGGCTTTCGCGATGACAAGACCGTCATCCGCAACGTCCGCGCCTATCAGCCCGGGGACAACGCCCGCGCCCTGAACTTCCGCCTGATGGCCCGGGGTCAGGGGGCCATGGTGAACGTCTACGAGAAGATCGCCCCCCGGCGGGCCTGCTTTCTGCTGGACGGCGCCTCCTTCTCCCAGCTGCCGCCAGAGGCGCTGGAATCCGCCCTGGAGATCCTGGCCTCCCTGATGGCCCAGCTGGCGGGGGAGGAGGTGGCGGTCTCCCTTCTGATCTCACGGGCCGCCGGATGGCCGGAGCAGTTCGCGGCCTGCCGGAACCGGCGGGAGCTGTCTGCCCCGCTCCTGCTGCTGGCCGCCGCGGATCCCACCGCCGCCCTGACGGAGGAGGAGATCCTCGCCCGGCTGCCCGGTCTCTCCAGCACGTTCCTGGTCTGCGGCGACGTCCGCCGGCTGGAGGCCGGCACCTGCACCCTGCTGGCCCGGCACCACGTGCCCCTGCTGGCCTGGGGACAGCAGGCCCATCCCCTGCTGACAGTTCTGGATCTGCGCGATTTTCAGGAAGGGGGACGCCTGTGAGACATCTCCGCGCCATTGCGGCCAAATGCCTTCCCCTGGTCAGTGAGCTGCTGATCGTCTTTCTGACGGCGGACATCCTGTGGCAGCTCCTCTGCGGCCGTCCGCCCTTCTCCTTGGCGGGTTTTCTGCTCTCCGGCGGACTGATGACCGCCGCCAATCACGCCTTTCTCCGGCGGCCCAGGCTCTTTTGGCAGGTCCTCCTGCTGAATGCCTGCCTGTGCGCCGTCTGGGTCCCCCTGCTGAGCCTTACCTTGGAGCGCACCTATCCGCCGCTGCTGGTGCTCCAGCTCCCGCTGTATCTCTTCCCCCTCTGCCGGGGGTATCACTGGGGCGTGACATCCGTCTCCATCCGGGCGCTCCGCAGTGCCGGGGAGTACATGGGCCTGTACGGTCTCTTCTATCTGACTGTGGCCTCCTTCGTCCCCCAGCTGTTGAGCCGGGTCCCCGTGCTGCTGGCGGTGCTGCTGCTGGATCTGCTGGCGGTGGTGGGAATGCGCACCTCCGGCCGGAACACCATCCGGGCCGGCTCTCCCCTCAGCCGGCTCCCGGCCCTGCTGGTGCCGGCGGCGCTGATCGCCGGGGCGGCCGCCGCGTGTCTGGGTCTGCTGGCCGCCCGGGGGACGCTGATCCCCCTGGTGCAGGCAGCGGGTGCGTGTCTCCAGAGCGGCCTGCGGGCCCTGGTGGGATTCCTGATGTCCCTGTTCTGGGGCCGCTCCTCCACCGTCAGCGATTCCGCCGCCTCCGCCGGGGCCGGCGGCAGCGGCGGAGGCCCCGCTCAGGAGGAGACCGCCGCCCATGCCATCGATCCCCAGCTGCTGGGGGTTCTGCTGCTTCTGGCTCTGGCCGCCCTGGTGCTGCTGGGCCTTGCGGCGCTGATCCGGTGGATCTGGCGGAATCGCCGCCGGGTCCGGTCTCTGGAGGAGGCGTTCGGAGAGGACGTGGTCCGCACGCCTCTCCGCCGCGCCGGGCTGCTGGCCCGTCTGCGGATCCGGGTCTATCTGGTCCGATACGCCGGAACGCCCCGGGCCGCCCTGCTCCAGCTGGAGCAGTGGGGCGCCGGGCACCACTGCCGCCGCCAGCGGCAGGAGACCCCCCGGGAATATCTGACGCGGCTGGCGGAGGGACCCCTGGGGCCGCTGCTGGGATCGTCCCTGCGCCGCCGCTATGACACCCTGATGGGCGACGTGGACAGGAGTCTGTACGGCGGCCTGCCGCCCCAGCTCTCCCGGGAGCAGGTGCGGGATCTGCTGGCCGCCATCCGCCGGGGAAAGGCTGGCTCCGCCGCCTGAATGCAAAGCAGGAGGGGACAAGCGAATCCGCTTGTCCCCTCCTGTGTTTATACCAGGGAGCTCCCCCTCTTATTTTGCTGCCTGCTGCCGGTTGTAAGCCTCCAGCTCCATGACGCCGTCGATCAGCATCTGCTGGTCCACGGGATAGGGCCAGATCCGCACGTCGATGCCCTGCAATGCCTTTTCTGTCACGGCGGGCAGATCCTCCTCCCGGGCGTGGATGTCCGCCAGGCAGGTGGGCAGGCCGATGGACTTGTTGAAGGCGAACAGCTTGTCCCGCTCGGCGTACTGCTTGTCCACGGTCAGCATCACCAGGATGCCGTAGGACACCACCTCGCCGTGGAGGTGGTGGTTGGCCTCCGTGCTGGGCAGGATGGTGAAGCCGTTGTACATGGCGTGGGCCATGCCGGTGGTGTAGTCCACCTGGACGAAGTTGGACACGAAGCCCGTGGACACAATGATGGCCAGGATGATCTCCGTCAGCTCCATGGTCACCCGGTGGGCCTCGCAGTCCTCCATGGCCTTCTTGCCCCAGCGGACGATGGGCTCCGCGCACATGGAGCTCAGGGCGATGCCCATGGCGTCGGAGTGGGCGGGGATGTCGTTCCGGGAGGAGATGGTGCACTCATAGTGCTTGGCCATGGTGTCCCCCATGCCGGCCCAGAGGTACCGCACCGGCGCGTTGGCGATGATCTCCGTGTCGATGAAGATGTGGTTGGGGGGGATCTTGGAGAAGGAGTACTCCCGCAGGCTGCCGTCCGGATGGTAGACGATGCCCAGGGATGTGCAGGACGCGCAGGTGGAGGCGATGGTGGGGAAGGTGAAGAAGGGCCGGTTGGTGCTGTGGGCCAGGACCTTGCAGGTGTCGATGGCCTTGCCGCCGCCTACGGCGAAGAGCATATCCGCCTCCGCCACCTGGGGCCGCAGCATCTCCATGTTCTCCACAGAGGCCTCGCCGCCGTACCAGAACACGCCCAGGACCTCCAGGCCGGAGCCCTCCATGGCCTTCAGGATCTTGTCCTTGGCCGCGGCCAGAGCCTTCTCGCCGCCGATGATGGCCACCTTGCGGCCGTATGCCGGGCAGACGTTTTTGATGTCCTCATAGGCGTCCGGCCCGATGGTATAGCCGGGAAAGAGCGATTTTTCCATATTGCAAAACTCCTTTTGGTGTTGGTATAACTGCTGGGATGGGGCTTCTCTCACTCCGCCTCTGCGGGAGCGGCGGGACGGGCCGCGGGACGGGCGGCGGGCTTCTCCGGCGCCGCCTCCGCCTGGGGCACCTCGGCAAAGACACCGCTGTGGGCCTTCAGATACTTCCGGTTCTTGTAGACGCCCACAGTCAGGAACGGGATCACCACCACGAGGATGCCCAGGTAGCCGCAGTAGCCGTAGCCGTACTTGATGATGTTGCTGAGGCCCACCATGGAGATGGACATGGACAGGATGATGATGAAGGCGGAGACGATGGCGCTGCGGACCGGAGCGGACCGGATGCTGCGGAACAGGGGCAGCTTCTCAAACCGGGCCACAAAGCCGAAGATGGTGGTGACGCCGGTGGAGATCAGGCACAACAGCAGGCAGACGCCGTAGATGACGGTCAGTCCCTGGATGCCCATGGTGTTGCACACCGTCAGGGTGGGGATGGTGGTGCCGCCGTCCACGGCGGTGTAGACATCCTCCCAGCACAGCAGCATGAACACGGAGAGCACCAGGGCCACGGCGTTCATCACAAAGGAGATCCACATGGCCTTGGCGCAGCCCTGCTTGCTGCGCATGGTGGTGCCGCAGGCCACCATGGTGGGCAGCGTCACGCACTGGAACCCGGCATAGGTGAAGGCGTTGAGGATGGCGGTGGGCACATCGGCAAAGCCGGTGGTCTGGAAGTCGGCGGCCAGCACGTCCAGGATGGACCGGTCGCTGTTGAAAATGCCCACGGCGTAGATGGTGATGGCGGTGATCAGAATGGCGATGCCCATGTAGGTGGAGGCCGCCCGGACCAGGCCGGCGCCGAAGATGGTCAGCACCAGCACCAGGGCGCCCACCGCCACCACGCCGATGTAGTAATTCAGCCCGAAATAGGTGGTCAGGGCGGAGGCGGCGCCGGAGATGGCGGCCGCCACGGCCATCAGCACCATGATGTAGAAGAAGATCTCAAACAGCCAAACCAGCTTGTCGAAGGGGTGGTACAGCGTCTCAAACAGCTCCTTGTGGCCGGTGAGGCCCCGGGAGTTGTACATGATCATGGCCTCCCGCATGGTCAGCGTCAGCAGCAGCATGGCCACAATGGCGGAGGCCACGCCGGCCCAGCCCAGGCCCACGTAGTAGGTGTTGGCCTGGTTGCCGGTGGCAAAGCCGCCGCCGGCATGGGCGGAGAACAGCACCGCGCCCACGGAGAACGCGGCCAGGAACGGGGTCTTTGGAATCTTGGTTTTCATTCTGGTTTCCTCCTGCAAAAATAGATGATGGTCTTGGCAGGGCAACAAAAAATCCCTTCGCCGCTCCTGCCGCTTGGCAGAAGAGACGAAAGGATGAAAACCTTCCGCGGTACCACTCTTCTTTGCCCCCGCAAGGGGGACACACTCACCGGGATACCATCATATCCCCGCCCTGTAACGGGAGCGCCCGTCCGCGCCTACTCCTGTTCAGCGCGGCTGCTGGTGCAGCCAGTTCGGCGGGTCTGGGAGCTCTGTGCCTCGCACCACCCGGCACTTCTCTGAAAGTCCATTCCCGCTTACTACTCTGCGTCATCGCATTGATTGTATTTGATGATAACAGACCCGCTCCGAATTGTCAAGCCCCCGATCTCTCCCCGCCGGAGCCCGGAAATCCGGGCTCCGGCGGCAGAGCTTTTCTCAGGTGGAGGACAGCGCCGGGTGGCGGTATCTGTCCCGCTTTTTCTTCGGCTCCGGGGCCGCGCTGTCCGCGGCCGGCTCCGCCTCCGCGGCCTGGTTCATAATCAACATCTGGAGCCGGTTCTCCACATTGGCGTAGCTGGTGTCCGGATCCAGGTCCAGGGGCAGGATCTGCACGCCGGGGAACTCCTCCTTCAGCTTCTTGGTGACGCCCCGGCCGCACACGTGGTTGGGCAGGCACCCGAAGGGCTGGAGGATGATGAAGGACCGGACCCCCTGGCGGGCGTAGTGGGCGATCTCTCCGGCCATCAGCCAGCCCTCGCCGCAGGTGAGGGTCTTGGGGATGATGTGCTCCACGTCGCCGTACAGGTCCTGGGGGCGGGCCGCCCGGTGATACAGGGGATGGGCCTTGGCGATGTGCTCCAGATACCGCTGGATGCCCTCCACGGCGGCGTCCAGGGCGAAGGGATAGGGCGCCAGATGGGCGCCGAAGTCCCGAATCTCGCTGATGGCCGCCTGGAAATCCTTGCGGAACTGGTAGGTGATCCGGGGCAGGATCACCTCCATGCCGTTTTTCTCCAGGTACTCCTCCACGTGGAAGTTGGTGCCGGGATGATAGGTCACCAGCAGTTCGCCGGTCACCAGCACCCGGGGCTTGCGGCGGGAGCGGTCCCAGTGGAGATTCCGGAAAGCCCCGATGGACCGCCGGAAGGCGCCGATCATCTTCCCCAGCCCCTGTTTGGAGGCCTCGGCGATGTCCTCCACGCATTCCTGGAACACCCGATTGGTCTCGCCGGCCTCCGTCTCATAGGGGCGGATCTTCCGGCACAGCTCCTCCAGGATGTCCAGCATGGAGAAGGCCCACGCCGCCAGCAGCACCGAGTGTGCGCCCAGCATGGACACGCCGGGGTGGATGCCCTTGGTGTCGCTGGGGTCGGTGGTGAGGATGGGGACGTTTTCAAACCCCGCGCTGTCCAGGCCCTTGCGGAGGATGGGGGTGTAGTTGGCCATCCGGCAGTCGCAGCTGAGTTTGGCCATGCCCACCGCCACGGTGCCCTCCGGGTAGTTCCCCTTCTGCAGGGCGTCGATCAGCTCGCCCACCACCATCTGGCAGGGGAAGCAGATGTCGTTGTGGGTGTACTTCTTCCCCACCCGGATCTGCTCCGGCCCGCCCACCGGCAGGCTCACCGCCCGGATGCCCTCCCGGTCCATCAGGGCCGTCAGCAGGGTGGAGACCGGCGCGGAGATGTTGGGCACCAGCACCGTCCGCAGCTTTCGGTCCTCCTTGCGGTACTTGACGGGATAGGGCTCCGGCAGCTGCCCGGGCTGGACAGCCCCATCCGCCTGGGCGGAGCGGCGCAGCTGCACCGTCTCGATAAAGGACTGGACCCGAATGCCCAGGGAGCCGGCGGCCTCGCTCTCATCCACCTTCAGGATCAGCGGCGGCTTGCCGCTGTCCTCTCCCAGCAGGCGCATGATCTCATCGGACAAAATGGCGTCGTGGCCGCAGCCGAAGCTGACGATCTGCACGTACTCCAGGCAGGGCCGCTCCGCCGTCACCATGGCGCCGGAGAGCATCCGGGCGTGGAAATCGTTGGTGATCTCCACCCGGGACTTCCGCAGATTGGCATCCTCCAGCCCCGGCAGGCTGTCCACCGTCAGCACCGGGATGCCCCGGCGGGTGAACATCCGGCTGAGGTCGTGGTTGATGAGGGGATCCGTGTGATAGGGCCGGCCCGCCAGCACCACTGCAAAGGTCCCTTTCTGTTCCGTGTCGGCGATGACCCGCTTTCCCGCCTCCACCAGCTGGCGGCGGAAAGCAGAGATGGCGGCCGCCGCCTGGCGGTAGGCCTCCTCCGCCTGCTGCTTCGTGGCGCCGCAGTGGTCCACGGCGTACTGACAGATCTGCCGCTGGCGGTCCTTTTCCGTGAACCAGTGGAACACCGGCGTCTCAAAGTCCACGGAGAAGTGCTCCTCCGGGGACTGGAAGTTCCGCACCACCATGGAGTAGCCCATGATCACCGGGCAGACGTAGGGGCTCTTCTCCTGCCTGTTCTCCGTGGGCATATGCAGGATATAGGGCAGGAAGATCCGGTCCACGCCCTGTTTGGACAGGTCCAGCACATGGCCGTGTACCAGCTTGGCGGGGAAGCAGATGGTGTCAGACGCCACGTACTGCAATCCGCTCTCGTACTGCCTGCGGCTGCTGGGATGGGAGAACTTCACCGGATACCCCAGTGCCCGGAAGAAGGTGCTCCAGAAGGGCATACTGTCCCAGAACTCCAGCACCCGGGGCAGGCCGATGGTCTCGCTCTGCTCCTCCCGCACGGGAGTGGCGGGCCAGGTCTTGAACAGCAGCTCCTGCCGCAGCCGGAACAGGTCCGGCACTTCCTCGGTCTTTTTGACAGGCGCCGTCTCCTCTGCCACCACGGCGCCCCGGTCACACCGGTTGCCGGTGACAAAGCAGCCCCCGTCCGGGAACCGGAGGATCGTCCGGCTGCAGTGGTTGGCGCAGTGGGGGCAGAGCACGCCGCTCTCCCGGGTATAGTGGAAGTCCTTCACCGCGTCAAAGCCGATGAAGGCGGAGCAATGTCCGTTGGCGTAGCCGTGGGCCTCCACCTCCTGCTTCACCGCCAGGGCCGCGCCCAGGGCGCCCATCTCCCCGGGATAGGGGGCCAGGGTCACCTCCCGGCCCAGGTACTCCTCCAGAGCCCGGAGGACAGCGAAGTTCCGGAAGGTGCCGCCCTGGACCACCACCCGGTCCCCCAGCTCCGTCACGTTGGCGATGCGGACCACCTTGGTGAATACGTTCTCGATGATGGACCGGCACAGCCCCGCCATCAGGTCGTCCGGCTGCTTGCCGTTGCGCTGTTCGTTGATGATGGTGCTGTTCATGAACACGGTGCACCGGCTGCCCAGCTCCGCGGGGGCCTGGGACCGGAAAGCGGCGTCCGCCACCTGGTCCACCGGCATCCCCAGGGTGGAGGCGAAGTTCTCCAGGAAGGACCCGCAGCCGGAGGAGCACGCCTCGTTCAGCATGATGTTTGTGACCACGCCGTCCTTCAGCCAGATGGCCTTCATGTCCTGGCCGCCGATGTCCAGCAGGAATGTGGCATCCGGGAAGAAGCGGCGGCAGCCCCGGGCGTGGGCCACGGTCTCCACCGTGTGGTAGTCCGCATGGAAGGCGGCGGAGAGCATCTGCTCGCCGTAACCTGTGGTGCCCAGGCCCAGCACCTCGATCGGAATGCCCCGCTTCCGGTACTTCTCCGCCAGCTCCAGCAGACCCTGCCGGACAACCTTCAGCGGCTCACCCTTGTTGTTGGCGTAGAAAGTGTCCGTCACCTGTTCGTTCTCGTCCATAAAGACAAACTTGGAGGTGGTGGAGCCGGAGTCGATGCCGATGTACCCCCGCAGGACCTTCCGGTCCGTGGCGTCCACCGGCTGGCGCAGCTCGGCGCGGTGGCGGCGGAGGAAGGCCTCCCGCTCCGCGTCGCCGGCAAAGAAGGGCCTGCCGGTGCCGGAGGGGCCCTCGGTCTGGGCCGGGGCCTTATCCAGCCGCTCCATGGCCTCCTCCAGGGTCATGGCGTCCTCCTGGCCGGGGAACAGCTCGTCAATGGCGATGGCGGTGCCCCGGGCCACGATGGTCTCCGGATGCTCCGGCCGGACGATGTCCGCCTCTTTCAGGTTCAGCCGCTCCGCGAACACCCGCACCAAGGTGGGGTTGAAGGTCAGGGGGCCGCCCTCGAAGATGATGGGGGCCGTCAGCTCCAGTCCCTGGGACAGCCCGCCGATGGTCTGCTTGGCGATGGCGTGGAAGGTGGACAGGGCGATGTCGGACCGCTCCGCCCCCTGGATCAGCAGAGGCTGGATGTCTGTCTTGGCGAACACGCCGCACCGGCCGGAGATGCTGTACACCGTCTCCCCCTGCTCCGCCAGCTGCTCAAACTCGTCCGCCGGCACGTTCAGCAGGGCGGCGATCTCGTCGATGAAGGCGCCGGTGCCGCCGGCGCAGCTGCCGTTCATCCGCATATCGGAGGTCTGGAGCTTTCCGGTGGCCTCGTCATAGTGGAAGAAGATCACCTTGGCGTCCTGACCGCCCAGTTCCACGGCGGTGCGGACCTCCGGGTACAGGGCCCGGACCGCCGCTGCGTTGGCCACCACCTCCTGGACATAGTTGGCCCCCAGGGCCGCGGCGATGGGCCGCCCGCCGGACCCGCACACACCGATCCGGAACCGGACACCGGGAAACCGCCCGGCTGCTTCCTCCAGAAGCTGCCGGACGGTGGCTGCCTGATGGGCGTTGTGCCGCTGGTACCGGGTGAACAAAACGCTGTTGTCGGCGGGATTCAGGACCACCGTCTTGACTGTGGTGGATCCCACGTCCACGCCGAGGCGCAAAACTTTTGAAACTGCTGGTGCCATATGTACTCCTTTTGAAAACCTCCGCGGGGCCGCCTGCATCGCCTGTGGAACGCCGGCGATCCGCCGCAGCGAAAGTCTCCCATTTTTATTTATTCAGAGTTATTATAGCACAGTTGATCCTCTGCTGTTTGTATAGTTTTTGTTAAGATTTCTCCTATAACCATGCGCGTTTTCGATAAAATCTATTGAAATAAGTTCCGATTTTTTGTTCAAGTGTAAAATTCTTCCTCACAGTCTGCCAAGGCACTTTCCCGCCAAGCGGTACAGCGCACCCAGGAGAAGCCAGCCTCGGCAAGAAATATCCCCGGGTATTGAAAGCTCCAAAGGCCCTTGGATTGCCAAGGGCAAAAAAGAACCACCAGCCTTTTGGCTGGTGGTTTCTCTGGAGGTGACACCCGGATTTGAATTGGCCCGGACGTGTAAAATGCTGTTTCACGAGTTATCAAAAACCTAGTGTTTTCAATGGTTTCCGGGTTTTCATTGTAAAATGCTGTATCATGTTTAAAAAGCTGTTTGGGGTAGACGAAGGGGTGGTAAAATCTCCCAAATATTGGAATTTTTACAGAAACTCAATTTTTAATTTCTTCCCTAACCCAGCCGCAATCCGTGCCAACATATCGACGGTAGGACTGCTGGCTCCACTCTCGACCCTGCTGAGATTTGACTGCTGGATGCCCGTCTTCTCTGCTAACTCTTTTTGCGTCATATTGCAGGCAAGACGGGCATCTATGACTGCACGAATTACCTCATACTTAAGCCGCATTGCCTCATATTCCACCGCAAACTCTGAGTCACTCAATTGTTCGTTCTTATACTCCTGAAAATCGCTCATTGTTTTTTGCCCCCTGTAGTCTTGTACCTATATCTAGGCGCAAGCTCTAGATGATACTTTCTCTGCTTTTGCAGCCTACATATTCACAAAAAAGAAGATCAACAGTCATTTTGCAAAATTCGATTGATTTAGCAAAGTCAATATGCTAATATTTAGGTAATAAGCTAAGAAACTTTACAAATTGGAGGGTGTGAGCAAAATGCTGGCCAATGAACTACTGGAACTTGCTAAGGCAGTATGCAAACAGCGGGCGGAATCTCAGACCTTGGAGCTGAAGAGCGCCCATAGGGACTGCCCCAAAAGGCTCTATGATACCCTGTCCAGTTTCTCCAACCAAGATGGGGGCGGAATCCTGCTCTTCGGCATCGACGAAGACTCTGGGTACCAGGTGACAGGGGTCTACGATCCCCAAGACCTGCAGAAGAAAGTCACTGAGCAGTGCAACCAGATGGAGCCGCCGGTGCGAGCCGTCTTCACCCTGGCAGAGTGGGCACCTGACACTTGGATTTGCTCCGCCGAGATCCCAGCCCTTGATTTGTCCGAGCGCCCCTGCTATTACAAGGGAGCCGGGCGATCCAAGGGGGCGTTTGTTCGAGTTGGAGACGCGGACCTGCCCATGACAGACTATGAGCTGTACAGTTACGAGGCGTTTCGCAAGCACCAGCACGATGATGAGCGCCCGGTGGAACGGGCCACTCTGGAGCTGATGGACCAGGACAAAATAGAAGACTATCTTCGACAGCGGCGACTGGAGCGTCCGGGCTTTGCCCAGCTCACCCCGGAGCAGGCATACGAGATGCTTAACATCACCCGAAACGGTGTGCCCACGCTGGCCTGTGTCCTGAATTTTGCCCTCTATCCCCAAGGCTACTTCCCACAACTGGGCATTACCGCCATAGTCGTACCTGGGACGCAGATCGGGGACACCTCACCGGATGACGAGGCCCGTTTTCTCAACAACAAGCGCATCGAAGGCACCATCCCCTCCATGGTAGAGGAAGCCCTGGCTTTCTGCCAGCGGAACATGAAGGTGCGCACCATCATTGACCCGGAAACCGGAAAGCGGACTGACCAGACCGAATATCCCATCGCTGCCATCCGGGAAGCGGTGCTCAACGCCCTGATCCACCGGGATTACAGCATCTATACAGAGGGCACCCCGGTGCAGATTGACTTCTTCTCTGACCGGCTGGAAATCCATAGCCCCGGTAGCCTCTACGGGCGGATGACCGTAGAACAGTTGGGCGTCGCTCGGCCCGATCTGCGCAATCCTGCCCTGGCCGTGATGACCGAAGTGATTACCGGAGCCGAGAATCGCTACTCCGGCATTCCTACCATGCGCAGTGCTTTGGCAAAGTACGGCTTACCAGCTCCCAAATTTGAGAACCGCCGCAACGAGTTCGTTGTAATATTCTATAACGGCTCTGGAACGGCAGAAATGCCGGAGGAGCCATCTGATCCCAACAAAAAACCTGATCTGCTGGCATTCTGCCGCACGCCCCGCAGCCGCCGGGAGATCGCCGACTACCTGGGCGTGGGGACGGTATTCTATGCCGTGCAGCACTATGTGCGCCCTCTTCTGGATGCGGGCAAGCTGGCTATGACAATCCCGGAGAAGCCCAAGAGCCGGAACCAAAAGTACTATACGGTGTAGTCAAACAAAATGGTTAGGAAACAATCTTTCGGCTCGATGACGGAAACTAGAAACTTTGCTCATCGGCAAGTCCGGTATTGATTGCCTGCTCCATCATGTCCACAACCTCTTCAACAGAGAATCCGGGTGCGCCCTGCAGCCATTCTTGCTCAAGGCTTGACAGTTCTTCCCGCAGTCTCAGCATTTTTGCGTGCCGCAAGTCATCGGAATCCTCATTACTTTCTGTGGAGCCAGGCTCCACAGTAGCCCTTGTCTCTGTCTTGTGATCCGGGTCGTGAATGGCCTCTAATCTGCTGATCGCCGCCCGGCATCGGCTGATCTGGGCCATGTCCTGCTTTGTAATCATGTCGAAACGTCCGGGATCAATCTCATGCCGCAGGTCCGCCAGCTTGATGCAGCGGGCGATGCGGTTTTGCCCCACACGGTCGATATACTCGCTGTAAGGCTCGTCTTCCGCTCGTGTCAATACAGACAGCTCCTCCAAAACCGGCTCTGACACGCCCTCCTTCCGAAGATCCCCTACCGTCCATGCCGTGGTGTCCAATATTTCATGGAGAAGAGCCGCCACGGTCGTATCCTCGTCAGGCATATCTTCGGCGATGTGCAGAACATGCATGACAAGAGGTAGGCCGCTGTGATCCACCTGATCTTGATGGGCCGTATAGGAAATTTTCATGGCCGCTCGCGTCCTTGGTGTATAAAGCATCCGCTTGCCCATCCAATAGCAACCAGCATCAAACACACGATTGCGCTCATCCTCTGTAACATCTGGATGGTCTGCATTGTAAGCCCGGAACCACCGAAAGAAATATCGCAAAACCGCTGAATTGTTATAGTTATCAGCTTTACAAGCCGCTATAAAAATGTCCCGTTCCAATGTATGTTTTTCTTGTTCTGTCATACCAGTCCCTCCAAACCATCATCCCGCACATTGCCCCTTTCAATTTGCCGGAAGTGGAGTCGTGCGGCTTTGAATCTGTGTCAATACGAGCAGCGGGCTAAGCGGTCATATTCCGCTTAGCCCGCTTTCTTCCGCCGCCTCGCGCAGCCAAGCTAGAGCGGCGTCATGGTTGCTGGAAGCCCACGCAAAAAATTGCTCAATTACATCAATGGGAGTAGCTCCCTTTTGATCGCAGAGAGCTGAAAATTCTTCCCAGACGTGATCTTCTATCGTGACAGTTTGGCTTTGGGATATATCCTCGTTCACCAGAAAAGTAAGTTCCACCTTTACAGCCTCCTTGATTGAAACCCAGATACTTGCTGTCGACTCCAATATTTGACGATACCCGCAAATCTGACCAAAGTCAAGGCGGAGATTATTTCAAGCATAAAACTCTGCCAAATCCTCCAGACGCAGGCAGGCCAATTTTCGGAGATCGTCGCTTCCCTCGCACCCGCAGTCGATTCCGATGATCCCGTTACCATGCCAAATCACGTAGGGATCATCAAGCGGACCGTTTAAGATCGGCGTTGGGGTGTGCCCCACAACAGCCGTGCAGCCCGAGAGGGGAGCGGCCATACTGGAAGATGGATGGCCCCAGAGCCTCGTGCGGGTATCGTTACTCGGCAGTCCATGAACCAAGTAAAAGCACCGATGATTGACCTCAACTTCCACGTGGTCCGGTGATCCGGCAAGGTATTGCAAAATATCAGCTTGCTCCGGTTCCGTGAAAGAATGCCGCAGCTCCAGGAATGTCGGATGTCCTCCATAATGATACCAAATGGAGCGCCGCCGGAGCGAGCCGTCCGGCCCCAGAGCATCCAGGCACATCTGCTCGTGGTCGCCCCGGATCAGCGTCATATTGGTCGCTTGCATGATTTGAGACAAGATTGCAACGCCGCCGATACGGTAGTCGATCACATCGCCCAGGACGTACAGTACATCCGCATCGGAGAAAGCGATCCAAGTCCCCGTGAATATCTGACATACAGTAGGTAATCTTCCATCCCCCCTTAAACGTGTTCGCCTCCGGCAGGTTTATCGTACCTCTGCCCAAGAAAGATCACCATAGCCTCCAGGTCAATAACTTGTCCCTAAAGTCAATAACAGACAAAAAGGAAATGCACCGCTGGATTACCAGTGGTGCATTTCCTTTCGAGACGACTAGCCTCTTAGGATTTCAACTCTCATCCCTTTCCTGCAGGTAAAGGGATGTCCGAAACAAAAGACCCCACATCATTATGATTTTGACTCACGCACCCATGTGAGGTGCGACTTCTTGATTGCAAACAAAACTACGCAAAAAGGTATTTACATGCTGTCTTGTTTATTTCAATTCGCGTCTCCCGTAAGGGAAACGATGCTGGGGAGTTGCAGGTATCTCTTGTTTCTGAATATATTATACCTTCCTCAAGTCTTAATGTCAAGAAAAAGTTTGAAATTCCGATCATTTTTTCGATTGACGCCAGTTAGTCATCCGATAATGTTATAAAAAGTGCTTGAGTGCTTAAGCACTCAAATTGTCACTGCATGTAGTTTTTAACCGTGACATCTGCTCGCCAATGCGCCAAATGAAACACAGAAACTGCCATCAGCGCCAGTCGGTCATAGGCCACGGCGCGGCCAGCCTTATCCAGACTCTCACGCACATGGCCCCGACAGACATAGGGGGTGGTGAGCCGCCGCATATCAGGATTGCGCCGCCAGTCCTGCCCGGCCCGGCGGAACGCCTCTTTGATTTCCCGCAGGAGCTGCCCCTGATAGGTCGGATCGGCCTCCAGACGGGCAAGATATCGGCGGTACATCTCCTGGGCGTGCTCCCGGCGGAGCCGGTGGAGGTTGATCTTGTTTTTCATCTCCTCTTCCGAGAAAACCGGATCATCCTGCTCCAGTCCCATGAAGTAGCTCTCGATCAGCGGAGCGTCTACGTCGTCGATCCGCTGGTACTGCGTCTTGCCGCCCTTTCCTCGCTCAACGATCACATAAGCGTGCCCATCAATGTGGGTAAGATCACGCCCCCGGAGATTGCGATACTCGTCCCTACGCAGGCCGACGACCTTTGCGAAATCGACCAGCCGCCGATATTTCGGGTTCTGCGCATCGGCATCAGATCGTCTCCGCAGGCTTGGAGCCGCCGCACGGCCTTTGCGGGGGGCATGGGTACGCCGGGGGTGTGGGAGGTCCGCCATGACCAGCCCAGTCCCTGGAAGCGCCTTGCAGAGCGCCGCAGCAGCCGTGTGAATGGTGCTGGGCGATCTCCCTGCTTGCGCCAGACCCCGGAGATACCGGGGCACCTGTTTGGCGGCCTCCTGCTCGGAGCAGCGCATCTTGATGCCCTGATCTTTGATCCATTTGGAAAACCGATCCACTTCCGCCAGATACGTTTGAAGAGTTACTCGGCTATGAATATATTGGTGGGTTGGATCGCTCTTTTTCTTCATCCCACGCCCCTTCTGAAAAAGACCATGTAGGGTGGATTGCATCCTGTGTTTGATGTTCGCCATATTGCCGCCTCCCAACTCGTGATGAGCACCTTTGTACTGTGGTAGCCCTATAACAGCCAGGCTCCAAGGAGAGCCACGTTCAGAAAGCAGCAATTTTTTGATCCAAGATCACACCGTTGCAATCCGGCGTCTTGCGCACGTGAGAGTAAACGACAACTTTTTTATATTTTTCACCTCCATAAAATTTCCACCGTCCCCCGCTATCTGGTTATTTTCCACGGCTGCGCCTCGAAAAATAACCCTCAGCGGAAGCGGACGCTTCCTCTCCCCGCCGTGCGCGGCAGCGGGGAGAGGAGTGTCCTACACACAAACGTTCGAAGGAATGAGCAAATAGAAAAAGACCGCAGTCCAACTTCTCGTTGGTCATACGGTCTTACAAGCACAGCAAACCAGCTCCGCTTTGCGGATCACCTAGTCTGCTATGGAGATATATTCTGGTGCTTAGTTCAATACTTCCTCAATCCTGTTTTTTATATACCATTTTTCAGTTTCAAAGTCAAATTTGCCGCTGAAGGCAAAAAAATAACAGGCTTACGCCTGTATCACGAACTATATCAGTTACAGAAAGGAACCACTCGCGGCAAACGCAGTCGTAGGAATGAGCCCCACGATACACACGACAGCAAGCAGCATAGCTACGACACGAGTGCGAAGGGATGTGGTTCGCTTCATTACGCATATCATTCCTTTCTATTGTCAAAGTACACATCTCACCATATAACGTTATATTGGTCAATATTTGGGTGAGAAACGCCCGAACAGTATTCTTCGACCCTCCTTTTAAGTACAAATTTGGGCTGTCACAAGGTTCTCCTTATGAACGATTATATTATACCATGTTTAATTAAATTAGTCAATTTTAGAAAAATAAAAAGCGGTGGGCAAAAGCCCGCCGCTTTGAATACGAAACCTCGTGTATATTACCGTTAATTCACATCATCCGTGTTTGTGAAGATTTGGCAATAATATGTTTTACCATCATTGCCCATTGCAACTCCAACGCCAACAAGGGTCATGTTAGGGTTTGTCATAGAGTTAAAATGTCCGGAAGAATTCTTCCAGAGGTTTACTGCATAGTGGGCATCAGTAGTCGTTGCCCACGCAAGAATTTCCTGATAGTTCATAGAATAAATGTCAAGGCCATATTCTGCAAAAATGGTATTGTAAAAAGAATCATCAGGACGGCCGTGGTCAATAGCCTGCATCTGGGCACTCTCCTCAGCTCGCTGCTGAGCAATCTGCATCAGCAGGTCACTCTTTTTAAGAGCACCGGCATCATTCTCTGCACGAACCTCATTGGTCAGTTCAATGATTTCGTCCTTTACATCAGCATAATCGTCAGATGTAGAGGTGCCCGGGTTGGTCGAAGAGCCTGTTACCGTAATAGTCTGTGTTGCGGTCACGCCGTTGGAATCTGTTGCCGTAATAACAGCAGTACCGGGGCCAACAGCGGTAATGTCGCAGGAAAAACTATTCCGAGAAGAAGCCTTGACGGTCACAACAGATGTATTGGAGGACTTGAAAGTAAACGTCAAGTCATCTTTTGCGGTTGAGGGAATAGTGTTCATATCAGCAAAAACCTTGTCTCCCACTGACAGATTGCTATTCATAAGAGCAATCGTCAGCTTGTAGTCAACATCAGGAGTCTCAGTCTCCTCAGGCCGCGTGGTCTCGCCGCTGGGATTGTCGGACTGAGCATCCATGATCCGCTGCATGACAACACACGCTTGCGCGCGTGTCATGTTGGCGCTCCCGTCAAAAATTCCGGCAGAAGTACCATTCAGGCACCCCATAGCGTAGACCGTAGCAACCGCGTCCTGGTAGCCGCTGGGGATAGAGCTGTAGTCACCAATGTCCTCCCTTGCCTCCTGCAGCTCAGAGGCAGACGGCATTTCCACGGCGTCCCGCAGATAGTTATACATCACCATCGCCATGTCGTAGCGGGTCATGGGCTGTCCGGCCAGGTTGGCGTCCCAGCTGTCAACGCCGCTGATCCGCTGGTACGTATTCCCTAGGGTGGTATTGTCGATCAGACCGGCGTCCTGGGCCACGTGCATATTTGCTCCCCACCAGTAGTCCACCTGAGACTCGGTGCTTTCCAGATCGTCGGCATAAAAAGCCCGGGTCATCATCACAACGAACTGAGCATTTGTCACCTGACCGCCGGGGCCGAAGGTGCTGGCCGTAAAGCCATTGACAACGCCTCTGTCCGTCATTTCCATAATGGCGTCATAGGCCCAGTAGGTGGCGGGCACGTCGGTGAAGGTCCGGGATGCGGCCTGCGCCGGAAGTGTAAACAGGCTGACGGTCAGGATCACCGCCAGCACACGGGACAGTTTTCTTTTCATGATCCTTCCTCTTTTCTTTATAAACTGGGGCTTTCAAATATACCATAAATCCCTTCGCCCCTCTTTTCAAGAGGATTATATCATGCCCTTCATGGTAAAATCAATGGACTATTAGTTTTAAACTAGTGATTTTGCTGTTTGGTTTAATTTATATTGGTTCAAAATGATGATACCATTTTCTAAAATAGGATGTGGTATCTGTGAAAACTGAATTCCCGGATCGCTACCGGCGGCTCGGCATCAAAATCGCATACTACCGCAAGCTGGCGGGCCTGACGCAAGCGGAGCTTGCGGAGCGGATCGATAAGTCCACCGCGTTTCTGGGGCAGGTAGAGGCTCCAGGAATTGTGTGCGGGGTCAGTCTGGAGACACTGTTCAAAATTGCACGCGAGGTCGGTGTATCACCGGCAAAACTGCTGGAGGAAGATGAATAGAAAATCAGGGCGGCGCTCAAAACGAGCGCCGCCCTGGCTTTATATTATATCCACCCCTCTTTTTCAAGGACCTCCTGAAACCGCGTGATATCCCGCAGCAGAGTATCATCCTCGCCGCCGATATCTTTAAAAAACTTTGTCAGCTTGCGGTTTTTTGAAACCTTCTGATAAACCTCCTCCGGGGACAGCCCTTGAAGGAGCAGTTTACGGATGTTGCTCTCCAGGATCGCATAGGGCCGCAGGAACTTCATCTCCCGTGGCAGTGACGACAGATTTAAGTTGAAAAATCTTACCGGCAGGCCGTTGGGAAGCGTAAAGTCCTGCTTCGACGGAAGCGGCGTCATTCCGAGATAGAATACCACAACCTCCGCGTTTTCCCAGCTCTGGATGTTGCCTTCCTCCAGACAGTGCTCCGCCAGACTTTGGATGTTTTTGATGAACCACAGATCAGCGGACGAAAGCACCTGGAGAAGAAGGGTGATGTGCTTCTCATTTTTATTGATCGTCATTTCGTAGAGCATAGCCGAAGCGGCAAACATAATCATTTCCTCTTTTCTATAAGATATTTGACCTGACAGGGCGGCGTCCAAATTGAACGCCGCCCCGCAATTTCTGATTATTGCAATACTCCGTCATCCTTGAGTGCGAGCCACAGCCGAATGATCTCGGAGTACGCCCTCCGGGGATCACGAAGTGTCTCCTGCAGAAAATCAAGGATTTTCGGGTCATCCATCACCTGATCCAATACATCTTCTGGATGCATCCCCTCCAGCAGCAGCGTACGGGCACGTTCCAGAAACTCTGTATAGGGCCGGAAGACTCTGATTTCTTCAGCAAACGACGCTTGGTTCATATTGAATACCTTCACGAGCGTGCCATCAGGCAATGTGACAACTCCCCGCACAGGATAAGGAGCCATGCCAAAATAGAGAACCGCAACAGCAGAATCGTCCCAGTTAAAGCACTCGTTGTCCTCTTTACTGCGGTCAACGACTTTCTGAAGTTCTTCCGCGAAATTCTCGCCTATGGATGACAAGACCCGAATGACAAGGACTGTTTTCCGCCCCATGACTCTGCCGAAAGGGTTGTTCCGAATTCTCAAATCATAAATCGCAATACTGGTATGTAACATCATCTAGCTCCTCTTTTCACATATAATTTTTTTGACTGCCTGCGTGATCTCATAAAGGGTCTGCCGCTGGGCCGGGGAACAATCCTCCAACAGAGCGGCGACCTCCGTACCGTAGGCGCTTTGATCTGACACTTGCTGGCCCAACAGCAGGCTGTCCAGCGTGGTATCCAAGCTCTCCGCAACCCTGGTCAGCGTATTGAGGCTGATGGTTTTGACCCCACGCTCAACGTGACTGACATAAGGTGTCGATACATCCGCCAGCTCCGCCAGTTCCGCCTGTGTGAGGCCACGGTCCAGCCGGGCTTGCCGGATGCGGCCTCCAAGCCGCTTGTAGTCAACCATCCATGCCATCCCCTTCGCCGGAGGCATCTGTGACCTGGGATGGCCGTTCCGGGCGGGCGGCGCAGAACTTACATCGCTCTGAGCCGCAGACCGGCTCCAGCCAAATGTCGCAGGCCGGGCAGTAATAGGCGTCATGCCGCATACAGAGCCGGGATCGGCGTCCACACTGTGGGCAGACGTAAGGCGGCTTATCGAAATCCACGAAACGTGGGGAGTGCCAAAGGTAAATCATCGTACCAACTCCTTTCAGCGGGGCGGTGCTCAACCAGAGCACCGCCCTCAATTTAAGCGGCAGGCTCCGCCAGATATCGGCGGATTTTTTCCGCAAATTCGCTTCGGCATGGCGGGAGTGAGGTCTGGATCGCGTGTTCCAGCAGCCACCTGCTCCCAACCAAGACCACTCGTTTCTTCGCCCGCGAGATCGCAGTGTAGATCATGTTGTTTGACCACGAAAAAACGTGCTCATTTGCCAGCGGGATCACCACATAGTCATACTCGCTCCCCTGTGCCTTGTGGATCGTGAGGGCGTAGGCCAGCTGGATCAGGCCGCCTTCCAGCTCCCGCAGGGGGTAACAGATCACCCCGTCCTCCATGAAGTCAAATCGGATCTGGATCGTGATGCTGCTGTCGCCCACTATGCCGACAATCGTGCCGATATCTCCGTTGCGAGCAAAACTATTGTTCTGCAGCTGGATCACTCGATCCCCCAGGCGGTATGTTGTTCCGTCGATTGCAACTTCCAGCTTAGCCGGGGCGTGCGGGTTGATATGGTCCTGCGCCAAGCAATTAAACTGCCGGGCACTGCACACCCCTCCCGCCGGGCCAACCGGCGTCAGCATCTGCACCTGATTGCCGTGCTCGGCCCGGAGTGCCAGATAGATGGACAGAGCTAAATACTCCGTATCTTGCGAAGACATAGTTTCCAACAGAAGTACCTCATTCGAGTCAAACCGCAAAGCGGGCGTCCGATCCTTGATGAGCTTCAGGTCCTCACAGATCAGGCTGTGGCAGCTCTGTCTGAAATTGCTCTGGAGCCGGTATGTGGGCAGGCCAGAGGCCATCAGGTCGGCAAGCACCCGGCCCGGCCCCACGGCGGGGAGCTGGTCGGGATCACCAACCAGCACAAGCCTGGCGCCAGAGGAGATAACCTTCAGAAGATCATATAGCAGCGTGATGGACAGCATGGATGCCTCGTCCACCACAACCAGGCTGGACGCCAGGTAGGAGTCCTCCCGGTCAAGACGCTGTAAGATCGAATGAACCGTTGCGGCAGGCCGTCTGGTCTGCTCGCTGAGCCGCCTTGCGGCTTTACCGGTCGGGGCCATCAGACAGATGCCGCCGGTTTCTCCAGCTGCCACGAAAGCGTCGCACAGTACTTTCAGGACCGTTGTCTTGCCAGTCCCAGGCCCGCCGGTGATAATGCTCATCCGGTGTCCCAATGCTCCCCGGATGGCCTCATGCTGCCCCGAGGAGAGGCGGAACCCGAGTTCCGCCTCTACGGCCGCCAGAGCGGAAGCCGCGTCGAGGACCGTGGGAGGCTCGTTGTGTCGGATGATCTCTGCGATCTGTCTGGCCGCCTGATCCTCCGCGTAGTGCGTCTCCGTGACGCAGTAATCATCGTCGATCCGAATAAGGTAGCCGTCCTGACTCAGATGAATGAGCGTCATGTTGATCTCGTCATCCGTGATCTCAGGATAGCGCCCCTGAACCCGGGCGATGATGTCCGTACGGTCGTGGTACACGTCTCCGTTTTTTTCGTGGTCGTCTATGACGGCCAGTACTTTTTTTGAAATATCTTTCACGATAAAAAACCTCCATAATTTTTGATATATATAAAAAGGCAGCAATCCCGCTTTGCGAAATTGCTGCCTTGAATCTTTGAAAATATATTTTGGGTTTTGCTATAAATACTTCCTCAATCTCTGATTATAGTGTACCATTTATTTTTTTCGATGTCAAAAATGGCCTTTTATGATGAACCAGCAAGACAAGATTTCAAATCAGCCTGGTCTGGACAGAATGGACAGAATGGACAATTTTAAGAATTGCCTGCTATTTTGTCCATTCTGTCCATTTAGTCCATTAGTTCCCCAGCGCAAGTGGATTGACACTTATCAGAGGACTCGCCTTTCGCCCGGGGCCGTCGCGGTGGATGTTGTCAACACGTATATAACCAAATTCTTTCAGAATATGTAGAGGTGCTTCCATTTCTTCTATCTTTTTGATCTGTCCTCTCGCAGCTCGGAAAAGGTCCCGTTTGCTGATTTTTTGGCAATTCATCTTTGTGAGTTGCCTCCAAATGTATTTTGCCATGTCTGCATTAGCGTCCGCTCCCATGATTTGGTAGGCGGCCACGGCGTGTGCCGACAGACACTCAGCAATATCGGTAGCGTTGTGCATAACCTCTGGACTGATTGGTATTTCGGCTGGATTACCCTGTACTTCCGCAGCATGTATCAGGGCTGCGATCCGTACCATAGCGCCGGTGAGCTTTCCAGCCCAGTCTCGCATACCCTCCCATTCGTTCCCTAACCTTTTTTCGACGGATGCCTGGTACTCTTTACGGATTACATCAGCATCTTGAGAGAGATGGATCATTCCATTCCACTGCATTGATAAAGTATTGCGCACGAAGCTACTATATTCTGATCGTACGCTTTCGGGTATGGGAGGTGGTGAGATTTCCCTGTGCCCCACTTTCGATCTGCAAATTGCATATAAAAACCGTCCGCACAGTCCTCGTCCCCGGAGGGTTGCGTTGCTCATCAGGCCTGACAGCACCTGAGGTTGGATGGTCAGCATCATGGTCAGGCGCGGATTTGGTATGCTGTTAGTCTTGCGGCTGATCCGGTCAATCACAATAGGATCGCCAGCATGACCCTTGAGGTAGATATCGAAATTGGCGTTTCGCTCGTATCGCCCACGTAGAGTATCAAAAAGGCCGCCTTCTGCGCTGCATACAGTGATACACCCCATCTGCGCATCCATCACATCCACCAATTTTTCCGGTGTAGTATCATCTACAATGAGCCGGAAAGGCTGTTTGTCCTCGAACTGTGCGAGCTGAGCAGCTATTTCCAGAGCCTCCTCTCGTTTTTCGGCCGAGTACTCACCACCTCTCGCAGCCATATTTTTGGCCGAGTCCAGTGCTTTTTCCAGGACTGCACGTTCAGTCTGGTTTTGCGCTACTTCCACCGCCTCTTGTTTCCTCCGATCCGCTTCATACTCATAAAGCGGCTTTGTCAATGCAGAGATGACAGCGGACTTTCTCTCCCCTGGAGGTGCTACCGCCACACAGTACAAACACAGCGGCTCTCGCCAGTCCGGCGTGATCTCCACCATGAATTTTGATTGAAAAGCCGTCGCCAATACTCCCAGGGACAGGATACCGGCCATTTCCTCCGGGGTCTGCGTGGATTCAGACAGGCTTTTCACAAAGGCGGCCAGCGGGCCGGGCAAGCTCTCTGAGGGGAAAGGCGGGGTGTCTGTTTCATTGAAGGGAATAGGCTTTTCCCATTCTTGATTCTCCGGGCCGAAGATGTCGGAAGAGACAAACGCCCCGGATTCCATCAGGGCCTCAAAACTTTGTCGATCCACTTGGTGATCCCCCTCCTTTCCCGGAATATCTGAGCCTGTTCTTGCGGTGCCCCGAACATCAGGGCGTTTGACCAATACTCAAAGGTTTCGTGCATTTGAATTGCTATGGCTTGTCCCTCTGTCAAACAATCTATGTCCAGGTCATTCTCCAGAAGGAGCAAGTGCCCCTCCCGGAAAGCCGTATTCAGGCGGTCGATAAACTCACTCCGCCATTCCTCAAAGGCATTATGCGCTCCGGCTATCTCCATGCGACGGCGGGACGCCTTTGCCTCGGCCTGTGTGGGCTTCCTATGGATCGGGAGGTCAAGGACAAAGTCAGCATTGAGCCGCTCCACGGCCCCCATAGCGTCCAGGCCCAGGAGGCGGGCGGTGAGGTCGATGGAATCCCCGCCGATATTACACGCCCAGCAACGGAATCGGCCTTTACGGAAGCTCATGGAGGGGTGCTTGTCATGGTGGAAGGGGCACAGTGCCCACCCCCGTCGGTCAAAGGTCAAGCCGTAGTGACGGGCGGCATCCTGGGCACTCACTCGCTCCCGGACTTCGCGGAATATATTGGTATAATCTTGACGGTAGGATTTTCCTATGCTAGACTTAAAAATAGGAATAGACGCCCTGCAAGCCGTCATTTCCATCGCCGCCCGTTCCGCTGTGCCATCAGCGGGGCGGGCAATTTCTTTCTCCTGGATCACGTCTACACTCCCTCCTCTGCCTGCTTTTTGATCCAGTCCCTCAGGCCATCCACGCTAACCAGAGTACGTCCGCCGATCCGAAAAGAAGGGAAATCGGTCCTGTGGATGTAACGGTATATCGTTGGCCTGCTGACACCGAGCAGGCGTGCTGCCTCGGTGAGCGACACCGCCAGTGGCTCCATCCGATCCATCAGCTCACCTCCTTTTCGAGCGCCCGGATAATATCGAGGATTTTCTCCTTCTCCGATTGCGGTAACTCGTGTCGCATTCTCCGGGACAGTGTGCCATCGGCCAGTCCTAATGCGTCTGCTACCTGCCAGAGTCGCACCCCTGCTGCAGTAGCAGCGTCCCTGATATCCCGATTAGCTATTGCCATAATGTCGCCTCCGTTCTGCTTGACTTTATTGTTGTTTTTCGTTATAATTATAGTAACACACAACATCAACAACAGCAAGAGGCCGGAGGCATTATTGATACCTGTCACTATTATTTTTTATAAAAATAGCAACAAACAACATTTGGAGTGATTTGACTATGACCAATACAGATTATGTGTACATATATGACGGGCAAAAAAAGCAAGAAATTTTCGCCCCCCTGCGTAGTACCTATACAGAAGCAGACGACCATGGACTCATCACAAGCAAAAGTTGTGGTCAAATTGTTCTGGATATAAAGGATCGACTGCCTGCCGGTTCGTTTCTCTGTGACTGGCTGTCTTTATCTAATAAAAATCCCGCAGAGCTGGAAGTGGTCTTGGCAAAAAACGGCGGATGTCTATATGGCAAGATTTCTGGGTTTGCATACGGGTATTCGGGTGATCCTGATGAAATCAGAACCGTCTGCAATGTCTTGTATCTTTTGAGGGGGTACATCGACGTTTGCATGACATACCCGCAGTTTTATACGCCTGACTGCTTCTCCCATTTTCTGAACGTAGCAGAAATCCGTCAATTCTTTCCGGGCATTTGCCCCTATTTGATTAAACAGGACGATCTTTCCAAAGATCAAATTGCCTTTGATCTTTTCATCTCAGAGCCACCAGATGAAAACAGTGATGACTATATCGACCTAGGTGCGGAAGCTCCTGACCACAATTTGGCCGTGTTGGAAAAACGAATGTTCGAATTTGTTCCGGCTCACTATGATCCCGATAGCGACCTCTTGGCCTACGACATACCCGGCTTGCTGGAACGGCTGCTCATCTCCGCCAAAACATTAGTAGATGAGCATTTGATTATGAAAAAATGCGAGATTTGTGGGAAATACTTTGTGCCCCTCTTGCGCTCAGACGCTATCTACTGCGACAGGCCGTCTCCCGCTGATCCAAATTTGACCTGCAAACAGTATGGCTCTCAAAAACGCTGGTACGAGCGAGTCAAAAAAGATGAAGTCGAAATGCTTGCCAAAAACGTCTACAGCTCCAAGCAGATGCTTGCAAAGCGGAACCCGGATATCCCCGCCTATAAAGATATGTACGACTATTTCAAATCCGAAAATAAAAAATGGCAAAAGGCCATGAGGAGTGGGGAAAAAACGAAAGTTGAGTATCTTGACTGGCTCAAGAAGATGAAAACGCAAAAGGTCAGAGACCCAGAATAATGCCCTCTATGCTGTCCTATAAAGACAGTCTCCAGGTCTCGTATAAAGGAGGAATTTCAATGCCAAGAAAGAGTAACACCCGTGCGGCGTCAGGCTCCGGCACGATCCGGCAGAGGCCGGACGGGACATGGGAGGCACGCTTCGTTGTGGGCCACGATCCGGGGACGGGAAAGCCTATCCGCAAGTCCATCTACGCCAAAACGCAGAAGGAAGTCCGGCAGAAGCTGGCTCAGGCCGTGGCGGCGGTGGACAACAAGGCATATCGGGAGCCATGCAAAATGACCCTGGGCGAGTGGCTGGACATCTGGGCTGACACCTATCTGGGCGGCGTCAAGCCCCGTACCGTCAAAATTTACCAGGACGATATCCGTCTGCATATCAAGCCCTATCTCGCCGCAATCCGCTTGGACGAGTTGGACACTCACACCGTTCAAAAATTTCTGAATACTTTGTCGGCTCGAGGGAAGAAGATTCCGAAGCGGGATGAGCATGGAGTGACTATCAAGAAGGATGGCAAAACCGTATATGACTTTGCGCCGCTCTCCCCCAAAACCGTCAAGAATGTCCACGGCGTCCTGCACGGTGCGCTCCGGCAGGCAGTCATCAATCGTTACATCCCCCTGAATCCGGCAGACGGGGATTTCTGCAAGTTGCCGAAAATCATAAAAGAGGAAATCCATCCCTTTGACGAGGTGCAGATTTCCGCATTTCTGAAAGCCATTGAAGGCAATAAATTCGAGGTCATCTTTATTGTGACCTTGTTCACCGGGCTGCGGGAGGGCGAAGTGCTGGGCCTGACTTGGAGTTGTGTAGACTTTGAGCGCAACACCATCACCATCGATAAGCAGATGCAGCTCCACCAGGAAAAAGATATGATCCCATATCAGCTGGTCAGCGTTAAAAACAGCAGGAGCCGTGTCATCGCCGTTGCTCCCTTTGTTATGGAGCAGCTGAAGCGACATAAGGTACATCAAGCGGAACAGCGTCTTCGAGCGGGCGCAATGTGGCAGCCGAGCGATCTCATTTTCACGAATGAGGTCGGCGATCACATAACAAAGTCATCGCTGTACCGGGCCTTCAAGAAAACCGCCGCATCCATCGGCAGGCCGGATGCCCGTTTTCACGATTTGCGGCACAGCTACGCCGTGGCCGCCATCCGCTCCGGAGATGACATCAAAACGGTTCAAGGCAACCTGGGACATGCCACCGCAGCCTTTACGCTGGACGTCTACGGCCATGTGACGGATGAAATGAAGAGGGACAGCGCCTCCCGGATGGAGGCGTTTATCAAAAAGGTCTCCAGCACATGAAAAGGGGTATAAAAACCGGAAAGGGGTAAACGAAGGGGTAGAAGGCCAAAAATGGGCATGAAAAAACCCTGTAACCATTGCGATTACAGGGTTTCTTGTTGGAGGTGACACCCGGATTTGAACCGGGGAATCAGGGTTTTGCAGACCCTTGCCTTACCACTTGGCTATGTCACCATGGGGTTCCTCTATATTATATGCGAACTTTTCAAAAAAGTCCACATTTATTTTTGAAATATGAAATGCTCACACACGCCGTGTGAGCATTTCATCTGGAGCGGGCAACGAGGCTCGAACTCGCTACCTCCACCTTGGCAAGGTGGCGCTCTACCAGATGAGCTATGCCCGC
>CDZK01011922.1_pt1 | contig 34080 bp, 29 predicted proteins | sample 557401 | NCBI WGS metagenome assembly CDZK01 (sample SAMEA3182108, study PRJEB8094) | gut metagenome | biome: human; feature: gut; material: Stool; isolation source: human stools | place: Canada | collected 2013-04-25 | reverse complement strand
GTGAACGCAGAAAAGTTTATGAATGTTGTCCGGCGGCATACCAGCTTTGAAGAACTTACCCCTACTCTGCTGCGGGAGTTTGTAGAGAAAATCGTTGTGCATGAGTGCAGCTATGACGAGAACAAGACCCGCAGACAGGACATTGAGATTTATTATTCTTTTGTTGGCAAGGTGGACTTGCCCGAATAACCGCCCGACCTATCCGACACAATGCGCAAGTGCCGGATAGGAACGGCAAAATTTTTTACACTTCTATTACTTCTTTATCGCACATCAGTAAAATCTCAGGGTATCAAGCAGCTCATGGCTGGCGGCGGTGTGGTGCTGATCGGCACGACCCTCATCCCCCTGCTCTCCGGTTTGTTCGGCTAATCCACGGCAAGCCCAGCTTAACCGAAGGGTGGTGAAATATTGGGCAGCATTTTAGAAAAGATCGAACAGGCTCTCAAGGATATGCTGATCGGATGGATCGAGAGCAACCTGACCAATATGTTCACCGATGTCAACGAGAAGGTAGGAACGATTGCCGCCGAAGTCGGGCAAACCCCGTCCGGCTGGAACGGCGGCGTGTACCAGATGATCCGGGGACTATCCGAAAACGTGATAGTCCCCATCGCTGGTATCATCATCACCTTTGTTTTGTGCTATGAGCTGATTTCCATGATCACCGAGAAAAACAACCTTCACGACATGGACACTTGGATGTTCTTCAAGTGGTTTTTCAAGGCGGCTGTGGCGATCTATCTCGTGACACACACGTTTGACATCGTGATGGCAGTATTCGACATCGGGCAGAACGTGGTTTCCGGTGCAGCCGGAGTCATCCACGGCAACACCAGTATTGATATTGATTCGACGATTGCGCAGATGCGTACTGGCATGGAGAACATGGGCGTCGGAGAACTGCTCGGACTGTCGATAGAAACTCTTCTGATCAGCTTGTGCCTCAAAATCATGGCGATCCTCATTACGGTCATTCTCTACGGGCGCATGATTGAGATTTACTGCACCGTGAGCATTGCGCCTATTCCCATCGCAACCATGAGCAACCGCGAATGGGGCAGCATCGGCACGAACTATCTGAAAGGCTTGTTCGCTCTGGCATTTCAGGGCTTTCTCATCATGGTCTGCGTCGGCATCTATGCAGTGCTGATCAACGGCATGATTATCGCAGACAACATTCACTCGGCTCTGTTCTCTGTGGCAGCGTACACGGTTATTCTGTGCTTCTCGCTGTTCAAGACCGGAAGCCTCGCAAAATCCATTTTCCATGCGCACTAAGGAGGGCGGCAGCATGAAGAAGTACAGCATCATCTACGCCGATCCCCCTTGGGCGTATCGGACTTACTCCAAGAAGGGACAGGGGCGGTCGGCAGAAAGCCATTATCCGACGATGTGCATTGAAGACATCAAGGCACTTCCGGTTGGCGAACTGGCTGCGAAGGACTGCGCTCTGTTCCTCTGGATCACGTTCCCGTGCCTTTGTGAAGCACTCGAAGTGCTGACGGCATGGGGATTTTCCTATAAGACCGTGGCTTTTGTATGGGTGAAGCAAAACCGAAGGAACGACGATCTCTTTACCGGCATGGGGTATTGGACAAGGGCAAACGCGGAAATCTGCATCCTTGCCACGAAGGGACACCCGAAGCGAGTTGACGCCGGTGTGCGTCAGGTCATCCTCAGCCACATCGAAGAGCATTCCAAAAAGCCGGATGAGGCGCGGGAACGCATTGTTCGGCTCATGGGAGACCTTCCCCGCGTGGAGCTTTTTGCCCGTCAGTCTCCCGAAGGCTGGGACGTTTGGGGCAACGAGGTCGAATGCACGGCGCATCTTCCTATGGAGGAAACACCATGCTGCGGCTAAAACCCATCTCTCTTCGAGATGCCAACGAGTATGTCCGGCAGCATCACCGGCATCACAAGCCGGTTGCCGGTCACAAGTTCTCCATCGGCTGTGAAGCAGACGGTGAGCTGGTCGGCGTAATCATCGCCGGGCGTCCTGTCAGCCGGTATCTGGATGACGGCTTCACATTGGAGGTCACAAGGCTATGCACCAACGGGGCAAAGAACGCTTGCAGCTTTCTCTACGGCGCTGCGGCAAGAGCTGCTGCGGCTATGGGCTATAAACGCATCATCACCTACACGCTGGAAAGTGAAAACGGTGCAAGCCTTCGTGCTTCCGGCTGGATCTGTCAAGGCAAAGCGGGTGGACTTCGCTGGACGGGCAAGCGTCAGCCGAAGGAGGATCAATATCCCACTCAAATGAAACTGCGCTACGAAAAGCAGCTTAGAAAGGAGGAAACAGTCAATGGCATTTGTTCCGGTCCCGAAGGATCTTAACCGCGTCAAAACGAAGGTCATGTTCAACCTGACCAGGCGGCAGCTCATTTGTTTTTCCATCGCTGCGGCGGTCGGTGTCCCGATCTTCTTTCTGGCGAAGGCGCATCTCGACTTGTCTACGGCGGCAATGCTGATGGTGGTGATCATGCTTCCGTTCATCTTCTTCGCGCTTTACGAGAAGGACGGTCAGCCCGCCGAAAAGTATCTGTACCACATCGTACAGTCCATGTTCATCCGGGACAAGGTGCGTCCCTATCGCACAAACAATCTCTACGCTGAGATTCAGCAGAAAATCAAAGAACAGGAGGAATTGCAGCTTGAACAACAGCACAGCAAAGGCAAAGCCTAAGATGACCGTCAAAAACGGCATTGTTTACGGCGATGCCCTTTCCGCTCAGGAAAAGAAGCGGCTCGTCATGCAGAAGAAAAAGGACAGGAAGGCAAAGAAAGTCCGCAAGTCCGCCCAGCAGACCATTCCCTATGTGGAGATGAGCCGCGACGGTATCTGCAAAGTAAACAGCCGCCTCTACACGAAGTCCATCGCCTTTGAAGACATCAACTACCAGCTTGCGCAGAACGAGGACAAAACTGCCATCTTTGAGAACTGGTGCGACTTTCTGAACTACTTTGACAGCTCGATTTTCGTCCAGCTCTCCTTCATCAATCAGAAGGCAAGCCTCAATGAGTTCCGCAAGCGCATCAACATTCCGGCACAGGAGGACGCCTTCAACGACATCCGCTCCGAGTATTCCGGTATGCTGCAAAGCCAGCTCACCAAGGGTAACAACGGATTGGTCAAGAGGAAGTACATCACCTTCGGCATTGAGGCGGACTCCCTCCGCACGGCAAAGCCGAAGCTCGAACGCATTGAAACCGATATTCTCAACAACTTCAAAACCCTCGGTGTGAGAACCGAGCCGCTGTCCGGCTACGAGCGGCTGAAAGTGCTTCATGATGTGTTCAACATGGACACCAATGAGCCGTTCCGCTTTTCCTTTGACATGGTAGCCCGGACGGGACTCAGCACGAAGGACTTCATCGCGCCCACTTCCTTTGACTTCCGTGAAGGCAAGTGCTTCAAGATGGGCAGAACCATCGGCGCAGTGAGCTTCCTGCAAATCCTCGCGCCGGAACTCAATGACCGTATGCTTGCCGACTTCCTTGAGATGGACAGCAACATCACGGTCAATTTTCATATCCGGACGATTGACCAGGCGAAGGCAATCAAGAGCATCAAGATGAAGATCACCGACCTCGACAAGATGAAGATCGAAGAGCAGAAAAAGGCAGTCCGCTCCGGCTACGATATGGACATTATCCCGTCCGATCTCGCCACCTTCGGCGGTGAGGCAAAGCGTCTGTTGCAGGATCTCCAGACCCGCAACGAGAGACTGTTCCTTGTGACCATCCTCATCATGAACACGGCAACCAATCGCCAGAAGCTCGAAAATGCGGTGTTCCAGACCGCCGCCATCGCCCAGAAGTACAACTGTGCGCTCAAGCGTCTTGACTTCCAGCAGGAGGAAGGGCTGATGTCCTCTCTGCCTATCGGCGTCAATCAGGTGGAGATTGAGCGCGGGCTGACTACTTCCAGCACAGCGGTTTTCGTGCCGTTCACCACGCAGGAGCTTTTTCAGGGCGACGAAGCTCTCTACTACGGGCTGAACGCGCTGTCCAACAACATGATCATGGTTGACCGCAAGCGGCTCAAGAACCCGAATGGGCTGATCTTGGGTACACCCGGTTCCGGTAAATCCTTCTCCGCCAAACGCGAAATGACGAACGCCTTCCTCATCACGGAGGATGACATCATCGTCTGCGACCCCGAAGCCGAGTATTTTCCCCTTGTGCAGAAGCTCGGTGGTCAGGTCATTCGCATCTCACCGGTCAGCACGGATTACATCAATCCGTTGGACATCAACACGAACTACTCCGAAGAGGAAAACCCGCTGACGCTGAAATCCGACTTCATCCTCTCCATGTGTGAGCTGATTGTCGGCGGCAAGGACGGCTTGCAGCCGGTTGAGAAGACCATCATTGACCGCAGCGTCCGCATGGTCTATCAGGAGTTTCTTGCAGACCCCAAGCCGGAGAAAATGCCGATCCTCGAAGACCTCTACAACATTCTGAGAAATCAGAAGGAGCCGGAGGCACAGCGCATTGCAACTGCCCTTGAAATCTATGTTCACGGCTCTCTGAACGTCTTCAATCACAGAACGAATGTGGATGTCAACAACCGCTTTGTCTGCTATGACATCCGCGAACTCGGCAAGCAGCTCAAAAAGCTCGGTATGCTGATCGTGCAGGATCAGGTGTGGAACAGAGTTACCATCAACCGCGCCCAGCACAAGGCAACGCGCTACTACATGGACGAGTTCCACCTTTTGCTGAAAGAGGAACAGACCGCCGCGTACAGCGTGGAAATCTGGAAGCGTTTCAGAAAATGGGGCGGCATCCCGACCGGAATCACGCAGAACGTCAAGGATCTTCTTGCCTCCCGCGAGGTGGAGAACATTTTTGAAAACTCGGATTTTGTCTACCTTCTGAATCAGGCATCCGGCGACCGGCAGATTCTCTCGAAGGCGCTGAACATCTCGCCCAGCCAGCAGAACTACATCACCAACTCCAACGCCGGTGAGGGGCTGATCTTCTACGGCTCGACCATCGTTCCCTTCAAGGACGATTTCCCGAAGGACACCCAGCTCTACCGCATCATGACCACCCGCTTAGAAGAAACCGTACAGAACTGATAGGAGGTTTTTTGAATATGATCAACAAGATGATTACCATTCCCTATGCGGACGCTATCGAATACGGAGAGAACACCTCCGCGCTGTTTAAGGCTCTGTGGGAGCTGACCGATCTGATCCGACTGGAAAGCGACCTCAAGAAGCATCACCGCGCCTACCTCCATGTGAGGGAGGACATCGACGAAAAGGTCAAGGAAGCGCGTCAGATTATGACCAAAGTAGCCGTGGATATGATCGGCTTTTACTTCAATGTTGATGTTTCTGAGTGCAGCAACAACGATGAGAATGCCCCTTTCGCTGACGCGGGTGAAGATGAAACCGTTTCTATCCCCAAGGGCGAGTATGAGCTGATGATCGACGATCTGCTCACCATGTCCGAAATCATTCAGTGCGTCGCAGATATGCGCACGCAGGATGTGAAGGCAATCCGTGAGTTCGGCAAGTTCGTCCCCGCCTTTGCCGCCTTTGAGAAAAACCGGCTGAGCCTCTATCGTGAGGCGGCGAAGGAAGCCGAGGAAATCTTCGACCGTTGGGCAGACGAGATTGACGATCTCGACGAGGACTTCATGGAAGACGAGGACTACGAGCCGGACGAGTATTACTCCGATTGATGCCCATTGAAATGTTATCGGGTTTTACAGCCAACATTTCAACGGAAACGCAAATCCAACAGAACAGGAGGTAAACCACCATACAACTTGACATCATTCATACCGGCGATTGCCTTGAAATCCTGAAAACCCTGCCCGATGACAGCGTTCATTGCTGTGTGACGTCCCCTCCGTATTACGCGCTCCGCGATTACGGCATGGATGCGCAGATCGGCAGAGAGACAACGCCGAAGGAATATATCTCGCGCCTGACGGAAGTGTTTACCGAAGTCAGGCGCGTTTTACGCCCAGACGGTACGCTCTGGCTGAACATCTCGGACACCTACGCTGGAAAGGGCAATCATGGCGAATTTATTGACCCGAAGAACCCCAACGGCAGAAACGGTCAGGCTGTGGCTCTCAACAACAAGGTTGAGGGCTGCAAGCCGAAAGACATGATCGGCATTCCGTGGATGCTGGCTTTTGCTCTCCGCGATACCGGCTGGTATCTGCGCAACGACATCATCTGGATGAAGGACAACCCCATGCCGGAGAGCGTGAAAGACCGCTGCGCCCGCTGCTATGAGCATATTTTCCTGTTCTCAAAGTCCAAGAAGTACTTCTTTGACTACAAGGCAATCTCCGAGCCGATTGCCCCCGCAACGGCAGAACGCCTCAAGCGCGGCATGAAGGGCGGCAACAAGTACGGCAAGCCTGTTCCCGGTCAGCCTCAGCCGCAGTCCATCAACCGCCCGCGTGAGCATGGTGAGATCAAGGACGCAGACATCAATCCGCTCCGCAATAAGCGCGATGTCTGGAAGATCAACACCGTTCCCTTCAAGGGCGGTCATTACGCCGCCTACCCTCCGAAGCTGGTTGAAACCTGTCTTCTCGCCGGTTGTCCCGAAGGCGGCATTGTGCTTGACCCGTTCATGGGAAGCGGCACAACCGGCATGGTTGCCTCACAGATGGGGCGTCATTTCGTGGGCATAGAGCTGAACCCTGAATACACCGAGCTTGCCTACAAGCGGATTGGAGGTGAAATCTGATGTCCAAGGAACCGGAGCTTAAAGCCCGCGACAAGGTAGTCGTGCGGATGACGCGGGAGGGCGCGGTTGAGGAAAACCTGACGGCTGGCACCGAGCAGCGTGTGTCAAAGCGGCTGGAAGAAGCAGAGTTGGTGAAGCCCGCTGAGACAGTCGCGCCTTCCGAAGCTCTTTCTGCGGAGGAACAGAAAAAGGTGCAGATGCGCCGTCAACAGCGTCAGTTTCAGGCGGAACACGCCGAGGATAACGACACTCAGCCGCCCTCGGAAACGTCCGTCACGGAAGAGAAAAAGGCAGAAAATCCACCCCAGAATGTACCCGAACCACTGCCCTCGTCGGAAACGCCGTTCAAGCCTCCTGTTTTGGAGCAGCACAGCGTTTCTTCGCATACCGGCGCGGTGATTGCCGAAACGGTTGTTACGCACAAGCTGCGCAAGACCTCTGCGGTTGAAGCAGTGGATGCAGATGCCATTCTCACTCAAGCGGCGGAAACCGCCTCCGCAAAGCCGGTCTCGGACGATGCAGTCCCGCCCACGAAGCGGATGCAGAAGCTCGAAAGGAAGTCCGAGAAGGCGCATGAGCGTCTGGACGCCGCCTGTGAGAAGCTGCCCACGCACAAGGTCCTCAAGAAAGAGCGTGTCTTCGATGAAGAGACCGGCAAGGGCAAAACCCGCCTTCATTTTGAGGATGAGCTGAAAAAGCCCAAGGGCAAAGGCAAGCTGCAATTTGAGACGGAGAAAACCGTCCGCAAGGTCGGTGACACCCTCGCTTCCGGCATTCACGGCAAAATCCATGAGGTCGAGCAGGAAAACACGGCGGTTGAGGCGGCGCATAAAACGGAGATCGCCGCTGAGACTGCCGCTCGGCATTTCCGTCATCATCGGGAAAGCAGCGTCAACAAGCCTTATGAGAAGGTCTCCAAGCTGGAACACAAGGCGGATGCTGCTGATGCGAAGCTCCAATATGAGAGAAATCAGCAGGAGCATCCTGAGATGAAGAAGCAGAACATGAACAAGCACTACCAGAAGCAGAGCATCAAGAAGGAGTATGCCGCCGCTCGAAATGCCGGTTCTCAGACTGCCGGGACTGCCACAAAGAATACCGGCAAGAAGCTCGGTGAGAAGGCGTCCGACAAAATCAAGGAGTTCTTTGAGAGGAACAAGAAGGTATTTATCTGGATCGGCGTCGGAATTGCCCTTCTCGTTTTGCTCGGTGCCGGAATCAGCTCGTGTTCGATGCTCACCTCTACCGGCTCGTCGGTCATTGCGTCCTCTTATCTCAGCGAGGATGACGCGATGCTCGGCGCGGAGGCGCAGTATTGCCAGATGGAGCAAGAGCTGCAACGCTATCTCGACACCTACGAAAGCACTCACAGCTACGACGAGTATCACTTCGATCTGGACGATATTGAGCATGACCCCTATGTGCTGATCTCCATTCTCTCGGCTCTCCACGAGGGCGAGTTCACGCTGGATGAGGTACAAGGTACGCTCCAAATGCTGTTTGAAAAGCAGTACATCCTCACCGAAGAGGTCATCGTCGAAACGAGATACCGCACGGAGACCGACACATGGACGGACGCGGACGGCAACACGCACACGGAAACCTACCGCGTCCCGTATGACTACTACATCTGCAACGTGAAGCTCGAAAACTTCAATCTCTCCCATGTCCCGGTCTACATCATGTCTCAGGAACAGCTTTCCATGTACGCAACGTATATGTCGGTGCTGGGCAACCGTGAGGATCTGTTCGGTGACTCTCCCTATGTGGACAAGTACATCACAAATCCTCCCGCCGACTACGATGTCAACCCGGAATACTTGAACGACGAGAAGTTTGCGACACTGATCACTGAGGCGGAAAAGTATCTCGGTTATCCGTATGTGTGGGGCGGCTCCAATCCCGACACATCCTTTGACTGCTCCGGCTTTGTCAGCTATGTTCTCACGAACAGCGGTCTTGTGAATACCGGGCGGCTGGGCGCACAAGGACTTTACAACGTCTGTGCGCCGGTTTCAAAGGCAAATGCACAGCCCGGTGATCTCATCTTCTTCGTCGGGACGTATGACACCCCCGGTGTGTCTCATGTCGGCATTTACGTCGGTGATGGGGTCATGATCCACTGCGGCGATCCCATTCAGTACACATCCATCAATTCTTCCTACTGGCAGTCTCATTTCTATGCCTTCGGAAGACCCGCTTATTAAGAGAAAGGAGTTTTGCATGAATCCCAAGTACCAGAAAGTCCTCTCCGACATCGAGAAGGCTGAAAAGAAAAAGTCCGAAATCGAAGGGCAGCTCAAGGAGCTGTACGACAAGAAGACGGAGCTGGAAAACCTTGAAATCATCAATACCGTGCGCTCTATGGTGATGGACAAGGATCAGATTATGGCGTTCCTGTCTTCCATGAAGGGCGGCACCAAGCCCGCTGAAAATACGGAGGTAATCGACAATGCGTAAGAAGTTTCGTTTTCTGACCATCCTTGCGGTCTGCGTCATGGTTCTGTCCTGCTTCTCTGTCACGGCGTTTGCCTACGCCGATGATACCGAGCAGAACCTTCCCGTTACGGAGGCAACTCAGCCCGAACAGCAGCCCGCAGTCACTCCCATGCCGGAAAAGCCGAAGGGTGAGCCGATTGACGATGAGGGCAACGCCTACACCCGCGACTTGCTCTATGATAAGCCAACCAACAAGCAGTTCATCACCATCCAGACGAAAAGCGGCAACACCTTTTTCATTGTCATCGACTACGATGCACCCATCAATGAGGACGAGGAACAGTATAAGACATACTTCCTCAACATGGTCGATGAGAGCGATCTGCTTGCGCTGCTGGATGATGATACTGCGGCTGCGCTGACCACCTGTAACTGCAAGGAAAAATGCGCTGCCGGTCAGGTCAACACCGACTGCCCAGTCTGCAAGACCAATATGAGCGAATGCACCGGCACAGCCCCCGTTACACCTGAGCCGGATAAGGATGCGGAAACCGATACCCCCGCCCCTAAGCCCGAAAAGAAATCCAACGTTGGCATGATCCTCGTCATCTTTGCCCTTGCCGCTGCTGCGGGTGCAGCTTATTACTACATCAAGTTTGTCAAGGGCAGAAAGCCCAAGGATGAGGATATGGACTTCTTCGACGATGAAGGCTACGAGGAAGAGCCGTACATCAACGAGGATGAAGAGCCGCAGATCGCGGATGATGCCGAAACGGATGGTGATGAAGATTGATCTTAGTCATTGCTGAAAAGCCCAGCGTTGCCCAGTCCATCGCAAAGGTGCTGGGCGCGACGTCCCGCAAGGACGGCTACATGGAGGGCGGCAATTACATCGTTTCGTGGTGCTTCGGTCATCTGGTGGAGCTGGCAGACGCCAGCTCCTACGATGAGCGGTATGCCAAGTGGCGGTATGACGATCTGCCCATTGTTCCGAAAAACTGGATGTTTGAGGTCACGAAGGACAAAGCACAGCAGTTCAAGGTGCTGTCCTCACTCATGAAGGACAAGCGCGTCACCGAGCTGGTCTGTGCAACCGATGCAGGGCGCGAGGGTGAGCTGATCTTCCGGCTGGTCTACAACAAAGCCGGTTGCGCCAAGCCCTTCAAGCGTCTGTGGATCAGCTCGTTGGAGGACTCCGCCATCCGCGAAGGCTTCAATCATCTCCGGGACGGCAAGGAATATGACCGTCTCTATGAAGCGGCACTCAGCCGCTCGAAGGCGGACTGGATTGTCGGCATCAACGGCACCCGCCTTTTCACCACGCTCTATCACAAGAAGCTGGTGGTCGGGCGCGTCCAGACGCCGACCCTTGCAATGCTGGTGGAGCGTGACGGGAAAATCTCTACGTTTCAAAAGGAGAAGTATTTCAACGTCCACGTCGGCAAGGGCGATCTGACCGCCGATCTGGAAAAGGTCAAAACCGAAGAGGAAGCAAAAAGAATTGCGGCGGCTTGCGAGAAAAAGCAAGCCGTCGTTTCTTCTCTCAAGCGGGAGACGAAAACCGTCAATCCTCCGAAGCTCTATGATCTGACCACCTTGCAGCGCGAGGCAAACCGATACTACAGCTTCACCGCCCAGCAGACGCTTGATCTCGTTCAGACGCTCTACGAAAAGAAGCTCCTGACCTATCCGCGCACGGACAGTCAGTTCATCACGGATGATATGGAGGACACTGCCCGTCAGGTCATTTCTATCGTCTGCCGTCAGCTTCCGCTTTTCTCCGGTGTTTCAATCACTCCGGACATTGCCCGCGTAACCGACAACAGTAAGGTCACAGATCACCACGCCATTCTCCCGACCGTCCAGCTTGAAAAGCAGGATGTTTCCGCGCTTCCCCAGTCGGAGCAGAAAATCCTCAATCTTGTTGGGATGCGCCTTCTGTGTGCGACCGGTGAGAAGCACACCTACGCAGAAACGCAGATCACGCTCTCCTGCGAGGGCTATGCGTTCAAAGCCAAGGGCAAGACCGTCGTTCAAAACGGATGGAAAGCCATTGAAGAACTGTTCAAGGCTTCCCTCAAGACGAAGGAAAAGGACGATCCCATGAAGTCCCTGCCCGAAGTCCATGAGGGCGATGTTTTGGATGGTGTGTCTGCCAGCGTCACCGAACACTTCACGACACCTCCGAAGCAGTACACGGAAGATACCCTCCTGTCTGCGATGGAGACTGCCGGAAACGATCAGTTTGACGATGACACTGAGAAGAAAGGTCTCGGCACTCCCGCGACCCGTGCCGGTATCATTGAAAAGCTGGTGAAATCCGGCTTTGCAGAGCGTAAAGGCAAATCCCTCATTCCCACGAAGGACGGCTGCAACCTCGTCTGCGTCCTGCCGGAACAGATCACTTCTCCCGCAATGACGGCGGAATGGGAAAACACGCTCATGGAGATTGAGCGTGGCAATGCGAATGCAGACGCATTCCTCAGCGGCATTGTCCGGATGACCGGCGATCTTGTAAAAGCCTACCCGTTTCTCTCCGATGCCGAAGCCCAGCGTTTCGGCACGGGCAAGGAAGAAATCGGCAAGTGTCCCCGCTGTGGTTCTCCGGTCTATGTCGGCAAAGGCAACTTCTACTGCTCGAACAAGGCTTGCTCCTTCTGCCTGTGGGAAGACAACAAGTTCTTTTCCAGCAAGAAAAAGAAGCTGACCAAGAGGATTGCAAAGGAGTTGCTGGACAAGGGCTGGTGCCGAGTGACCGGGCTTTACACGCCGAAGAAGCCCCAGCTCTACGATGCAGTGATCCGGCTGGATGACAGCGGCGGCAAATACGTCAGCTTCAAGATGGAGTTTGATCGATGACCCGTCCGAAGTATGTTGCCTCTTGCAGCGGAGGCAAAGACAGCGTAGCGACGCTCCTGTTGGCGGCACAGCACAAGGAACCGCTGGATGAGGCAGTTTTCAGCGAAGTCATGTTTGATCAGGACACAAGCGGTGAAGTCCCGGAACACCGGGACTTCATCTATGACCGGCTCAAGCCCTTCTGCGAAAAGGAGCTGGGCATCAAGTTCACCATTCTCCATGCAGACAAGAACTACGATGATGTGTTCCATCACGTCATTACCCGCGGACCACATAAGGGCGAGGTTCGCGGTTTTGCGTGGGCTGGAATGTGCGCGGTCAATCGTGACTGCAAAATCCCGCCAGTCCACAAGTACAATGCCGCACTCTCGCCGGACACCGTGAGCTATGTCGGCATCGCGCAGGATGAACCCAAACGTCTTGCTCGTCTGGACGGCGTGAAGAAGGTCAGTCTGCTTGCTAAATACGGCATGACCGAGGCGGACGCCTACAAGCTCTGTCAGAAACACGGGCTGCTTTCACCGATCTACGATCACTGCCGGAGAAACGGCTGCTGGTTCTGTCCCAACGCCAGTGACTCGGAGCTGCTGCACATGGTCACAAAGCACCCGGATATGTTTGACCGGCTGATTGAATGGGAGAACGAGGATAACATCTTCCATCGTCGGATGACGCGCAGAGAAACCCCGTCTGAGGTAAAGGCTCGTTTACTGAGCAAATCCCAGACGGGGTTTTCTTCGCCCAAAAGCAAATAAGAAATGGAGGTTTGAGATGGCTGAAAACAAAAATGCACAGCAAGTCCGCGAAATCACGGACAAGCTGGAACAGGGCATCAAGGAGCTTTTTGAATCCGAGCGGTTCAAGGAATATCTCCGCACGATGTCCAAGTTCTACAACTATTCCTTCAACAACACGCTGCTCATTGCGATGCAGAAGCCGGAGGCAACCTATGTTGCCGGTTATACCTCGTGGCAGCGCAACTTTGACCGTCAGGTCATGAAGGGCGAAAAAGGCATCAAAATTCTTGCGCCCGCGCCGTACAAGGCACAGGAAGAGCGCGAGAAGATTGATCCTGTGACGCAGAAGCCGGTGATCGGTGCAGACGGAAAGACTGTCACGGAGACGGTTGAGGTTCTGCGTCCTGCCTTCAAGGTGGTCAGTGTCTTCGATGTTTCCCAGACGGACGGCAAGGAGCTTCCGGACATCATCGTCGATGAACTGAAAGGCACCGTCGAGAACTATGAGGCGTTCTTCGATGCGCTCAAGCAGGAATCTCCCGTCCCCGTTTCCTTTGAAGATATTCCGGGCGGCGCAAAGGGATTCTTCTCGCCGGTTGAAAGCCGCATTGCCATTCAGGAAGGCATGAGCGAAATCCAGACGGTCAAAACCGCCATTCACGAGATCGCCCACGCAAAGCTCCACGCCTTCAAGCAGGATGAGCAAGCCGCACCCGAAGACAAGAAGGATCGGCACACAAAGGAGGTTGAGGCGGAAAGCGTTGCCTACACCGTCTGCCAGCGTTACGGCATTGAAACCTCGGACTACTCCTTCGGCTACATCGCCGGTTGGTCATCCGGTAAGGAAACCAAGGAACTGAAAAGCTCTCTGGACACCATCCGCAAGACGGCGGCTGAGATGATCGAGGGCATTGACGCCAAGCTCAAGGTGCTGCTGGCAGAAAAAGCACAGTCCGCAGAGAAGGAAGCCGAAGCGCCCGCAGAACCGATGCCGGAAGCACCCATTTACCGCGAGACGGCGAATTACGCCTATGAAGCCGGTGAGCTGGAGTCATATCGTGCTTCTCTCGCCGCAAACGTGGAATGCCGCAGAGCGATTGAGGCGGCAATCAGCACCAACTACGGAGATAACCGGCTGGATGCGGATGCTGCCGCGAAAAGTGTCCTTGAGCAGTTCTCTCCGGAGCGCGTCCGGTATGTCCTCGCAAACACCATTCAGCAGAAAGACTTTGACGGGCGCATTCCCCAGCCCCTCAAGGAATGGGCGAAGACCGTTGATGTCTGCCCCGAAAACGCCTCCCGCTTCCTTGTGGATAAACCCAATCCCGGACTGACAGCACTTTTCGTCGATGCGTTCCGTCAGCAGACCGAAGCTCAAAAGGATGTCACTTCTGAGAAGGCAACGGAAAGAGACCCGGATGTCGTTGCATGGGAGAATGATGAGATTACCTCTATTGAGGTAATCTCCGTGGAGGTCAAGTCCCCCTTTGCTCCCTTGCCGGAGGAAGCAGCGAAAGCACCGAAGGCGCACCGCCTGACTGCCGAAGAAAAGGAGATCAAAGCCGCCGTCATGGACACGCTCAAGGGGCAGATTGCCTATAACAACGACGGTATGCGGGCGTCCTATCGCGCCTCTAACCACTCCTTCAATCTGCTGGCGCGGAACGGCGTCAGGATCGAGGGCAACACGGTCACGCAGAACGGTGAGCCGCTCTTCAAAATCCATCGCCGTCATGCGGCTCGGAAAACACAGGGCTGTTACCGTGAGCTGATGCCGACGCTGGAATACGTCAAGCAGGAGCAGAAGCAGGAAAAGCCCTCTATCCGCGATCAGCTCAAAGCTGCCGCGAAAACGCAGCCGGAGAAGAAGTCCCCGGTCAAATCCAGAACACACGACATGGAGTTGTGAGAAAGGAGAAGCATGAAGAAATACACAGACGTTGACATCGTTGCGGAGCTGCAGAAGCTCGTGGACAGTCATGTAGACAGCTACAAGGAAGACTTCGACATCGACAAGCGTATCATCCGCCGCGCTGCCGAAAGCCAGAATCCCGAAGACAAGACGCTGATGTGGTTCTGCCGTCCGCACGGAACGCACTGCCTCAATGAAAATCAGGTCTTCATTCAGGGGACGCGGGATCACAACACCTTCCGTTTCTATGCGGAACAGACCTACGACGAGTGCATTGCCCGCGTCATTGTCCCGAAAACCGTCAAGCACGGCAAGGTGTTCGGGGACGTCTTTGAGATCAACTACCGGGAACAGGCGGCAAATGTGGCGCAGAACTCGGTTGCCCCGGATCATGACCGGCTGACCTTCGCAGACGGCTTTGTGCTGGATGCACCCTGCCGCAGCAGCTTCGATGCAGCAATGGCTCTGGTCGGTGAGCATGGCGGCGTCAAAACCCACCAGACGCTCCCGAAGGACGCGGATGCTCTGGCGGAAGTGCTGTCCCAGCAGAAAACTCGTCGTAACAGACTGCCGGAGGCGGAGAGGACGGAGGGGCTTGCCTCTCTGCCCGTTGCAGAACTCCGCAAGTACGAAGCGGTCAAAAAGGCGCATCCCGACGCGCTGGTTTGCTTTGCCCAGAACGGCTATTTTGAGCTTTACGGCAAGGATGCAAAAAAAGCCGCGCCGCTTCTCGGAACAAAACTCCTTGAGAAGAAGGTGCGCGGCAAGCCCTCCATGCCGGTGACCGGCTTCCGTGAAACTGCATGGGTAGCAGCATCAAAGAAGCTCTGGCAGTCCGGCGCGGATGTCTTTCTTAGCAAGGACGGCGAGACCTTCAAGGAACTCAAAGCCGCAGATTACATTCCTGTCGGCGCAACGCTGAATGTGGATGGCATCAAGTGCAGAATCGACGCGGTTAATTTTGCCGCTGATGAAGTCCGGCTGACCAACATCGAGGACAAGAACCGCCCCATCCGCTTTTCTGAAAGCATCCAATATATCCGCTCCTATGTGGAGGATGCCGGAACTGCTATCTACGACACCATCCCGAAGAAGCCCGCAGCCCGTGAATCCATCCGCGACAAGCTGAAATCCGCACAGAAAGCCCAGCCGCCCCACACACCGAAGCCGCAGAAAAACAAAGGAAAGGATATGGAACTCTGATATGAAAAACTTTACCGTGGAAGAAATCAACCTGATGTGCTGCTTCAACACATCCAGACGGAAGCGGCTGATCGACGATATGAAGAACGTCACCCTGAACGACATGGACGGCGAGATCGCAGAGCTGATGTATAAGACCATCCGGAAGCTCGAAGTCATGACGGACACGGAGTTTGAGGAACTGTATATCATGCCGGACGGCATGGTGGATGACTGAAAGGAGGATGCCTATGCCCGTATTAGACGGTGATTTTGAAGCCTTCGTCACGAACCTTGGCAAGTACAACGAGGGTATGCTGGTCGGTGAGTGGGTGAAGTTCCCGACAACCGAAGAAGAGATGCAGAAGGTCTTTGAGCGCATTGGGATCGGCAAGCAGGATGAGTTCGGTCAGCCCTACGAAGAGTGGTTTATCACCGACTACGAATGCCCGATCTATGGCGTTCAGAAGATGTTTGGCGAGTACGAGAGCCTTGATAAGCTCAACTACCTTGCCGCTTTGATTGACGAGCTTTCCCTGAGCGATCAGGAAAAGCTCGTTGCCATTATGGAAGCCGGTTGCGATGAGGTTAGCGACATCGACGATCTCATCAACCTGACGTTCAATCTGGACTGCTACGACATCATGCCCGGTATCAACGACGAATCCGATCTCGGCTATTATTACGCCCACGAAGCCGGTATTTACTCTGAAAAGGATCTCGGTCCTCTGGCAAACTACATCGACTATGAACGCTATGGGCGCGACATTGCGATGGATGAGCAGGGACGTTTCACCGATGAGGGTTATGTCCGCGTTGCAAGCGAGAGGTGGGACAGGCAGTTTGACGGGGAGCTTGATGATATTCCCGACGAATACCGGATCACCGGCTCAGGAGAAGCCGCCGAGCGTGACAGCACTATTGCAGTTCTCGTTGTTGAGCCGGGAAAGGAGCCTTATGTGAAGGAGATTGACTCCGGTCTGGAGTCCTTGCAGCATGAGGTCGGCGGCTGCATCGAGGCGATTTATCCCTACGAAGACCCTGTTGCCTTAGTCTGTAATGAGGAAGGCAAGCTGGAAGGTCTGCCACTGAACCGCGCTCTGCGTGATGAGGACGGTGACATCTACGACGTTGTTGCCGGAACATTCATGGTAGTCGGCTTGACGGATGACAGCTTCGGCTCTCTGACCGTAGAGCAGATGCAGAAGTTCTCTGACCACTTCAAAGTGCCGGAGCAGTTTGTTAAGTTGGGCGATAAGATTGTGGCGATCCCCATGATCTCGAAGGAGCAGCAGAAGCAGGAAGCTACCGAGCAGAAGGACTTTGAGATGAACGCCGATACCTCCGGTCTGACGGTTGCCGGACACATCGGGACGTGGCACACCATTGACCAGCACGAAGTCGGCGGTCACAGCTTTTACCTGATGGAACATGACGCTTACGGCGATGAAGCGGCTTGCATCATCGTCGATGAACGCGGCAAGCTCATCCTTGATGATGTCTACAACGGTTTTGACGATGACACGCTCCGCCTTCTCGACCTTGAGGTCAAGGAAGTGTCGGAAATGCCGGATCCCGCGCTCTCCGTTCAGGATATGAAGGACTACGGCTACGCATGGGCTGGCGTTCTTCCCGCCGGTCAGGAGGCGGCTGAGAAGGCTTTGGAGAAGGGGTGCGAGGTTTACCGTCTATATTCCGATAACACCGAGGGCTTGTGCGTGGATGCCAAGGAGATTGCCGATCATGCGGCAAAGGGCGGAATGCTCGGTATCAGCAAGGAAAGCTGGATGGCAGCTCTTGAGAAGGAAAACTACCTCAAGGCGGCGGAGATGTCGATGGAGGATGACTACGGCATGATTGACGGGATCATCAACAACGGTCCGAAGGAGGAAAAGACCGCAGCGGTCAAAGCTCCCGAAACCGGCGAAAAGTCCTCCATCATGGACAGGCTCAAGTCCGCAAAGGCTGAAAAGCAGAAGGAATGCTGCCCTCCCAAAAAGCACAAAGGAGAGATTGAGCTGTGAGCAGAAGTAAGAAATGGCGGCAGGAGTGGTCATTCTTCATCGGGGACGGTGGACGCCGGAAGTATAACCGCTTCTGCGTCCGCTGCATCCATAACTGCAAGCAGAGCTTCCGTGCGGATCTCATCGCCTGTCCGCACTTCTCCCGGAAGGGGGCGCAGAGTAGACAATTAGGGGTCGAAAAAGCCTGTGATAGCAAGCCTCAGAGCGGCGCAAACTGACCAACCTAAGTGATTGTATTCCCTGTGCAGTTTCATCTTTAACGCGGGAATAAGTGTCGATTTCGGCACTTATTGAATGCCCGGAAAACGAACCAAGAGCCTCTGTCGATGCCCATTTTGGGTGTCGGCAGAGGCTCTTTTTTTATGACATATTCAAAATAGCGGATAGCAGCTCTTGAACCTGTTGCCGGTATTCCGGCTTTATGTCCGAAATACGTCTGGCAAGCGCAAGGGCTTCCGCTTCTGGATCGTCAGTCCCAAAAATAATTCGGTCTGCGCTGACGCCGAGCAAACGGCAAAGACGCTGCAAGGCTTCAAGAGAGATACCGGATGCACCACGCTCAATGGCACTCAGGTGATTCGGCGTCATGCCAAGCATTTCTGATAGCGTGTCCTGCGTATAGCCCGCCTGTTCTCTTGCCACTTGAATATTGCCGCCGATTTCAATATTGATGTCCTTCTTCTCTCGCATAGCCTCACCACCTTTGCATTTAGTGTACCTAACGGCGGTGTCATTATCCACGGTATGCCGTCGTTGATTTTACTAACGACAATGCGTTGACTGTCCGTGATGAGGGTGATAAAATGGAGTTGCCTACCAAAAGAGTGAAAGAAGGGGTGTCATGTCGCGCATTATTGAGTTTAGAAAGTCTGCTCAAAAAGCTGAAAGGCAATCCGCTCAAGGTACGACTTGTGCGTTTACCGGTCATAGACCGCAGAGTCTTCCGTTCGGCTTTGATGAATCCGATAAGCGTTGTACTTCTTTGAAGTCTGTTATGCGGGATCAGATTGTAGCACTCATCGAGAACGAGGGCGTCACGCATTTTATTACCGGCATGGCTCTTGGCGTCGATATGTACGCTGCGGAAATTGTACTCGATTTGAAATCAAAATACCCTCGTATTACTCTGGAAAGCGCAATCCCTTGTGAGACACAAGCGATCAAATGGTCTGTGGCTTCACGGGAACGGTATTATAATATCGCGGCAAAGTGTGACAAGGAGACCATGCTGCAACGGGAGTACACGCCGGACTGCATGGACAAGAGAAATCGGTACATGGTCGATCACGCCGATTATATTCTCGCAGTATGGAATGGATGCCCCAGCGGTACCGGGAATACCGTGAGATATGCCCACCAAAAGAGCAAGACCATCATCGTCATCAATCCGGTTTCCCTTGATGTCACGCGGGAATAAGGCAAAAAATCCCTTCTGAATCAAGCGTTGTGAAAACCGTGAAGTATTTCCCGATAGCGAATACCCATTGCACTGCTCAGTGATTATTGGAAACGTGTACGGCGTATGCTGCCCAGTGAACATCTCCATGGAACACATCGAATTTTCGCGGAATCGCAAAACGGAAAGTGTCACCTTATGGACAGTCCATTGCCGAGGGAAAAATAAATCGCTGGAAACGGGAACGCCCCCGGCACTGTGCGTCTGGCACAGTGTCGGGGGCGTTTTTCCGTGTCTTAGTTATGAGCCAGTTCATTTAGGAGCAGCTTTCGATAGTCCACATCCAAGATGCAGCGATGGAAGTCCATCAAACGGTGTTCGTCGAACAGCTTTTCACAGAGCTTGGTCAGCGGATGATTCATCAGCTTTGCAGAAATGCCAGTCTCGTTGAAAAACCTTGCCCATGTGAAGACCTCTTCTAAATCCTCCTGCCCAAGCGTGGCAGGAATGATGGCGTTGCAGAGACGGACAATGGGGCTGTCCGCAAATCGCTCTGCGACTTCCTCCGGTGTGCATTCATAGCGGTCACAGTCAAAGGAAAGCGCATCCTCAATTTTAAGATAATTTTCGGTTTCATCCCGCGTCAAGGTTATGGTGTAGTCTCCCATACCGGACGGCACATCAATATTCTCCATGACATCAAGCTCGTAACGGGATCCGCCGATGATCGCATCAAAGGAGAAGGACTGACAGATTACTGCTGGGTTCTTGTCTATCTTGTCCTCATTCAGAAAGGACAGCGGATTGTACTCTGTTAGTTCCCAGTCGATTTTTCCTCTCTCTGTTTGTTCAGCGATCTGCTGGATTAGATGTTGTTCTTCTTCGCGCAGATTTTCATTGTACAACATGATACACCTCCGTTTTCTGATTTCCTTTTTTGGGGGGCTGTTCTATGTTTCCGAAGAGAATGCCGTTTGTACCATCATTCCTTGGCTGAGGGCAGACCTTCGTAAAACTTCCTTAGTTCGTCCAGACTGCTTGTACGATTCTTGATAGGCAGGGAGTCCCATGTGATGTCATGATAGCGTTCTGGCGGCTCGTCTCGCAGCCTTTCTGCGCTTTTTCCGTTCCTCCGATGTATTGAATCCAAAATAGAATCTGTTGTCCATCCACATTCCTCCCGGAATAGAAACCCATGCTATCCGCGTTTCAGTTCAATGCTGACGTTTCCGTTCTCGTCGATGGTCAGCGTCATGTGTCTGATGTGCTTCTCATAGAACTGCCGCCGCTCTGCGGGAGACATTTCGATCCTCGTGTTTCGCAGAGCAGCGTCAAACATATCGTTGACGTTCAGGTGAACGGAGTTGTCAATCCAGCGGTACATCTCCTTGAATAGTGCGTTTTTCTTGATGTCCTCGCTGTTGCCGGAGTAGAAGTCATCCAGATAGCAGTAGAATATCCCGGATTCTGCGAGTGCCGACTTCATATCCGGTCCGCATTTTTCCCGCTCAATCATGACAAGGAATCTGGCGTCCGGCAAGGAAGAGATAAGCCCCCAGTAGTCGGAATCGCTTGAGACGATGACGAAGGAATCCACTTGCTTCTGGTAGTGTTCCTGACAGGCTCTTGCGGTGAGCTTGATGTCTACCAGTGATTTGTTCTGCTTGATCCGCTCAATCATGATATGCTCAACGGGAATGCGGGTGTAGTTTTCAAGAATCCGCCATGCCGTAGCGGTATGTACGTCATCAAAGAGAATGATCGCCGTAATCTTCTGCATGACCTCATAATCAAGATTTTTGAGCGTGGCGCACAGCTTGTACGGGTCGGAGTTTTCGCAGTCCACTACCAATACGGTTTTCTCGCTGTCATCTATGAAGTCGTAGATATTGTTTTTTACAAAAGCCCCTGCATCGGAGACTTTGCTGTATTCTGTGAAGGCGTCGCAATGCCATTGATAAAGCAGGGTAGCAAACTTCTTATCATTATAGAGGACATTACCCTCGTCCATCGGTACCCAGTTGATATACATTTGATAGGGGTAGTAGGAGAGACTTGCGTAATAGATGTCCGCAGCATCTTTCGTTCCGTCCTCTGTCAAGCCGTTTGGCATGATGAACAGCTCTTTTATGTACGCCCAGTTAATCCAGATTGGGAAGAGGCTTTTGCAGTTGTTAATGCGGTCTGAAATCAGCCGGTTGATCTCGATAATGTGGTGGCAGAGCTTTGTACTCGCCTTTTTGATAAAGTTGATTCCGTCATTTGAAAGTTGCTGCATACTGGAAGCCGGGATGATCTCTGGCATTGAAAGCAGCCCTCGATACTCCATTCGCATGATGTCATTTATTTTCCGGTAGTTGCGCTCAATAGCGGTGCGGATGATACATAGATTACGAATGATGCGGGCATTTTTATCCTGTTCAAGCCGGTTGTATATCTCTATCTTTGGCGGCTCGTGTTCATTTTGAAAAATACGGAGCGGGACGCCGATCAGATATGCTACCTTTGACACAAGCTCATAGGTGCTGTCTTTATAAGCAATCTGCTCTCCGGCATATTCGACGCCATTCAACATGACTGAATTGCCCATGATCTACTCCTTTCGATGGAACGTGGGTTATTGAGCGTACTTTTTGAAGTTTTCAGCTTGTTCCAGAACCTCCTTGTAGACATCATCAATGGTTACGGGGGGATAGTCAAATTCATCCAGTAGCAGTATGAGGTCAACTTGCAGATTTGCCTTAATGTCATCACGGGTAGACCAGTCGGTGTATTTAGCTTTGTCATCGACAATAATCTTAATCCGCTTTGACAATTCAATCATCTTATCGTCAGGGTACTCGAACTCATACTTCTTGGCAACCGCCTTGAGAATGTCATAAAAGGCTTTTTCCTCGTAGTCAATTCCCATGCCCTTGAAGGAGTCTTTTTCCTTTTTGAGTTCTTCAAGGAGCTTCGCAAGCTGCTCCGCCACATCGTCAAGAACTTCATTAGCAAAAGCCTCATCACGACGGCGATTGTTGTACTCATCAACAACCCGCTTGAGGCGGTCTGAGAACTCCATGCCCATAATGCGGTTGACTTTTTTATACTCATCAATCGCTTGAGAAAGAAGCCTCTGCAACACCTTTATCTTTGTGTTTGGAAGTTGGATTGCATTGATCTTATCCAGATACTCGTCACTGAAAATATCAACAGAGATGTGCTTTCCCGTCTCAAACAGTTCCTCTATACCATCAGATTGAATTGCACCTTCAAGAAGTTCACGGACACGGGCATTCATTTGTGAAATGTCAGGGGCATCACCCTTTGTGAGTTTGAAAAGAATAGAGCGCACAGCACAGTAGAAGTGCAGATAGTCCTTTTCTTTATCAGAGATAGCCTCACTTGAACTGCATAGGTTGAACGCTTGTTTCATGCGTTTGACTGCCGCCATAAAGCGAGTTTCCAAATCTTCCGTGAGCTGTACATACTCAACAGCCCGATTGAGGCAAGCAAGCTGCTCTTTCGGTGAGCCGTTGAAGTAATCCGTGCTATTGAAGTTGTGGAACATCTGAGCCAAGACATCGAGCTGGTCTTTAACAATCGTGATAGACTGCTCGACGCCTTCAAACTCATCGCTCTCAAAGTTGGTGTATTTCTTGAGGGCGAGATTCATGTTTTTCTTAATGCCGATGTAGTCCACGATCAAGCCCTTGTCCTTGCCGGTATAGACGCGGTTGACGCGGGAAATCGTCTGGATAAGGCTGTGCTGCTGGATGGGCTTGTCGATGTAGATTGTGTCGAGTGCCGGTACGTCGAAGCCGGTAAGCCACATATCAACAACGATGGCAATTTTGAAGTTTGATTTAACGTTCTTAAACTGACGGTCAAACTCCTTGCGATCATCTTTCGTTCCCAGCATTTCATAAAGCTCAGGCTCATCATCTTTATTTCGCGTCATGATGAGCTTGATCTTCTCGATGGGTTTGAGTTCCTTTTTCTCTTTTTCCGTCAGTTGAACCCCGTCAGGGCAAACCTTTTTCTCTGCCCATTCCGGTCTCATTCCAACTATAATCTGATAAAAAGTGTATGCAATCTTGCGATTAGAGCAGACAAACATTGCTTTTCCTGCAACGGTAGCTCCTTCGGCAACGCGGGTCTCATAGTGGTTAATGAAGTCCTCCGCAACTGCGTGAAGTCGGTCAGGATCGCCGATGATCGCATCAATATGAGCAACCGCCTTCTGGCTTTCCTCAATCTGATGCTCATTTGCACCTTCAACAGCACAGCGGTCATAATAATCTTCAATTTCCCGAACCTTTGCCTGATCAAGAGTGACCCGTGCAGCGCGTCCGTCGTAGACAAGGTTGACTGTGATACCGTCTTTGACCGCCTCTGTCATTGTGTAGGCATCGACAACCGGACCGAAGACTTCAATCGTGCCATCTACGGGCGTGCCGGTGAAACCGACATAGGTAGCATTGGGGAGAGAATCGTGTAGGTACTTTGCGAATCCATAGCTTCGCTCTACACCTTCGGCAGTGACCTTGACTTTCTGATCGAGGTTTATCTGACTACGGTGTGCTTCATCGGATATGCAGATCACATTCGCTCTATCCGTCAGAAGCTCCAAGTCCTCGGTGAACTTTTGGATGGTGGTCATGTACACCCCACCGCTTGTCCTGCCTTGAAGTTCCTGACGCAGTTTTTCGCGGGAATCAATGCTCACAACGGTTTCGTCACCAATGTACTTCTTGGATGCTACAAACTGCTTTGAGAGCTGGTCATCCAAATCCGTTCGGTCGGTAATAATCAGGATTGTAGGGCTATGGAAGAAGGTACTCTTCATAAGCATTCTTGTGAGGAAGAGCATAGTATAGCTTTTTCCGCAGCCTGTCGCGCCGAAGTATGTGCCGCCCTTGCCGTCCCCCTCCGGTCTGAGATGTGCCTTGATATTATCAAACAGCTTGACCGCAGCAAAATACTGAGGATAGCGGCAGACGATTTTGAGGTCTTTATCCGAGCTATCAGGGAAATAGACAAAATCCTTGATGACTGCCAAAAGCCGTTCTTTGCGGAACAGTCCGCTCACCATAGTTACAAGGGAATTGATGCCGTCCAATTCCTTATCGTCAGCTTCAATCTTTCTCCACGCATAGAAGAAGTCATACGGGGAGAAGAAGGAACCGTATTTATTATTTGCACCATCGCTTATGACGATGAAGGCGTTATACTTGAAGAGTTCAGGAATATCACGGCGATAACGCACGGTAAGCTGAGTATAGGCGTCCATGATCGTTGTGTTTTCTTTGACTGCGCTCTTGAACTCAAGCACAACAACAGGAATGCCGTTGATGAAGACAATCCCGTCCGGTATGCGTAGCTGGTTGTTGATGCCTTCAATTTCAAATTGATTGACGATCTTGAACACGTTCTTCTCTGGCTCATCAAAGTCAATCAGCTCAATGTAAATGTCTTTCTTTGTGTGATCCTCACGGTTGAAGATGAAGCCGTCACAAATCATTTTGCAGACTGCTTTGTTTGCTTCGTAGATCGTACCGGAAATAGACCTCAGGCGAAGGATGATGCTATCAACTTCGCTTGGGGCAAGTCCCTCTGAGGCATACTTGTTCAGGAGGTATTTCCGCAGATCGTCGATAAGCAGAACCTCAGAGCGTTCACGGTGGATCTGCTCACCATTCAAATAGATATACCCTTCATCTTGAAACAAATCCATGATGGACATTTCAAGAGAATGCTCATTGAAGTTCGCCATTATCATTTCCCCCTAACTGCCTCTGCATTTCTGCTTCAAAGGCTTTTTCACTTTGCTGGAAGTCGTACTCCTGATACTTCAAACCCAGACGTGCCAGCATGAGTGTACCTTCCCAGTCATCTATATTTGAGTATTGCTTTGCGCGGTTTACATCTGTGAGAATACCAAGAATCAAGCCCGTACAATCAAGCGCAAAGTCTATCATTTCCTGAACGTCCGGATAGGAAATAGGGTAACGATCCGGAAGGTTTTCACTGTTCACGATGCGCTTCTCATCGTTGTGGGCATAGAGTTTGTTTCTCTGCATTCGGATGTTATCTCTCTTTTTGCTCAGTCCGTTGAAACGTTTCTGATATAGATCCAAAAACTCCGGGAAAGTTAAATCCACCCGAACAGGAACATTGTCCGCATCAGGAATATCAAACGCTGCAAAGAGTTTTCTATCTGCCTCAACGCGGTTCTTAAAGAAGCATTCCTCTTGTGGCTTGAGTTGGTGCTGATATGGGACCGGGTAGGAAAAGGTTGTTCCGTCATGATCCACCGTCAAAGTTTCTCTGTACTTTGGGAAAAGGTCTTGGTTTTCCTCGCATTTAGCAAGGAGGGTTCCAATGGACACGACACCATTCGAGCTATCATACAGTTTGGCAATCTCCATGAAACAGGCTTTCATCAGGGCATCATAGACTGTATGGTAGAATGCTGGCGAAACCTTCATCTCTTCGGCATAATTATGTTGGTTCTTCCGATACTGCTGCATGATCAGGTAGTAGGCTTTTGCGTCGAAAGCTCCCTGGTGAAGTTCTTCGGCAATTCTGATCAATGTTTCCTTGTCCATTTTCGTCCCTCCCTTCGTAGGAAAATGATAATTTAGAAGCAACTGCACAAGCAGTATTCCAAGATCAATTTGCTTCTTACTATGGGTGTGACAAGCTTCCCGAAGGTTATAGCATCGTCAGTTTGGATAGCCTCTGTACAGTCAAAGGCGGCAAACGCCTTCCTGCCGACTGTGAATTACTTGATGATCCAACAGAACACCCTTATATTCGTGTTCGTGATGTTGGCGGAAGTCGCTATGTCTGTCTCACAGACCAATTCCAATATATTGATGAAGAAACGCATCAAGCCATCTCACGATATATAGTAAACACCGGAGATATTGTCATTTCGATTGTTGGTACAATCGGATTGCTCGGCAAGATTCATTCCTCTCTTGATAAAGCAAACCTTACTGAAAACTGCGTTAAACTCGCAGGTATTCATACGGTTACTTCCGACTATCTCTATTATACACTTTGCTATAAAAAGCAAATTAAGGAGATTGACCTTCTGACAGTCGGTGCGGTTCAAGCAAAGTTGCCTATGTACAACATCCAATCTATGAAAATCCTTGTCCCTCCGACCAAGGTGATCAGTGATTTTCAGAAGAAAATGAACGCTTTGGACGAGCAAATTGAAGCAAATACAATGGAAATCCAGAAACTTAATGAGCTTCGATCCGTTCTCCTCGCAAAACTGTCCGATTAAGCCGCTAAATTATCATTTATCTTCCGCTTGAGTTCAATCCGATCCGTGATCGTATTGTATGCCTTTACAATGCTGCGTTGCTTCTCGATAGAGGGGACAGGCAGTTCAACCTTGCACATTTCATCCCAGTCCATAATTTCCCGGACGCTGCCGTGAGACTTAAAACGTGCATAACGATCAAACTCCGGTCTGCTGAACCAGAGCATTAGGTATTCGGGCAGTAGCTCGTTTTCATCTTTCACTTCAAAAACGGTATAGATATTGCTGACAAGCCCCTCATCATAATCCGTTAGAAGAGCAATACCAATTTTGTCTCCACGCCGAGAAGTATCTGGAATGTAGGTAAACTGCCCCCGTTTGACTACCTTGTATTTCGTAAAGTCGGTACCAACCGTGTTTGCAATAGAGGGAATGAACATCTTTTGGACGGAAACACCTAAAAGGTTTTCCTCTTTTCCGTCTGTGTTCCTGACATCGACTTGGCGAATGAAGTCTCCAAGCAGCCTATATCCTTCTTTCATTGTGACACCTCACCCTATGTATTTTCTGTGTGCCAGCTTGACGTTTTGCTGTTTGACCATAGCATAGTGCATGGTCGTGTCGATTTTCTGATGCCCTAAGAGCTGCTGGACTTGCTCTATGGGCATTCCTTTATCTATGGCAGACGTTGCCAGTGTTCTTCGAAACTTATGTGGATGGACACGAGGCAGATTCAGCCTTTTCCCCAGTTCTCGAAGCCGTCTTTCTACGCCGCCGATCTGCAAACGGTCATGCGGCGCGGTCAGCGAGACAAACAAAGCTGAACAGGCGTCTGTACGGCTTTCCAGATAGTTTTGCAGATGGATTTTCGTCCTTGCATCGAAATAGACGATCCGTTCTTTGCTCCCTTTTCCGAAAACAACGCACTCTCGCTCATTGAAGTTGATGTCATCGCGGTTGAGGGCAACCATCTCACCAACACGCATTCCGGAGGATGCGAGAAGGTCAATCATAGCGAGATCGCGGACATTGCAGCAGTTGTCCCGCATGATTTCCAATGCCTCGTCGGTATAGGTTTCCTTGATCACTTTTGCCGTTTTTACCTTGTGGATCCGGCGTACCGGGCTTTTTACGATGTAATCCTCATCTTCAAGCCACGAAAAGTAGCTGGATAGGATGCGGCGGATATTATCTATCGTGACCTTGCTTGACTTACGGTTTGCCTGATACTCTGTTAGGTACTTTCGCAAGTCCTCAGTTGCGATCTCTTGTGGTTCTTTGTCAATGCCGGATAGCATTGACACAATGGTCTGACGGTAATAGCTCAAGGTTTTTTCTGAGCAGCCTTCAATGCGTTTTGCGTTGATGAAACAGGCAACCGTATCGACCTTTGCGCTTTCTACCATGCCCGCGCTGTGACTTAGCTCTACGCCACTCAGCACCCCTTCAAGGACGCTTTGAAGCTGTTTTAATTGTGCGTTGTTCAGAAACGGAAGCATCTGACGCTGCACTTCTTGAATTAGTTGTTCTTTCATTGTCGTGTCTCCTTTGAATATTCTCAGAGAACGACTTTTCAGTGGCAGTTCTTAGGGTAAAACTCTCGCCACTGGTGAGAGTAATGGACGGTAAATGATAATTTAGCGGCTTGATAACTGTGTTATTAAAGTATTGCGAGCATCTATTAGCTGCTGTATTTCTGTTTGATTCAATAGGCGAACCCGCTCTATTTGAGATAATGAGTATGTTAAGATATTCATGGATGATTCACACGGCAAATATACCGGCAGCCCGCATTGCTTTGTAATTCCAATGTAAGCTCGTGTACTTCCGCCACCTGCAAAGGCTTCCAGCGTTGACTGGAAATAGCTTGACTCGAAATAGTAACGTAAATAAACGTTGCTCAGTCCTTTATGGACACGATAGTATGTAACTTGCGGGGTCAAGATAATGTATTCGTAACCTTCGGGAACAATAGCAGTTCTACCAAGAGTTGCCTTGTGTGTTAACAGAACATCATCCGGTCGGGCAAATCCTTTCCTAAGTGTTTTTGCTTGCTTTTCTGTAATAAAGGCGCATTGAGACAGATCAACGAACCCATCGGACAGATTGTTTGCCATAACAAAGGGAATACCTGTGGCTACATAGTCGCTTGCCTTGGGATGAAGTTCTCCGTGATTCCCGTCCATAGGCGGATCAATGTACTTTTTATCAATGAGGTCTTGCACGGTATATTTTGTCCACGGATTACCGTTTTGGGCATCTGAACGGTATTGGTCATACATGACGCAAGAACATTGTGCCGCTAAATTATCATTTTCCGCTCTCTTCAAAGCAATGCGGTCGGTAATTGCACGGTAGGACTCGACGATCTCACATTGTCTCGCATAGGAGGGAACAGGGAGCTTTATACGGCAAAGATCGTCCCATGTAATTCCACCTCGAACACTGCCGTCCGTCATGAACCAGCACTCACGGTCAAACTCCGGTCTACGAAACCACATCATCAAATACTCTTCGTTTAAGACATCGCGGTCAATAATCTCAAACATGAAATACGCCGGAGAAACTATTGCAGGGCTGCCTTTCTCATAGAGCGCAATCGGAAGACGTTCATCGCGTCCAACGTGCATTGGGTTACAGGCAAATAGTCCCTTGCTGATCAGTTTATACCGACTCAAATCTGTGCCAATTACATTTGCGACGGAAGGCATAAACTCTTTGTCGATGCTTATGCCAAGAACAGTGCTGGTGACTTCCTCGGAGTTTCGATAATCAACAAGCCGAATGTGTTTACCAAGAGGATCATAATTCGATTTCATAGCCCAGCTCCTTAAACACGGTCAACAGGTCAGCCTTCGACTTCTCTTCTGCAACAAGCAGATCACGAAGCTCCCTTTGCAGCGTCTTCATTTTCGTATCAAAGTCAATGTTCTCATCACGGTTTACAAACTCGATGTAACGGCTCGGAACAAGGGTAAATCCCTTCTCTGCAACCTCATCGAAGGATGCGCTGTAACAAAACTCAGGCACATTCTGATAAGATTCTTCATAGCCTTCCTGCTGCCATGCGTGGTAGACGCTCGTGACCTTCGCACGGTCTTCTTCTGTCAGTTCAATATACTTCTTTTCATAAGGGCTTCCCATTTGCCGCAAGTCCATGAAAAGGATCTCGCGCTCACGGTTGCGGAAGCGTTTTACCTCGCCGTTTTCTTCAACCACACGAGCCTTTTTATTCTTGTTCAGAATCCAAAGCGTGACGCTGATGTCGGTTGTGTAGAAGAGGTTGCGGGGAAGGATGATGATTGCTTCGACGAGATTGTTCTCAATGAGCTGACGGCGGATTTTTAACTCTGTACCATCGTCAGATAGTGCGCCGTTTGCAAGCAGGAAACCGGCAACACCGTTCTGGGATAGCTTTGAAACGATATTCAGAATCCAGCCATAGTTCGCGTTACTCGTGGGCGGAACTTCATAGCCGTCCCAGCGCGGATCATCAATCAACTCATTATCACCACGCCATTCTTTCTGATTAAAAGGCGGGTTTGCCATAATATAATCTGCCTTGAGGTCCTTGTGCTGGTCATTGGTGAATGTGTTCGCTGCCATTTCTCCGAGGTTTGCAGAGATGCCGCGAATAGCCAGATTCATTTTGCACAGCTTGTACGTCGTGTTTGTATATTCCTGACCATAGATAGAGACCTTCTTCTTGTTGCCGTGATGTGCCTCCACGAACTTCATTGACTGCACGAACATACCGCCAGAACCGCAGCAAGGGTCGTAGAGAATGCCATCATACGGTTCAATCATTTCTGCAATCAAATTGACAATACACTTCGGCGTATAGAACTCGCCCTTGCCTTTGCCTTCCGCAAGAGCAAACTTGCTCAGGAAGTATTCGTAGACCCGCCCGATAATGTCATTCTCTTTATCGCCGGTGTTGATCTTATCAATCTCGTCCAGCAGTGATGCCAGCTTTGCTGTGTCGATGTGAAGACGTGAGTAGTAGTTGTCCGGCAGTGCGCCTTTCAGTGCGGGATTCGCTTTCTCAATCGTATAGAGGGCGGTGTCGATTTTCAGCGCAATGTCATCCTGTTTCGCATTCTCCATGATGAAAGACCAACGGCTGATCTCAGGCAGGAAGAATACATTGTCCTTCGTATAGAAGGCAACATTGTCAACAAACTTCTCACCGTATTTTTCAGAAATAGCTTTCCTTTGTGCCTCAAACTTATCGCTGGCAAACTTCAAAAAGAAGAGACTGAGAACGACGTGTTTATATTCAGCTGGCTCGACAGAACCACGGAGTTTATCTGCGGACTTCCACAGAGCTTCCTCCATAGAAATCTCCTTCTTCGGTGCCGATGCGGCTCGTGCCATATCAAAATCCTCCCTGTGTATTTATCTAACCTATTTTACAAAAAGAGCTGTACGAAAAACCGGACTCAGTTCTTGTCCGTTCGCACAGCCTCACATATATCTCCGATGTCACAGTTCAAGTAATCACAAATGCGCAGCAAAATAGAGAGGGACACTTCTTCCCCCTTATTCAGTTTTGTCCATGTTCCGGATGAAAGGTTAAGCTCCTTCCGAAATGAGGACTTCTTGATGTCACGGTCAATTAGTAACACCCAAAGTTTTTTATAGCTTATTCCCATAGTCTATACCCCTTTACTCGTTCGCTAATTACGACCTCCACCATATTATACACGAAACCCTCTTCTTTTGCAATCAGCCTATTTGTAAATCAGAAGGAATGCTGCAAGTTCTTGATGTTTTTGCTACTCAAAAAGCGAGACGGTTATCAACGACAACCGCCTCGCTTCATTCAATTATTCCCGCTGCGAACTACGCTGATAATCGTGTTCCTGCTCTGTACTCGGCTTGAGGAAATCGTCCACGTTTGCCTTCATGGTGTCGATCATCCGCACCTCCTTTTTGAGCCTTGCGCGTTCATCGTAGAGCCGCTGCTGTTCTTCCAAAAGCTGTTGTTGCTCCGCTTGCAGTGTCTTCAAGCTCGGCAGCTTTTCTTCTCCCTGCATGGCAAGCAATGTACTCCGCGCCGCCTCAAAAATCACAAGCTCGGCTTCGTGCTTTGCTTTGAAGCTCGGCTTGTCTTTCGCTCTCTGAAAGGCATCATACACGGGCTTGAGGCGCTGGTAGTTGGAGATGTTCTTGATAAGCGGCTGGACTTCCCGCAGTCGCGCTTCAACGCCTTTCAGTTCCTTGCCGGTGCGGTCATAGGAGCTGTGAACGTCCTCGACCTTCTTCTCAAGATCGTCGTATTGGAGCAAGTTGTTTTCCGTGAGATAGTTGAGTGTCCGCGCCGCTTCCTTAAGGATTGTGAGCTTGGCTTTATACTCATAGCCCTTGCTGTCGATGAGCCTGATCCGCTCCTGAATATCTCCGATAAGGGAGATGCCATTCGGCACGGTCTGTCTCTGGCTTCTTCGGGGCGTCCGTCCGGCAATTCGCTCCTTGATGCGTTCCTCGTTGTAGTTCTCTCCGATAGTTTTAGACCGGGTAAACCGCTCCTGACCTTCAGCACGGAAGGAGATGTATTTGCCGGTCTTGATTTCATATCCGGCTTCCTGCATGAGCCGCAGAAAATCATCGTAGTCCTTGGCTGTGATGACAAGCTGGTCGATGGTCTGCTTGAGCTTTTGCTTCCAGCTCGTACCGCGTTTGGCTTCGGTGTATTCCTTGTAGTCCATGCCCTTGTTCTGCGACGGAGGAATCACAGACAGCCCGTGTTCCTTGCATATCTCATCACTGAGTTGACGTAGCTCCCGATACGTTCTCTTGTTGCTCCGGTAGGCGTGAAAGTCCACATAATTCACGGCATTGAAGATGATGTGATTATGACAATGCCCCTTGTCGATGTGGGTAGCAATCACATACTCGTACTTGCCCTTGAGCCATTCGTCCGCAAGCTGTTTCCCGACCTCGTGAGCTTCTTCCGGCGTCACTTCACCGATGTCAAACGACTGGATCAAATGACGGGCAAGTACCTTCGGCATCTGCATTCCTTGCTGCACTGCAAGTTTTCTTGTCCATTCAAATTCTTTCGCCGCCGCATCGCTTGCAGCACACCCGAAGGACGAAACATAGAAGGCATCGTCTGTCTTCTGCGGGTCGAGAATATAGGCAAGAGCTTTGTTTACAGTTCCTCGGATTGGCTTGATTTTAGTAACTGCCATATTTCACCCTGCCTTTCTTTCAGCTCTGTAATATCGTCCGCATAGAAGTGTCCGGTGGAGTTGATGCGGCGGCAAATCTGATTGATGTTTGAGGCAACACGGCTGACTGCTGCGGCAAGTTTCTTCTGCTGCGTATAGTCCACCTTGATGATATAACCGTCAATCGCCATCTTCCGGAGATATGCTCCCATGTTCCTTGTTCCGAGTTGCGCCATCTTTGCCTTGATGATTCTTTTCTCATCGTCGGAGACGAAGAAGAGTATCTGATTTGGTCGCGTTCTGTTTGCCATAGGCGTTCCGTCCTTTCGTAAAGGAAGAGGGTTTGGGAGACTTCCCAACAAGCATTTTTTTCGATTAAGGGGAGGGTTTCCTCAATCAGAAATCGCCGTGTGTATATACACCGGCTGTGCTTGCTATTCTCTCAAATCGTATTCCCTCGCAGAGATTCCCCGTTAAATACCCCTTCATATAACAACGGACAGTTTATTGGGATTTGTCCGGGATTAAACAGGTTTTTTCTTGTTCTCGTTTTGATTTGATACGTCTGCAACTATCGTTTCCACATAAAAAAGACTGCTTGGCATTGCGCCTTGCAGTCTATTTATCTCTGTATTCAATTCGTTCGGTCGCATGGCAAGCGACATTATTCCAGCGATGAAAACAGCTCTCCGTCAATGCTTAGAACGTCATCCATTGGAATCTTCGTGCCGTCCTGCATGGTGATCCGCCGCTCAAAATCATCGACCTTTTTGACCGCGCCGGTTGCTGTTAGGTATTTGCCGCCAGCCTTCCGCTTATCAGGTTGGAAGAAGGTAATGGTGACCTCCGGCGCATCATCAAAGGCATCCATGAGAATCTGATACTTCATATCCAATGCAGTCAGAGCTTCCTCGTCAAGCTCAATCTTTTCGTCGGTCAGACGCCCGGTTTCCTTGATGGCAGAGTCATATCCGGTGAGTGCTGCGAAGGGAGCAAACTGCGCCGCACGATCTGACATGGGCATCTGTGGTCGCGTCTTGGAGACATGGTGAGGAAGATTGATAATCTCGTCGTACCTATTGTTCATACGCATTCTGCACCTCACCTCTTAGATAAACTGGAATTTTCAAATTAGTCTTTGCAAATAACCTTTGAATCTTCACCATCAATTACAATTCCCTGACGGTTGTTAATTGGGCATAGATTCAAATCCGAAAACTCAGTCATTATTTTCTCGGTAACTTTCTTAAATGGTGCTGTAAGATAATGCGGAAGAACATAGAAATCAATCAAATCAAGCCCTGCATCATCTTCTTGTGAGTAGTCCTCCGGCTTTTCATCCATTTGCTCGATATATTGGATGCT
>CDZK01036149.1_pt1 | contig 35647 bp, 36 predicted proteins | sample 557401 | NCBI WGS metagenome assembly CDZK01 (sample SAMEA3182108, study PRJEB8094) | gut metagenome | biome: human; feature: gut; material: Stool; isolation source: human stools | place: Canada | collected 2013-04-25 | reverse complement strand
GGGGGCGCTTATTGTTTTAGCTTGCCGTTACAAATGCAAACCCGCTCGAAGTACGCATATCTATCTCAATCTCTCCTGAAGGGTACACACGAACCCGCTCTACAAAATTTCTAATTATTTCCGGATCATAATCTTTAAGCAGGATGATCTGATCTGCTGTTCTTTTTCCCGCCGCAAGATTACCTCGAGACTCATAGTGCTCTACCAGAAGCCGCTTGATCTCTTCAGCTCTACTTGAGAGTCTTGCCAGCTTCTCTGAATCTGTCTTCTGGATATCAGCAAATTTCTCTCTGCTTATGCGACCCGCTCGGTATTGCTCATATAGTTCAGCCTTTCTACTTTGGAGCCGTCTTGTCATATTGGTGTTAGCATCAAGTTCCGTTTGAATACTTGAAACGTTTCGTTTGACCTACTATTCAATTAAACCGACAAATTCATGAACTAGATCATCTCTTCAACAAACAGTTCAGGATGGTTGATAATGTCACCGTGGCCGAAGTCTGAGAAACAGCGCACCGTCAGCTTTGGATAAACCTTCCGCAGCTTCTGGATGGCTTTCTTCATATGGCCCTCTTTTTCTCCGTACCAGCATGCAACTTTCGCATCAAGCTGTACAGGGAAGTCGGTACGATAGAGATAAAGCTCCGCCTCCCATGTAGCTCGGACGGACTCCAAACTAATGTGATCTAGGATACGGCTGAGCATGGTCTGCATTCCCTGCTCAGTTTGTCCCATGAAACGCAGAGCCCACGCTGGCACGGTTTATTATATCGTATTGCAAATCGGTCTGTAAAGGCGGGATCTATCATTCAAGAATAGCTCAAGACATTTCCACAATGACGGCCTTTTCTCTTGCCATTTACTGTAGGTGCGACTACAATGATGATACTAAACTCAGGAAATTTACTACCAGATATAAAACAAGGAGACCGACCCATGAACACCGCTAATCTCAATACGCTCATCCAGCGCTACGAGGATAACTTTGAGTGGATCAACAATGCGGAACATGACGAGATTTTCAAGTGGCGTGCTGTCCGCTGTTTTCAGGATGTCTGGTTCAGCGAAGAAGTCGAGGATATGACCTTTGCCGAGAAATTCAAAGCCGCCACAAAAGAGTGCTCTGTGTTGCTCGATAATGGGCAGGTATCCCCCACAAACGGGATCGTGAAGATGGCTGAGCAAGAGCCTGATGAGGTAGAGCGTCTTTTTGTCGAAGTCCTCTTCGCCGATGACCAAGGCAATCTTCAGTTGCGGCAAGACCATGTTGAGGAGTTTCTAGATGGGATTGAGGCAGTCCGTGAACGCACATTCCCGAGTTACTGGAAGTACGGGCAGAACCGTCATTGTGCCTTCACCTATTTGGCACTCTATGCCCCGGAAGAGAACTATATTTACAAATACAGTGAAGCCGAGGAGTTTGCAAAACATATCGAGTACGGAATTGATATTGGCTCAGGGCAAACCTTTAAGCTAAGCGCTTATTATGGAATGTGCGATCTGGTTGTTGACGCTCTTCGAACACGCCCAGCACTCCTTGAGAAGCATTGGGCTATCTGTGGTGATGAATGTTATCATGATGATAGTCTGCACCTTCTCGCTTTCGATGTTATCTACTGTTCTCGTGCCTATAATTTCTACCAGGGTATCTATTATATCCCCAAGTCGGAAAGCACCTCTGCCTATAACAAAGAGCAACTCCGCCTGAAGGAAGAGGCGAAAGTGCAGGAAAGAATTGATAGTCTTGAGACGCAGATTCAAGCAAAAGATATTGAATTGGATAAGTTCCGGTCAATCTCCTTACTGAATGTGCGGGTAACACATAAGCAGTATGGGACTGGCATTGTCATCGCCCAGAAGGAAAACACCATTAAAGTTCGCTTCCCGGAGGGTTTGGAGAAGTCATTTATCATTCACACCAAGTTCCCCGCGCGCCCCACATTTGAAGATGACGAACAGGTCGTAGAGGCCTTTACTGAGTATGACCGGCTCACAAGGGAAATCCAGGGGGTGAAAAAGCTACTTGAAATAGAAAAGGCAAAGGTACAAACTACCATATTATAAGCCTATATCAATTAAAAAAGAGGTGAGAGCATGAGCGTGACTGTATCCGACCTGCTGAAGCTGCCGTCCCTGCAACATGCACGCGTTATTGGCGGCGCAGGCGGGCTGAAAAAGGTCGTGTCTTCGATCTCCGTATTGGAATCTACCGATCCGGGGGTCCTGATCAACGAGGTGTTTCGCCATAACAAATACCCCGGCAGTGAGATCGTCATTACCGGCTTTCTTAACTGCATCAATGATGTGGAGTGCCAGTGCTCCAATCTGTTGCGGCTCATTGAGGGCGGGGAAGTGGGGATGGTGCTGTATTATGTGGGCGTCTACCTCCCCCGGGTGGACCGGCGATTGATCGAGATCGCTGACGCCAATGATTTCGTCCTGATCTGTATGCCGGAGGGCCAGCGGCATCTCCGTTACAGCGACCTGATCACCGACGTGACAGAGTGCATCTACAAGGACCGCCTGGTCCCGGGCTCCCTTGTGTCGGACATTCTTGCACGGATCTCCTCGGCGCCGCACCACCAGCAGACGGTGGGGACCGCGCTGCAAATGCTGTGCGCGGAGCTTGGGTGCTCCGCGGCACTGACCACCCATGAAGGAAACATCCTGAATCTCGCGACCTGGCCCAGCGGTATGGAGGATACGGTCCGGGAGGGGATAGAACGCTGCCTGCCGCTTTTGACGGAGCAGATCTGCGTACCCTGCCCCTTTCTTGCGGATGCGGAAATGTCCTGCGTTTCTATCCGCTCAGACCTGGCCCAGCCGCTCCATCTGGCGCTGATCAAGGTCGGCGCTCCGCTGGGGGCTTCGTTGGTGGAGCAGGCGGCAGACATCGTGAGAATCTGTATCAATATCTGGGGAAAGCAGCATGGCGCTGTGGCGATCCATGAATTGCTGCGGGCAATTCTGCAGGACGAGCCGCTGAAGATGCGCCGTCTGGCGGAGATCTTTCATGTAGATGTTGCCTCACTTCACGAGCTGTGGATGCTGTGCGGTGCGGATGCCGGGGAAGTGGAGGAGCGGATGGAGCAGGATCTGGCCCTGGCCAGACAGTGTGCGGATACCGTTGTGGGCGCGATCTATGAGGGACAGCCGGTCATGTGCCTGAGCACACCGCATTCTTTGAGGGAAACCGAGAGCGCAATACGGGAGATCCTGTCGTGTGCGTTGAAGACCAGCCCGGATGCTGTTGTGGTGCGATGCAGCGGATTGTCCAATACGACAAGCTGCCGGAGAGCATATTTGTTAACACTTGACAATTTGGAGGATGCCAAGCGTATTTTCCCGCATAAAAGGATGTTCCTGCAAGGGGAACTGGAGCTGGCGGCTTCCTGCCGCAAACGCATTGACGAGGGAGAGACCGCTGCTGTGCGGCGCACCCTGCCGCTGGCGGCTTTACAGGCCGACCGGGAATATCATGATCTCCTTGATACGGCTTGTGTTTACCTTTTGGACTGCGACAGCAGCGTTACCCGAACTGCGGAGATGCTGTTTCTTCATAAGAATACCATCAAGTACCGGCTGCAAAGAATTGCGGATCTGCTTGGCTATCGTCTGGGAAAAATGCCGGAGACCATCGAGCTCTACCGCAGCGCCGCGGTTTACCGGCTCCTTCATGAGGTTCGTTGATAATTACAATAAGGAATGCTTCGCTGTTTGTCCCAAGGGACAAACAGCGAAGCATTTTTTCTGCCTATCCGACAGTATTCTTCACCGCTTTGAAGTGTTATACTTGCCCCATTCTTTGGTTCGGACTCAGAATATACCCAAGAGAAAGAGGTGTTTTCCCATGCGTGAAAACAACAGCGGCTTTAAAATTGATGAATCGCAGCGCCAGAGCTGGCTGTCCATCGCGGCAGTCTGGGCGGGCGGCATGATCTGTGTTCCCTGCCTGATGATCGGCGGCGTGCTGGCCGGAGGCGGACTGAGCCTTGGTCAGATCGTCCTGTCCATTCTGATCGGCTATGGCCTGATCTGCGTCTACATGATCTGCATCGGCATGCAGGCATGCGATACCGGGCTGCCGGTGTCCGTGATGGCCTCCGGGGCGCTGGGCGAAAAGGGCGCACGCTATATTATCAGCGCGCTTCTTGCGATTGCCTGCGTTGGCTGGTTCGGTATCCAGTCTGCCACCTGCGGCAGCGCCTTTGCCAGCATGGTAGCCAATATGCTGGGAACGGAGGCAACTCCGATTTTTATCTCTATCAGCTCTATCGTCTGGGGCGTTATCATGCTGCTGACGGCCTGCGTCGGCTTCAAGGGCCTCAAGTGGCTCAACTACATCGCCGTGCCGCTTCTGGTCATCGTCTGCCTGTACGGTCTCATTGCCGGTATCGTCACAAATGACGGCGGCAGCGCCATCACAAACTATGCGCCCGAGAACTCCTCCGGTATGGTGTTTGGCATCTCGATGGTGGTTGCCTCCTTCGCCCTGGGCGGCGTAATCTCCGCCGACTACTGCCGCTTTGCCAAGAGCCGCAGCGATGTGGTGAAGTCCTCCGTTGTGGGCGTTATTCCCGCGGGCCTTTTCATGCTGCTGACCGGCGCACTCATGAGCATCGTCACAGGCCAGTATGACATCTCCGCCATCCTTGCGTCTTTGGGCGTGCCGTTTGTCGGCCTTGTGGCACTGGTGCTGGCCACCTGGACCACCAACGTTACCAACGCCTATTCCGGCGGCCTGGCCCTCAGCAATCTCCTTGGCTTTGACGAGAGCAAGTTCAAGGTCACCACCGGTGTGGCCGGCGCCATCGGCACGCTGCTGGCAGCCTTCGGCCTGCTGAATGCTTTTCAGAGCTTCCTGTCCCTCATGTCTGCGCTGATCCCGCCGCTGGCCGGCGTGCTGATCGCCTCCTACTGGATCGTGGGCAAGGGCAAGCGGGAGAATTTCTCCCCCCGCCCCGGTTTTTCCGCCGTCGGCGTCATCTCTTTTGCTATTGGCGCCGTCTTTGCCTGCATCACCGGCGGTACCTTCGCCAGCTTCCCTGGTCTTGTCGAGGCTCTGCCGTTTTTGAACTGGCCGTTCTTTGTGGGCCCGGTCAACGGTATTGTGGTTTCTCTGGTCCTCTATGTGGGCCTCGCGAAGCTGACGTCCGCAAAGCGGATGCCCGCAAAGCAGGCTGCGTAATATCTGCCGCAGGAGGAGCGGGTATCTGCCCGCTTCTCCTGCATACTGCAATTATAACGAAAGAAGGAAAAGGTCATGCGAAAAATCGGAATCCCTGAGATCGAAGATATTGCCACCGGCGCGGCGCTGCTGGGCGCGGGCTGCGGCGGTGATCCCTATGTAGGCAAGCTGGTGGCCATCGGCGCCGTACAGGAGTGCGGCCCTGTCACGCTGCTGGACCCGGAGGAGGTGCCGGATGACGCCCTTGTTGTCCCCATCGCCATGATGGGCGCGCCGACGGTACTGGCGGAGAAGGCCATCGGCGGCAACGAATACAAAAAGCTCTTTGATATGGTCTCCAAGTTCTTCGGCAGGGAGATCTACGCCTTTATGCCCATCGAGGCCGGCGGCGTCAACTCCATGCTGCCCATCGCTGCGGCGGCCCGGCTGAATATGCCGATGGTGGATGTGGACGGCATGGGCCGTGCCTTCCCTGAATTGCAGATGGTGACCTTTACCATCGGCGGTATCAAGGCAACGCCGATGGCGCTGGTGGACGAGAAGGGCAACAGCTGCATCTTTGAGACCATCACCAACAAATGGACGGAGGAGCTGGCCCGGTCGGTCACCATGAGCTGCGGCGCTTCCGTCTCCGTGTCTCTTTATCCCATGAGCGGCAAACAGATGAAGGAATTTGGCGTCCACGGCATCGTCACCCGCAGCCAGCAGCTGGGCAAGGCCATCCGCACTGTCAAGGACTGCGGTGACCAGACGCCGGAGGAGCATTTCCTTGAAATGTCCGAGGGCTTCAAGCTCTTTAAGGGCAAGATCGCGGATGTGCTGCGGGAGACCCGGGCCGGCTTCAACTTCGGCAAGGTCGTGCTGGAGGGCATCGGTGAGTACAAGGGCCATACCGCCTATGTGGAGTTCCAGAATGAGAACCTGACCGCCACGGTGGACGGCAAGATCCTGGCTACCACCCCCGACCTCATTTCTCTGGTGGATACGGAGACCTATATCCCCGTTACCACAGACGGCCTCAAGTACGGCAAACGTGTCATGGTGGTCGGTCTCAAGTGCTTCCACCTGTGGCGGACGGAAAAGGGCATTGAGCTGGTAGGCCCCCGCTATTTCGGCGTGGACACGGATTACATTCCTCTGGAAGAGCGCTGCAAGGGAGGTAACTGATCATGTATAAACTCGGAATTGATGTGGGCGGCACTAATACGGATGCCGTCCTGGTGGACGAGAACCGCGCGGTGGTGGCGGACATCAAGTATCCCACCTCTGCGGATATTTACGACGGTATTCTGGGCGCTATGCGCACGGTGCTGGAGGTCTCCGGTGTGGATCCCGCGCAGATCCATCAGGCAATGCTGGGTACGACCCAGTGCACCAACGCCATTGTGGAGCGCAAGAATCTGGCCCCCATCGGCATCCTGCGCATCGGCGCGCCTGCCACCACCGGCATCCGTCCCATGGTGGACTGGTCGGAGGATATTCAGAAGGTGGCCGTGGGCAGCACCATCATCGGAGGCGGCTTTGAATATGACGGCAGGGAACTGGCCCCGCTGGATACCGCTGCCGCCAAGTCGTTCTTTGAGGAGATGAAGGCAAAGGGCGTGAAGTCCATTGCCATTTCTAGTGTGTTCTCCACCGTCCGCAATGACCATGAGGTGGAGGCGGCCAAGCTCTGCCGGGAGATCATGGGCGAGGACGTCCATATTTCCATCTCCAGCGAGATCGGCTCTATGGGCCTGATCGAGCGGGAAAACGCCACGATCCTGAACGCCGCGCTGTGGCAGGTAGCCGAGCGCTTCACCGAGGGCTTTGCCAAGAGCCTGCGGGATGAGGGCATTGTCAATGCAGACGTGTATCTCAGCCAGAATGACGGCACGCTCATGACCATGGAGCACGCCCGCCGCTATCCGATCCTGACGGTTGCCTGCGGCCCCACGAACTCCATTCGCGGCGCCAGCTACCTCTCCTCCTTGAAGGATGCCATCGTGGTAGATGTGGGCGGTACGACCACCGATCTCGGCGTGATCCAGAACGGCTTCCCCCGAGAATCCAGCGTGGCCGTCACCATTGGCGGTGTGCGCACCAATTTCCGGATGCCGGACGTTATCTCCATCGGCCTGGGCGGTGGCTCCATCGTGCGTGTCAGGGATGACGGCAGCGTGACCGTCGGCCCCGACAGCGTGGGCTATGAGATCACAAAAAAGGCGCTTGTGTTCGGCGGCGATGTGATGACCGCCACTGATATCGCCGTGCGGCTGGGCATGGTGGAGCTGGGCGACAAGTCCAAGGTGGAAACCATTTCTCAGGAAGTGGCGGACAAGGCCATGGCTGCGATCCGCGCACTGGTGGAAGACAGCGTGGACGCCATGAAGGTCTCCAACGCGGACGTAGATCTGATCCTTGTGGGCGGCGGCTCCATCATCCTGCCGGAGAAGATCAGCGGCGCGGCAACGGTCCTGAAGCCGGAGCATTTCGGCTGCGCCAACGCCATCGGCTCTGCCATTTCCAAGGTCAGCGGCACCTATGAAAAGCTGATGAACTACGACGAGCTGCCCCGTGAGCAGTCGCTGGAAAAGGCCAAGAACGAAGCCATTGAGCTTGCGGTCGAGGCCGGCGCCGTGCGTGAGACTGTGGAGATCATCGAAATGGAGGATGTACCTCTGGCTTACTATCCCGGCAACACCAACCGGGTGAAGATCAAGGCCGCCGGTGATCTGAACTGACAACATGGTATAATCACATCTAACTAAAACAAGAGGGATACCCTTTGCCGGTATCCCTCTTGTCATTTGCGGTCGCATTAGAGTCAGGACATTCTTTTGTAGTCATTCGCGAAATCAGATAATATCTGATCGGTATCTGCTATCATTTGTTCCTGAGCGAGTGTCAGTAGGGCTGTGTGGTCATTTGCCACTCTTTCATCCATAACCGCATCCAAACAGGCTTGCAAGGCATTGCCGATTGACTTTCCCTTCAGCCCGATCGCCATCATGTCGTTTCCATTGACAGCAAGGTCTTTTAATGAGAAGCACTTCTCCTCTTGTAACAGCTCATCTATCATTGCGTTTGCAGTCTCAAAAGTTGCAAGGCGGGGAATGCGAATTGAAGACTGCCCGAGTGTATCTGCCCTGTGCAATTCAATAAGCTGTCTAGAAGCTTCTTCCCCGTGCTTGCTCAAAAGCCGCTTGATAAGCCTCCTGTCTGCCGTGATTGGCATAGGTCAATCCTGGTTGTGTCAAGATAGACATACAATTTTTCTCGAAATTTTTTCAGCTGCCTCCAAAGTGGGGGCGCTTATTGTTTTAGCTTGCCGTTACAAATGCAAACCCGCTCGAAGTACGCATATCTATCTCAATCTCTCCTGAAGGGTACACACGAACCCGCTCTACAAAATTTCTAATTATTTCCGGATCATAATCTTTAAGCAGGATGATCTGATCTGCTGTTCTTTTTCCCGCCGCAAGATTACCTCGAGACTCATAGTGCTCTACCAGAAGCCGCTTGATCTCTTCAGCTCTACTTGAGAGTCTTGCCAGCTTCTCTGAATCTGTCTTCTGGATATCAGCAAATTTCTCTCTGCTTATGCGACCCGCTCGGTATTGCTCATATAGTTCAGCCTTTCTACTTTGGAGCCGTCTTGTCATATTGGTGTTAGCATCAAGTTCCGTTTGAATACTTGAAAGCTTTTTGTCAATGCATGCCTGCATCAAACAATGCTGCTCAAGGAATATCCTACTTTGTTCCCGCAGCATCTGAAGAACAGCTTGCTCAATTTGGGCCTGATTGACAAAGAGACCTGCACACTCAGCACCCTTAATACTGTCATTTTTCGGGCAAACAAGGTGTGGTTCCTTTGCTGGATTCTTTCGAAGTTTCCTCCCGCAGCAGCCACAAACAAACAGATTGTTGGCTCGGTTTCCGGCAGTATTCTTGTTAACATTCCGAATACGCCCTTGGAGCGCATTCTGTGCCGCTCGGAACAACTCCTCCGAAATGATTGCTTCATGTGTACCTGGCACTATGATCCATTGATCTCGGGGCAACGACCGCATCTTAGGCTTTCCTACTTCTTCTGTCTCTCGAATATTGGTAATCATCTTACCGGTATAGCGTTCATCAGTCAAAATCTTTCGAACAGCCCCCTTGAGCCAGATTCCAGTCTCTTCCTTGACCACCCCATTATAAAACCCGCCATTTCGCCGTTTATGCTCTAACGGGGATGGAATGCCCATATCATTCAGCATTTGAGCGACCTCGCTCGTGGTCATTCCTGAAACGCAGGACTCGAAAATCATGACAATGATGTCACGAACCTGCTCATCTACGATTAATCTCTTTTTGTTATGAGGATGGACTTGGTAGCCATAGAAGCCGCTTCCTCCCCAGTATTCACCACGCAGATTTCGGGTACGATAAGCTGAGCGCACCTTGGTTGATAGATCTCGGCTATACATATTATTGATGAGATTGCGGAGGGCTAACTCAAGTCCGCCCGTGACACCTAAGTAGTCATCACTATCAAAGGCATCATTGATAGATATAAAGCGGACCCCATAAAGAGGCAGGATCAGTTCGAGGTAGTTTCCCATCTCAAGGAAGTTTCTTCCGAAACGAGAAAGGTCCTTCACCATAATGCAATGAATTTCCTGATTGCGAGCCATCTCAATTAGCTCATCGAACTTCGGCCTGTCAAAATGTGTTCCCGTGACACCGTCGTCGCAGAACACGATCACTTTATAACCATGGAGCGATTCATGTGTATCATAGTAATCCTGGAGTAACCGCCTTTGGTTGAAAACACTGTTACTCTCATTCTTCAATGCATTTGTTTTGAGATCTCGGTCTTCACTCGACAAACGAATATAAAACGCCAGCACCTTATCCGGCATATCTCTCCGCCTCCTTTCCTCGGGTCGCAGCGACATAGAGGACCTGTTCAATCTCATCACGATGGCGGAATGCCACTTCAACATGGCCATCGTTAAACAAGGTAAGCGTCTCAATGAAGGCTGCTGCCATTTCAGCGTCAAGGGACTCCTGATCCTTATACTTTTCAATCAACAGTGCCCACTGCATTTTGCTGCCAAATCCCGCTGAGTACTTTTCCTTTTCCTTCTCCAATTCAGCAATAAAGATCCTCAAATCATCCGCCCTCCTAGAGTAGTCCTCGCTCAGATCTGTGTAATCTTGATGGCTCAGAAGCCCATCTGCAAAATCGCCATACAGGGCTGCCTTCAGCTGATTGAACTTTTCAATTTTTCTCTTTGCATCATCAATCTGGGTTTCATATATCTGATAGCGGGTCTGCGAAGAAGGCGTAGCATTCAAGTTGGCAATCAGTCTCTGGGCATCGGAGAATGCTCTTATCTGAGTTTGGATAAGCCGCAGGGCAAGGGACTCTACATCCTCCTGTTTGACCGCTTTCTTGGGACAAATGGTGGCATTGTAATTCTCGTGGAGAGTGCAATAATAGTAATAACCGCGATTAGATTTACTGCGCAAGTACATACTGCGTCCACATTCTCCGCAACGAAGAATTCCTTTGAACATACTTCTTCGTTTACTCTTGGAATCGTAGATAGTCGCAAGGCCCTGTTCACTTTGCCTAGCCGAGAGGATGCCCTGAACCTTATCAAAAAGCTCTTTGGAAACAATGGGTTCATGCATACCTTTATGGATAACCCATTCCTCTTCGGGCGTTTTAACTGTAGTCTTTGTCCCCCGCTCGCACAGCTGGCTTCTGTACTTTCCGGACACAATCCAACCAAGATAGACCGGATCGACAAGAATTTTCTTGATCGTTTGCAGATACCAGATGGCATCTTTGAACTTCTCCGTCTTCCGCAAACCAATATCATACAGATAGCGTCCGGGACTGGGCACCCCTTGCTCATTCAGAGCTTTCGCTATGAAGTGGAGAGTATGATTCTCTGCCACCATACGGAAAATGGCAAGAACGATTGGTCCCGTTTGCGGATCAGGAAATAGGTGGTACTTGTCATCCGGATCTAACATATATCCATATGGCGGAGTGCCAGTGGTCCACTTACCAGCAAGCTGCTGCGTCCGTTTCACCGCCCGAATCTTCTTGGAAATGTCTCTCGCATATGCCTCGTTTGCAAAATTTTTCAGTTGGATTGAAATGTCGGCATCATCCCGCAATGAGTCAAAGCGATCGGTAACGGAGATAAAGCGCACACCCATTCTCGGAAAGATCTGCTCAATATATTCACCGCTCTCAATCATATTTCGCCCCAGACGAGACAAGTCTTTGACAATCACACAGGTCACCTTGCCAGCTCGGATGTCATTCATCATTCGAGCGAATTCCGGGCGCACAAAGCTAACTCCCGAGATATCGTCATCACAATAGAGGTCAAAGACAACTAAATCCTGATGCTGGGAAACAAAGTCCTTCAGCAACGCAATCTGATTACCTATGGTGTCTGCTTCTCGCTTTTGTTCGTTCTCAACCGATATTCTGGCATAGAGCGCTACCTTGTACTGGACAGGTCCTACTACAACTGCGGGTGTGGCTTGGACATTTTTTCTGCTCTTTCTTGCCATGCTTACATCGCCTCCTCTAGTATTCCACGCTCGGCATATTCCTGCAGGCTGCTCACCAAACGGGCATAGTCCTCGGAATGCTCAAAGATGATTTCCAACTTTTCGTCTTTGTGAATAACAACTTTTTCAATGCACTCCAGAACAACTGCCCGCGTGAGTGATTTCAATCCTCGATGTTCGGTAAATGTCTTCATCCAGTTGTTCGAGGACTGTTCGCCCGAGAGATAGATACTGAGTTCTCGGTCGATCTGCTCCTGAGCAATCAGCGCATCGGCAATTCTTGCATCATACTGACCTCTGATGTCACAGAAGTCAGTCTTCGAAATGAGTCCTTCTTTCATATCTTCATAGAGAGATGCCTTCAGATCGCGATAACGAGCGATTTCTGCCGCAAGTTTTTCCCTGCGCTGCTCACACTTGGAAACATTGATTTTCTGATATGGCACCTGCTGAATTTCAGATAGACACCGGTCGAGCTCAACCACCGCGCTGATATGCTCTTGCAATAGCTGAAGGACAGCTGCCTCAACCTGTGCCTCTGGTACCTGCTTGAGCTCACAGCGATCCTCTTTCGTGCGCACGCTGCAGCGGAAATAGCTGTATAACTTATATCCGTTGTTAATTGTGCTTCGAGTAACTGCGTTCCCGCATTCTCCGCATTCCAACAAGCCGGATAGCGGATAAACTGTCGTTGCTCGTGGTGCTGCTCGCGTATCTATCAGAAGAGCTTTTTGAGCAAGATAGAATGTCCTCTTCGTGACAACAGGCTCATGGGCGTCGTGGATCACAACCCACTCGTTTTCTTCTGTTGGTATTGATTTCTTGATTTTATAGTTTGGTCTACGGCGAAGGCCTTGGCGGAGGGTTCCAATATAGATCGGGTTGGTGAGTATCCGGGCAACTGCCTGCGCTGTCCATTCGCACCGTTCCTTCATTTTGAAGCCGGAGAATAACGGCTCTCCCTTGTGGCGCTTATACTCCAGCGGCGCAAGAATTCCGCTCTCTGCAAGCCGAATTGCTATGCCATTGTTCGTCATGCCTTGAATTTTCCAGTTGAAAATATCCTGGACAACTGTGGCAGCATAGGGATCGGGCTCAATTCGATTGTGGTTTCCCTCGCACTTCTGGTACCCATACGGTGCAAACGGACAAATAAAGTCACCATGTTTCCGCTTCACCTGCAGCTGGCTTCTGACCTTCACTGAGATGTCACGGCTGTAGTTGTCATTCATCAAGTTCTTGAGCGTGATGCTAAACTCGCTACTCTCGTCACGGGTAATCGTGTCGATGTTGTCATTGATAGCGATTAAGCGCACCCCTAAAACAGGAAATAGACGGTGGATATACTTTCCGGAATTGATATACTCTCTTCCGAAACGGGACAGGTCTTTTACGACCACGCAATTGATCCGTCCAGCCTTAATATCGTTCAGCATGCGCTGAAAGGCTGGACGGTCAAAATTCGTCCCTGTATATCCATCGTCTATACAAATGGAGACAATATTAAATTCAGGCTTATCCTTCAAAAAGTCCAGGATAAGCTGCTTCTGGTTGGTAATGCTGTTGCTCTCACGGCCAGATTGCGCCGCAACGATGTCTTCCTTGGAAAGACGCACATAGATGGCGGTATTAAACACAGCCATCTCATTCGCATTATTCTGCATAATCTCACTCCTTTGGCGTGGTCTGTCTGCCTAAGGAGTGAGTATGCTTGATTTAGTCCGAGGCTATTATACCACATCTATGGCCCTTTATCCAGATGAAAAACGGACCTGGCAAGAATTACATCATACTCTGCTGCTGCAGCAGATGCTTGAACACTTCCTCAAAGGATGGCCCGTCCTCTTTGTATTTCACCTTGACAGCAAAGTTGCCCACTCGGACACAGTATGGATTCTTCACTTGCTTCAGATAACTGAGCACTCTTTCACGCACAGGCAAGGATTCATCAATGTGAACGGTGCTCAAGTCTACAAGCTGAGACTTGTCTACTGTCCGAATATCAACCGCCTTCATCGCTTCCCACTGCTCGGGTGTGATATCTCTTGGATCATCAGGGATTTCAGATGCGATATATGGCACTGCACCAGAAGTAATCTTAGGTTCTTCCATAATACCGATAGCACCTCCTTGGGATATTATCCCTAGTATTATTTGGATTATTCCAGCAGTTCACTCCTCATAATGAATGTAGAAATGAGGGCGTGTTTGACCACCCCCCTCTACTAAAAAATCGTGAGCTGCCCAAAAATCATTCCGGTCTCTCTACGCTGAAAAGAGGGATAATATCATAATTCCCATCTTCTGCAGTTTCGAGCCCCAGCTCTTCCAATACCTGTCTTTGAATGTCAGGCTTCAAGTCATCAATATAGATCTCAACGCTCATTTGTCTTCCTCCTGATAAGACTTTTTCAAATCAATCCACTTGCAGTCCGGATAGTTCCCTCGCTTACAGCCAAGGCAGTTGGTCGCAAGGCACTCCTCGAGCCAACAGGTGTAGCAGGTATCCATCCCAATATAGTCGCTTGAGGCATACCAAAAACCTGCAGGGTGGCGCTTAACAAGCCAACCGCCACAGATATTACAGTTTTTTCTTCCCAAACGACCTTTGCAGATTTATCCCACTCAATCTCCTGGCCGCACATGGGGCAGAAGTTCCATCTCGGATGGTCATCATCGCCATCAAACAGAGCCTTCTCACAGTTCGAGCAGGTATAGACTGACTTGATGTTCGGTCGCTCTTGGTTTTCAATAGGAACCATATAGATCCTCCTCATACGCAGAGGGCTGCAGCTAAAATGCTGCAGCCCAAGTCATAATCATTTGTTCCGGAAAAGGTGCTTATAGAGATCATCTACGCCTTTCCGCTTTTGTGCCCAGGTAATCGGAGCCACCTCAAAACCAGCGGCCGCACCCATCTCAATATAACGATCACGCGCTTTCCGAACTTCCTCTTTGACCTGATAATCCGAATCGACCATGACGTTGATTCTCTTCACGCCAATGGAGTCTAGTTCTTCAAGGGCTCGTTCGTACTGAGAATAGCTCGGTATGCCTGTAAGGCCCACGAAACCACACTCATAAGGTGAACCCTGCGCAAAGCTGTAGGCAAGGTCGGACTTCATAACTCCCTCCGTAAGACAAACCACTTCATCGCCTTCATGAACGCCGACATAATGCGGGCAGCACTTCGACTGTGTTCCGTAGTACTGGTCAACACTCGTTAGGTTATAGAACTTCTGGTTATAAACCTTATCGAGTCGAACCTGAATGGCTTCAATTTGGCCGAGCAGGTTTCGGTCGGGTAGCATGATTCCCGAACCTCGGATATCCAACACCCATTGGCCAGAGTCCTTCTGGCAATAAAATCCGGGAACCCCATCAAGAATGCAGCCACGCTCCAACAGCTCTGTAACAATCCGTTTCAAACGTGTTGTGGGCGTCGTTCGATAGCATAGCCGCTCCATCTCCTCTGATTTTAGCCCGCGCTCTTTCAAAGCGGATTGATGTGTTGGGCATAGAGTCAATAATGAGAGAAGGTTGGAATACGTATTATCCCGTACCTCAGCCGAGGCAATAGGGAGCTCTACCGTTTCTATGGAGCGAGGCTTCCGCTTGCATTTGCGCACCGGTTCACCTCCATCTGGCCCGAATATTTTGCAGAGTTCTTCGTAAGCCGTATGGAGATTGACATCACAGTACTCCGCGTAAAGGTGGAGGATTCCTCCACCTTTACCACAGCGGTTACACCGAAATACATTATCGCGGATCTTGACATTCATATGAGCCTTCCGATCTGCACAGAATGGACACCTGCAATGCAGTTGAGTCCCGGTATCTCGTATGACTTCGATACCAAGAAGTTCAACCACTTGCTCAATATCACATGGCAGATCAGGTATTCTGCCCATCTAAACCACCTCCCTTAGCTAGGGGAAGAATCAGCTGGCCATCTGGCCTACCGTTTCCAGTAGCTTTGTAGCCCCTGCTTTTAGTGCGAGATTATGGCCGGAATAGTTCTTCACATACCACGCGAGGTCGCCCGGACTCTTCATAGCGATTTCACCGAGAGACCATCCACTAAAACGGCCAAAATCAACCTTAACGGCTTTGGCCTGTTCAATGGTCATGACACGCAAGTACTCATCCAGCGTTTTTGGGGGCTCCGGAGCAGAAGCATGAGACTGCTGCACAGGAGGCTGAACCTGCTGCTGAGCAGGCTGAGTAGATTTAGATGCCATCGCCGCCTGAGAGAAGACTGGAGCATCCGCTGTCGGTTGAGCAGTAAAACTCGCCACGACACTACCAGGGTGTCCCGCATCTTCATCGGGAGGCATCTTGATTGGGGCATCCGCGATGATACTGGCCAAAGTCTCACCATTCATACAGAACTGCGTACCATACCCCGCATCCGCCAACGCACGGCCCTTTGCAACTGTTTCGGCGATCTCCAAGAAGCGATCGCCAAAGCGATCTTCCGTTGAGAATCGCTGAGAATACGCCTTCCCAATGAACTGGTCAGCTGGGTCAGCCTTATCGGCATAGATCCTGCAGCATACGATCGCATTCTTCTCATCAACACGGATAAGCTCCGGGTCGATCTTCCCATTCGGATGGTGCAGGCGGAACCAAAGAAGGCGATATTTGACATCAAGATAGAGATCGTTTTCGCCCTCCTCACCCACGGTAGTACGCACGAAATCAGCGGGGTTAAACCCATCGACAGCGTTGATGGCAGGGATCACATTAGAGTTCGATTCACTCATGGTAATTGTCCTTTCACAATAAATGTAGAAACGAGGCAGCTTTTGACCACCCCGTTTCTCAAATAATCACGCTACTCGCCGACTCAGCTCGCGGTTATAATAAGCCACGATTCGATCCGCGAGCACCGTATTTCTTTGACCCACATCGCATTTATGGATCGCAACAAAGACTGCCTGCTTTTGCCCAATCAGGATGACCTTCGCCTTGGCTCTGGTCACAGCAGTATAGAGCAAATTCCGCCGCAGCATGATATAGTGCTCTTTCAAAAGAGGAACAATGATGACAGGATACTCCTGTCCTTGGCTCTTATGAATGGTCGTACAGTAGGAGAACTCCAAATCCTCCAGCATTTCCTGCGTGTACTGTAGTGTCCTTCCATCCAAAAGTCTCACGCATGTGATCGTCTCATCATCCTCTTTCTTCATGTCGGTTATGACGCCGACATCGCCATTTGACACATTGATTCGATTTGCCGTTTGCATAATGCGGTCACCAACTCGAAATACTCGACTGCCGCACTTAACCTCTTTCTTCAAGTTGTTCGGCGGGTTGACAAGGTCTCGAATGGCCTCATTCAACGCATTTGCCGCAACCGCACCTCGCTTGCGGAGAGGTGAGAGAATCTGCACATCCTCAATACCATGCAAAGAGACTTCCTGCAGATAGTTCTTGATGACCAACTGCGCAGCCTCTTCCGAGTTCTGGACTTCCAAAAACTGAAAGTCATCCCCGAACTGAAGATGTGTGTCGTTGTGGTTGATGGCATAGGCGTTTGTGATGATACGGCTATTAGATGCCTGGCGGAAAACAGTCTCTAAGACTGCCGTAGGAACCTTTTCACTTCGAATCATCTCTCGCAGCACATTACCCGCGCCAACAGATGGGAGCTGGTCAGCATCACCGACAATAATCAGCTGAGCGCCCGACTTGATACGATCAAGGAGGATATACGCAAGGCGCATGTCCACCATGGAAAACTCATCAACGACTACCAAGTCTGCTGATAGTAACTCTTTGTCGTTCAGCGGGCTGTCTTCATCCGTCACAAGGCCAAGCGCCGAGTGAAGTGTAGAGGCGTACATTCCCGTCTGTTCTGCCATGCGCCGACTGGCACGGCCAGTAGGTGCAGCCAGTAGGACTTCATTCGCGGGGAACGCAGCTTTATAGATATCCAGTATGAATCGTAGTGTTGTGGTCTTTCCGCTGCCGGGGCCTCCGGTCATGATGGAGATCGGATGCGAGAGGCACAGCTTCACAGCATTGCGTTGCGAAGGAGCCAGTCTTTGATGCAAGGTCCTCTCCGCATTGTCGATTTTGCTGTCCAGATCGTCGATCTTTGTAAAGCCCTCTTGGAGTATCATGGACACAATGCGCTTAGCTGACTTAACTTCGCACATGCGCTCGTAACTCAGGTATACACGGCTTCCCTCAACATAGATACGGGATTCCACACGTTCATTTGAGATCGCTTGGCGGATTTCCTCTTCGGAAACCACTTCATCATCGCAGCCCATATTGAGAAGCTCATAGCACTGGCCAACCGTCTCATCAACGGATAGAAAAAGATGCCCAGATACGCGTGCCTCATCCAGCACATAGTTGATCGCACCGGAGTATCGTAAAGGGTGCTTTAAGCTGACTTTTGTTTTACGGGCAATGGAATCGACTGTCATGAAGCCAAAGCCTTTGATCTTACAGAGTTGGAATGGATCCGTTTTCACGATTCTCAGACTGCTATCTCCGAACTCTTCTCGGATCATCGCAACCTTTTTCATCGAAACACCGAAAGGCGCCAAGTATATCATGAGATCACTCAAGGCTTTCGTTTCCCCGTAGGATTTGATGATAGCCTTGAGTTTTTTCTGGGCAATCCCCTTGACGCTAAGCAGCTTGTCCGGCTCTTTCTCCAAAACCTCCATCGTCTTATCGCCAAAGCGAGCGACAATGGCCTTTGCGGTCTCAGGGCCAATTCCTTTGATGATACCGCTGCTCAGGTAAGCAAGGATGCCGGCTTGATCTCTCGGCACGACTTCCTTACACATTGAAACCGACAGCTGTAGACCGTGTTTGGAATTCTCCCATGTGCCATCCAGTTCCACTTCCACGGCATCTGTAGCAATCAGATGATAGCCAATTGCCGTGAAATGGATCTTGTCGTCATGGTAGTAAGATCGATTACGGGCTTCCTTTGGAACAGACTCATCAGAAGTACTGTAGGCAAAAATGCAGAAGCCCTTATCTGACTTAAAGATGGTTCTTTCATACCGACATAGCATTTGATCACTCCTTATGCGATGGCCGATTTGACCACCTTAAAGATTCTTGATTCCGTCTGATCCACAAACTCATCATAGATATCAGGATACTGAGCTCGTAGAGCAGATAAACGATCTTTCGATATTCCTTCCCGATACAGAGGGTTGTAGGAAACTTTGAAGCACTCGCCGCCCTGTTCACAGGTTCCTTTGCACGCAGTACCCATCTCTTCGACGATGGGAGCATAGAGGGATTTGATGCGAGTCTCAAGTGCTTTTACCTGAGCATCTAAAGCTCTCTTTTCCTCTTTGAGGGTCAGAATCTCTTTGAGGTTCACCACAAACTTGCGGTCAAGATCTACAGTCGGTTCAGACTTGTCAGCAGGGCCGAAATAGCGACGAAGAGACTCCAGAACCGCATCTGGCTTTTCGACCAGAGGCGGCTCCACACGAGCCATGACGTGATTATTCCAGAATGCCGACAACTCCATGATCGTGTTCTCTTCTTCCTCGAGGTCACGCTCAATCTTTTGCCATACAAAGTCATTCTCATTATTTGAGAACAGGCAGGCAATGAAGGCAACATCGATGTTCATCACCGACATGTAGTGCCGAACCTGCAATTCATAGTGGCGAGGGACTGCTCCGTTCGCCCACTTGAATTGCATGTCATAGTGCGCCGTTTTGCACTCAAGGATGGCCTTGCGCCCATCCGGCAGGGTTACAAAACGATCCACATCGGCAATCAGGAAGGGAAAAAACGGGTGTTGGTACATCCAGTGGTCTTCATACACAGATAGTCCGGTCTTCTTTGCGAAGATTTGAGCTACCACATCTTCGAGCAAATGCCCAATCTGGAATGTGATGCTTTTGTCCGGCCCATCATCTGACATGACGACCCCAATTTTGTCGTAATAAAGATCCCGAGCCGTGCGATATGGGGAGGAATTAAGGGCGACAGCTACATCGCTGCCGCCAATTCCTTTTCGCCTCCAACTGAGCCATTGATCCTCTGTTAGAGTTGTGATGTCCACCAATCTGTTTGGCGTGTAGTTCAGGTTCAGCCCCATAGCCTACACCTCCTCGCAGCGATCAAACCCACAATTGCCGCATTCTGGGCATTCCTGATCATCAGGATCCTCGAACGAGGCAAAGCTTGTTATCTCCCCGCAATGCCGACACTTATAAGCAAGTAGATCTTTTTCGGTGTGCTCTACCGTCCCTGTGTCATCGCAGGTAATGTGTTCCTCAAAACATATTCCCGGCTCTGAGGTCTGGATCATGACAGAAACGCCATCTTCTGCGCAGGCCTCTGAGAGAGTCAGGCACTCACTAGGAGAATTCTGAGGATATCCACCGATCAAGCAACTGTATGCTGACCATGCGAACGACGCGACAAACGAGTAACTTGCTTTGGCATCGACGGCAGGCTCGGAGAATTCTTTCCTAGCCTCATCAATGAATGCCTGTCTTTTCGACTGGATGAAGCTCCGCGCAAAGAAACGCTTGCCTGGAATGGTTGAAGGATCGTCTTCGCTGACAAACCGTTCAATGAACGACTTAATGCCATCCCGTGTACCGGTGACATTTACATACCCAAACGCACAATTAGGCATAATCTATCCTCCTTACTCTTCAAAATCAGTATTGTAGTGCTCGACGATCTCAGTCGGCTCGTCAGATGCACAGTTGCCGTAGACAACAGTCTGAAGTGCTTCCTTGTTTGGATCGTATTCTACGCAAGCCAGGATCGCTGTAGCGCCATCCTTGCGTACATAGTCGATGAAAACGCCTGGATAGTCTGCTGCGCAGTCAGTCTTATCGTGCTTAGCGTAAATCGCGAGTTGTCCTACTGACGTATCAACAATAAAATGCCGAGTCTTTTCCATATTCAATCCGCTCCTTGTTTTCGGTGATATCTTTTATGACTGAATCCATAGCGGAGAGTACTACCTCAACTCCCTCGAAGATGTGGTCACTATCTAATGCCCACATCATGTCATGGAATTCGCCCTCTGGCGTATAGACAAAGCACTCCCACCAGTTGTTGTGTTCCATATCGAGTCGATACCGTTTATGCGTATCACCCATGGCAGCATATAAGGCATGGTCCGTCTTCAGATATGGCAAAACATCAACGCCAAAACGTCCAGAGTTACTCTTATCTTTGACATAGAGTAATTCTGTACCATCACTCTTATCGTAAAGTGTGGCGTAGATATCTCCGCAGGCGTGAATGGCAAAAACACACCCGCGCACCTTGATAGATACCACCAGGCCGCCGTACCAGAGGGAAGAATACTGCTTGCGGCAAATCGGCTGATGGAATTCAACTTTGATAGGTTGATGTATCTTTCCAATCTGCTTTCTGATCTGCCAGCAAAGGTGTAGACGTTGTAAGGTGCTGATGCCTTCGCAGGTTATATTCTTCATGTGAGATCACCACCTCTTACCACTTAAAGTCACCGGGATGATCATACTCATGCCAATTCACATTCAAGGCACGAGATACAATCTCCTCCAACTGAGCAATCCTCAGCCCAGAGGCACCGTCACACTGCGCAGAGAAGATCACATCGCTCATCTGCATGAAGAGTTCATAGGCCGTGCAAGGACTGTCTCCATGAATTGCTACGAAATAGTCCATAGCTTCATAGGAGGCTTTCTTCGGGGACTTGATTCTTTTCAGGACACGCATGAGTGTAGTGACGGGATAGCGGATCTCGATGTTCATGAGCTGCACTTGCTTGTCCAGCGCCTTTTCAAATTGCGCATAGACCAATCTGAGCTGTTCCTCAAAATACTGCATATCCACACCATTCTTGTGTTCGGTGCGAATGGAGTACCCCAATGGAACAATACGACTCTCGGCACCAACCAGAAAAATCGGATAGAGATTTGCGCCGCTCATACCCACATCGGAGGTGGAAAAGCGCAGCGCAGGAACCATTTTCTCGGTTTGCAAGCCTTTGGCAGCAATCTCCCTATGATATGTATCAAGGAGTTTGTCTGCCTGGCCATCCAGGCACCAGATAGCGGTTGCGATAGAGTGATCGAAGTGGGCGGTCATGAACCGATTGCCGGGATATTCTCGATCAAGGAAGTCATTGGTCGCTTTGAACAGGGGCAGCATCTCCATGACCGTGTAGTCCTTGGGATCTCCACCGTGTACGGCCGATACCTTCTCATCTGCGACTTTGATCAGGCTGTCGCCGGAGGCAACGCCCATGCAGTAGTTGAGAATCTCAGCGAATACGCTTTTGGAGACTTTGTTGAGGGCATGACCGGAGATGCGGGCACGCTCCAGAACGGTCTTGAGAGCACAGGAACGGACCGGGTAGTCCTTACCATCTACCTTCAGCAGGAGGCTGGTATTCTCCATTGTGTCTTCAAGAATCTCTGCGGCGCCATTGTGGTCATAGATCTGCATGTACAGATTCCCGAGCGTGGAGCCTCGTTCCACCGGTTCGAACTGAAGTTCTCTGGATGGGGCGGTCATCCATTTGCTGCGGGCTTTCCGGTCGCTCAGGAATTGAAAAAAATCCCCAGACTCCGTAAAGCTACGACTGAAGTTGTCCGTGAATACTTTGCTTTCTGTCATTTGCTTGTTCCACCTTTCAAATTGTTATTTCTCAAACCCGCCAAAGCGGCATTTGGGCAAAAAAAGAGCGCTCTGATCTGAAAATCAAATCAAAGCGCAAAGAGAGCGGCGAGACAAATTGTCCGCCCAGAAATGCCAGAATGTGTTGGCTCACAGCTTATGAAGCTCCATAACGGAGATGAAATCTAATAAGTACAGAGTCAGAATACCATTGGAGCTTTACTCGTGCCAGAATACCTAATTCTGCTTTCTGGGCAAAAATCAACGCACACGTATTGCATCCACCCTTCTCAAACGCAAACCTCATTGCTATTCTTACCATATAATGCCAACGAGCTTTGCACATTATTCTGAAAACGCAATCACAATGAGCTTTTGCTTGCACCATAAACTTGGGTATGTTATTATAAAAGTACAATCGCAAGCATGATGTTAGGAGCTGATCATTTTGCCAAGAGGAAAACTGTTAAACGGTCTGGTGACCCAGCAGAAGGTCCTGCGGGGAGCGGTAACGCTGTTTCTGGAAAAGGGCTACACGAAAACCACCACCGGCGAGATCGCAAAGGCGGCGGGCATCGGACAGAGTTCGTTCTTCCATGTTTTTCCCAGCAAGGAGGCGCTGCTGCTGGAGTTGGTACGGCGGATGTTCAGCGGGCAATTCGCTCTGGCGGGACAGCATAGCGGGGAACAAGATCCGGTACTCCTGTACGCCGTGGAAACGGCCCTCCAGCTCCACATCGCCGAGCTGACCGAGCCGCTGCGTGAGCTGTATGTGATGGCATACTCCCTGCCCTCCATCGCGGCGTATCTTTACAAAAGCACAACGAAACGGCTGCAAGTTATTTTCGGACCTTATCTGCCGGAGGCGCAGCCCAAGGACTTCTACGAGATGGAGATCGCGTCGGGCAGTATCATGCGGGGCTTCATGTCGGTTCCCTGTGATGTGTATTTCACGATGGAGGCCAAGATCTCCCGCTTTCTGGACTGTTCATTGAAGCTCTATGACGTACCGAAGGAGAAGCGGGCGGCGATCACAGCAGCCGTTTTGCAGTTGGATTTGCACGCGATGGCAGCAAGCATCATCCAAAAGACCGTCCAACAGGCGGAAAAGGGCTTTGAAGCCCTGACGGAAAAATAAATTTAGGCAAGGGGATATCCCCTTGGTTCCTCCAAAGGAGGAACCAAATGACTTTCATCATGGAGGGATCACGATGAATAAAAGATTCTTTAGCTTACTTGCCGCATTTGCTCTGTGCTTGACCCTGATCCCCACAACAGCATTCGCAGATGACGAGAAAAGAGGAGAAGATGTTTCCCCATGCAGCTGTGAAACGGCCTGCACGGTGGACAACATGAACAAGGAATGCCCTGTCTGTGGAGCGGAGAAAGCCATACCGCAGAACTGCGGTCAATACATCCCTGTTGAGGACAGAACCGGCGAAAACGGCAGCACCGAGAGAGCCGATGATCCGAATGGCCCCACAGAGCTGAGTGCCGCAGATCAGGTACAGGCCATGATCAACGGTTTACCGAACGCAGAAGAAATCACTGAAGAGAACGCCGAAGAAGTCGAGGCGCAGCTTGAGGCCATCGACGAGGCAAAGGCGCAGCTCTCCGACGAGGAAATCGATGAGCTGGATATGACCCGGTATGCGGAAGCTGCCGCTGCATTGGGGGCGCTGGCTGCGCCAATGCTATTGGCTAATGATTCGCCTGACGAGCAGTTTTCCCTCAAACCCGGCGGCAGATATTATTTTGACCTTTCGGCGATGAATATTCCCGGCAAGGTAAACGGCGATCTGCCGGACAGCACCCTGCACTATGTGCCTTTCACCTATGTGGGTACGGTGGACGCCTACAAGCTCATGTCGGAGATGGCAACCACCGAGGAGTATGCAGAGCAGAACAAATATCCCCACAGCCTGTTTGTGGCGGACTATGCCGTAACGCATACGGTAAGCTGGGATGACCTGAATACCGCAGGTCTGATTTTCGGCAAGGACTATGCCGCAGGCGGCGTGGACTATACCCTGCGCGCACCGTCTGTGGGAAGTAACTATACAGGTTCGGGCAATTCCGAACGCGGCGTGCCCCAAAGCAACGAATGGGACACGATGCTGAATAAGGACAGCGGATATATCCAAAACTGGAATGAAATGTATTCGTGGGGACAGGATACTGTTTCTGTCGACGCGTCGTCCCGCGCGCTTCGCGGGTACAACTCGGCCCGCGGCTACGGTTGGGATGCCTCGTCCCGTCGGAACGCGCGCTACGGCTTCCGCCCCGTCCTTGAAGTCCTGAACCCTGACACACTGGGCTCTGACGGACTGAAGGTCGTTACCCTTGACCTTGGCGGCGGCAAGCTGGGCGGCAGCTCCGATGCTATTCACATCATCGTGAAAAACGGCAGCACATTTACCGCTCCCATGTCCGGCGGTTTGACCCGCCCCGATGGAGATACGGGCAGTTACTTTATGTGGCTTGACGGCAATGGCAATTCCTACGAACCCGGCGACAGTGTTCCGGCTGATGTGACGACCCTGACGGTACAGTGGACAGTCCCGACCTATACCGTCACGCTGAACGCGGGCGACGGCACTATCAACAGCGGCAATGTCACCTCCTACACCTACGGCGTGGGCGCAACACTCCCGACAGATGTGACGCGCACCGGGTACACCTTCAAGGGCTGGTATGACAACGAAAATCTGACCGGCTCTCCTGTTACGGCGATCGGCAACACCGAAATGGGCAATAAGGAATACTGGGCGAAGTGGGAAATCAACCAGTACACGATCATCTATGATTTGGCCGGCGGCACTGTGGAGGGCAATCCCGACACTTACACCATCAAGGCGGGGGCTTTCACCCTCACGAATCCTACCAAATCCGGCTATACCTTCACCGGCTGGAGCGGCACAGTGCTTGACGGCGAGAATAATATGACCGTCACCATCCCAACGGGCAGCACTGGCAACCGAATCTATACGGCACACTGGCGCTACAATGGTGGAGGCGGGAGTAGCAGTTCCCCCAGCTATCCGGTCAGCGTTCCAGATAAGACAGACCACGGCTCTGTGACTGTCAGCCCGAAGAACGCCTCTGCGGGCAGCACCGTAACGATTACGGTAAAGCCTGACAGCGGCTATGTGCTGGAAACCATTTCCGTCACCGACAAAAACGGTAAGGAACTGAAGCTCACCGACAAGGGCAATGGGAAATACACATTCACCATGCCTGCGAGCAAGGTGGAGATCAAGGTGACCTTCATGGAGGACAACAGCGTTCTCAACTTCTTCTATGACGTACCCAATGACGCTTATTACTATGAGGCGGTCAAGTGGGCGGCGGAGAACGGCATCACCGGCGGTATCGGCAGCAGCCTCTTTGCACCGAACCAGCCCTGCACCCGCGCCCAGATCGTGACCTTCCTCTGGCGCACGGCTGGCTCCCCGGTGGTGAATTACCTGATGCCGTTCACGGATGTGGACGAGGGCGCATATTATGCCGAGGCGGTCCGTTGGGCGGCGAGTACCGGCATCGTCACTGGTTTGACAGAGACGACCTTCGGTGCGAATGGCGTCTGCACCCGTGCGCAGGTGGTGACGATGCTCTACCGCTTCGCCAAGGCGCAGGGGATGGACACGTCGCAGGGCGGCATGGCGATCCGCGAGTTCGACGACTTTGATTCCGTCCCCGCCTATGCACTCGAGGCGATGGGCTGGGCGGTCAACACGGGTGTGTTCAAGGGTGACAACAACCGCCTCCTGCCGCAGAACGCCTGCACGAGAGCGCAGATCGTGACGCTCCTGAGGAGAGCGTTCGGCAAGTAAATAGACGAGTTGGTAGTGCCATGCCACTACAAGAAGGAGGAGACGCATCTGATGCGTCTCCTCCTTTTCATGTTTGTCACACATAATTGGGGTTACAGCTTGAATGATTTTATATCAAACATAATTGGAAAGCTCAATTCCTCTGTCATTCGTCGAACACATTCTTCCGTTTCTGCACCCACCTCACTAATTACCATATGCGTATGATCTGCATTCCAGCCACATAGGAGAAAGCTACCCTGCTCCGTCAACTCGACTGTACGCCATACGGGGCAACTGCCATCAAACTTGACGGAGCAGCCGATCATCTTACAGTGCAATGGCATTGTAGGTTCCGGAAGCCTCATAACCACGCAGACTCGGTCAGCAGAATGGAAATCCGTTACAGTAAAGTCGGCAGAAGAATATTCAACGAAGTCTCTTGTGCCTTTCGCATCCGGCTCGATATAGTTATACGCTGTTGCCAAAAGCTCGCCTCTCTTTTCTATCGCATACTGGGTGAAGCGTTTTGGCTGAGCATAAAAGGTGTATGGCAAATGCTCGTGCTCGTTATAGTACCTCTGTAATGCAGCGCTATACATTTTTTCCCTCCTCACAAGTTTCTCCAATGTCATGGGCTCTAAAGTAGATCCCTCAATGGCACCTTTCGTTCCACAAACCAACGGCCTATCGTATTACCCGTTAGATTGGCGGATCGTTCAAAATAGAGATATGTTCTTGCACCATTGACTTGGATGGTGTAACGATCGCCTTGCCCGCCGGCTTTTGCAGCATAGGCTGGGCGAATATCGATCACGCGGTCTATTTCATATTTCTGGCCATCCTCCCAGATGATTTCCCTAGGCAGCATTGTCCCATCCGAACGATGCTCTACAAAAACGCTCACATAGACCTTATAAGCCTCACCTGGCAGCATACTTAACTCAACGGCTGCTCCAGATCTCGCTTGAGGAAATCCCCATGCGCAATATACGGAGCTATGATTCTTACACCTTGGCATTGTAGAATCCGGAGCTTGAAGTCCAGTAACTCAGGTGGCACATACAAACACTTCGCTGTCTGATAAAAGTCCATTTGCATCTCCAGCGCTTCTAAGACGGTGTCATCGCTGAGCATGAACTCCGCAGCAAACACATTTGCCTCATACTCCATTCGATTTGTATCCTCAAACATCGCAAACTCATGGAAGGTGTTAATGGCAGAATCGCTGTGGAGGACTGCATGCCCCAGCTCGTGCGCAATGATGATCCGTTGAATGCTGTCGGGCAAATCACTGTTGATTACAATCAGTTTGCACCGAGAAGAAACCAGGAAAAAGCCCTTGCAGGAACGGGGACTCTTTCCCATTGGACGTTCCATCACCTGGATATCCAAATACTCGCAGATCTCATACGGGTCATCTGTCTGATATTTCATTTTCAATCGACTTACTTCCTGCCTAATCGTCATCGTCAGCAATCCACTCGCCTCACTTCAGAAAGTAGTTTTCTATTATACAGCCTGACAGTACCACAAGGGTTGTCCAAAAATCCGTACACTCAGAATATTCCTGCTTACTTTTTGTAGTCTTTACGGGTGAACTTCTCGCTGGCTCGCTGCTTATTAGCAAAATACGCCTCAGTGACTGCTTGGAAGAAAAGCTCCTTATCCTGCTCAGGGACATCTCCACCAGCAAAGAGAGCACGCGTTTGTGTCAACAGCTGCTCTACATCAGTTGCCCCTTTACGGCCATAGGCTGCTCTTGCGCTCTCGATGTATGGTGCCTCTTCAAGTCCATAGTTGGGATCTACGATCTCATCGTTGCTTAGATATGCCGTGGAAACACCCAGCACCTCTGCCAACCTCTGAAGATTTACACCGCGAGGCATTACACCTTGTTTTTCGTATTTTGTAATCGTGCGCAGCGTGACACCAATCTTATCGGCCAGTTCTGTTTGCGTAAGGCCCAGATGCGTGCGGCTCTCTCGAATCTTTTCACCAGTCGTCTTCATAACCGTCTCCTCTCGCAGGTTTGGAAAGTTTTGAAAGTTCTATTGACAAACCATTTTCTGACCTGCTATTTTGTTATTAGAACTTATTGGAACTTAATAGAACTCGGTTGGAACTTTAGGCTCATTATATTCTGTGAACTGGAACTTGTCAATAGGAACTTTTAGGAACTTGATGGAACTATTTCTTGAAGGTTATGGACAGGAGGTATGCCGAATATGGAAGGCCGAGTTGTATTGCATAGTGACCTCAACAACTGCTATGCGAGTATTGAATGTATGCTGCATCCGGAATTGCGTGGAAAGTACATTGCGGTTTGCGGCAGCACAGAGGATCGACATGGGATCGTTCTTGCGAAGAACCAATTGGCAAAGCAATGTGGGGTGAAGACAGGTGAAGTGATTTGGGAGGCAAAGCAAAAATGTCCACAACTGACGATTGTAGAACCGCATATGGAACAATATCTGAAATTCTCCAAAATTGTCCGCTCTATCTATTTGCGATACTCTCCGGAAGTCGAGTCATTTGGCATTGATGAGAGCTGGATTGAACTGACTGGGTCTCCGCTTCTCCAGCAGAAAACTCCGCTTGAAATCGCCAACGAGATTCGGACTACTGTGAAAGAAGAAGTCGGACTCACCGTTTCCATTGGCGTCAGCTTCAATAAGATTTTCGCGAAACTCGGCTCAGACATGAAAAAGCCAGATGCCGTGACTGTCATAACGCGGGAATCCTTCAAAGATCAAATCTGGCCGCTCCCTGTTTCAGACCTGCTCTATGTGGGGCGAGCAACGACGGAAAAGATTCGGCTCTACGGGATCCGCACCATCGGAGAACTGGCCCAAGCGGATCGGGCGATGCTAATTCACCGGCTTGGCGTCAATGGTGAAAAGCTGTGGGTGTTTGCCAATGGACTGGATCAATCGCGCGTTATGCCATGCGACTACGAAATCCCCATCAAAAGCGTTGGTCACGGCATTACCTGCACGGATGACTTGCTCTCGAAAGATGAAGTGCGCCATGTTCTCATGGAGCTTTCTCAGGAAGTTGGGCTGAAGCTCCGGAAGAATAAGCTGGCTGCCACACGGGTCCGCATCAGCGTCCGCGACAACACCCTCTCGCAACGGGAATACCAAGGAAAACTGACATTTCCAACGCAGAGCTACACGGAAATTGCAGCGGCAGGCTTTGAGCTGTTCTGCAAGAAGCATACCCGGAACAACAATATCCGGTCTCTGACCATCAGCGCAATCGACCTTATCCCGTCTGGCACGCCGATCCAGCTCGATCTCTGGTCAGACTTTACCAAGCACAACAAGCGTCTCATCCTGGAGCGCACCATGGAAGACATCCGTCGCCGCTATGGCCTCCATGCCATCAATTTCGCCGCACTCACCACGGGGCTGAAGATGCCTGCCCATCGGGAGGTTGAATACAAGATGCCCTCTGTTATGTATCACTGAGGAGGTATTGACTATAAACGCAGCAGTTGAAACGACTCAAGCCAGACACCCCGTTTTGAGCAATGGCTATGGCTCCATCCAGATCGATGGATTTTCTGGTCTGATTCCCAAAAAGTGTTTTTGTATTATGGCCGATGGACATCGCTATCAGGAGCACGGCATTTCCACCGGCAGCGTGTTGTTCTGTCAGAGGGCAGCCGAGATTAATGACGGTGATCTGATCGTCGTGAAGGAAAATGGAGCCTTCGCACTCTATCTCTACCTGAAAGATCGTAAAGTCAAGGCGGACGGCGAAAAGCGCATCCTCCACAATAAGTCCAAGGCCTATGCCAAAGTTCTTGGCTCCTTCAACTTTTACCATTAAAGAGGCCTGGCAGAAAGGACGAATAATGAGTAAATTCCAGAACTACTTGAAAACCTTTGACATCACCAGTACCCTCACCGAGGAGGATATTGATAAGACCTTGGCGCTGCTCCAGATTTACGGCCCCGCCGTTCGAAGGACTGCCTCTCGCATCGGTGAGATGGAAGAAGAGTGCTATGAAGGTAGACGGCAAAGCATCTCCGACTTCATCAATCTGGCCATCGACTATGACCGTGACACTGACCGGAAACGCATCGCCGATCGCCTTGCCGAGATGGGCCACTCCATGCAGCTTCTGTCCGTTATGGAGGATGCCCTGGTGCTCGTGAAGGACACACCGCCCAATGGAGGCACCTATTTCAACATCCTTCAGGCAAGGTACTTTGATGTCTACTGCACCTCAAATGAGGAAGCATATCTCAACCTCGGAATCTCCTCATCTACATACTATCGGCACATCAAGCCAGCTATCCGTGCCTATGCAGCAAGCCTCTGGTGTGTTGTCATCCCTGACCTGATCATCAGGGAGCACCTGCAGCAAAGCGGTAGCATCACCGCTCAGGTGGAAGTCTCGTGAGAGACAAATGAGAGACAATGTGGCAGTCAGATGAGAGAAAACATGATAGAAAATCGGGAGGAAATTGAGAGCCAAACGAAATTGTAGTGTAGAGACTCAGCCGGTATAATGGATTATGCTGGAGCACCTATAGCCTCTCGGGTCTATGATCCGAGGGGCTTTTTTCATACCCTTGTGCGCCAGCCAATACCGGAACAAAGAGCCGACCATTCTCGAAAACGAGAGTGGCCGGCTTTTTTGTTGCCCAGATTGGGAGCGTAATCCATGTCAAGAGCCAGCTACTGGGCCCGTGCGCCCCCTTCAAGTCGTTCGTCCGCATCCGCTAACGAAACGACTTGGAGGCAACACATGAAGACAATCAAAATCAAGGACTACTATGGCATTTATCAGGAAATTCCCGTCAGCGATGAGCTGTACGAAGAATGGCGTGCGCTGCAGAACGAAACTCAGCGTATTCATCGAAAGGAAGTATATCACCGCGACTGGACCCCGATGGACGGTCTGGAGGAAATGCCGCAGCACTTTACGCTTAACGAGCTTGAGGACGCTCTGATCTGGGACGAGCAGGTCGTAGAGCTCTATGCGGCGATTTCTCAGTTGACGCCCATCCAGCAGCGCCGCATCCGTATGCTCATGGATGATATGTCAATCCGTGAGATTGCAAGGCAGGAAGGCTGCCATATGAACGCTGCATTGAAGTCGGTCAACGGAGCCCTCAAGAAGCTCCGGGGCCTTCTGCAAGACCACTAAACTACACGCAGAAAAACATTTTGCGTAGTTGTTGTTCTAAGAAAACACTATGCGTAAATACTAACAGACGCATCAAGCGGGGCTTCCCGTCTCGCTTTGTTTCACCGGATAAGGAGGTAAATTTCCATGATTATTTCTGTCGATCACGGCAATAAGTCGATTAAGACTCCCAACGCGCTGTTCACTTCCGGCCTGATTGTATCCGAGGGGCTCCAGGGCTTCAAAACGGACTACATCTGCTGGAACAACAAGTACTATACGCTGACAGAGCAGCGCATCGCCTATCTCCGCGATAAGACGGAGGATGAGCGTTTCTATGTCCTCACCCTCTTTGCCATCGCCAAGGAGCTGGAGCGCCGCAAGGTGCCCGAGACGCTCGATCCCATTGACATTACCCTGCTTGTGGGTCTGCCTCCCGCACACTATGAGCAGCTGCACAGCCGTTTCGAGCAGTACTTCCTGCGTCGGCGCGAGATCGTGGATTTTGAGTATAACGGCAAGTACTACTCGATCCGGATCAGCAAGGTACTCAGCTATCCCCAGGCGTTTGCAGCTGCCGTTACCCAGTTCGGCACGCTGAAAGCTCATTCCGTCGCCTATATCATTGACATTGGCGGCTTTACCATCGATGTCCTGAAGCTGCGCAGCGGCCATCCGGATCTGGCAGTGGTAGAGAGCTTCGAGAAGGGCGTCATTACCCTCTACAACGGTATCGCAAGCAAGTGTAATGCGCTCTATGCCCGGATACTGGAAGACTGCGATATCGACGAGGTCATCCGAAACCAACCCACTGTCCTTCCCGGCGAGGTACAGCAGTTGATCCGTACCATGACCAGCGACTTCCTCACGGAGTTCTACAACTTCCTGCGTGAGCGAGGCGTTGATGTCTCCACCAGTAAATGCGTCTTTGCTGGTGGCGGTTCCTTGCTCCTGCGTGGAATGATCGAACGCGGTAACAAAGTAGCTTTCCCCATTTTCGTCGAGGATATTCATGCCAATGCTCGCGGCTATGAGCTCCTCTATCAGAGTGAGGTGGCGGCAAATGGGCAGCAATAAAAAGGCCCGTGTGGTCCTTCAGTTCAATGAGATGGACTTCCGGCACCGGCGTGCTCTGGAAATCCTTCGCCAGCGACCACGCAGTATGTCTGAACTGGTTGTAAGCGCCATACTACACTACACCAGCTGCCCTGAGGTTGCTGATGAGCATAGCAAGGAGTGGATTGCAAGCACTGTAAAGGAGATCATTACCGAAATGATCTCCAGCGGCGAGTTGCAGCTCTCGGCGCAAACTCCGGCTCCGGAGACAAATGGATCAAGCCTTGCTGCAGATGACCTCGCCGAGCTCGGTGGCGTTATGGGAATGTTCCGGACCAAGGGGTGAGCCTATGAGTAACAAACGCTTTGGTTACGCTCGCGTGTCCACCACGGATCAGAATGAGGACCGACAGGTTCTGGAATTCCTGGAGTCTGGGATCGAAGAGCGTGATATCTATGTGGATAAGCAGAGTGGCCGCAGCTTTGAGAGAACCAACTATTTGGCCCTGCGCAACACCATCTTGCGAAAAGGAGATGTGTTAGTTGTCAAAAGCATCGACCGCTTCGGTCGCAACTACTCTGCCATCCGCGCGGAATGGGAGTTTCTCACAAAGACTCTTGGTGTTGATATCGTTGTTCTGGACACCCCCATCCTCGACACCACCCAATATAAGGACCTGCTTGGCAGCGTCATCACCGATATCGTCCTCGCTGTGCTCTCTTTTGGAGCACAGCTCGAGGTCGATACCAAGTCTAAGGCACAGGCAGAGGGCATTGCCGCTGCACACCTGAAAGGCGTCAAGTTTGGCAGGCCACGATGCACCGTCGAAGGTTGGGATACCTACTACCCCCAATGGAAGCAGGGCCAAATCACCGCTGTCCAGTGCTATAAACAGCTCGGGATCAGCGCATCTACATTCTACCGTCTTGTACGGAAATATGAATTGGAGGACGAAAGCGAATGAGTCGTTGTTGCATATATTGCCGCATTGGCGGCACCGCAAATGAACCCAACCAAATAGCCATGAACAGCCAGCTTGAGATGCTGCGAAAGGCTGCTGAGGATCTCGGCCTTACCGTCGTGGCAGAAGTGAATGTTTTTGAAAGTGGCACTGACCCGCAGCGACAGAGCATCAAAACGCTGATCCGAGATGGAAAACACGGCGCCTATGATTGCGTACTGATTGTTGATCCATCCAGATTATCAAGGAGCGCTGAGGGCTGCGCCTTGATTGGACAGAAGCTGAACCGGCATGGGATCAGGGTCTATACCCCTCAGGGAAAGATCCAGCTGGCCCCACCAGAAACGAGTTGTCAAGGACTTTTTATCAAAAAAAATAAGCAACAGTATTATCTGTTGCACTATGCTTGTTGTGTATGTCATTTGGCTGTATAATTAATAATATAAATTTTACTGACGAGATCGGAGGTCATTGCAAGTGGATGATACTGTTTTATTTTTAAGCGCATATAATTCGACACAGTATAAAGCGACAAACTGGTTTTTACGAAAACTTCGTAATGTTATCCCGCACAAAAAGAAGCAGATGCAATCCTTACTGGAAAAGCATCATCTTTCTTTCGTGGCAACAGACGAGACTATTACTTCTGTTGATGGGAAAATGGAGGTAACGGCCCAATATGATTATGTACATCAAGCGACTACATTTTCCTTCAAATCAAAAGATTCAGCTGAAAAAGAAAACGATGCAAGTGACTCTTTGAAAGATTCCGGTTTCTATATCAATCTTAGGCACGCACAATCTATCTTAGTTGATGAACGATATTTCAAAATCGAATTTACTTTCTGGCTAGAGCCATTTTTAGTTTGGATAAATGGTCAGATGTATCAAATTGATGCCGGTGCCTTTATGATGAACAGTGTTTTGTTCATTGTTTTTGAAGTCATAAACTACAAAACAGGAAAACCACTTGCCAAAGATGATGTCGGGGCAAAAGCAGAAAACTACAACCTACTGTCTGTGGAGAAATATCAATTCTTTGATGAAGAGAAACCTGTCGAGGCAGGAATGAAAATTTCTGAAATAATATATGAAAATATTTCTGAGTTTATCTGGGAATTGACAAATAAGTGTTATCGTTCCCAAGAATATTTCTTTGTGCATGACACATTGGTCTTTTCGAATAATATTGAAAATATTTCAGATTACTTTTGCAAACTCATTGATACGAAAGCGCCTGCTGAACCAATTAAGGACATTAGTACAGTGGAAATATACCAATATTATCCACAAGCTGGTTGTAGTGTAGTTTCTGACTTTGATTGTGATAACTTTCAACCAATTTTATATTCGGCCATTATATTGGAATCGCTAAAACTCTATATTCATATTTTTCAAAACTCTAACCTTGAAAATGAAACAGATCTTCGGCGGTCGGTACGAAATGATATTTACTTGCAGAATCTTTTTTGCTCTCCTAATCTTCCAATTGAAACTCATAATTTATTGAACTACATTAAGGAAAGCGAGCCTTACAAAAAACATGCAGAAGCTCTTCACCTAAAAATATCCTATTTGACTGCACAAAATGAACTAAAGAAAAGCAGAAACTCTGCGATTTTGAATGTTCTGCTATACATTATTTCTTTACTCAGTGCTATCGGAACTCTTGATGTCATAGAAGCACATTTTGGTGTACCATTCAAATACAGCTTTATTATTGTGGTCACGCTGTTTATTCTCGGACTGTTTTGGGGAATAATAGAGTATCGAAACCATAGAAAGCTCTAAAATTCGTAACAACGTGCCAGAAGCATTTTATTGCTTCTGGCACGTTTGCATGTGAATTATTTGCGTCCACTTAGTAAATCGTCGCAGATATACGCATATTCCGGCAGCTGGTTGATATATGGCTCCCAGCGCCGCTTGATTTCGGCCAATTCCAGCGGATCGGCTGCTTCCAGCGCGTGATCGTTGCCCGTCATATATAAAACATCCGTAGCTACATCGTCCAAACACCTGTAACAGAGATCGGCGGCAGATTCGATTCTGATACCGGTATCCACATAGACTGGATTTACGCCAATCGCCAGCCAGACATAGCCTACCTTGTCCGACCAGAGCAGTTCAAAATCAGGGCTTTGCCGCAGATGTTCCGCAAAGACCTCCTTTACTCGCTCAATTTCATGCTTCTCTTTTTCTGTGTAAAGCATTTTCGTGTCCTCCTTGACAAAAATTTTGGTGCGTACCATCATCAGTTTAGCACAAGGCGGCTTCGTTTATCAGTCTGTCACAT
>CDZK01049166.1_pt1 | contig 36508 bp, 44 predicted proteins | sample 557401 | NCBI WGS metagenome assembly CDZK01 (sample SAMEA3182108, study PRJEB8094) | gut metagenome | biome: human; feature: gut; material: Stool; isolation source: human stools | place: Canada | collected 2013-04-25 | reverse complement strand
CTCAATATCTCCTGCATAGGGAGAGGCGATGTAAATCAGTTTTTCTCTGCTCATTTCGCCGCCCCCACTGCCTGTACCACGGTGCGGGTGGTGTTGACCGCTGACTGTGCTGCATAGACGGCGGACATGATGTTGGCGCGTGTCGAGGTGTCCAGCCCAAAGGCGCCGCAGATGCGGGGCACTTCACCGGCCGACAGCATCAGGCCAAGGCCCAGCAGCGCATGATCCTTCAGCACCAGCAGTCCCGCTGTAAGGATGGTGGCCTGCAGGAAGGTGGTCAGACACAGACCGATGATCTGCTTGCACCACTGCACAAAACCGTCCATATAGCCGCGGGGCACCGAGAACATATACAGGGAACCCACAGCTATCTGGATGAGTAAGATTCCTCCGCGCTTGAGGTTGGAGAAAAAGCACTTGATGACGGCGTACCCCATCATGATGATAATAAAAATGACCATGATGGGGCTGGTGATGCTGCCGATCCCGCCGAATACGCCGGAGGAGGCCGCGGCCCCGATATCCACGCCCTGCAGGGAGTTGATGATATCAGTGGAAAGGGCATCAAAGCTCTCGCCATACCCGGTAATTCCAGAGGTCAGGTTGGCCTGCAGCGTGACGGAGAGTTTATAAAGTTCCACCGGCACCAGGGTAAAGCACCCCACGGCCATAAAGCCCTTGACGGCGCTGATAGCCGCGTCCTTGATGCTGGCCCGTCCGGTCTGGTATTCGATTCCGACCTCGAACACGGCCACCACCAGCCCGACGACATACAGCGTCCAGGCCAGATAAGAAAAAAAGAGAACAATGGACTGTACCCAGCTCATCTCAAAGAGCTCGACGCCCATGTTCCCCATCTCGGCAAAAAAGTTGCCAAAGAAACCAACAAGCTGGCTGTAGACCCAGTCGATAAACTGATCCATCAGCCCGCCAAGGAAAAAGTCCAATATAAACATCTGGTGGTTTCACCCCTTTGCGTAAGGGGGACCGTGCCAGCATTGGACGCATACTCCTGCTCAAAGGCACAGGGGCCGTGACTGGGCACGGCCCCTGCTTGTATTCGCTTCCTATTTTCTTAGCACATTTGCGGGCTGTGTTCCTGCGCCTCCTCCTGACGCTGGAACACCTGCAGATATTCGTCCACCGTACCCGCCAGCAGCCTGTAATCCGCCTGAGTAGGCTGGTAAACATACCAGTCTACCTTCCCATAATCGTCCCAGAGGTGTGGTAAGATACCATCCGAGAAGTTGGGATTGCTCACTTTTTTCTTTCCCAGTAAATCGCCAAAGCGTAGGATATTCACATCCACCGCGCCCTCGGTCCGGTTCAGGATCGTCAGCTTGAGGGCATTGTACTGGCCGGCAATGTTCAGAGAAACAAACTCCAGCCTGGCCCGCAAATCCGGGTCAAGCTGGATATAGGCGGATCTGCCCGCATAAGACACAACGCCGCTGGTTTTGCACTGAGTGAGGATTTTCCTCAACTCCTGTCCAAATGGATTCAATTTTCTTCTTTCCCTCCCTACATGGTTAATTCCGGGACAGTCGGCGCCAGTGGATGAGCTAACTCCAGCGTACTGCCTTCCAAGGCCAGAACGCCATCCAGCCGGTGAATAAGGCCCTCCATGTGTTTCTGCCATCCGTCCCAATCCTTCGGATCAAACCAGCCGCCGGGCAGCTCGCCGGCTTTGATCTGCCGCTCCGCTCTGATCCTGGCGTATTTCAAAGTGTCCGCAAGGTAATCCCGGAGTTCCCGGAGAGAAGCCCTTGATGCTGTAAACGAGGTGATGGACCGGAACTTGTTGTCCTCGGCCGCCCACTTCTCATCATAGTCCAAACTGCCAGGGTCACCGTCAAGATACTTTACAATGATCTCAGCCAGTGCCATAGGGCTGGTATGCGCACACCCCAGCTTTACATCACAGGGGGCATTCCATCGGTCTTTCTTTAATCGTTCAAGCATTTCTCCCAGGTCCAGTTGTCCATCTGCCGGTAAATTGTACCGGACACATCCAACCGCATCCAGTCCATCGTCGGACTCCAGTGCGGTGATTCCCCAACAGCCCATAGAAACCGTCTCCCATTTCCGGCTTACGCCTCATCATTCTTGTCCTACATTTCCAGTTTCGGTCCAATCTGCTCCTGCTCATCCAGCCCAAATGCCTCGCGCATTTCCGCATCCACCAGAATCCCGAACGCTTCCTGACAATCTGCGCAGCTCACGATCCAGGTCTTTCCTTCAAAGTACCGGAGCATTTCCGCCAATATTCTGGTCTTCGGGTCCGAGGCAGAGAGAAGCTGCCCCACCTCCTCCCGCGAAAGATATTTGCGTTCTCCGCTCCAGGAGCCAATCACGCCGACAGTGTACTCAGGGATTTCCTCCGGCAGTATTTTACAATTCAGAACCGGATCTGGATCAAAGGTGAAAAACACATCAATGGGAGTATCTTCTACCACGCTTACCCCGATGCCGTATGGACCTGCACCTGCTCTGCACATCCCGATAGACCGCTGGTACAGCTCGTTAACCAATGAAAGCATTTTATTTCCGGATGGATTTGGAATTGGATATTCCATTGCTTCCTTCCTCCTGTATTCTCAGAATAATTCTTTACATTCCCAGGATCGTCCAGACATAGGTGGGAGCCGTCAGGGTGAAGATAAGGCAGGCAAACAGGATGGCCGGCGCAGTCCATTCGAACTGGCCGTGCTTTCTATAGTCAAAATACGCCATGCCCAATTTGGCGAAGAAGAACACAGCCAGAACAAGGTCAATCACGGGAAAGACCACATTATTGACAACCGTTTTGATCTGGGCGGATGCGTCCGTCCAAGTGCCTTCAATGGCACCAGCCACATCCCCGGTTCCTGCCGCAAATGCGGGTACCGTAAACATGATGGCCAGCATCATTACCATTACGACCGCACAGAGCATCTTTTTCGTTTTCATCATCAAATACCACCTTTCTTTGCTGAAAAAAGAAAGGCCGCAGGGGTGTTCCCGCGAATGGATGATCTATCCCGAACAGGCCGCGAGGCACTTTCCCACGGCCCGTTTCTTTTCTGATTTTGTTACTGTGAATGCTTACATCGTGAGCACAGGTCCACTCAGTTCCTGTGTTTCCAGGAACTGAGCCCGGATTATTTCTTCAAACGCTTCCTTTGCTAACCTACAGAAGACAGAGTACATAGGCAGACCGTTCTCAGCCGTGTATTCATACGGTTCAGGTAACCGCCCGCATTTTGTAAAAAAGTTCTTTTCCGCCTCCATAAGCCGCTCAATAGACCACTCACGTACTTCGTTCCGATATTCCAAGACGGTTTGAACATGGCGCTCATCTCTTGCGGAGAGAAGCGTGGGGTAACGAAGTTCAGCATACTCTTGGGCGGTCATGTCCATATAGCGTTCAAATGTTCTGCGTGTCGGCAGCCCATATTGAGGCTTCATTTCCCTTGCCACTGGCAGCCTTCTGTTCTTTTCTACAAATCCCGCAAAGGCTTCTTCGATTTTCTCCTTGGTCCATACTGCCGGAGGCCCTTTTTTGCACATTGTCAACCGCCTCTTTACATCAAGAAAGAAATATCTAAAAACTGCGTTTGAGCAGCCTCGACCAGTGGGGCTACTTCAATGACCTCTGGATTCTGTTGGAACTTCAAATCTCCCCGGAAGCCCAGTTTCAGGTTACTGAATGTTTCGGCGGCCTTCAGCAGTTCGGGCGGCGATTCTGGAGGCATATCCTGCATCCACTGTACCCATTCACCTTTCTGAAAGCGGGGATTTAGCCGAAGGATCACATAGTCCTCCGGCACAAACTTGGGATAGCGGCCGATGCTGCCGCCCACCTTATAGTAGGGCTTTCCCTCCATCATGACCGTGGCCCGCATGAGCGTCAGGGTATCCTCCAAAGAGGCGCAAAACCAGCACTCCCTATCGCCCATACGCCTGATTCGGCCATCCCGCAGGATGCTGTCCAGATTCTTTCGGTGCGTGTAGTGGTAGACCTCGCCAGGCTGCTCATCCAGTCGGATGTATCCCATGGCTTCACCTCCCGCCTATAGATCAAGCGGAGCGATATGCCAATCGTCCCATAGATTGCCCCGGATATTCAGTGAATCGGTGAGGTTGACCGAGAGCATCCCTGCCGGGGTCCAGCAGTCAATGACCCAGGTGTTGACCGTATAGGAGCCATCCGGGTACCAGATAGGAGTGAAATGGGTACGCCGGTTATAGGTGCTATACTCGTTCTTCTGGAACTCCAGCCGGGAGGACGAGGAACTGATAGAGATGCGGTCCAGCAGCCTCCAGAACGACTCATAGTTAAATTCCGGGAAGTAGCTGACTGCGTTCTGCAGGGCAGTCGTGGCCGATCTCTGGGAACTGCTCACCCTGGCGGTGACGACCTGATTTACGCCATAGCCGGACTTCATGCTGTTGCCGCTGGCGGTGGGGTTCTTCTCATCTGGGGTAATTTCCATGTCGGCGGAAAGGCTGGCACTGTAGCGGTCCAGATCAAATTCCCACCAGCCGTGGTCGCACCAGTATCCGTCCTCATCATCGCCATGCCATACCCAATACTCCTGCCACCATGGGTCCCAAATGGTCCACTGGGCCGAGGTTTTCTCCGGCCGGTCTGGGACCGGGGAGGGTGTGAAGGAGTCGTTCCGGTCATCTGCTACTGGATTGGGCGGCGGATTCTCGTCCAGATCTACGATCTTACAGTGGATGGTGGCCTGTGCTGATCCTGGGCCGGATACATCCACATCGATGGTCATGTCCTGCGGCTCGTCCGGTGTAGTCCAGCGTACCCAGGCCAATTGGGAATCTCCGTCCGGGTAGTAGACATTGCTGACCGTATAGGTCGTCCCATCAATATGGAACCGTACAGTGACCGGATCATCCGGGTCACTTTGGCCACCGCTGACCTCTACCGCCGTGATGACCTCGGTATTGGTTCGGTATTCATAGTCATAGGTGCTGATCTCCGGCTCCTCCGGCTGCTCCTCAAAGCGGACGATACCAAGCCCAAGGGAGGACTTGATGTCCGAGTTGGACACATTCTTATTGGTGGGGCCGGACCATGCAGGGTAGCCTAAATCGGGCGTTTCCAAGAACATGGACAGCGGGAGGTTTTTAGCGGTCAGCGATCCCATCCAATAGCGGAGCTGTCCTCCAACCACCTCATCATAGAGAGCAGCTTCGGTCGCTGTTGTAGCGATCATGACACCTTCGAACTTATAATAGGCGATGGGTTCCAGCAGAATTTTGTATTCGCCGCTGATGAGCGTGTCATAATCCATACCAGTTTCTTCCGCAATGAACTTGACAACATATTCTGAACAAAAATACTTTTTGATGGCCTCGATGTTATTACGCCCGTTTGTACTTATGATGTGAGGCATTGGTTGTACAGGGTTTTTATAGCTATACCCGCCTTGTACGGGAGAGAGCCCAGTACCATTATTGTACTGAATTTTACTGACCTTTCCGAAATGATATATTCCTGCAGATGGTGTTTTGTTGGTCAAATCAAATGGTGTAGTAACAACGGCATGGTCACTTGCCCGCACTACGGTTACACGCACCCCTTCGTTTCCGGGGTTCCAACTGCCATGACTCGTCGCATCCCCCATACTCCCGCCGCCACCATCAATGTTACCAGACCCGCCAGTTCCATTCGCGGCATAAACTTGTATGCAAGTAAAGGAAAATATCATCACAACGGCCAGAAACAGGTTAAAGAGTCGTTTCACTTGATCTCCTTTCCCACAAAATAAAAAGCACAGCCAAAGCTGTGCTTTTTGAAGATGCAATATTACTTTATCCCATTATGCCAACCTGAGTATTGATATCTCCATCACTATCGATACTTCCACCTTGATTTGCGCCTGCGTTGGGAACATTATCGAAACCAGGCAGGCCGCCACTGGTATTGGTGGAGGGCTGTTCAGGGGGAGGCGTCACATTGTTGTGATCCTGCGGCTCAGGAGTACCCTCGACCGGAGTCCCATCCGGCGTCTTGGTGGGGTCCTTCAGTTCATCCTCTGTATATTCCGGTTTGACCGGGTCCGGCTGAATGGTCTGCTCTGTGCCGGTAAAATCAGCGCCGTTTCCATCATCGGTGTTGGTACTGGCATCCGGGGTTTCCGGGTTAACGGTCACATTATCTCCCGGCTTCTGGTCATCCCCGGATTCTGCGGGAGGCGGGGTACTGCTGTCCGGGTCCACCACTACATCGCCCTGCTGGGAGCTGCTGGGCGGGAGCAGGTCATCAGTGACCTTGTCTTTGCTGAAGCTGCTTGCGATCACAGCAACCAGGATTGCGCAGACCACAAGACATCCGGCCACGGTCAGCCACTTCTTGGTATTCTCCGTCATCGTTTGGATTCCTCCTTTTTCTGTTGATTATGCTTCTTGTCAAACTGTCTGTGTGACTTCAAGCGGCCAAGGATAGTTCGGCTTTAAGATCTGCTGCCTACATTTTCCTATACCGCCCGTCCTTTGTCAACACGAACCCTACCACAAACAGGCAGAGAAGTCTATTGGGACAATAGAAAACTTTTTGAAAACTGCGTTAAAACCGAGGGGCATAGCCCGCGCTGACCTTGACTGTCATCCGCATGGGCGGCAGAAGCTCTCCTCCAAAAGACACTGGAACCTCCAATTCGATTTCACAGTCCGCCACAAAACGGTCGCCGGCGCTGTCGCCGGAAGCGAACGGTGCGTTGTGGATCTCCACATCAAGGCCCCACACACGGAACTCCATCCCACCATCCTCTGTGTACTGAGTATGGTAGCCGCCCCGATAGGTCAGCCCAAGGATATCGTCCAAGCGTCCATAGATATCGCCATAGTCCAGTGATTCCTCAAAATCTCCCGCCAACGGCTGGTAGGCGCCGGAGTAGCCCTCCCGGACGCCATGGTACACATCGTCATAGTTGTCGTTGACGGCGGAGATCACAGCCTCCTGCACCGCATCCCGAACCCCCTGGGCCACGATGAGCAGACGGAAATATTCGCTGATGCAGCACATCAGCATTACCAGCACCAGCACAATGGCAATAATCAGGGGGAAAGCCACGCCGCGCCGGTCTTTCAAAATCTGCCTGAGTCTGTTCATTTCCAGTACACCTCCGACTTTCCTGTGGCATCTGCCCGCAGGGTGATGGGGAAACTGCCAAAGCCGGCAAAGAGACCGAGGTCGATCTCATGAGTGAGCGTGACCGTGACCTCCTCGTTGAGCTGGATGCGGCCGGTATCGCTCCATTCAATCTCCGGGTCCAGGCCGGTCTGCTCCCGCAGGGCCTGTTCCCGGCGGTCAGTTTCCGGCCCGATCCTGCCGGCGATTTCCGCCTCACGCACCAGTTCAGTGGCAAAGGTATCGAGCTGCTGTTTGGCAATAAAGGCTGGGAGGACCTGCACTGCCAGCGCGATCACCAGCATGGCGCAGAGCACCAGGACGCACACATCGATGTATCCCTCTCCGCGTCGGGATCTCAAAATCCGTTTCAGCACATGGTTACCTCCTCGCCTAAAGTCAGATCCCTTTCCTGACACTGAGCATTATATTCGCTCAAAATACTGGAGATAGAGCTTTCCGATGAAAGATCAGTTTTATCACTTGTCAGGAATTGGTATAGTGCTTCCACAGGATTTTTTGGCTTAAGGATTAAATCCAAGTCATCATCGTCGAGTTCATAACTGTCATGGATAAGAGCAGAAAGCAGGCTTTCCTTTGCCGCAGTTTCAGCTGAATGGCGATAAATTTCATCGGCAGATAGCTGCTTCACCCTTTGAGCATATTCCTTCATTTCATCTTCCGCACGATCAATCAATCGATAGATGCTGCCTGTATAGTCCATTGGGCACCTCCTCTCTTAAAACATCCCGCCCAGGGAATGGATGATCTCGTAGATGATGATGGACAGATAAGTCACCAGGAAGCACATGAGCAGGACAAAGGAGAATACACGGATCTTAGGCGGGATTTTCATGGCCTTTGCCTTGAGGCGCTGGAGTTCCAGCTGCTTCATATCGTGGCTGAGCATCTGAAAGTAGTGGACCCCGTTGTCGCCTCGCAGCACGCCGATGAGTCCGCGGACAATGTCCGAAAGCAGCGGAGAGTTGAACCGGGCCTCAAAGCGGGTCAGCGCCGCCTCATAGGAGCCGGAACGCATATCCGCGGTGAGGACATCCAGTTCAGCGGAGAAAACAGGACCGGAATTCTGCTTATAATGCTCAATCATGCTCAGCACATCCCGGCTGGCGGCCAGTTCTTGGGTGATGGTGGCCACGAACCGGGGCAGTTCCGCCTCAATCTCGTCCCTCTTGGCAGAGAGTTTTTCCTCCGCCCTGCGAATCTCTTTGAAATAAACCGCCACCGCCAGAAGAACAACTATCAACGCCAACATTGGGAAAATCAACAGGCACGGAATCACCGTCAGCAGCACTGCACCGGTCTTGACCATGGCAAAGGCGGTGTACTCCTCCGGTGTCATGTTCAGCCCAGCAGCGGCCAGCGTATTTTTCAGACGGCCCCGCTTATACTCATCCATATGGATGTGTGGGGCCAGCTTGATCGCCCAGCCCATGAGCAGGGCCTCCACACTGCGGGCCTGCTTCTTCTCCTGGCGGCCCACCGAGAGCATGGCACGCTGGGTGGCCAGACGGGGGAGCCTGAGCAGATCAGCCGTCAAAAGAAACATACCCAGCGCAAGGAATATGCCAAATAAAAACAGAAGGAAAGTCATGGTTGTTTTGTTCACCTCCACATAAAAACAGAGCCAGTACACGACAGATGTGTACCGGCCCTGTTTTTCTTCTTATGCTGTATTACACGGCACTCTTTCTATAGCATTATTGCATCACATCTAACTCCGCAACAAATGACGGATCAAAGTCATCCCGCCAGTTTCGATAGTCAGGATACAGTCCCAAACCCTTTCGGATGAGCTCCCGGTTTTCCGGGGTGTCAATATAGATACCGTCCGGGATGCCGTCCATCCCATAGATGAGCCGGACCCCATCCTGCTCCGCTGCCTTTGCTGCTTCAAAATCTCCATCATAGAGCGCCATGTCATCGATGCGTTCTACATGGAGGGCCTCCGGAATATAGGAACCATGGTTGATCGTTGCGGTAATAAAATAGCCCTTTTCCTGGTTACTGATGAGGATCACCTCCGATACTCAATGGGCTGGGTCAGCTTGATGACCGCTGCGGTGCTGATGAACATCACAGCGGCAATGGCTGCCAACAGCGCCTGCCCCAGCGGGGTGTGCATCAGAACATCGTACCAGTCCTGATTGAGCCAGTACAACAGCGGGATATTGCCGATGACCAGCACCTGCATGGTGATAAACTCCTTGCGGGGCTCAAACACCAGATTCTCCAGCTCACCGTTGACGATCCGCATATCGGAGAGTTTAGCCACGATGGGAGTCAGGATGGTCTTGAGCCCCCGGTCGTGTCGGCAGGTCAGCAGAGCGGCCACCCACTCCCGAAACACGGCGTTGTCGATCTTCGTCCCCATGTCCTGGAGGGCGGCGTCCACATCGGGGTCCACCAGCTTGATCCGGGTGAGAAACTCCACAAACACACTCCGGACGGGCGGGTTGAGATAGTCAATGTTTTCCTCCACTGCCGTCTGGATGTCCTCATTGCGGAGATAAGCTGTGGTGATGATAGAGAGGGCGGTTTCCAGTTCAGCGGCGATGTTCTTTTTGTAGTGATTTGCGGTCAGACGGATAAACCAGAACGGCACGAACATCATGCCCACCGCCAGCACCGGCACCAGGAAGAGGTTGCCCAGCGTCAGGGCGAAGGCGGCCCCTACCAGAAAAAGAAGCAGGGACAGGGCGCACACCATGGGAAACTTGGCGGCCCGGCCAGTCATCCGCAGAATGGTCTGTGTCTCCTCGATTTCCCGGCGCAGAAAGGATTTCTTTTTGCGCCGTGTACTCTCATTAACCTCCGACCGGATGCTTTTGGGCTTACTGGTGATTCTGCGGAACACCCCTTCAGTGAAGTCCATAGGGGAGATGTGTAAAAGGACAAAACAACCTGTGATCAGCCCTATACAGGCAATCAACTGGATCAGATTCATACAGATTCGCCTCCTTCCTTGCCGGTTTCAGGTTTGGCAGGCGGCTTGGACTGTGCGCTCCTGGTCTTCGGAGCGGGCGTTGCCTGTCCTGCCTTTGCCGGACTGGAGCCTGACTTACCCTTAGAGGGAGCGGACTTTTTGCCCACGAGCTGAGTCAGCACCTCCTGCGGCATACCATTGTCGATGAACCGCTTCTGCAGGCTTTCCGAGATGGGGTTGACCGCCTCGTGGCGGCCCTTAATACGGTATTTGCCGTCCTCCAACCGGTTTTCTTCGATTTTGAAGTGATAAAGGGTGTTGTACCGGCGCTCCCCAGTGGGCAGGATCTCACACTCCATGATCTCCATGATTTTACGGCTCTTATCCTCCAGCTGCTTGGCGAACACCACGATGGGGAATGCCTCGGTGACCAGATCCATGAGGGTATCGTCGGCCATCTCGTGCTTACGCTTGCAGAGGGTGACCATACGCCGCCATGTAGCCTGGGATGAGTTGGAATGAATGGTGGTCAACACGCCGTGGCCAGTACGGGCGGCCTCCTGTGCGGCATACGCCTCCGCAGACCGCATCTCGCCCACACAGATGATGTCGGGGTGGTACCGCAGGGCCATGTCCAGCAGCATATCCTGATCGATATTCTGCTTGGCGTTCTCGCTCTCACGGGTGATGGTGTGAATGACGCTGTTGCACACCCGGCCATCTTTCTCCCGCACCAGGTCCAGCTCACGGGAGCCGTTCTCGATGGTGAAAATACGCTTGTTGTCCGGGATGGTGGTCAGGAGCCAGCCTGCCACCGTAGTCTTGCCGGAACCGGTGGCCCCGGCAACGCAGACGGAAACGCCGTAACGCAGGCAGGCGGCCAGAAAGTCCAGCATGGGGCCTGTGGCTGTTCCACCTTTTACGAAGTCCTCTTTCTGCATATTCTGCGGGTTGACGATACGGATGGATGCCGTGACGCCCACATCCTCGTCCACCAAAGGGGTCTTGAGGACCGCGATGCGGATGTTCTTGCTGAGATGGCCCAGGACGGCGGGACTGGCATTGTCCAGCACCATACCGCTGACATGGAGCATACGGCGGATCACATTGACGGCGTGTTCAGGGCTGTCGAAATGTTCCTCCAGCTTGACCGTTTCGCCATTGGCGTACAACACCTCGATATCCCGCCAAGAGTTCACATTAATCTCCTCAATGCCGGTTCCGAAGATGTACTTGGTGAGCAGGCCGAACTCGGCCATCTCCGTGTAGAGGGCGTCCACCAGCTGGTCGCCGGAATAGCCTTTGACCGCGATGCGCCGGTCCTGCACATATTTGGTGATGTACCGTTTGATCTGGGCCTTGGCGTCTTCATCGCCGCCCTCGGTGATGAGGGCGGAATACTTGCCGGAGATATATTCCTGCACATCCTGCAGGACGGTGTTGAAATCCTGCCCTTCATTCTCCGGGGTGAAGAAGAGAGAATGCGCCCGATAGCCGCCTGCAGACTCTGTATTCAGGGACCGCCTGGGGAGATCCTCCGCCATGTTCACGCTATCTGTGGGATCAGCTTCAACCCCTATCCCATCATCAGCTGGGGCGTGACGCAGCGGCTCATCCGCGGGCTGGGGTTCTCCAACGCCGACTTCATGCTGATTCTGACCCATATTGCCGCTTACCGGGCAGTCCGGGCCGAAATAGAGGGGGAGTTCTTTCTTCCGCCCGTCCGGACCTGTCATGATATGTGTTGCGGCGGCTTTCTCAGCGGACGCTTTGGGAGCGAACAGGGACTGACTTCGCTTCTCGCCTAACACCCAAACACCTCCCTGGCAATCTTCTCGATCTCCTTGCGGAATACCCGGCTGTCCTTCATGGATAGGTCCGCCAGCAGGTTGCCGGCCAGATACTGTCCCTCCAGCTCCGCCGAATGGGGCAGCGTGAAGGCCACTGTCCCCAGCGCCTGACTCATGTGATCCCCGGCCTGCTGGGGCTTTACATTGCTGGCGGTCTTGTACTGCTTGTCCGTATCCCATTTGGCATCCCGCAGGAGGGGAAGTTGGCTGGATAGGTAGCTGATGCTCTTGAGGTCGGCGTTGGCCAGCCGCAGGACGGAATCCGCCTCCATGAGCGCCACAGCGGAGAGGATGTCGTTGGCGATGTAACTGCCGCAGTCAATGACCACATAGGGAGCGATCTCCCGCAGGCAGTCGATGAGCTCCCGCGCCTGCACCTCGTTGTAAGGCGGGTAGGTGTACTCATTCTCTCCCTTGAGCATCCCCAGCATGGTGAGGTAACCCAGGCGTTTGTGGGTGACCAGGTTGTTCTTGACCAGATTCTCCGACACATGGGCGGCGGCCAACACGCTTCCGAGGGAACGCTCGCACTCCAGATCTGCCGCCGGGCAGATACAGGGAAGCATTGGGGCTGTCATGTCGCAGAGAAGGAGGATCACATTCCGGCGCTTGTCGGCCAGATACTTGGCCAGCCGCACGGCCACGGTGGTCTTGCCGCTGCCGGGGCTGCCCCACACCGCCAGCACCCCGCCGCTCTGATCCTCCTGCTCACAGGCGTCCTCCTGGCCACTTCCTCGGGAAAAAATACCCGCTTTCTTGAAGTTCAGCATCAGGCCACCTCCTCGGTTTTCGCGGGCGCCTCCGTTTCTGCGGTTTCGCTGGAGTCAGCGGCGGGTTCGGACTCTGCGGGATTCTCCTGTGGTTTCTCCTCGGGGTCCGGCTCCGGGGGATACAATTCCAGAATGATCTCGTCTTGAGCGGTCAGGAACTTGTCGGCATTCTCCCGGTCGCCCCGGTAGACCAGCGCCAGATGGATGGTCCCCTCGGCCTCCAGCTCGGCCAACACTTTGGCCTGCTCGGGGGACACCAGCAGGGTGACAGTATCGGGCAGTTCCTTGTCATCCTCCTCGTCCACAGGCTCACCGGTGTTGGCGTCATAGCCGGAGGAGGCGGTAACACTGATGATCTCCACATACTGCAGCTCAGCGGGGACAACGGTCTGGCCCTGCTGCTTGTAGTCCGGGGCGATCACCGACACAATGTCGCCGCTCTGCAGCTTGCCGGAGAGCCCCTCCGCAAAACTTTTGATGGACACGGAGATGGCCTGCTGGCTCCCGTCCAGGCTGTACAGGTAGGCGTTTTCCGCTGCTGGGGCGTCTGAGAGTTTGGAAGGGATGATATAGTCGCCCACAGCCAGATCCGCAGTAGCGTATTTACCCACGGCGCTCTCTTTCTGCCGAAGGACATCCTCTGGGAGATTATAGCCGCCCACCTCCACGATCTGAACCATGCTCTCGGTGATCTCATCGCCGGCCCGGATGGGCTGGACTACCCGCACGATCTCAGCTTTCTGGCTGATGCTCTGGTTGAACAGCGGGGTCAGACCGAAGCAGATCAGCAGGGAGAGCAGGATGCAGATTACACCGACCACGGTGCGATTTTTCAAAAAACTCATACTGGCATTTCCTCCTTGATTTCATGTTGGGTCGGAAAGTCCGGGCATTACGCCCGAACCGATCTGGCCCTTCTGCTCCGCTTCAACCGGGGCAGAAGAATGGCGGCCGCCGTCAGGGGCAGGGTCACGCCAACGATGGTGAGCACAGTCTTTCTCGTTACATGGAACTTCTTCATAGCAGTCAACCTCCAAAACAGTATAGTGCGGCAAAGCCGATGGATAAAAATGGTCCCAGCGGCAGCGCCGCCCGTGTCATTGCGGGTAGCGGATGATGAATGAATTTTTGAAATAACATAGCGGTGCAGAAATACAGCACCGCCAGCAGCAGACCCAGCGCCATCCCCCAGATCCCCCGCCAAAAGCCCAGCACAAAGCCGGCCGCAGCAGTGAGTTTGATGTCGCCGCCGCCCATGCACTCCGGCCGGATCAGGGCGGCAATCAGCAGGGGCAGAGCCGCCAGCACTCCAAAAAACTGGGCGGGGCTGAAGGAGATCAGCCCCACCGCGGCGGTCAAAAGACAGAGGAAATCCGGGATAGTACGCTTGCGGCAGTCCACCGCAGAGGCAGCGGCCAGTGCCGTGAGAAACAGGAACGCCTGCACCGGGTATCAGCCCTTGTAGTCAAACATTTCCTCTACGCGCTCGGTCACGGTGGGCAGGACGGTGTCCCCGAACAGAGTGTAGAGGCCAGCCAGGAGCAGGGCGCCCAGCACCACGGCAATCAGGATCTTGATGGCGGTGTCGATGTAGCCCTCGCCGCGAGTGTTGCAGAGAGGGGCGGACAGGTGGGCACGGGCGCAGGTCATGGCGCAGTGGGCCTTGCAGGTCATCGTCTTCACGGTGTTGGACATCTTGTTGAACATCTTCTTCATAGAGAGTTCCTCCTCAAAATTTTAGATTGTTGATTGTTGTGTGGTCAGTGGGTCACATACCCATCTTCTGAGCCTGCTGTGCCGTGGGGTCCGGCGCGGACTGGGGAGAGCGGTTCATCCCCTGCGTCAGTGCCTGCTGGTAGGCGGTCACGACAGCCGATTCCAGTTCGGCGCGTGCCTCCCGTGTGTACGGAAAACAGATGTCCTTGATTTCACCCTTGCTGTTGATCTGGCCGGGCATGGATACAAACAGCCCATTGCTGCCCTCCATGAGCTTGACGCCCCGGACGGCAAAACAGCCGTTGATGTTCAGCGATGCGGTGGCCCGGCAGGGACCGTCAAACTGGATAGAGTGGATACGGACATCATACTGCATGGGAAGGACAGGAGTATCCTGCTGGGAAACCTCTCCCTGGGGGTTTTCACTTGTGGTCTGCGCTTTTGCCATGGTGTGTTCCTCCTTTTCTGAATATAAAAAATAAGTGGCTTTTCTGCTCTTGGGTCACAGGGTCATGGTCATGCCTGATTCCTGCTCCGGGGCTTTCAGTTGGACGGGGACGATAGCTGTGCGGTCCACATAGTAGAACTCGCTGCCGGAATCGTCGTAGAGTTCGACAAGGTCTGAGATGGCCAGCGGCTGTCCGTCGCTGCCCAGGGACCTGCGACAGAATGCCTCCCAGATCCCATCCAGACTGTTGGTGCTGACAGTGCCGTCAAACACTGCCTGGTAACGGGTAAGGTCAGGTCCGCCATATTCACCACTCATGCGGTCCAGCCCAATGAAGCGCATGGCGGCGGGAGCTGAGGGGCCGAGCTGCCAGATACGGCAGGATTTCAGGGCTGGCCCGTTGTCTGCTGCCTTCTGGTATCCACCGCTGGAGAGACGGTCATAGATGCCGTCCTCCCACCGGACAGCCAGCCCCTTCCTTGCCAGCCAGTCCTCCAACTCCTCACGGCGGAACATGGAGTCCGCCACCACTCCCTGTTCTGTCCTGTAGCCCACTGGATTTCCATAGTAGAGCAGACATCGGTTTTTCATTTCCACACTTCGCATGGCGGCACATCTCCTTTCTGCGGTTAAGTCATGTCCATCCCTCCCATACCCGCGTTCTGCCCTTGAAGCTGAAGCTCCTCCAGTTTCTCTCTGGCCCAGCCGGGGAGGAATTCCTCTTTCAGAACGCCGGTGAAATCTGTGCGGTTCCATCTGGTCTGCTCTCCATCGCCCAGGCAGGTACAGCGGATAGACCGACCGACAGCGTGGGGGCTGCATCCAAAGCCGTCATGGGCCAGCCAGAGCTGGTTCTGGGGCGTCCAGCAGGACTCCTTGAGGGTGTCTGGACTGAGCACCAACACCCGGCCCTCATAGTCCAGAGATTCATAGGAGTTGGGTTCGCAGTGCTCCGGCCCAAATAGTTCCAGCTTGCCGTATGCCTCCCTCACTTGACTGATAAATGCGTCCAGATACGCCAGGGCGGTGTCCACTTCAAAATAACGGTTATGGGCATCATCGGGTGGGACATAGACTTTCTTTTGCCATTCCTGGTTTTCCGTGCTGAGCTGCTCCTTGTAAGGTCCCAACCTTTCTATCGTGTTGGCCAGGACGAAATTGGTCCGCTTGAAGCCCCACCGTTTCAGCACCGTTTGGGATGCTTCCGGCTTTAATGCGCTGCGGCGGCCGTCGCCATAGACGCGGATGACGGCTTCGATGTCCCGCGCACAGGATACATTGGCGTGGAAACTTGCATCCCAGAGCGTAGCTTCCCCAAGTCTATGGGCCTCTGAATGCGAGTTGGGATAGAGGTAGATATCCTGTTCCATCTTGCCTCCTTTACGGCAGACGCCATTTGCCCGCTGGGGGGATCGTCAGCGGGCTGATGCCCAGCTCATTGAGCAGGCAGCAAAGCTCCACCGAAAGCTCCCGCAGTTCCTCCGTTGAGGGGACGATGATGAGCGCTCCATCCGCGGCCAGAACCGCGACTTCTTCTCCCACGGGGATAGATGCCTCGGATAACAGTGCGGCGGGCAGATTGAGTTCCATACCGCTGCTGGTGTATCCGGTACACTCAGCGTCGTCACAGGTTCTGGTCACCAGGAGGCTGTTTGCGTCACAGTCGCAGATGTACTGGTTCGCTGGGGTGGTGATGGGAACTTCTTCCCCCGGCTCATAGCCCATTCCGCGCATGAAAAATGCAGGCAGGGTCAGAGACCCGTCTACACCGACCCGAACCGTTGTATGGATCTTACTCATCGCCGTGTTCCTCCTGCCCATTGCATGCGGTGCGTTCTCCGTAGATGAGATTCCCCACCATCAGCTGTTCCTCCAGCTCGCCCAGGCAGATTCCGGCTTCACCCAGCATCTCCAGCAGGTAGGGAGGCACATCCCGCAGGTCATGGTCATATCCGGCCTCGGCAATGGTGACGGTCTTTTCTTCGTCATCCACATAGACACAGAGCTTGGCCCCGGCAGGGATGCCGGCTTCTTCCCGCAGGTAGTCTGGCAGTTCCAGCATGCCGTCCTCCAGATCATCGAATGGGCAGCCATCCTCGCAGTCATCACAGGTGCCACAGACTCTGGCCAGATGGACGGTGAGCTCCGTGGCCAGCCGGTGCAGGGCATCCATCGCCTGGATCAGTTCCATGGTGGTCATTTGCTTTTTCAGAACGACCACCGCGCTGTCCAGCGTGTGGATCTCGACCTTTTCTCCGCCCTCAAAGCCACTGATCTTGAACGCTCCGCCGGGAATCAAAAGAGTACCATTGTTTATCTGTTTGTTGAATTTCATCTTCTTCTCCTTATTACATTGAAATTGTAGAACGGGCTGGATTGGATGCTCCCGGCCATTCCTGTCCTTGTTGGGCAGCCAGCCCGTCCCGGAAGGCTGTCAGATCTTCTCCTGTCGGCGTATAGCGCCTTGCTTCAAGGGCGGCCATCAGCGCATAGGTCTGGCCAACCTCGGACAGCAGTGCCCGAAGATCGTCCGCAACCATATCCGTCCCCATCCGGCGGAGCTGCGCGGTAAAGGTGATTCGGTAATGCGGCTGGCCGGGGATGCTGTCGATCCGCATATCCATTCCCAAGTTGGAATCGTGTTGCGGGCGGATATAGACCTGACCCACTACGCTGGGGCAGACCTGAAGGCGGCCCTGACTCATTTCCTCAATCAGCTGAGCCGCCTGCTGGAGCTTTTCCAGTTCAGAGAGCTGTTCATCCAATTGCCTCACCCCCGTTCCAGTCAAACAGCGTCATTTGAGAGGGAACCGCCCGGCTCCGCTCCCGCAGGTCATAGTTGGCGATAAGCAGTTCCGGGAACTGAGCCCCATTGTCGTACCTCTGCTTGATGTTGTTGATACGGGTGGTTTCCATGAGGTAGATGCCTGGCCTGTCGTACAGCCCGCGGACAAAGGCGTCGTCGTTGTAGGAGAGCAGGAATTTGCCCTCGATCCGCATCAGGGCGTCCCGCAGGCGGATGTGGTCGGCTTCGGTGAAACCGTCTTCACCAATGTTCTGGTAATACCCCTCGGTGGCATGGTAGGGCGGGTCGAGATAGAAAAAGCTCACTGGCCGGTCATATTGATGGAGCAGTTTTTCAAAGTCCTTGTTCTCAATAACCACCTTGGCAAGCCTCCGGTGGGCCTGCTCGATGAGCGAAAAGTTGCTACGCATATCGTGGGGCTGGCTGCCAAAACTGGTCAGCCCGGAGGCGTAGCTGTAGCGGATGAGCTGATAGAACCATGCCGCCCGTTGGACATCGCTGGCGGGGCTGTCCCGCGCCAAGGCGGAGCGGATGCGGTCAAAGTCCTCCCGTGCGTTGAGTACATACCGCAGAGCCTCCATCAGTTCCTCCGGTTTGTCCCGCACACAGCGGTACAGGTTGACCAACAGGCCGTTGAAGTCATTGTAGACCTCAAAGTCGTTGCCGGGAGGCTTGTGGAACAGTACCCAGCCCCCGCCGCCGAACACCTCAATGTACCGCTCATAGTAGAGGGGGAACAGCCGGACGATCAACTCCCGCAGGGCCTTCTTGCCTCCAATCCAGGACATGAAACTGTTCAGGGCGTATCACCCCCATCCAGCGGCAGGCGGGTCTGTGCGGTATCCTCTCGCTCCAGAGTCCGATCCAGTCCCCGGATGGCGGCCGCGATTCCGCTGATCCGCCTGGTCAGATGGGCGATGGTGGCCCACACCTCCTGATCCGTGGCGGCATAGAAGTATCCACTTCCGTTGCTGGCGATGGGGACGCCATCCCGCCGCAGGGCATTGACCATGTGTCGAACCTGAATCCCTTTGATGCCGAAGGTCAGTTCCAACTCCCGGCTGGTGGCGGCGTTGAGAGCTCCCATGTGGTACTGCTCCAGATATTCCGCCAGCCGTTCTTTCTCCATGAATGCCTCCTTTCCGGGCCTGTTTTCCGAAAAAGGGCATAAAAAAGAAGGGGCCGTTTTCCCCTTTCGGAAAACGGCCCCTGTGTCATATTCTACATCCTGTTTTTACTTCATCGAATCACCCCCAGCTCCCGCAGCGGACAGATGCGGTTTTTGTGACTTGGCAATAGATCGGCTATATTGACAGAGCGGGACTGTGGTGCTCAGGCTGGCTATACTCATACCGGCGCTCTCCACCGTTCCAGGCTACATAGCCGTGGTCGGTGGTCGAGAGGCCATATTGACCCATATTGGCCTCTGCGTAGGCAGCCCCGTCAAAGGCGTCTGTTATCAGTCTGCTGGGCGGGATCACGCCGTTTCGGACCGCAAGTTCCCGCCCGTATGCGGCCAAGTCCATGCCGCGGGGGAAGAACTCATAGTGCTGGAGATTCTGGGCGAGATCCAGAGCCAAATCCAGCCGGTGGCAGTCCTCCAGCTCCAGCACCGCCTGCCATTTGTCCAACCAGTGGGGTGCCCCCTGACCCTGTTCCGCCCAAACATAACCGAAGTCAATGGCATGGCGAACCAGTTCGCTGGCTGAGTCGTACTGGTCGAGAATACCCGTCAGCTGGGGCAGGCAGCAGTGCACCTCCAGTGCGATGCACTCGCTGAGGCTCTCTGCCTGTAGCGAGTCCAGCCCCAGCAGGAGTTCGTCCGGATGGTTTGAGTCGATATACTCGCCGGAATCCGGGAAGCCAACCCAAATCCCCTCCATATTGCTCCGGCTGGCCAGTTTAACTCGTATGGCATAGTCACCGGCGACCGGCTGGAGGGTGGGATCTTCCTCTACGAAGGGATCTGCCAGTTTGATGTTCCGCACATAGTGACCGTTACAAAAGGCTCCATTCTGCGACTGGTGGTAGGCGGCCCCCAAATGCTCCGCATTCAGGAATGGACGGGCGGCATCCGAGGAACACTCTATGCTCTCCATGACAAATTTTCCAAGCGCGGCCTCGTCTCCCGCGCCATAGAAGAGGTCGTAACAGTCCAGTTGGGACGCAATCCGCATCACATGGCCGATCTCTTGGGGCTTCTCCAACTCCATCGCCCCTTGGAACAGGATCTTTTCTTTCTCTGTCATATTGGAAAAGCGCCGCTCCAGCCAGTCATGCTCCGATTTTGTAACATAGAAGCCGTCCAGCTTGTCAAAGAGGGCGGCGTTTTGATCTGACATCGCTCACATCATCTCCAGTCCTTGTCCTATTTCCTGTTCCGGCTGAAATACCGGGAGAGGCTGGCCGTCCTTTCTGCGGATCAGACCATACTCTGTGATAACCCCCAGCCGGTCATCCAGCATCTTCTGGCCGATCTGGGCCGCCTGCGGGGTCTGGAACAGCTCCTCTGGTAAAGCAGAATACTTCTCACGGAACATCATCTCCGCATAGCCCCAGGTCTGCGCTACCTCGGGACGGAGTTCGTACTGGTCAATCTCGCCCATCAACCGTGTGGCGTCCTGCAGACTGGGGTGGTCAACCACGGATAAAAGCGCCTTATACTTGACCATATCCGATTCGGGCCACTCCCGTTCTATTTGAGCCAACCGCTTGGCAAATTCGTCGGCCTGTTCAATGCCATCCTCATCGTCGATAGCGTTGTTGATAGCATCTCGCAGGAAGGGGATCAGGCAATCCACACAGCGGAATGCACATTCATCCACTGAGGCGGCATCTACTTTTTCCACCGCTCTCCATATACCGGCATCCGCTGCGGGAAGATTCAGCACTGCGGTTTTGTCGTTATCATAGCTTGGGTCATTGAAAAATCCCTTACGCACCTCCAGCACCACCGGAGCATCGGAGCGATGGAAGCAAGCCGTTTCATTGGACTGGCACACATAGATGTCCTTGATTTCTCCACCCAGTTCCGCATAGCCGAAGTCGGTGAACACGCCGCCATGATCCTCCTGATGCTGTTCTCCCAGCAGTTCCAGCAGTCTTTCCCGAAAGCCGCTGCCCTCCTCTGTGGTGTCAAGCAGAGCCATAGCCTCATTTGAGAGCATTTCATTTGCGTATAAAAACGCCCCCAGTTCTTCATGATTGGAAACTCGGGGCGCAAAACAGCAGATATCGGTATTGTAGGTCAGGTTAATCAATTGGTTCAGCGGAATGGGAGCGACGCGGTGATTCTGCTTGATTTTCAAAAGAGCATCCATCCCTTTTTTCTGCTCCTCTGTCAGTGAGGCCAATCGCTGGGCAAACAGGTTTAGGTCGTATAGATTAGCATTCCACCCAATCATGGCATGCGTGAGGCCATTGTAATGGATGCAGGTTAGCTCATTTTTGCAGAAGCTACCGTCTTTGATTCTCGCCTTTTGGAGTGCGTCGCTGAACTCCGCAAAGGATGCTGGCATTTTCATTACCGTGGCCGTCTCATAAGATTTAGGTCCACTGTTGCTGATCTCCACCTCGAAAATTGTCTTATCCAAGAGTAATCCCTCCCTGTGTAGACTCTTGCTCAGGAGCCTCGGGCGGTTCCATGTCTGAGTGAACTTCGTTCACGGTTTCCAATATGGATTCCAAGTCTCTTTTCCGAGAAATATTCGCAAAATCCACGGAGCGGCAGTATACTTCGCCATCCTTTCCCACAGAGCACTGTGTCTGCTCTTTGCCTCGCATCTTTTTCGATTTCACTGCCAGGCATCCGTCATCGGCAATTCGTGAGGAGAAGCCCTTTTCCTTTAACCGCTCCGACAATACCGAAAAAAACTGCCGCGTTCTCCCATCAAGATCCATTTTATACGCCTCTTTCTATAAACTCATTCCCTGCATCTCAATATCTTCTGCAGGAGCGGAAGGGGCCTCATAGAGTGTGCTTCGGCCATAAGCGATGCGGATGATATCCTCTGCGGAGTAGTCGGAGCCAGCGCCAAAAAGATGCCTGAACTGCAGGCGGTCTGACGGAGCAATGTACCATGTGGAATACTGAGACTTCAGCCCTTTCAGGGATTCAGCCGATGTTTTGAAGGTCAGTTCCACTCCGTCCTTCTGTACCGTGACATTGACCGTCTTTGCGCCACTTTTTTGGAGGGCATCTGTAATCGCCCGCATCCGATAGACCAGTGCATCGCTGTCCTGGCTGAGCATCTGATACTCTGCCAGCAACGCATCCTTCTTTAGAAACTGCGCCAGAAATTCCTCCTGGTTGTCCCGCATGTACTGTTCCGCAGTTGTTTTTATATAATCCTCCGGGGATTTGAGGTAGGAGAGCAGGGTGTCTTCTGTCAAGGATGTATAATACTCACTGTGAAACTGTACATCGGGTTTCTCCCCAGAAAAAACGAGGGAAGCTGCCTCCCGCCCTGCCTCGGTTCCCTTGTAATACCGGTATGAATTGATGTTCCTCTCACTGGTGAGTTCCCTGACAGAGAGGCGACTTCGCTCATTGGAAATGGCCGCCTCAACATAGCGGTCGACCTCCTGAGCGATGCGCTTCCCAAACGCCGTAGAATCCTGGCATTCTTCTTCCGTCAGTCCGGAGACAAAGTTGGGAAGGGGGTCATCCAGAAGATGGAGCGCCTGGTGTTGCCGGTCGTACAGGCCGCAGAACTCCAAACGGTCGCTCCAGCTGATCCTCTCTCCATAAAATGTTTCGCATCCAAAGAGGTAATCAATCTCTGGCGTTGCGGGAACTTTCACTACTGAGCCCAAATGCTTGCCCTTTTGCAGAACTAAAACTGGCACAGCGGCATTTTCCAGCCACTCTTGAAACTCCTGCCGGGGAAGTGGGGCCTGCTTTTGCTGCGACATTACAAAATCCTCCCATTTTACTGTTTCTGCTCAAAGTTTGCACAACTTGTCTGTCCCGAGTATGACTCTTCATAGTGTTTGGGGTCAGCACCAGGCACATCCCACCCAGCCATGCTTCCTATCTCCATAGCTTGCCGCTGGATGGGGGTGACGCCCAGGTCTTCGTTCAACTCATCCGCCAGTTCCACATTCCCTTCCTTGTCGCCGGTATCCCAGTCGGAGGGGTAGTAGCCAGTTTCACCCCGTTTGATGCAGATAAGCTGTCCGGTGGTCCGCAGGGTGGAGAAGCACAGTTCCGGCAACCCCTCGGCCACCTTGGGGGCAAACCGTTCCTGTTCGGTTTGGATGCTCCAATCATCAGGCTGCCACAGATGGACATACAGCTCGCCGCCGTCCACCTCGATGGGGCGCTGCTCGAAGCCTTCGCCCCATCCGTCAGAGGCTTGTCCACCCAGGTACTCTTTTAAGATGGTAAGCTCTTCCGGAGTCAGCTCTCCGGCCACCCGGCACTCCGCTACGCCCCAGAGCTGGCGATTCCTGACCTCAACAGTAAACACCGCCGAGCGGACCTTGTGATCTACACTGTCGTCCTCACCGTACCAGTGCATGAGGCCGCTCTCGTTTTCCTCTGGTACCCGGTTTTTTACCAGAGCGGACAGAATTTGTCCCTCATAATCCATGAGGGTGCGGCCATCCCACTCCTCACCGTCCTCTGACATATCCCCCCACTCGTCCCGTCCATAGAAGTCCGCTGTGAGCGGCATATACAATTTGAATGTCTGAGGCTCTGGCAGATAGACCGAGAATCGGTCTTCTCCCAGCACCAGAGCCAAGGTACATCCATTGTCCCACTTTACATGGAATTGCCCGGCATCGTCGATATAATCCAGTTTCCCGGTACTGCCGGGGGAAATGGGCCGGGGATTACCGCCTATCTCTGTGAGTTGGATGCGGGAATCCTTGGGGAACTGCTGCCGCAAGAAGTCCAGCCACTCTCTCGGTACGCTTTGCATTTACATCTCTCCCATTCTAATCCCAATATCCGGCTGATTTAATTGTTGATAGAGCCGTTCCATCGCCTCCGCCACCACGAGGTCCGACCGGAAGCTTTCCAGTTTTTCGTGATCCGTAAAGAATTGCTGTTCACCGCTCTGGAAATGAACAAAGTCCACTGTGGCGATACCGTCCTTAATAACGCCCAGCCGTTTCTCACTGGTATTGCTGTCCTGGTAGATTTGGATTGCTTCCTCCAGAGTCAGATCTTGCCTGATTATCTCCTGCGGGGTATTGGTGTCCGTCATGACAAACCAGGCATAGGTGTGGGGAATGCTGGGATCTGCGGCTTTCCTAAGAGCCTGCTTCCCAGTTTCAGTCAGTCCATAGTTGCAGGGACGGCGTGAATTGTCCTCACCGGCAAAATCCAACAGGATATCGTCTACCGCTTTTTTGACCTCCGGATCGTCTGTCAGCGTTTCAAAGCGGAAGCCGGTTGTGCTGCGGAAGGGCAGTTCCTCCCGGATGGCCTGGAGCAACGCCTTGGAATCCGTGAACTCCTGCTGTTCGCCGCTGGCGAAGGTTACCCGACCCACCACAGGGTGTTCCTGTCGGTACATCTCCTGCTGGCAAAGATCATAGCAATAGAGGTATCCCTGATACTCGCCGGGAAAGGGAGTACAGCGTAGACAGAAACGGTAATTTTCTGTTTCCGCAATATAGCCATAACTCCTGCGGTCCTCTGTGATGGAGCCGCCATGCTGCCAGCAGTAGGCGTCCATGGCCCCCAGATTCTTCAGGAGTCCAGTCTGACGCAGGTCGTCCACAAATCGCTGCAGCACCTCTTTGAACTCCGGGGTGTTGAACCTATCCTCGTTATGGGGCCACCAGGTGTGCCAGAACTCCTTCTCACCATGGCCGAAATCCATGCGGAGGTGGCCTACAGTACCCAGTGCCTCGTCCAGCTTTTCTTCGGAATAGAACAGCCCCACCTCATCCAGGGAGGCGGGGCGCAGTACAAACTCACGATTATCCTGGGGGTAGGCCAGATCATGCTCCTCGCAAAACTGCTCCAGCGTCATTTCTTCTCCCAGCAGATAAAATGTGCCGTTGACCCGGCGCGAAGCAGTACCTTCATGCTTTAAAGGGATTGGAGAAAGTACGGTTCCTGCATGATAGTCAGCGGCATGATCCACCAGAGTGGTTCGGGTGCTGGGAGATTTATGTGTCCCCCGTAGGTCATAGCAGTACCACCCATCAGGAATGATATCCCGCTGAATCAGCCAGTTGGTGAACAGCACAGGTTTTCCAAGCAACGCTGCGTGTTGCATGGGGTCTGTCCAGATGTTAATGCTCATTTAATCCCTCCCATATTCACAGTGTTTTCCCACTCGTGCTGGTTCCACAGCGTATCTTGTATCTGCGTACAGGGATTAATGCATCTGCAACCCATCTTGTACTTCAGGGAACGGATCACTGAGCTTTCGGAGCAGGCCAAATTCGGTCCTTCTCACACCATCCTCCCGCATATAAAAGTTGCCCATTGCTTCGAAATCCGTAAAGCCATCGAGGGTAGAGATCAGCTCCTCGTCCGCCCCGATCCGCTCCAACACCTGCTTGCCATATTCCTCCGGATCGTCCGGTACACGCTCGTAGTCATCCAGTTCGATGGAAAACCTCAAAGCCTCCTGGAGCGTTGCCGGCTGTTCCACCTCAAGGACAGAGAGGTATTTCAGCAATGCGCCATCCTCCTGATCCATTATCCGGATATTTTCCGCCAACTCGTCCAATTGCTCCAGTCTCAGATCCATCCCCTGGAGAGGAAGATATTCCCCCAGATAAGGCCGCAGGGCCTCCACCCGAGTGAGTTTCGCCATATTGAGGCTGTCCACTCCCAGAAGTTGTCTGGCGCTCTCCAATTGCTCAAAGGTCGTAGGCAGAGTGATCTGCGCTGTTTCGCTCTGTACACGAACAGGGCAGGGGTTTTCCATCCATATCCGGAAAACGCCGTCCAATCTCTCGTTCTCCAAAAGTTCAGGTGTCTTTTTCTGCACATAATTGCCGCTGGAATATTCTCCTCCATGCTTTTCCCGGTATTCAGCCCCCACACGGGCATAATTGATATAGGGCTTGAAGCGATCCGGAAATGGTGTGATCCCTTTGTTCACAAGGTAGATGCCCAATTCTGAATCAGACGACACATTGTTGACGAGCATATACTCATCCAGCCTGTCCGCCACAGTAAGGGCCCCCTCCAAGTTCCAGACACACTCCGCATCCAATGCCCCGGAAAAGATGGCGGCTTTCGCCGGAGAAAGTGCCTCTGTGCGTTCCGCCAGTTTTTGTAGTTTTTGAAACTGCTCCGAATCTTCTACATCCACATCGTACAGGCATCGGTAAAGGACCGGTACATTGCTGCTCACATCCAGGATGGCGGTGGCTGTGGTATCGAGGCTGATTCTGTCCAGGGAGGCAAATGCCTCCCCAATCTCAGCGGGACTGGCGGGCAGTTGCAGACGGACAGTTTCTTCTCCTTTTCCCCGGCTCAGAGTCAACAGAATCATCGTTACATTCCTCCCATCTGAAATTCCTGTTCCCGCTGGTGCTGCTCTGCCGGACCGCCGGCCATCAGCTCCCCCAATGTCAATGTGCCACAGTAGGCCACATATCCTTTCTCCGTGAAGGCTCCTGTTTCCTTCTCCATACGGAGTTTGCCGTAACGCTCATAATCATAGAACTCCTCCAGATTGGGGTCATATTCATAATGGCCGGAGTCCTGGATCATGTATCTGCCATATTCGGCGGGAGTGCGGACTTTGGGTGCAAACTCAAACAGCTCCAGATTTTTGGCCAGTTCGCGTATCTCGCCGGCACACTCCGGCTTGGCCATCTCCATGACCGCCGTCAACTTTTTCTGTTCCAAATCAGACAGTGCAGCGATGGCCGTCGCCATATCATTCAGCGCGAATAGATCCTCCCGTTGTCCCTCCAGGACCTCCTCCACCTCGGATGGAAGCAGACTGTCCTCATACCAGATGCGGGCATCGTGGATGTTAACGCCTGAGCGTGCAATTCCACGCTGGAGCTGTTGCTCGGAGCAGGGCAGGAGCAGCCAAGTGATTTGATCTATATTTTCCGGCTCCTGCCGGGAGGAAAGCCCTACCGCCAGCAGATTCGGCTGGTAGTGGTAACAGGGGAAGTGGCGGCCGTCATAGAGCTGCTCCAGTTTCATCCCGTTATCATAGACCACGCCATAAGGGGTAATCCTTCCCTCAAGATGATTGAGGATCAGGTCCAGAGCGAACTTGCGGCCATCCAGCCGCTCGAGCTCCTCGATTCTGCAGCCCCCACCCTGCATCGTCATGTAGTGCTGCCGCCCAATGGCGTCCAGGTCGGAGAAGTCTGTGATGACCGTGGCCTGCTGGCAGCAAAAGGTCAGATTGATGAAATCCTTTATATTTGAGACGCCCAATTTGCAGGCCATTCCCTGGAACTGGGCAGCCTCACCGTCATCAAAACTGTCCAGCCGTTTGGCCAGATAGTCCAGCTCATCAAAATTGACCAATGAGCCAACCAGCCTGTTCAGTACGGTATAGAAGCTGTCCAGTTCATCCACCCGGCAATCCTGCCGGAGCGCGTCACCGATTTCCAATGGCTCCAGCAGTTCGATCATGCGGTCATATTTCTCATCGGGGATAGGGAATGGAACCGTAATCTGCCCATATTCCGGGTGCTGAGCGCTGCTCAGTACCGCTTTCAGCACATAGCCCATTCTGGTGCCTCCTTACTCGCATCCATGACCGCCTTTCCATATCTGGCAATCATGGTTGCGTAAATAATATTGTGGAAGTCCAGATCACTCACCAGTTTTGGGTGTGCCAAATCTTCTGCCTCCATGGGTGACTTCAGGTCATACAGCCGTCTGGCGGAATAAAAGATGGGGTAATCCTGTATCGCAAATCCATGGGGTTTGGATACGATGCGGCTGAAATCAATGGAATCGTGTGAAAGAGCGGAGAGCGCCGGTTGCCAGAGTCGCTCCTTTGAGGCGAGAAGATAGAGCGCCGCCAGATAGCCAGGAGGCGCATCATCCCATACCCTGTCCGCAAAGCGGCTTCTGAGGTGGACGGACACTGTGTGCAGGACTGCCTGACCCGGCCCGCTCCAGTGTTCCACAGCCTGAATCCTCTTGTGCAGGCCGGCATGAGGGATGTGTCCGAAATATTCCAGAATCAAATCCAGGTACTCAATCGCGCCGGACTTCAACCGCTCCGCGATATACGGACAGGTGCGGACTTGACAGGATCGGCGGCGGTAATGCAGGCAGTACCGGCAATCCACATCCTCCGGCTTGTAGCAGAAGCGGCTGAGGATCATCATCCCGCCGCCGCGCTTCTGGAAGCCAGGGACGCTCATCATCATATGCTCCAGACCAGCTCGAGGGGTATTCTGAGCGAAATATCTTGTCATGGCACACTCCTTCTTTCAAAACAAAAAAGCGGGAGCTGCTTATGCTGCACAGTGTGTGCAGATGCGGCTCCCGCTTTTTCTGATGTCACATATCAATTTGTGGCTCCTGTGCTTGTCCCTGCTCCAGTCTGTCCGCCAGATCTGGGACAGTGTATTCGATCTTTGTCCTTGCGGTCTGCATGGCTTTGAGGTGTCCATCTTCCAGCTCTGGGCCTTCATCCAGCAGGTAGTCTGTGGCCCGGTAGAGTTCAGTTAGCTCCTCCGGTGAGAAAAGCTGGGTCTTGGAGATCAGCCCGGAGCGGACGGCAAAATCCTGCTTGGCCCCGCAAAAATCTTCATCATAATAATGTCCGTAGCTCACGCCGGTTCTGTTATAGTCCCAGATCCAAGTGACAAACTGATAGCCCCTGCCATTTTCCAACTCCCGGCCAGCCAGCACTGCGCCGCCAAAATCCGCCAGCAGATGGAATTTTTCGCTCAGACCGCTGATATGAAGGGTGGGCGCAGTTTGAACCTCCTCAACATAAGTGTACACTTCATCTGCGGTCTGTGCGACTCTGTGGTACAATTCACTGGCCTCCGGATTATTGCTTCCGGCAGGAAAAAGGAACACATCGTTTCCTGGAGAAACAAAGAGGACAGGCTGACCATGGAGGAAAATCTCCAGCCGCCTATCCTCTACATTGGATGATTCAACTCCGCCTTCTCTCAGGCGCCGGGAAAGTTCTTCAAAAAATTTTTTCAATGGTTAAACCTCATTTCTTTTTTATCTGTTGGGACGACAACAAAAAAGCGGAGATTCTATCATCGAATCTCCGCTTCAATAACTATATTGGTTTTTCTCCGGGGGAAGGGAATCAGGTGTCCGTCCTCTTTGTGTTTTCGTATGGATAGAACAATGACTCACACATTTGGTCTGTGTGAGTCATTGTTTTTGGTGGAGATAAGCGGGATCGAACCGCTGACCTCTTGAATGCCATTCAAGCGCTCTCCCAGCTGAGCTATACCCCCATGTTGCCAGAAACCCTTGATTTTGCTGGATTTCTGAGCTATTCAATTTTTTGACTTTACTCTCCGTTGCGGGGGAGCACACCCGGTTGCTTGCGCTCCCAGCTGAGCTATACCCCCGAACCGCTTGTTCCGTTTGGGTTTCGCGCTCGGAACAGTGACTAGTATAGCAGGCAGCAGCGGAATTGTCAACACCTGTTTTTCATTTTTTTCGATTTTTTTCAAAGGCCTGTTTTAGGGCCGGATCAGGCCCCTTCTCTCCACCGCAGACTCCGGAGATACGCCTTCTGCTCCGGTGTGATCCGATAGCTCTCCACCGCCTTCTGGATGGTCTTGTTGTGGGTCCAGCGGTCCAGGCGGCGCTCCTCCACATAGGGCAGGGCCGCGGCGTACTGTTTGGCCAGGGCGGTGGCAAAGTACCAGGCCACCATCATCTTCACGTAGTATTCCTCCCGCCGGACGCCGGCAGCCAAATCCAGGTATTCCGGCCGGAACGCCTCGTCCAGATAGAAGCTCAGCAGCATCCCCAGGCCAAAGCGGACCGTGTAGGGGTGGGGATCCGCCACCCAGCGTCGGATCTGCCCCGGCAGTTCCGACGGGTGCTTCCGAAAGACCTTTGGACTCAGCAGGTCGCAGGTGGCCCAGTTGTCCACATGGGGCAGAAACGCCTCCAGCGCCGCCACCACGGCGTCATAGTCCGGCATGGCGGAGAGCAGCAGGCCGTGGAGGTTGTTCTCCTCATAGTACCGGTGGGGCAGCTGGCGGAGGAAGTCCTCCGCCGGCTGCGTCCCGGCCAGCTCCTTCGCCAGCTTTCGCAGCGCCGGCATCCGAACGCCGATCACCGTCTCTGGATCCACGGTGGGCATCAGCCTGCTTTGGAAATCCCGGTAAGTCAGATCCTGCCGGTCAAACAGCAGCTTCTGGATCTCTGTCATGCCAGTCCCTCCTCAGCGCAGCTCGTCCCTCACATGGCCGTCCAGGTCCAGCCATTGAATGGCGTCCTCCGTCATCCGGATGCAGCCGTGCCAGCTGCCCTCCTTGAGAATGGAGACGGAGCCGGGGTTCAGGTACCACACGCCCTCCTCCTGCCGCTTCATGGGCACATGGAAGTGGCCGTAGACCACATACCCCGCCCCGTCCAGCTGGGCCGGAGAGGGCCGCTGGTCCACATTGCAGTGGTGGCCGTGGGTGAAAAACAGCCGCCGGCCGCACAGGTCCTCCACCCGGAAATCCGCCCCGATGGGGAAGTCCAGCACCATCTGGTCTACCTCCGCGTCGCAGTTGCCTTGGACGCAGAGGACGCAGTCCTTCCGCGCATTCAGCATGGCGAATACCTGCTTGGGGTCATAGCCCGCCGGCAGGTCGTTCCGGGGGCCGTGGTACAGCAGGTCTCCCAGCAGCACCAGACGGTCTCCCCCCTGCCGCTCCATCAGGTCCAGCAGCTGCCGGCAGTACAGGGCGCTGCCGTGGATGTCCGACGCGATCCAAACGTTCATAAGTCCTCTCTCCTGTCATTCGTGGTCTCTTTGGGGGACGCGGGGGCGATCACCAGCTCGTCATAGCCGGTCTCGCTGTCCGGCTGCCGGGTGAACGCCCGGTCCGGGATCTCCGCCAGCACGATCTCCGCCGTGGTGTTCACCACGCATCCCGGCAGCAGGTGGCCGCCGAAAGCGGAGAGGTCCGCCCGGCTGAAGCTGGCGTGGAGGTGGCAGCCGTGTTCCGACACGGTGCCCATCAGGGAGACGATCTCCACATCCTCCTCCCCGCTGCGCACCCGGACGCCGGTGGCGTCCCGCAGCCGCCAGCGGGAGACACACCCCACGCCGGAGACCACCGCCCCGGCGGCGATGTGATGGTCCTTCACATAGGCCTCGATGGCCGCATACAAATCCTGCCCCCGATGGAGGCGGAAGCAGTGGTACATCCCGTTCCCTCCCGTTTCGATTTGCGGATATTATACCATGGGTCTCCGTCCAAAACAACGGGGCGCGGCGTTTGCCGCGCCCCGGATTTTCATTTGGACCGCTTCAGGACCTCCAGCACAAACTGCCACACCCGCTGGACGGAGGCGATCTCCATCCGCTCCCGGGGGGTGTGGATGTCCAGCAGATTCGGGCCAATGGACACGCAGTCCAGCCCCGGCAGCTTGCCTGCCAGGATGCCGCACTCCACGCCGGCGTGGATGGCCTCGATCTGGGGCGCGCTGCCGTACTGCTCCCAGAACACCTCCGTCATCAGGTCCCGGAGGGGGGAGTCCTGCCGGTACTCCCAGGCGGGGTAGTCCCCGGAGATGGACACCGTGCCGCCCAGCTGGGCCATCAGGGTCCGGAGGCGGCGGTGGAGCATCTCCTTCTGGCTGCCCAGGGAGCTGCGGACGCAGAAGGTGGCCGCCAGCTCCTCCCGGCCGGTATCCAGGATCCCCAGGTTCAGGGAGGTCTGCACCAGGCCGGGGATGTCCATGCTCATGGCCTGGATGCCGTTGGGCAGGCAGGTCAGCATACAGAGAGCCTTTTCCGTGGACGCCTTGTCCATGGGCGTCTCCGAGACTTCGCAGGCCGTTACCTCCACCCGGAGGCCCGGATCCGCCACGGCGTATTCCCGGGTCAGGGCCGCGGCCATTTGCTCCGCCGCCTGCCGGGCGGCGGCTCCGTCAGACACCACCACCTGGGCGGACGCTTCCACGGGGATGGCGTTGTCCTTGCCGCCGCCCCGCGCCGTCACCAGCCGCAGCTCCGTCTCCTCTCCCATGGCCTGGAGCACCCGGCCCAATGCCATGCAGGCGTTGGCCCGGCCCTTGTGGATCTCCGTGCCGGAGTGGCCGCCGGCCAGCCCCCGGACCGTCACCGACAGGGCCGCGCCGTCCCAGGCCGCCCGGGCCACCGGCAGGGCGCACCGGACCATGCTGCCGCCGGCACAGCTGACGGTAAAGACCCCCTCCGCCTCGGAGTCCAGATTCAGCAGCTTCCGCCCCCGGAGGGGAGAGACGTCCAGGGCCATGGCCCCCAGCATCCCGATCTCCTCCTCCGTGGTGAGGACCACCTCCAGCCGGGGGTGGGGGATCGACGGATCGTCCAGAATGGCCAGGGCTATGGCCGCGGCGATGCCGTCATCGCCGCCCAGGGTGGTTCCCCGGGCCCGGACGTAGCCCCCCTCCACATAGAGGTCCAGGCCCTCCTTCGCCATATCCTTGGCGCAGTCCGGGTCCTGGGCGCACACCATGTCCAGGTGGCCCTGGAGGATGATGGGCTCCGCCGCCTCGTAGCCGGGTGTGGCCTCCTGGATGAGGATGACGTTCCCCGCCTGGTCCTGGCAGTGCTCCAGGCCCCGCTCCTTTGCAAACGCTACGCACCAGTCGCTGACGGCCTGGCAGTTCCGGGAGCCGTGGGGGATGGCGCACAGCTCCTCAAAAAAGCGGAACACCCCCTGGGGCTCCAACTGTTCCAACACGCGCATACTTGCTCCTTTCCCGGCGGGCCGCGTCTCCGGCGCCGCCGCCTTGTTTCCGCCTTGTAGTATATCCCATTGCGGAGAAGTCCGCAAGGCGTCCGGCGGAAAATCCGGGAGGCGCCGGCCATGTTGGCCGGCGCCTCCCGGGTATGCTATTCTCTTTCAGGACACGGTCCGGAACTTCAGGACCACCTTGAACAGGTCCCCGTCCACCGTCAGGTCCAGGGTGCCCTGCTGGAGCTCCGTCAGGCTCTTGGCGATGGAGAGGCCCAGGCCGTTGCCCTCGCCGGTCCGGGCGGCGTCTCCCCGGACGAACCGCTCCAGCAGCTCCTCCGCCGGGATGTCCAGGGGTGCCCGGGAGGTATTCTTGAAGGAGATCACCGCCTGGCCGTCCCGCTCCTCCAGGGTCAGATACACCCGGGTGCCCCGCTGGGCGTACTTGCAGATGTTGTTCATCAGGTTGTCGAACACCCGCCACAGCCGCCGGCCGTCCGCCAAGATGGTCACCGCTGTCTCCGGCTGCCGGGTCACCAGGTCCAGTCCCGCGTCCTTCAGCTTCTGCTCATACTCCCCCGCCGCCTGGGTCAGCAGCACGCCGGGCTGGCAGGGGGCCAGATTCACCTCCAGGTTTCCCGTGGAGGCCTTGGAGGCCTCCACCAGGTCCTCGATGAGCCGCTTCAGCCGCTCCGACTGGCGGGTGAGGACGGCGGCGTACTCCGGGATTTTGTCGCTGTCCTTCGGCTCCTGGCCGATGAGGTCCGCGTAGTTGATGATGGAGGTCAGGGGCGTCTTGATGTCGTGGGAGACGTTGGTGATGAGCTCCGTCTTCATCCGTTCGCTGCGCATCCGCTCCTCCACCGCCGCCGCCATGCCCTGGGCGATGTGGTTCAGGTCCTCGCCGTGGGATTTGAAGTCCAGCACCATCCGGCTGGTGTCCACCTGATAGCTCAGGTCCCCGGCGGCCAGCGCCCGGCCCCCCAGCAGCAGCTTCCGGCACATGAGGGCCACAGCCAGCACGGCCAGGAACAGCAGGATCTTCTCGACCACCCACAGGAAGGCCAGGACGCCCCAGCTCCAGAAGAAGCCCAGACTGACCAGGATCCCGAGGCCCTCCAGGACGCAGAGGCCCAGGAAGATCAGCACGGTCTTGCCCACCAGGGGGATGCCGCCCAGCAGGTCTGTCAGGCCCCGGCCCAGGTTCCCCAGGCCGCCGCCCAGCTTTTTCACGACCTTCCAGGCCCAGCGGAGGGCGATATAGATGATGGTATTCCGCCACCAGCTCCCCAGCTTGAGCCGCAGGGCGAAGGACATGCACCAGCCGGTGAAGATGCCCGCCAGGACGGCAGGGCCCAGCACCACGATCAGCACCACACCAATGCCCCCGAAGTTGGCCTCCACCACCATTTCGATGCCCAAAAACAGTATCAGGGCCACCGCTGCCGTCAGCAGGTCCAGTGGGAGCTTGGTTCCCCAGCCGGGGTGGACGCCGTCTGTACCGGGATGATGCCCGGCGGCGCACAGCAGGAACACGAAGCACGCCAGCACCATCAGCGCCGCCGCGGCGATGATGGCATAGACCCAGTACCGCAGGGCGTAGGCCAGGTCCGCCGCCCAGTTGGCCAGGGCGTAAGCGTCGTCATAGGCAAGCGCGGAGGCGGGGGGCACCGTGATCCGCACGGTGTAGGCGTTCCTCACGACGCTCCATACAGTGTAGGTGCCCGCCTCCGAAGGGTCCCCCGAATCATCCTCTATCGGCGCCGCATCGATGGGGCCCTGGTCCGAGAGGTCATCGGCCGCAGCCGCAGGGCTCCCATCGGGAAGTTCCTCAATAACCGCCGGATCTCCATTTTCCGCTCCCGGCTCCGCTTCGTACGCACGCGGTACGGGGATTTCCCAATCGTAGGAAAAGCTGAACTGCCAGGGGCTCTCGTATTCCGCAAGGCCCGTGTGCCAGAGCTCTCTGCCGGTCTTATCCAGCACTATGGCGTAAGAGATGTTTCTCGCCGCGCAATAGCTGTCCGCCGCTTCCGCGTCCATCTGATACGCCTGTTCCTCGCTGTCCAAGACCAGGAACCCAAGAAGCGTCCGTCCATCTCCCCAGGCGATATTGGAAAACAGTTCCTGCTTGAAGGCCGTCTCGCCGGTGGTATAGACATCTGCTTGATACAAAAACGCCGCCCCCAGAATGCCGCCGGCTGTCACGGCGGTCATCACCACCAGCAGCAGAAAGGCCATGACCTTGGCTATGGTGCGCTCCGTCAGCTTTGTCTTGCGTCTGGGAGTCTTCGGGGCCGGCGGGGCGATCTCCTCCGCCACCGCCTGGGCGATCTCCTCTTCGATATGCGGTTCCATGGCTTTCATGTGCGAATCCCCTTTTCCAGTTTGTACCCCTGGCCCCAGACCACTTTCAAGTACCGGGGCTCCGCGGGGTTGATCTCCAGTTTTTCCCGCAGGTGGCGGATGTGGACCGCCACCGTGTTCTCGCTGCCGAAGGGGGCGTCCTTCCACACCTTCCGGTAGATCTCCCTGGGAGAGAACACCTGCCCCGGGTGCTCCAGCAGCAGCTTCAAAATGTCATACTCCGTGGGGGTCAGGGCCACCGGGTCCCCGTCCACGGTGACGGCCTTCTCCCGGTCGTCCATCTGGATGGTGCCCAGAGTCAGCACCTCCGGCCGGAGATTCCCGCCCCCCAGCTGGAAGTACCGCCGCAGCTGGCTGCGGACCCGGGCCGCCACCTCCACCGGGTTGAAGGGCTTGGTGACGTAGTCGTCCGCCCCCACGTTCAGCCCCAGGATCTTGTCCGTGTCCTCGCTCTTGGCGGTCAGCAGGATCACCGGCACGTTGCTCACCTGCCGGAGCTTTGCCAGGGCGGTGATGCCGTCCATCTCCGGCATCATGATGTCCAGCAGCACCAGGTGGACATCCTCCCGGTCCAGGATGTCCAGGGCCTCCTGGCCGGTGTGGGCCTCCAGCAGATGGTAGTCCGGATTGGCCAGGTAGATTTTCAGGGCGTTGACGATGTCCCGCTCGTCATCGCAGATCAGAATGTTGTACATGGGGCTCCCTCCTTGGCTTCTATCATAAGGAAAAGCGGTTTAACAATAAACCGGGGAAATCCTTAAGATTTTATGAAGACGGCAAATCTCTTTCATCATACCACAAACCCGGCACAGGACAACCGGAAATATCAAAACCGCCCGAGGGTCTCCCCTCGGGCGGCTTGCAGGTCTGTTTTTCCGTTTTGCCCGTGCTTACGCCTGGGCGTCCTTCTTCATCATGATGTCCAGGATGGTCTTGTCGGTCTGCACCATGCCGGGGGTGCTGACCTGGCCCATGTTGCGGATGGCCTGCTCCGGCGTGGCTCCGCAGATGCCGTCCGTGGACTGGAGGACCACGTCGCTCATGGCCAGCTGGGCGCACATGATGGCGGCGTTGGTGGCGGTGGCCAGCTTCAGGGCGCAGCCGATCTTGCCGCCGTCGCAGATCATGCCGGTCAGGTTGCCGCTCATGTTGATGATGGCCTTGCCCATCTGCTCGTCACTGCCGCCCATCAGCCACACCATGGAGGCGGCCGCGGCGGTGGCGGCGGAGACGCCGCACCCGCAGGTGGCGGACAGCTTGCCGGTGAAGATCTTGATATACACGTTCAGGGCGTGGGAGAAGGCCAGGGCCTTTTCCAGCTGCACCTTGGAGGAGCCCAGGTGCTTGGCCAGCTCCACCACGGGGATGATGGCGGTGATGCCGTGGTTGCCGCTGCCGGCGCTGCTCATGACGGCGTAGGGGCAGCCGCTCATGCGGCCCTCGGCGCTGCTGGCCACCCGCAGCATAGTCTCCGCGGCAAAGCCCTGGCCCAGCAGGTCCGCCTTCTTCAGGGCGGTGGCGATGCCCACGCCCAGGGTGTGCTCCAGACCGAAGTCCGCCAGCTTCTCATTCATATCCATGCCGTCCAGCATGAAGGCCAGCTCCTCCTCGCTGCACTGGTCCACCAGGGCGCGGATCTCCGCCAC
>CDZK01048027.1_pt1 | contig 36618 bp, 34 predicted proteins | sample 557401 | NCBI WGS metagenome assembly CDZK01 (sample SAMEA3182108, study PRJEB8094) | gut metagenome | biome: human; feature: gut; material: Stool; isolation source: human stools | place: Canada | collected 2013-04-25 | reverse complement strand
CGGAGGATGGCCTTGGAGATGTCCGTCCCCGCCATCCGGGGCGGTTTGCCGGCGGCGGTCAGGGCCCGATAGATGCCGGCGGTGTAATATCCCTCGCCGCAGCCCGCGTCCAAAATCACCGGGGAATCGCCGGAACGGGACAAAATCTGACAACAAAGCGTATTCAACAGCAGCTCATAATACCCTTTGGAGAGAAACTCCCGCCGGGCGGCGGCCATGCCCCGGTCATCTCCCGGCGCGGCGGAGTGCTTTTGATTGGGCGGCAGCAGGTAGGTGTAGCCCTCCCGGGCGATGTCATAGCTGTGGCGGCTGGGGCAGCGGTAAGTGTGCTCCTCCCGGGTCAGGGGGGCGCCGCAGACGGGGCAGCGGAAGAGGCTCTCCATCACGCGCCCTCTTCCGTCACGTTGTTGATCCACTTCCGGCTCCGCAGCCGCAGCAGGCCCCAGGGACACTTGCACACGTTTTCCGACTGGATGCACAGGCACACCACCGCCACCGGCGCGTGGAACACCAGGGCCGTCAGGAAGGTCAGGGGCACGGCAATGACCCACTGGCAGCTCAGGTCGATGATGGAGGCCATGCGGGAGTCGCCGCCCGCCCGCAGCAGACCGGTGATATTGTTGATGTCAAAGGATTTCAGGGGCAGCATGAAGAGGTAGATCACGCACATGGTGATGGCGATCTCCAGCGCCAGACCCTCCAGGTGGAACAGGGGGTAGAGGTAGGGGATGAACACCGTGGGCAGCAGCACCGCCAGACACACGGACACCACCAGCCCCACGCCGAAGGACACCGCCAGCAGGCAGCAGCCCAGGGAATAGACCTCTTCCCGGTCGGCGCCCTCGCCGATCCGCTTGCCCACGATGACGGCGGTGGCACCCGCCACGCCGAAGCAGGCCACGGTGGAGAACTTGTCGATGTTGCCCATGATGGCGTAGGCCGCCAGGATGTCAGTGCTGATGGCCATATGCCCCATAATGGCGGTCATGACGCTGAGGCCCAGGCCCCACAGAACCTCGTTCACCAGCACAGGGGTGGCGTATTTCAGAAAACTGCGGACCATGTCCCAGCCCGGCCGCAGCAGCAGCCGGGGCATCAGGGGCACCCGGCGGTAGCGGGGGGCGCAGAAGGCCACGATGACCACCTCCACCACCCGGGAGATCAGCGTGGCGATGGCGGCGCCGGTGATGCCCAGCGCCGGGGCACCGAACTTGCCGAAGATCAGGATGTAGTTCAGGCAGGTGTTGGTCAGCATGGAGCAGCCGAACACCACCATGCCCAGGGCCGGGTTCTCCGTGCTGCGCTGCATGCCGATGTAGACGGAGCTGATGCTGTTGAAGATATAGCTGATGCCCACGATCCGCAGATAGGGGGCGCCCAGCTGGATCAGCAGGTCGTTGTTGGTCACCAGGGCCATGACGGGGGTGGGGAAGAAGAACAGCACCGCCGCCACCGGGACGGAGATCAGGAGCCCGGCGTACAGGCTGACGCCCATACAGCGGTTGATGCTCTTGGTGTCGCCCTTGCCCCAGTATTGGCTGGCCAGGACGGAGAGGCCGCTGAGCAGGCCCAGGATGATGATCTGGATCATATAGATGGGGGTGTTGGCGGCGGTGACGGCGGACAGCTCATTCTGACCCAGCATTCCCACCATGAAGGTGTCCACAAACCCCAGGGAGGTGGTGATGAGATTCTGCAGGATCAGCGGCAGGGCCAGGCGGAACAGCCGCTTGTAGAAACCGGGCTCCCGGTGAAGATGACGAAGCATAGAAACGAAACCTCTTCCATTCTGAAAAGTGAAACTGCCTTACAGCATCGGCATCCGGGTGGCGTGATGCTGCCGAAGGGCGGCCGCGCAGCCGTCGATGTCGGCCTTGGTGGTCTCCGGGCCGAAGCTCAGGCGGATGACGCCGCCGGAGACCTTCTTCGGCAGCTTCAAAGCGGCGATGACGTGGCTGGGCTTGCCCTGATGGCAGGCGGAGCCGGCGGAAATGCAGATGCCCTGCTGCCCCAGGTCGTTGACGATGTTCTGGCTGGGCCAGCCCACCAGGGAGACAGAGAGCACGTGGGGCGCCCCGCCGGGGGCGGAGAGGATCTTCAGATCCGGGATGGCGGAGAGCAGTTCCACGGCGTAGTCCCGGATCTCCGCCATGTGGCGGAGTTTGTCCTCCAGGTGTTCCAGCCGCAGCTCCACGGCCTTGGCGAAGCCGGCGATCTGGGCCGTGGCCTCGGTGCCGGCCCGGAGGCCGCTCTCCTGCTCACCGCCGGCCAGCAGGGGCTTGGGGTTCTTTACCCGCTGGCCGATATACAGGGCACCGATGCCCTTGGGTCCGCCGATCTTGTGGGCGGAGATGGTGATGAAGTCCGCCCCCAGGGCTTTGGCGGAGCAGGGGACCTTCAGAAAGCCCTGGACCGCGTCAGTGTGGAGCAGGGTCTGGGGATTCCTGGCTGCAAGACCCTTGGCGATCTCGGCGATGGGGTAAATATTGCCCAGTTCGTTGTTCACCAGCATACAGGACACCAGCGCCGTATCCGGCCGGACGGCGGAGAGCACCTGCTCCGCGGTGATGGAGCCGTCCTGGGCCGGAGCCAGGTAGGTGACCTCGTACCCCTGCCGCTCCATCCAGCGGCAGGCCTCCAGCACGGCGCTGTGCTCCACGGCGGTGGTGACGATGTGCTTCCCGAGATGGCGGTTCTGCCAGCAGGCGGCAGTGACGGCCCAGTTGTCCGCCTCCGTGCCGCAGGAGGTGAAGAACAGCTGTTTGGCGTCGCAGCCCAGGGCGCCGGCGACGGTGCGGCGCCAGGATTCCACCCGGCGCTTCATCTCCAGCCCCAGGGGATACTGGGAGCTGGGGTTGCCGAACTGTTCGGTCAGCACTTCATACATAGCGTCCGCCACCGGCCGGGGGACAGGCGTGGTGGCGGCGTGGTCCAGATAGATCATATGAAAACCCTCTTTCTGAAAAGGAAAACGGTCATACGTCTAGACATTATATAGAGAAAATGGAAAAAAGGCAAGGAGAACTTGCCGGGTCATGACTGGTGTGGTGTAGGACTACAATAGATATTGGACAGAAGAATAAAAAAGGATGAAGGATAAGGCCTCATCGGTTATAGTTGGAGTTGCAGACAACAACTTGACGAGAGGGGGCCATATCCTTCATGAGCAAGAGTATAACACAGGACATGGCATATCGGCAATCCCTGATGAAGTACGCGGAGAAATACGGCGTCAGCCGTGCCAGCCGGAAGTATAACAAAAGCCGGTCGTATATCTATTTCTGGAGGGCCCGCTGGGATGGAACAGTGCAGTCCCTGGCTTGCCAGTCCCGGCGGCCCCACAGCCATCCAAACCAGCATACAGAAGCAGAACTAAAACTGATCCGGGATATGCGCCGCCGCAATCCCAACCTGGGCATGGTGGAGCTGTGGCACCGTCTGCGGCGGCGTGGCTATACCCGCCGCCCGGAGAGCTTGTTCCGGGTCATGAGAAAGCTGGGCCTGTTCTCGGCGAAAGAGAAGAAACCAGCTTATAAACCCAAACCCTACCAGCAGATGACCTATCCCGGACAGCGTATTCAGGTGGATGTGAAGGTGGTTCCCAGACGCTGTATTGCAGACCCGGAACTGCGCCTGTACCAATATACTGCCATTGACGAGTTTACCCGCCTGCGCTTCCTGGCTGCCTACCCGGAGCAGTCCACCTATTCCTCTGCGGATTTTCTGAAAAAGTTGTTCAAGTGGTATGCCCGCCGAGGAATCCGCGTGGAATGCGTCCAGACGGATAACGGCTTTGAATTTACCAATCGTTTCTCCAACCGCAAGCGGGATCTCCCTACTCTGTTTGAGACCACTGCCGCCCAACTGGGTATCCGGCACAAGCTCATCCGTCCCTATACGCCTCGCCACAACGGCAAAGTGGAGCGTAGTCACCGCGAGGATCAGAAGCGCTTCTATTCCTGCCACAGTTTTTACTCCTTGGATGACTTCGCCAGACAGCTCGCTGCTCACAACCGCCGCTCTAACAACTTCCCTATGAGGCCCTTAAACTACTGCACTCCTTCTCTGTTCGCCGTCCAATATGTTTGACAAACCTACAGAGGATAAACTGCTCCACACTGATGTTGAACTTGATTTTCAGGTGATAGTCACGGAAAACTTCTACCTTTTCAATGATCTGTGACACAATCATCTTCTTGGTCTCAATAGTCGCAGTATCATAGATATCAGACCACTCCACGAACCGATCATATCTTCTGGATAGCTTTTCCAGGTATGTTTCGCTGTTGTCCAAAGCCTTTTTAGCCACCTCGTAGTCCCGTTCCAGAGCAGCACACTTTTCTTCCGCACGGACAATGGCCTCTTTCAGCATATCAGGGGTAAATGCACTGCTGCCAGTCAGGGCATTCACGATCTCGGCATTGAGCACCTGCAAATCCTTCCGTGCCTTCTCACACTCTCTCTGGGCTTTGTTGACGATGGCCTTTTGCTCACCCATTTGTGTCTGATATCCTGCCGCAAGGATCTCCGCCTTGGACACACTCTTCACATACCGTAAAACCTGACGGATGATATCATCTATCATTCCATCCAGGATAGAAAGCGTATAGCCTGTTTGGCCTTCGCATGGCTCATGTTTGCGGGATTTGGTTTGACAGGTATACCGAATCCTCACTGTGTCGGTTCCATCGGCTCGGGGCCGTCCTTTCCCATTCGTTGTCAAGCACAGGCGTGCTCCGCAATGTCCGCAAAACACATTGCCTGCCAGCAGGGATTGACCTCTGGTATTCCTCGGGATGCGGCGCTGCTTCTCGTAGGCATTGGACCGCTGGTATATGATCTCCTGGACTTCCATGAACAGCTCCGGCGTGATGATTTGCAATTCACGGATCATATCGGAATGATACGCGCCGCTCCGCAGGATGCCAACATACATGATATTTCTGAGGATATTGCGGACACTGGAGGGATGCCAATTCTTTCCAGCGCGGTTCTTGACTCCCATTTGATTTAACAGGTTCGCAATGCTCTGCGCCCCCTTTCCCTCTATCGCGCACTTCTTAAAGATGAAAACGACAATGGCAGCTTCTTCCTCGTTGATTGCCAAATCGAAGAGGTCATGCCCCTTCTTGTTGACCCGTCCAAGCCGCACCAGCTTGTAACCATAGGGACAGACCCCGCCTGTGAAATGTCCGTCTTCCGTAATCTGCCCAAGACGGGTAGAGGTTCGGATGGAGGTCTTTTCGCTTTCACCGTCAGCCGCCCAAAATCGGATGTAATTCATCAGGCGGTCATTGTGGGTGTCAAACCTCTGTTCGCCCTCTTTTACGCTCCAAACATGGACGCCGTGTCTGGCAAACCACTCTACCACAAAGGGGGTCTCGTCAGAAATCCGGCCAATTCGGTCAAACATGAACACCAAAAGAATATCGAATTCATTATTCAGTGCCCGCGCTTTGATGACCTGAACAACGTCACGTTTGGCGGCTCGGACCTTGTGTCCAGAGACACCGTCCTCCTGTTCTTCAAAAACGATGGTCCATCCCTTTTGCTCACAAAATCTGTGGCAGGCAATCCGCTGCATGGGAATATCTGGTTCATCGTTGCTGTCATGGTCTACCTGCTTTTCTGTCGATACACGATACAGGCAGCAGACGCGGGTTCCGGTTCGTGATTCTGCAAATGTCGAATGCTTCACGCTGGGAGTGAAGCGTTCTTTCAAATATTCGTTAAAATCAGGAAAGCTAATATTCTCCATATCAATCTGCCTTTCTTATGTAGATAAACTGGCAGATTGACATATCTCAGTATGAACTTTTCAAGGTGCAAGAGTTTTTGCCTCTGTTCACACGAATATTATATCATCTTTTCAAAAACCTGCAAAATTGTTGAAAAACCCATCTTTTCAAGAACAATTTGTTTCTTTTTCTTTACTATTGTTCAGAAAACTGAAAAGCCGGTGTTCAGCAGCGCACTCTTGATCTTTGGGAGTACCTGACGATTTTGCTCGGCCGCAAAAACCGCTTCCACACTGTGCCCACGAACGGACAGCCGGAGTACGGTTCCACTCGCATTGCATTGTTCCACCCCCACGATATAAATCTTTTCCATAGGGGAACTATTTTGTCTCATAGCGTAGCGCCTCCATGATTGACTACAAAAAGCAAGAGTGCATCTGGTCAGACGCACTCTTGAATATTGAACGAAACGTTTGATGCAGAGACACACCCTCATGCAGGTATGTCTCTGATAAGGGTGTGTCGTTCTATCCAAATCCGTTCCTGCCCCTGCTTTGTCAGCGGCGTATTGCCCTCCTTGGCACGCAGACGTAGTGCTTTACCGGAGGGCAAATCCTCTTTGGACGGTCATGGGGGTGTCAAGGTGCAGCCGGGCCGGTATTTCACCAGTTCACACAGACGCACCGAATGTTGCGCCTGAGCCGGCTGGCGAATGGTGTCGAAACCTGCCTCAATTTGATGCAGATTTTGACCCTCATGTTTTGACCTCTTCACTTTTGATTATGGCAAAAATCAGGCACGAAATAGGCAGAATTTGCATGGAGAAGTATGGAATGCTGTCGATAAGGTATAATAAATTGCGCAAATTGAAAATAGCAGAAAAAGTAGACACGGCTTGCCGGTCTCTGGTAGAATGACGTTGCTACACACATTCTGAAAGGAGACGACAAACCATGTCCAACAACATTGTACAATTCAACGAGGAAATAATCAAGGGGCAAATCAAGGAATTGGTCCGTGGCAGCGTGGAGGAAACCCTGAACGAGCTGCTGGAAGCCGAAGCCCAGAAGCTGACCCAGGCTGCCCGGTATGAGCGCAGCGAGGCCCGTCAGGGTTATCGAAGCGGCCACTATGACCGAAAGCTGACTACCACCTCCGGGGACGTGACCCTTCATGTGCCCCGGCTGAAAGGTATTTCCTTCGAGACAGCCATCATCGAGCGTTACCGCCGCCGGGAGAGCAGTGTGGAAGAAGCCCTCATCGAGATGTACCTGGCCGGTGTATCTGTCCGCCGGGTAGAGGACATCACCGAGGCCCTCTGGGGCAGCAAGGTGTCCGCTTCTACCATCAGCGAACTGAACAAGAAAGCCTATGTCAATATCGAAGCCTGGAGGAACCGACCGCTTCAGGGCGGCAAGTACCCTTATGTGTATGTGGACGGGATCTACCTCAAGCGAAACTGGGGCGGAGAATACGAAAATGTGGCCGTTCTTGTGGCGATTGCCGTGAATGAGGATGGATATCGCGAAGTTTTGGGCGCTGCCGAAGGGATGAAAGAGGATAAAGCCAGTTGGGTCAGCTTTTTCCAGTGGCTCCGGAAAAGAGGGCTGGATGGAGTAAAGCTCATTGTGGGAGACAAGTGTATGGGGATGCTGGAGGCTGTGGAAGAAGTATTTCCGGAGGCCAAGTATCAACGGTGTACTGTCCATTTCTACCGGAATGTATTCTCTGTGGTACCCAAATCCAAGGTGAAGAATGTGGCAAAAATGCTCAAGGCGATCCATGCCCAAGAGAGCAAGAAAGCGGCCAGAGACAAGGCGAAAGCGGTGATTGCGGAACTGAGGGCCATGAAGCTGCCGGAGGCGGCAAAGAAGGTGGAGGCCGGAATTGAGGAAACCCTTACCTATTGTGACTTTCCCAGTGAGCACTGGACGAAGATCCGAACCAACAATGTGATAGAACGACTGAACCGGGAGATCCGCCGCCGCACCCGGGTGGTAGGCGCTTTTCCGGACGGCAACTCTGCCCTGATGTTGGTCTGTGCCCGGCTGCGCCATGTAGCCGGAACTCAGTGGGGCTGCAAGAAGTACATGAATATGAAACATCTGGAAGCCCTGGAGCAGGACCAGGCCGTGGGCTGATAGCAGTCAGGTCACAAAGCGTCAAGGGCAAGGCGAGCGGCGTACCGCCGCCCTTGACCCTTTGCGCCCTGTCCGCTGGAAGGTAACCAAGGGGCGTGAACCCGCCCCCTGAAATAAATTTCTGCCAGAGCCAAATCAAATTTGCGCATAACTCTTGACACTACCATCAATTATGCACTTCACCTCCAAAAAACAGTGGGATAGAGCGATTTACTCCTGTTCCACTGTGCATAATTATTGATTTAGGTGTTAGGTACAATTCAAGTTTAAGCCGCAGCGAGTATAAATAAAACGAGGCTCCCATTAAGAAGCCTCGTTGAAAATGTATGATGATTACATGTGTGTTTTCCATTGTTGATTTTCTTTAAGTTGATTAACTTCCCCAGTTAATGCATTAATTTCATCCCCCGATATTGCTTGCCCAACAAAGGGTTCGTATTTGGGCGGAAAACTGTCTGGAATTTCGATATGAGTTTCATAGCACAGAGCATATTTCTTCAGTTCAAATGCTCGCTTAGAGTATGAAAAGCCTTCATCAGTTTCATAGATCAGTCCTAATGCCCTGTAATCATCAACATAGTCTTCGTCTCGTGATATATTGCCGGGCTCGATTCTTTCGCTTAAAAACAGCAGATCTTCCTCAGTTAGATTTCTTATACATCGGCTTAATTGAAAGAATTTTTGTGTGTCAATCTGCTTAGAAAGTAATGCGCGTGCTAAGCAGGCCAAATAGTATGCCTTTTGCTTGGTTCCGCAGTCGTCGATTAGTTTAATTAATCGCTTAGCATACTCAGTCAGTTTTTCAGGATCACCGTGGTAACCGGCATCTGCATTAGGGCTTGCCTCTGCCAGGGCGACTGCAAGTGATTGCAAATTTTCTGCTTCAAATCGATTTGTTTCTTCATTAAAACTATAGGAGCACAAAATAAAAGTTTCAAGGCAATCCCAAAATATTCCGTCACGGATTGTAGATGGCAATCTTTTTAAATCTTCGGCCAAAGACCATGCTGCATTAGGGTCATGCATAAAAACCCCAATCACATCTTTAAGAATGTTTTTTCCAGGCTCTATTGCTGAATGTACAATTTTTGATATGTTGTTCTCCATATAGGGTACCTCCTTCATTTAAGTTTATCATCCAGCTATTAACTTTTCAATGCCTTAGTTTAGCCAAGCGAGGACAGCCACTCAATCAACTCCGTATCCTGTTCCCAATGAGATGCCTTTGGAAGATCAAGATGGGCTGTTGCTTTCTCCAAAGCGGCTCGCTTGGCCTCGTTGTCTGCTCTGGCGTAGACCTCAGTGGTAGAGATGTCCGCGTGTCCCAGATAATCTTTAATGAAAATGGGATTAACATTTGCCTGTACCATATGCATGGCTTTTGTGTGGCGGAAAACATGAGGAGAAATTTTGGTAGGTATTCCTGTATCAGTTTCCCGTGCCATATCTGCATACTTCTGGACAATGTACGTAATTCCAGAACGGGTCAGTTTGTGCCTGCTTCCATTCCAAAACAGCGGCATATCTGGATTGCGCCGCACATCAATATGGTTTTCAGCAAAGTAACTGCGCAACAATTCGGTAGTCTGTTTCATGAGGGGCACAGTACGGATCTTGCCGCCTTTTCCATGCAGAGTGATCACTGCTGGAAAGTCCAATCGCACATCTCGCATACAAATATCCACAAGTTCACTAACACGGGCTGCAGTATCATACAAAACAGTTAGCAGAACGAGATGCCTCCGTCCTTTAGCAGAGGAGGTGTCTGGCATGGATAATAGATGCTTCAACTTTTCTGGCGTTAAATACTGCGCTGGTGGAGCAGGAGATACCATGCTCGGAATATTGGAGATCAAAATGCACTGCTCCATATATGCCGGTTCTTCAGTCATAACATAAGCAAAAAAAGCGTGGATAGCACAAAGCCGCTGGTTATAGGTGGATGGAGAAGAACCTCTGGTATTGGTCAGCCACAGAAGAAAGTCCTCTATACACTTTTTGTCCAGCTTGGCCAAATTCAGTTTTGCAATATTGAAGCCTTTCTCGTCTCTACAAAAAATCAGGAGAAGTTTAAACGTATCTCGGTAAGAACGGATGGTGTTGCTGCTCAGGTTTCTCTGGACAGGCAGGTAGTGTGTAAGGTACTGCGTCAAAAATCTGGAGAAGTCAGATGTTTTCATCGGACACCTCCATCTGAGGAATGAGCCCCCCAAATTGCGCTTCCAGTTTGGTAACGATATCCGGGTACAATTGCGCCGTCAATTGGAGATATTTTTGTGTGCCAGTCAGCCCGTTGTGTCCAAGATAGCGTGAGAGTACAGGCAAAGCAGCGGTGAGATCCTCATCTGAAAGCACCCAGTTGTTCAGGCAGTGTACTGCAAAGGTGTGCCGGATATCATGAAGCCGTGGACCTTTTCCTGGACCATTATAAGGAATCCCTGCCATTCTGAGAAACTGGTGGAATTGAGTTCGCAGCCAACTGTTTCCATACCTTCCACCATTGCTGCGAGGGCTTGAACTGGGAAAAATCAATGAATCGGAAAATTGTGGTGGGAACATTTCCAGATATTGAGTCAGGGCCTCCGAAATCGAATCGGAAAATGGTACCAAACGGTTTTTGTGAAATTTCGTGTCTAATATGGTAAACACATTTTCTTTGAGATCCACATCGCACATACGTAGTTTAAGTAATTTAGAAGTCCGCAGCCCACAATTGAATAAAATACGGAATATAACAGGAATCTGGTGCTTTCGAGCAGGGTTCTGCTCCGTAAATGGTGCATGATCTGCGGCAATCAGTATTCGCTCAATTTCATCATCCGTGAAAATATAGGCTCTAAAATTGCGGTTTTCTTTTGGAAGAGATTTAGGATGGATTTTGTATGCAGTATATCCTTTGCGGATTACGAAATCGAGGAATCCATTGATTGCGCTAACATCTCTGAGGATGGTATTGGTTTGCACATTCAATCTGTTTCCGATATGGTTTAGAACATATTCTTTTGTAAATGAGATTACTCCATCATCAGGCTCAGCGAAATCCCGGAGGAAGCGCCGGATACAGCCTTCATCCGTTTTCAGGCTAAATCCAAGAGCATGGCGTTCTGCCATATACTGCTCTAACAGCATTTTTGAAGTCATACCAATTCCCTCCGTTTCCCATAAGACAATGCACACTTACGTAGGGCCGGGAGGTCTACTTTTGTATATACTGAGGTCGTTTTTGGGCTGTTGTGCCCAAGAATGTTGGAGATCGTCATAAGCGGTGTTCCATCATACAAAAGGCTGCTTGCCAGAGTATGACGCAGTGAATGGGCTGCTTTGCGTTTCTTTACTGTCATACCTGCATATTTCATATATCGCTTGAGGTTTTCAGAAAGAGCTGTGCTGGAGTGGAATTCTCCGTAAGGATGAATATGGCGGATAAACACATTGTCACAGCCAGAATCCAGCCGCCCATTTTTCAGATAGTCAATGATGGCATCGCCAATTACAGGGAGCAGAGGCAGTGTATTGACCTTTTGCGTTTTTTGCTGTGTATAGGTGATCAGTTTCTGATGCCAGTCCAGATTTTTGAATTTCAATGCGCAGATGTCTCCCGCCCTCATACCAAGCAGGATCGCCAGAAGAAGCATCGCATAATCCCTTTTTCCAATCGCATTGCTGCGGTCAATAACGGATAACAACTGCCGCACCTCTTCTGGGCTCCATGTTTCGGGGATATTTTCTTCAACGTAAATTTTTGGCCTTGGAACACTTGGAGATAAATCAACGTCCGATATCCCATTTTCATGGAGATAGCGGAAGAAATCACGTAAAACGCTGCTGAATACATGGATAGTTGCACGACGGTAGCGGCATAGGGTGGTCATGAAGTCTGAAATTTCCGCAGCGGTCAAGTCTGAAAGTTCTATTCCGCGTCCATCCAAAAAACAGAAAAATTGCCGCATCTTTGTCCGTTTGACACGGATAGTACCAGCAGAACTATTATTTCTGTGGCACCATGCAAGGTATTCTTCCAGTAAACCGACATATTGCCGTGGCATGGTGTAGTCATGATGGCTGTATCGCAGTGCATACCCAAATTGAAAAATGTCATCTAAAAAACGAATTGAACAGCGTGTGTCCAGTTGCTGCTTGGTCAGTTTTGCGGTGGGGTCACCGATGTCCAAACCATAACGGTGTTGGAAGTACTGTGGTCCTATTTCTGTGTCGTAGGCGGTGATCTCGTTTTCTCTGCAATAATTGGAGAAGCTTCGGAACTCCTTGTTATGTCGGCTGAGGGTTGACGATTTGAAGTCCAGACGGATCAACTCCATATTTGCCGCGTTCATCAAGTCGATGATTGGAACTGCCTTTCTGCTGTGCATAGTTTGCCTCCTTTACATTGTGATGCTCACAGTATAAAGGAAAATTATGCGCAGCGTCTTTCTAATCCTCAAAGAAATTTCAATGTTTTGGAAGGAGGTCTTTTCATAATTGCTTACAACTCATAATGTTCCTTATGCACTTCAACGCATAAGGTACGTTTTCATAAAGGTGGTCACCGGCCCCTCCGCGCCGAAGAGATAGATCCCCAGATGATAGTAGGCGTAGTACCCGGTGAAAAGGAGCGCCGTCAGAACGCACACGGTCAGGATGAATTTTTTCAAATGGGTGCGCATCCTCTCAGGGCTCAGTGATTATACCGCTTGTTGATGGACGGGTGCCCGTACTGCTGGACCGTCTCGATGAACTCGTCCATCCACGCGCCCCGGTCCCGGATAAATGTCTTCAGCTGCTCCACGGCGTCCTCAAAACTGTCCGGGTTCCGGTTCTCTGGCTCCAGGGGGCGGTACGCCTCAAAGGAGTAGCCCCATATCTCAAAATTCCCCTCTACGGCAGGACCCAGATAGGCAATGGTTTCGTCAATATAATTCATCAGGTAGTCCTCGCTGAGGAAGCTCCCCCGCCACATCCGGTAGCGGTCGATGATCCGCTGGCAGTATTCCTCGTCCTTGGTCAGCATCCACTGCCAGAGGGTGTCCTGCATCTGGAAGCCCGGCTCCCAAGCGGGGAGGTCTGTGTAGTTGCCGCAGGCGTTGTTGAAATCCCACACCACCATGTGGTATTTCCCGCCGATGTCCTTGTAGAGGAAGGTGGACAGATACCCGGCGTCGTAATTCTGTGTGAACTCATTGAGAATGAAGTAATCCGCAAAGGACTTCACATCCACCCAATTCTGGTAACCGTAAATCCGGTCATCATAGTCAAAGGAATACAGCGCCTTCTCAAAGTCGGAGAGGTCCTGTTCTATGGCATCCGCCATCTCCTGGGTCAAGGCACCGGATCTCGGGTACTCGATATTGATATTCAGATGATTCCTTCTGCTGATGCGGTAGGTGTAGTAGGTAAAGTTGTTGATGTTTTTCAGGTCAGTTCTGCTTCCCTGATCCAACCGCAGGACATAGCCGGTGGAGGTACTGTTGTCGATGGGTTCAGACACATTGACTCGGCTGTTCTCCCCGTTGGTAATGGTCTCCGTCATCAGGTAAAGCCCCTGATACGCCCCGTTGAAAATCACCTCGCAGAAACGAACATTGGGGGAATACTCCATCATCTCTCCTGCAATGTTGTACCACAGGTAGTTGCGGATCAGGCTCTTGTCCAGATAGGGGCCGTGAAGTGTCCACTCATAGTGGGCGTCCATCCCCATGACTTCGTGGTCGGCATAGGCCCCATCATCATCTGTAAAGCGGAGAAGATAGTTGTGCTTATCAAAATAGCGGGAAGAACGCCCTCTGATACGGATCAGCCCCGCACTCTCCAGGTCCGGCGTGTCTGATGGGTGATGATTGCGGGTCTCATTGTCCAAAATAGAGATCCGGGCAGACAGCATACTCTCCCCGTCAGCTGTGGTAGAGTAGATGGTTTCTCCATGGGCGTCATATCCCACGGGCGCCCCCGGGATCTCCTGCCCGCCGGTGTCAATGATGACCAGAGGCAGGTGCGTACACAACTCCGCGCCATCACAACCGCAGCCTGCGTCCGGGCCTCGGGCGGACAGGCGCTGGTGGATGCGGGCGGGGCCTTCTTCCGCCTCCAGAACGGATGCCGCCAGCGCGCAGACAAGTATCAGCACCACCATGGCACTGCCCAGCAACTTGTATTTCATAGTTCTCCCGCCCCCTTGGAGTTCCAGGCGTCTCAGCCGCTGATCTCGTCGTTCTGCATGACGATGTTGAAATATTCGATCCCGCCGATCTCATAGACGGCGTCTGTAATGCTCTTGCCCGCGGCCTTTTCGCCGCCCGGCTTGCGCAGATACTTTCCGTTGAGCTCATAGATGTATTCGACGCTATCATCGGTAGTGTTCTTGACCCGCAGGATGGCTTTGCGGTTATAGTACTGGAAGATCAGGGATTCCACCTTGGACGCATTCACCCGCGCGGTCCGCAGGATCAGCAGGACTCGGTTATCGGTACGCAGCCGACCAAACACCAGCAGCAGTATGAACACCACCGCGCTGCCTGCCGCGGCGACCAGATAGTCACCGGAGCCACAGCAGATGCCTACTACGATAGCCCAAAAGATGTAGATGGTATCCCGGGAGTCCTTGATGGCGGTGCGGAACCGGACAATGGACAGGGCGCCCACCATGCCGAGAGACAGCGCGATGTTGTTCCCAATGACGATCATCACGGTGGTGGTGATGACTGTCAGGGCCATTAGGGAGACATTGAATTTGGCGCTGTAAATGCTGCCGCTGTGGCTGAGGCGGTAGGACAGGAACAGAAACGCCGCAATGATCGCCGACATCACGAGGCGCAGCAGAATCGTTTCGGTGGTCAGGTCGCCGCCGCTGGATTCCAGCAGCTGAAGCAGGTTTTCTCGCATACTCGATTTTCTCCTTTGAATAATTAACTTTGAAGGCTCAGGGACACGCTTCGGGCCAGGCAGTATTTGCTGACCGACAGCTCCGAGCGCTCCACCCGATCCAACAGGTCCTTGAGATAGCTGAGGAGGAAGCCGTTGTACTTGACCTCCAGCACCATGTGGAAGGGGTCCATGACCGCGTACATGGGCAGGTGCTCGGAAAACAGATCGAAACTGGACTCCGTGGCGATGATCCGGCTGTCCAGAGTGATGCGGATATGGTTTTCCCTGGCCACAAACGCCTGACGGCGGTACTCCACCACTGCTTTTGGCCGGTAGCAGCGGCTGTGCATCAGGCCGTAGCACTCCGCGGCGAAAGGGTCTTTATAGGCCATAAGCGGCCGGTAATCTCCCCGGCACAGCTGCTCCGCGTCCTCACGCCGGAGCCGCAGGGATCGCTTGCGCTGATACGGCCCTTCCTTCTGTTTCATTTCCAGTATGGCGAAATCGGATCGGGGCCCGTAAGTACGCAGCCGGATCTTCCGGCGCAGCTCCAGGCCGTCGACTTTGTCGTAAAAGTCCTGGTCATCCGGCGTGTCGAAATAGAGGGAGCGGATCACATAGCCCTGGGTGCCGTTGTGAACGTCGGCGTGCATAATGGCCCCCAGGCGGCCTCCCAGGACCGCGCCGTCGGCGATATTGATGGCAAATTTCTTCTCCTGCCGCAAGACCTCGTTCATCGCATCGGGACCTCCATGGCGCCAAAGTATTTCTGAAATCTGGACAAAAAGCGGCCTATTGGGGCCGCAGAACCATCTCTGCCGCCCTCAATAGACCGGTTGCGCTACTCGCTCCATGGTATAAAAGCGCCCAAATAAATATACCACATCATTGCATTCTATGACCCATACCAAAAGGCGCGATTTTATACATATTATCAAATTTATCTTATTCAATCCCATCAGGGTTGTCAAGCACTTTTTCCAACGGTGTGCGAACTTTTTGGCATCACAATATGGGCTGACAGCGGGAAAACCAGATCTGGCCCTGCTTTTTGCACCCAATTTCAGATTTGCGCCGTTTTCACGTTCTGCGGCATCTTCAAAAGCAGCCCTCTCTTGGCAGGCTCTCAAAACAGGACAAAATGTGAAGCTTGTCTTATCCTGCAGAACCAGACGCAGACGGTCCAAAGTCCGGGCGTGCCCCGCACCGGAGGCCGCCAGGTAGATGCGGGCGGTGTCCATACAGACGTGGCCCAGCACATCCGCCGGCTTTGCCGCGTCCCGGCACACCCGGTAGAAGACCCGGGCAAACAGGTGGCGCGGGTGGTTCTCTGTAGTACCGGGACTGCGCTCCGCCTGGCGGAGATGCCTGGCAAAGGAAGCGGACAGGTCCGAGGTGATTCTGCTTCCCGTCATATCCATATCTCCGTTCTGGTTGATGGAAATATCGTACCGGAACGGGGGAGACCTGTACAGGAGGAAAACCAAAAAATGTTCAGGCCGGACTGACCGGCCATGGGGCGCGCGAATTTTACACACACTTTACACGGATTTGAAGATGGCCTCACCGGGGCGTGATAAGATAGAGGCGTGAGATGACAAGGCCCCCGGAGCACCGCTCCGGCGTGGGCATCCGAGGGCCGCAAGGCTCCGGCGGGAGGGAGATCGCGGATGAGAAAAGTGACGGGCCTGTGGATGGCCGTCTGCCTGGCGCTGCTGGTGCTGGGGCTGAGATGGCACCCGCTGTGGGGCGCGGCGCTGGCCGTTGGCGGATGCGCGGGAATCTCCCGGTTCCTGTCCGCCAGACCGGGGCGGCGGGCCCGCCGGTTTGCCGGCCGGCCGGACGGGGCCGAGCTGGCCGCCGTCATGGAGGCGGCGGACCGGGAGCTGAAGCAGCTGCGCCTGTATGCGGACCGGATCGCCGACAGAAGGACCCGGGACGCGGCCGCGGCGCTGGCGGACATTGGCGGACGTGTCTATGACGAGCTGTGCCGCCGCCCGGAGAGGATCCCCTCCGCGGGCCGGCTGCTCGCGGCCCGTCTGGACGCGGCGGGACAGCTTCTGATCCGGTACGCGGCCTATCAGGAGGCCGGCCTGCGCACGCCGGAGGTCCTGGAATTCCAGCGCAGGGTGCGCGGGACCCTGCCTGGACAGCGGGCGGATCTGGAGCGGCAGCTGGCACGGCTGCGGTCGTCCCCGGAGACGGGGAGCGGGGAGGCCGATCAGGAGACCGGGGAGAGGCTGCCGGAGCCGGAAGCGGGGGCCTGCGGGACCGGGATCCGGTCCTGCTGTCAGTGACCGGGGAGGCCGCCGGCCCATACAAAAAACCGGCGCCGGGAAAATCCCAACGCCGGTTTTCGGATTTTTCTGTGTGTGCCCCGCAGGCCGCTGTCAGGCCATCCGGCGGCGGCAGCGGCCGGAGATCACATCCACCAGCCAGGACAGGGCGATCATGCCCAGGGCCAGGGTGCTGACCTCGTGCCAGGCGTACTGGTTCATGGCCAGGATCAGCGGCGCGCCGATGCCGCCCGCCCCCGCCAGACCCAGGACCGAGGCCTCCCGGATGTTGACGTCGAAGCGGTAGAGCCAGGCGGAGAAGAACCGGGGCGCCAGCTGGGGCAGCGCCACATGGCGCAGGCAGGCCAGCTTACCGGTCCCCATGGACTCCAGGGCGTGATAGGCCCGCAGGTCCAGGGCGTCGATGGCCTCGGTGAAGCGCTTGCAGAGCAGGCCCACGCTGCACACCGCCAGAGTCAGCACGCCGGTGAAGGAGCCGGGGCCGCAGACCCGGATGAAGATCAGCCCGTAGATCAGGAAGGGGACGGAGCGGATGGCCGTCACCACCGTCCGGAACAGCCAGGCCACCGGGGCGGGGAAGAAGCGGCTGCTGCCCAGAAACGCCAGGGGGACGGCAAAGACGGCGCCCGCGCAGGTCCCCACCAGGGCGATGGCCGCCGTCTCCAGCAGGAGATAGGCCAGGCCGCTGCTGTCCGGGCGGAAGAACAGCTCCCAGTCCGGCTGGAGCAGGCCGGCGAAGAGGTTCTGCACCATCTGCAGGCTGGTGCGGGACAGATCCGGCGGGGGGAGGGTGAGGGTGCACACCACGAACAGCGCCGCGGCCGCTGCCGCCAGGAGCCGTCCGCCGTTCCGGCCCAGGGAGCGCTCGTGCTGCACCAGGGCGGTGAGGAAGGCACTGAGATGCTCCATCCCGTAGACGATGACAAAGAGCAGCAGCAAAATCATGCCCACCCGGTCATACTCCCGCCAGGAGACCTTCTCATTCAGCAGCAGGCCGATGCCGCCGGCTCCCACATAGCCCAGGATGGAGCTGTGGCGCACATTGCCCTCCAGCAGGTAGAGGCCGTTGGTGAGATAGGCCGGCAGGATCTCCGGGAAGATCCCCCGGGCAAAGGCCCGGACCGGAGAGGCCCCCATGGTCCGCAGGGCCAGATAGGGCCCCTGTGGGGCGCTCTCGATGTCCTCATAGGTCAGCCGGGCCATGATGGCAAAGGTGTAGACCGTGATGGCGGCGGTGCCGGCAAAGGAGCCGATTCCCAGGAAGAAGGTGGCCAGCAGGGCCAGGATCAGCGCGGGGAAGGATCGGAGGACCTGGATACAGAAGCGGACCGCCTTTTTCAGGACAGCGGGCCCCGGCAGGGGGGCGGCGCAGACCATGGCCGCGGGGATCGCCATCGCCGCCCCCAGAAAGGTCCCGGTGACGGACATCTGCACGGTGGACCACAGCAGGGGGAGGGCCTTTCCGGCAAAGCTCCAGTCCGGCGGGACCATCCGGGAGACGATGTCCGTCAGATGGCCCCGGCGGCTCCACATGGCCCCCAGGTCGCAGCCGGTGAACCAGGCGGCCCACAGGAACACCAGCGCAAAGGCGGCCAGGGTCAGGCAGCGCCTGGAGGTTCTCCGGCTCATACGGCCTCCTCCGTCTCTCCGTAGATCTCCCGCAGGACGGCCTCCGTCACGTCGCCGGGGGCGCCGTCAAAGACGACGCGGCCCTGGTTCATGCCCACGATGTGGGTGGAGAAGGCCAAGGACAGCTCCAGGTTGTGGCTGTTCATCAGGATGCTGACGGGGTGGGTGCGCCGGACCTCCTGCAGCAGGCAGAGGATCTGCCGCCCAGTGACCGGGTCCAGGGAGGCCACCGGCTCGTCCGCCAGCAGGATGGAGGGGCTGCGCATCAAGGCCCGGGCGATGGCCACCCGCTGCTTCTGCCCGCCGGAGAGGTTCTTCACCGGCTCCTCCAGCTTGTCCGCCAGCCCCACCTCCTGTAAGATCTCCGCAGCCCGGGCGGTCCGCTCCCGGCCGAAGGCGCCCAGCAGGGAGGCCGCCAGGGACATCTCCGGCAGGCAGGCGTTCAGCACGTTCTGCAGAACGGACACGTTCTCCACCAGGCAGAAGTCCTGGTAGATGGTGCCGATCCTGCGCTGAACGGCCCGCTTCTCCCGGCCCCGGGCGGACTCGAAATGGGTGCCGTCATAGAGGATCTGGCCGCCGTCGCAGGGCTCCGCCCCGTTCAAAATGCGGAACAAGGTGGTCTTGCCGGCGCCGGAGGGACCGATGACGGAGAGAAATTCCCCGTCCTCCAGTGTAAAGCTGATGTCCCGCAGCACCTCCCCGGTGCGCTGGAACTGCTTGCGGATGTGGCTGACCTGCAGCATGGAACCGTCTCCTCCTCTGGTGTTTATTCCTCCATGGACTTCAAAAGGGCCTGGGCGTCCCGCTCTCCGTCATAGTCGCTGTCGCTGCCCCAGGTGTAGCCCACCTGGCTGAACACGCTGAAGATCTCCTGGCCCTCCTCGGTCTCGGCCAGCTCGATGAAGGACTCGCCCACCGCCTGGCGGAAGTCCTCGTCCGCCATGGTGTCGGAGGTCTTGCTGTAGGCGATCATGTCGTTGTAGATGCCCTCGGTGACGCCGATGACGCCGGTCTGCTCCACCATGGGGGCGGTGCCGCCGAACTCGGACTCCCAGATGGGGGCGTTCTTGATGCGGATGTGGCCGTAGGACACCATCACGTCCACCTGACCGGCGGCCAGACGGGCCACGGAGGTGGTGTGGGAGTCGCACTCCACCACGTGGTCCAGGTCACTGATGCCCTTGCCGTAGTGCTCCTGGAGCCACAGGGAGGGATAGATGTACCCGGAGGCGGAGGTGGGATTCAGCACCGCCCAGGTGGCGCTGTTCAGGTCATCCCAGGTCAGCTCCTCGCCGTTGTTCACCTTGTTCAGCAGCTCCTGGCCCTTCTCCGTGGGGCCCGCCAGGACGATGCAGCGGTAGTAGGTGGTCATGTCATCGGTGTTCTCCTCGATGGTGCCGTCGTTCCAGTCGGCGGGGTTCTCGGAGTCCTTGTTGATGGCGTAGCGCAGGGCGGTCAGCAGCACGTCACAGTCGTCGGAGAAGAGGACGTAGTTGCCGCCGGAGATGAAGCCCAGGTCCGCGCTGCCGGCGCTGAGGGCCTCGCCCACGGCGGTGTAGCTGGTGCCCACGGTCATGTCGATCTCCTTCACGTCATAGCCCTTTTCCAGCAGCTTGTCCTTCAGCAGGGACTCCAGAGGCTCTGTGGATTCGGAGATGATGTCCGCGTCCGCGTAGGGGGAGAAGGCGATCTTCAGGGATTCGACCTCCTGTACGCCGTCATTGGCGGCGGGTTCGGAACTGGCCTCCTCTCCGGCGCCGCAGCCGGAGAGCGCCCCGGCGCACAGCGCCAGGCTCAGCAAAAGGGCGGAAAGCTTCTTGTTCATGGGAATACCTCCTGTTTTTTGTCGCCTGCGCAAAAGAAACAGGTATGCGCCCCATCAGCACATACCTGTCCAAACTCTCACGCAGATGCTGATGGCCCGCCCCCTCCGGGGGACGGGTGCGGTCGGCCCTCTCTGGGACCCTCTCAGCCTGGAACACAGGCTCCCTCGCAATCTGGTTCGAGTCATCAATCTTGAGCGTGGCGCCAGGGAGCTCCCCCTTTCGCCGCATTCCTGAAACCGCGGAACAGTATAGCACACCCCGCCGAAAAAGGCAAGGCGGAAATTTTCACGTCCCCCAGCGGCCTGATGCCGCCGGGGGACGTGTTATCGGAGGGCCCGGACTTAGTTCCCGCCGAAGAACAGGGCCAGGTCGTCCTCCACCGTGGTGATGCCGGCGATGCCGAAGCTGTCCGTCAGCACCTTGGCCACGTTGGGGCTGAGGAAGGCGGGCAGGGTGGGGCCCAGGTGGATGTTCTTCACCCCCAGGCTCAGCAGGGCCAGCAGGACGATCACCGCCTTCTGCTCATACCAGGCGATGTTGTAGACGATGGGCAGGTCGTTGATGTCCTCCAGGCCAAAGACCTCCTTTAGCTTCAGGGCGATCACCGCCAGGGAGTAGGAGTCGTTGCACTGGCCGGCGTCCAGCACCCGGGGGATGCCGCCGATGTCGCCCAGGTCCAGCTTGTTGTACTTGTACTTGGCGCAGCCGGCGGTGAGGATCACCGTGTCCTTCGGCAGGGCCTTGGCGAACTCCGTGTAGTAGCTCCGGCTCTTGGCCCGGCCATCACAGCCGGCCATCACCACGAACTTGCGGATGGCACCGGACTTTACCGCCTCCACGACTTTGTCTGCCAGGGCCAGCACCTGGGCGTGGGCGAAGCCGCCCACGATCTCGCCGGTCTCAATCTCCTCCGGCGGGGCGCACCGCTTGGCGTGCTCGATCAGGGCGGAGAAGTCCTTCTCCTCGCCAGCACCGCCGGGGATGTGGGTGCAGCCGGGATAGCCCGCCGCACCGGTGGTGTACAGCCGGTCCTTGTAGCTGTCCCGGGGCGGCACGATGCAGTTGGTGGTCATCAGGATGGGACCGTTAAAAGAGGCAAACTCCTCCGTCTGCTTCCACCAGGCGTTGCCGTAGTTGCCCACAAAGTTGGGGTACTTCTTGAAGGCCGGGTAGTAGTGGGCGGGCAGCATCTCCGAGTGGGTGTACACGTCCACGCCGGTGCCCTGGGTCTGCTGGAGCAGCATCTCCAGGTCCCGCAGATCGTGGCCGGACACCAGGATGCCGGGGTTCTTCCCCACGCCGATGTTGACGCGGGTGATCTCCGGATTGCCGTAGGCGGAGGTGTTGGCCTCGTCCAGCAGGGCCATGCCCTGGACGCCGTACTTGCCTGTCTCCAGGGCCAGGGCCGTCAGGTCCTCCGCCGTCAGGCTGTCGTCCAGGGTGGCGGCCAGGGCCTTCTGCAGGAAGGCGTCCACCGCTCCGTCCTCCCGCAGCAGGGCGTTGGCGTGCTTGGTGTAGGCGGCCAGGCCCTTGAGGCCATAGGTGATCAGCTCCCGCAGGGAGCGGATGTCCTCGTCCTTGGTGGCCAGGACCCCTACCCGGGCCGCCTGGACGGCGTAGGCAGGCTCCCCGTCCGTCCAGAGGGCGGCCTCCGGCAGGCCGCTCCGGTCCGCCAGCTGGGACAGCAGCTCCGCCTTCACCGCCAGGGTGTCCCGCACCTGGGCGATGATGGCCTCCTTGTCGAAGTTGGCGTTGGTGATGGTGGTGAACAGGTTCCAGGTGATGAGGTGGTTGACCTGGGGCTCCACCGCCTTGCCCTCCGCCCGCAGCCGGGTGGTGACGGCGGAGAGGCCCTTGGTCACCCAGACCAGCAGGTCCTGCATGGCCGCCACGTCCGGGGTCTTTCCGCAGACGCCGGACCGGGTGCAGCCGGTGCAGCCGGCGGTCTCCTGGCACTGATAGCAGAACATTTTATTTTCCGTCATAAGCTCCTCCTTGCAGACGCCGCCCCGGATTCTGTGAAATTCCGGGCGGCCCTTGACTTTCTGGGGAGATGATACTATAGTCGATTTGAAAAGTATGTTGTTGTAACAACAAAAGGAGAAGTTGTCTATGGGCCTTGCACAGCTGACAGAGACGGCCCTGTTCCGCGGCATCGCCCCCGGGGAGGCGGAGAAGATGCTGGACTGCCTGGGGGCGGAGCGGCGGCGCTATCCCAAGGGGGCGCAGATCTACCGCACCGGGGAGACGGTCTCCGCCCTGGGGATGGTGCTCTCCGGCCGGGCTCTGATCGAGAGCATCGACCTGTGGGGGAGCGCGGCGGTGCTGGACAGCGTCGGTCCGGGGCAGATTTTCGGCGAGGCCTACGCCTGCGTCCCCGGGGAGCCGCTGATGGTGGATGTGACGGCCGCCGAGGCGGCGGAGGTGCTCTTCCTGCGGATGGACCGGGTCCTTCAGACCTGCGCCGACGCCTGCGGATTCCACAGCCGGCTGATCCGGAACCTCCTGACCATCTCCGCCCAGAAGAACCTGACGCTGTCCCGGAAGATCCTGCACACCTCCGCCAAGTCCATCCGGGGGCGGCTGCTGTCCTATCTGTCCGATCAGGCCATCCACAGCGGCAGCCGCAGCTTTACCATCCCCTTTGACCGCCAGCGGCTGGCGGATTACCTGAACGTGGACCGCAGCGCCCTGTCCAACGAGCTGAGCAAGATGCGGCGGGAGGGCCTGCTGCGGGTGCGGAAAAACCACTTTGAGCTGCTGGACGCCGCCGACGGGCGGGGGAGCTGAACATCGGCCTCCGGCGGATCGGCGGCAAAAAGAGAGCGAGACTTCTTCGGAAGTCTCGCTCAGCCTGTCGAAAAAGTCCAGCAAATGCTGGGCTATTTCGTTTATATGAGGTAAAATAGAGGAGGTGGTGAGAGGGATGCTGGAACGAGGGAAGATGGATCGTAATGTGATTGAGTTGGTAGGAATCGAGAGTCTGGTACCAGCGGAGCATTTGCTACGGAAAATAGACAAGGCGGTAGATTTCAAACATCTATATGAAATGGTGGAACCATTGTACAGTGAAGACAATGGCAGGCCGAGTGTAGACCCGGTGGTGCTGTTCAAAATGGTATTGATTCAGCATCTATATGGGCTTCCATCTCTTCGGCGGATGGCGGAGGAGGTAAACTTAAATGTAGCCTACCGCTGGTTCCTGGGCTATACCTTGCAGGAGGAAACTCCTCACTTTTCCACGGTGAGTTATAATTTCCGGCACCGGTTTACCGAGAAGACAGTAGAGCAGGTATTCCGTTGGATTTTGGAGGAGATAGCGGAGGCCGGTTATCTTTCTCCCAAGGCGGTATTTATAGACGGTACACACATCAAGGCCAACGCCAATAACAAGAAACAGGTGAAGGTACAGATTCCGGCGGCATCCAGGCACTATGCCAAGGAACTGATGGAAGAGGTAAACGAGGACAGGGAGGCTCATGGGAAGAAACCGTTTGATGATGATGAGCCTGGCGCTCCAGCAAAGAAGCGGCGGGACAATACTTCGAAGAAAAAGCTGGCGCGGCGGAAGAAGGAGAAGCTGCGTACTGTAACTCGGAGCGTAACCGATCCGGACAGCGGCCTGTTTGTGAAAAGAGACCACAAGCGGCAGTTTGCCTATGAGGCCCATACAGCCTGCGACAAGCATGGCTTTGTCCTGGAGGCAGTCGTTACCCCTGGAAATGTACATGACAGCGTGGCGTTTGATGAAGTGTATGACCGTGTGACAGCGGACTTCCCGGAAGTAGAGACGATTGTTGCCGATTCCGCCTACAAAACTCCGCATATCTGCAAAAAGGTATTTGAAGACGGACGTGTGCTGTCCACCGCCTACAAGCGGTCTCAGACCAAGAAAGGCGGCCATGAATGGTGGAAATATGTGTATGACGAATACTATGACTGTGTACTCTGCCCCGAGTACCGGGCTCTGTCCTACCGCACTACCAACCGGGATGGATACCGGGAGTACAGCAGTGATCCTCGCATCTGTGTCAACTGTCCTACACGTCATCTATGTACCCATTCTAAAGATTGTGTCAAAACGGTACAGCGGCACATCTGGAGGGATTATGAGGACTTAGCCGACGACGCCCGCTATACCCCACAATACCAGAAACTCTACAAGCGGCGAAAAGAAACCATTGAACGGGTTTTTGCCGACGCCAAGGAAAAACACGCCATGCGTTATACACAGTATAGAGGCTTGGCCCAGGTATCCAACTGGGTGAAGCTGAAATTTGCTGCCATGAATCTCAAAAAACTGGCCAGGTGGTTATGGCAGGAGAAGCTTGCTCCATTTGCACTTTTCCTTCTTTGGCCTCTATACCGCAGAAGCCCGCCCTATGCTTAACACATAGGCGGGTTTCTCGACAGGCTGAGCGAGACTTCTTCGGAAGTCTCGCTCTTCGCGCTTACAGATGCTTCACGAACAGGGCCCGGATGGCGTTCAGCACCGCCAGGATCATGACCCCCACGTCGGCGAACACCGCCAGCCACATATTGGCCAGGCCCAGGGCCACCAGTACCAGGCAGGCCAGCTTGATGCCGATGGCAAAGACGATGTTCTGGTACACGATCCCCAGGCACTTCCGGGAGATTCTGATGGCCTTGGCGATCTTCAGGGGGTCGTCGTCCATCAGCACCACGTCGGCGGCCTCGATGGCGGCGTCGGAGCCCATGGCCCCCATGGCGATGCCGATGTCCGCCCGGGAGAGCACCGGCGCGTCGTTGATGCCGTCCCCAACAAAGGCCAGCTTTTCCTTGCCGGACTTGCCCTTCAGCAGTTCCTCCACCTTGGCCACCTTGTCGGCGGGGAGGAGCTGGCTGTACACCTGGTCGATGCCCAGCTCCGCCGCCACATGGTCCGCCACCCTGGCGGCATCGCCGGTGAGCATGACGGTCTTGCGGACGCCGGCGGCCTTCAGGGCCTGGATGGCCTGCTTGGAATGGGGCTTCACCACATCGGAGATGACGATGTGCCCGGCGTATTTGCCGTCGATGGCCATGTGGATGATGGTGCCCACGCTGTGGCAGGGGATGTAGGGAACGCCCAGCCGGTCCATCAGCTTGTCGTTGCCGGCGGCCACCGTGTGGCCGTCCACCACGGCGGTGACGCCGTTGCCGCTGAGCTCCTGGATGTCCGACACCCGGCTGCGGTTGATCTCCTTGCCATAGGCCCGCTGGAGGCTCTTGCTGATGGGGTGGCTGGAGGCGGACTCCGCCAGGGCGGCGTACTCCACCAGCTTTTCGTTCTCCAGCTCATTGTGGTGGATGCCGTTGACCTCGAACACCCCCTGGGTCAGGGTGCCGGTCTTGTCGAACACCACGATCTTGGTCTGGGACAGCGTCTCCAGGTAGTTGGAGCCCTTCACCAGCACGCCGGCGTTGCTGGCCCCGCCGATGCCGGCGAAGAAGGAGAGGGGGATGGAGATGACCAGGGCGCAGGGACAGCTGGCCACCAGGAAGGTGAGGGCCCGGTAGATCCAGGTCTCCCACCCGGCGTCCAGCCCCAGGCCGAACATCCGCACCAGCGGCGGCAGGATGGCCAGGGCCAGGGCCGCGTAGCAGACGGCGGGGGTGTAGATCCTGGCGAAGCGGGAGATGAAGTCCTCGGACCGGGACTTGCGGGAGGAGGCGTTCTCCACCAGGTCCAGGATTTTGGACACAGTGGACTCCCCGAATTCCTTGGTGGTCTGGATCTTCAGCAGGCCGGTCATGTTGATGCAGCCGCTGATGATCTCATCCCCGGCCTTCACCTCCCGGGGCAGGGACTCGCCGGTGAGGGCGGCGGTGTTCAGGGTGGAGGCCCCCTCCACCACCGTGCCGTCAATGGGCACCTTCTCGCCGGGCTGCACCACGATGACCGTGCCGATGGCCACCTCGTCCGGGTCCACCTGCTCCAGCTTCCCGTCCTGCTCGATGTTGGCGTAGTCCGGCCGGATGTCCATCAGGTCGCTGATGTTCCGGCGGCTCTTGCCCACGGCGTAGCTCTGGAACCACTCCCCCACCTGGTAGAACAGCATGACGGCGATGGCCTCCAGATAGTCGCCGTTCTCATACACCGCCAGGGCCAGGGCGCCCAGGGTGGCCACGGCCATCAGAAAGTTCTCGTCAAAGACCTGGCCGTTGCGGATGCCCTTGACCGCCTTTTTCAGAATGTCGTGGCCGATGATGGCGTAGTCCGCCAGATAGCAGGCAAGCCGCACCCACCGGCCGGCGCCGCCCAGCCTGTCAAACAGCGCCGCCCCCATCGCCTGGAGGACCAGCAGCAGAAGGGCGGCGGCCAGGATGCGCCACAGCATGGTCTTCTGCTTCCTGGTCATGCCGCTGCCGGGCCGGACGCCCATCAGCTGCAGCACCGCGGCCAGGACCGCCACCACGATCAAAAGCCCGCTTTCAAACACCTCTTGCATGGAGATCGTCCTTTCAATTCAACTATCGTTTAATCGATTCCGGGAAAAACCGCCCCGCAAGCACTGGCTCTTGGGGCGGGGGAGAGGCGGCTCACAGGAAGATCTCGCAGTCGTCCTCCACCTTTTTGCAGTTCTTCCGCACCTGCTCCATGACGGCCCTGGGGTCCTGGCCCTCTTCAAACTCCACGATCATCTTCAGGGCCATGAAGTTCACGGTGGCGGCAGTCACGCCGGGGGTCTTCCGGGCGGCATCCTCCATCTTGTTGGCACAGTTGGCGCAGTCCACATCGATCTTATAGGTCTTTTTCATGGGAAGGACTCCTTTCAAATGATGCTCGGGAAAATAATTAAGTAATTGTTTAATTGTGAGAACAGCATACACCAAAGCGCGGAGGATGTCAAGGGGGAGCGGGAAGATTTTTTGGGCGTAAAGAGTGGGGGCAGGAATGAGGAGTTGGGAATTTCTGCGGAATTTTGACTCTTCCCCAACGGCGCCGGGTGTGGTAGAATACTTCTCCAGAAGGAGGCGACGCCCGATGGACGAGAGAAAACTGCCCCACGACCATGGCCAGTCCATGGAGCGGGAGCTGGACCATATGCCCAGTGTGGAGGAGTTCCAGACTGTGGCCGACATCTTCAAGCAGCTGGGGGACGGCAGCCGCATCCGCATCTTCTGGCTGCTGTGCCACTGCGAGGAGTGCGTCATCAACCTGTCCTCCATGGTGGATATGAGTTCCCCGGCGGTGTCTCACCACCTGAAGCAGCTGAAGGCCGCCCAGCTGATCGTCAGCCGCCGGGAGGGCAAGGAGGTCTACTACAGGGCCGCGGACACGGACCGGGCCCAGATGCTCCACCACATGATCGAGGCCATGGTGAAGATCGCCTGCCCGTCGGCATGAGGGAATGGCGGTTGGAGAGGAGCGAGGACATATGGCACCTGTGACGGGCCCCGCGGTCCGGCCCCGGCGGCGGATCGCCGCCCTGGACGCCCTGCGGGGACTGACCCTGCTGAGCATGATCGCCTACCACACCTGCTGGGACCTGGTGTATCTGTTCCGCATGGACTGGGAATGGTACCGGGGCACCGGCGCGTACATCTGGCAGCAGAGCATCTGCTGGACCTTCATCCTGCTCTCCGGGTTCTGCTGGTCCATGGGACGGCATCCCCTCCGCCGGGGGCTGACGGTGTTCGCCTGCGGCTGGATCGTGACGCTGGTGACGGTGGTGTTCCTGCCGGAGGAGCAGATTTGGTTTGGGGTACTGACGCTGATCGGCGGCTGTATGCTGCTGCTGATCCCGTTGGAGTGGGCACTGGGGCGTGTGCCTGCGGGGATCGGCCTGGCGGCCGCCGCCGTGCTGTTCGTCCTGCTGCGGAACGTGAACCGGGGGACCTTCGGCTTCGAGTCCCTGGCGCTGGGCACCGTGCCCCAGGGGCTCTACCGCAATCTCCTGACGGCGTGGCTGGGCTTTCCGGGACCGGGGTTCTCCTCCACGGATTACTTCTCCCTGATTCCCTGGCTGTTCCTGTTTCTGGCGGGGTACTTCCTCCGCCGCCTGCTGGGCCGCCCGCTGGAGCGGCTGGACCCGGACGCCCTCCGGTGCCCGCCTCTGTGCGCCCTGGGGCGGTGGTCCCTGCCGGTGTATATGCTCCACCAGCCGGTGGTCTACGGCGTGCTGCTGGCGGGAGCGGCGCTGCTGGGAAGGTGACCGCTCCGCTCTGCGGGGGGATGGGCATGGCCCATCCCCCTTTTTCCGTGTCCGGGCGGAAAAGTCCATGCGGTGAAAACACACATATTTTTCCTGAAAAATATGATAAAAAGCGACAGCTAAACGATTGACATTGCACCTGAGAAATGCTTTAATAGGCAGGACGATTGCTGAGCAGAGAAAAGGAGGGCCATCTGTGGACCTTTACAGCATTGGCGAGATGTTGATCGATTTTGTGCCGGGCAGGGAGCCCGGAAGCTATATCCGCAACGCGGGCGGCGCCCCGGCCAACCTGGCCATCGCCGCCGCCCGGAACGGACTGGAGACGGCCATGTGCTGCTCCGTGGGGGACGATGACTTCGGCCGCTTCCTGCTGGCCACCCTGGAGGAGAACGGCGTGCGCTGCGTCAGACAGGCCCCCTGCCGGGAGGCCGTCACCACCATGGCCTTCATCACCCTGTCGGAGGAGGGGGAGCGCAGCTTCACCTTTGCCCGGAAGCCGGGGGCGGATATGTTCATCCGGGAGGAGGACGTGCGGGAGGAGGACATCCGGGAGACGGTGATCGTCCACGCCGGCTCCTGCTCGCTCTCCGCCTCTCCGGTGGCGGAGGCAACCGCCAAGGCCCTGCGGCTGGGCCGGGAACTGGGAAAGCTGGTGAGCTTTGACCTGAACTACCGGGACATGATGTGGAACGGCCGGCCGGAGGCCTGCGCCGCCAAGGTGCGGGAGATCCTGCCGTATGTGGACCTTCTGAAGGTGGCGGACGATGAGGTGTCCGTGCTGGGCGGGGAAGAGGCCCTGCCCGGTCTGATGGAGCGCTACGGCCTGACCCTGGTGGTGGAGACCCTGGGCAGCCAGGGGGCCGTGGGCTTCTTCCGGGGAGAGCGGATCCCGATTGCCAGCCGCTCCGCCCGCTGTGTGGACGCCACCGGCGCCGGCGACGCCTTCTGGGGCGGCTTGCTGTCCATGCTGCGGTTCCGGGGCGTCACGTCGGCGGCGCAGCTGACGGCGCCGCTGGTGCGGGAGGCCATGACCTACGGCAACGTGGGGGGCTGGCTCTGCATCCAGGGGCTGGGGGCCATCCCGTCCCTGCCCACCCGGCAGGAGATCGAGGCGCACCTGGTCTGATGCCCGCCCCGCTGCCGGGGAAATTGGGGATTGACAAAAACTAGACAAGAATTTATAATATACTATTATATTGCAAGGGAGCTTCCGCGAGGAGGCTGAGATGAGGGGCCAGTCCCTCGACCTGACCTGATTTGGGTAATGCCAACGTAGGGACGCAGCACAAGGGCCGTGCGGAGTCTCCTCCGTGCGGAGGAAACACAGAGCTGACGGCGGGGTGTCCCACAGGGGGCACCCCGCCCTTTTTGCATCTGACCGGGGCGCATCCCGGCCAGGGATTGGAGGAATACGCGATGACGACGACCCAGCGGCTGTATGAGGCCGCCCATCCCATCTGGGAGCAGTGTCATGCCCACCCCTTTGTCCGGGGGATCGGCGACGGGACCCTGGATCTGGAGAAGTTCCAGTGGTTCCTGCTCCAGGACTACCTGTACCTGTTCGACTACGCCCGGGTGTTCGCCTACGGCGTGGTGAAGGCCCGGGACCCGGACCTGATGCGGACCTTCTCCGCCAATGTGGACGCCATTCTGGGGGGTGAGATGAAGGTCCACCGGGCCTATATGGAGCGCCTTGGCATCACGGAGGAGCAGGTGTTCGCCGTGTGGCCCGCCCTGTCCAACCTGTCCTATACCCACTATATGCTGGCCTGCGCCGCCGCCGGAGGGCCGGCGGAGATCGTGGCGGCCATCCTGTCCTGCTCCTGGAGCTACGCGGAGATCGGCACCCGGCTGGCGGCCATCCCCGGCGCGGCGGACCACCCCTTCTACGGTGAGTGGATTCGCAGCTACGCGGGGGAGGACTACCAAAAGACCAACGACGCATTGGTTGCGCTGATGGACCAGCTGGCGGAGGGCTGCACCGAGACGGAGTACCGGCGGCTGGAGGAAATCTTCGTCGCCTGCAGCCGGTATGAGCTGGGCTTCTGGGAAATGGCCTGGACGTTGGAGCGGTGAGCCATGGCCATGCTGGAATTTCAGGATGTCTCCTACCAGTACCCCAGTGAGGACTTCGACATCATCGACCACCTGAGCTTTTCCGTGGCGCCCGGCTCCTTCCACTGCATCATCGGCATCAGCGGCTGCGGCAAGAGCACCATCTTCCGCATGACCAACGGCCTGCTCCAGCCCAAAAGCGGCACCATCCTGGTGGAGGGGCAGCCCATCGCGGGGCGGAAGCGATACTGCGGCTACATGCCCCAGAAGGACCTGCTGTTCCCCTGGCGGACCGTGGGGGAGAACGTGGCCCTGCCTCTGGAGATCCAGGGGGGCCTCTCCAAGGCGGAGCGCCGGGACCGGGCGGAGGCGGCCCTGGCCGATGTGGGCCTGGCCGGCTGCCTGGACAAAATGCCCGACGAGCTCTCCGGCGGTATGCGGCAGCGGGCGGCCTTTGCCCGTACCATGCTGACGGGCTGTGACCTGCTGCTGCTGGACGAGCCCTTCTCCGCCCTGGACTTCCTGACCCGCATCTCCATGCAGGAGTGGCTGGTGGACCAGTGGCGCAGGCACCAAAAGACCATCCTCTTTATCACCCACGACGTGGAGGAGGCCCTGTTCCTCTCCCAGAGCGTGCTGGTGGTGGAGCGCACCCCCATCCGGGCCCTGGCGGACATCCCGGTGCCCGCCGCCTTCCCCCGGGACCGGTCCAGCCTGAAGCTGCCGGAGATGGTGGAGCTGAAGGAGCACCTCATCGACCTTCTTCGAAAGCAGGTGACACCATGAAGCAAGCCTGTAAAGCCAACCTCCCGGCTCTGATCTTCCTGTTCGCCCTGCTGATTTTGTGGCAGACGGGAGCCATGGGCATGGATGCCGCCTACATCCTGCCGTCTCCCACCCAGATCCTGGCCAAGCTGTGGGAGCTGCGGGTGCCCCTCTTCACCGTCCACCTGCCCGCCACCATGCTGGTGACCGCCATCGGCCTGGGGATCTCCCTGGTGCTGGGCCTGGCGCTGGCGGTGGTGATGGACACCAGCGACATGGTGCGGCGGATGATCTACCCCATCGTGGTGGTGTCCCAGACCATCCCCACCACCGCCATCGCGCCCCTCTTCGTGCTGTGGTTCGGCTACGGCATCTGGAGCAAGGTGCTGGTGACGGTGCTCATCACCTTTTTCCCCATCACCATCACGGTGTACGACGGCCTCCGCTCCGCCAAGACGGAGATGGCGGAGCTCTTGCAGACCTACGGCGCCACGAAGAAGGACATCTTTCTCAAAATCAAGGTGCCCTGCGCCCTGCCCTACTTCTTCTCCGCCATCAAGATGGCGGTGCCCATGAGCATCATCGGCGCGGCCATCGGCGAGTGGCTGGGGGCCAAGAGCGGCCTGGGGTACTTCTCCCGCCGGATGATGACCCAGCTGGACGGCGCCGGGGTGTTTGCCCCCATCGTGCTGCTGAGCGCGGCGGCCATCCTGGCGGTGGCGGTGGTGAACCTGCTGGAGAAGCGGTTCGTCCGCTGGCGGGGAGAGAGCTGAACACATCCCTATTATGAGGAAAGAAATGAGGTTGATTGATGATGAAACGGAAACTTGCGCTGCTGCTGGCGGCGATGCTGCTCTTGACCGGCTGCTCCTCCGGCGGAAGTGAAGACACGGATGCCCAGGACAATGGAGACACCGGGGAGCTGGAGACCATTGACGTGGTGCTGGACTGGTACCCCAACGCCGTCCACGCCTTCCTCTATGAGGCGGAGGAGAAGGGGTACTTTGCGGACGAGGGGCTGCAGGTGAACATCCTGTTCCCCTCCAACACCAGCGACCCCCTGACCATGACGGCGGCGGGCCGGGCGGACATCGGCTTCTACTACCAGGAGGACACCATCATCGCCAAGGCCAACGAGGACGTGCCGGTGAAGGTGCTAGGGGCCGTAGTCCAGCAGCCCATCAGCGTGGTCTGCGCCCTGTCGGACCAGAATATCAAGACGCCGGAGGATCTGATCGGCAAGACCATCGGCTATTCCGGCACCCGCTTCGGCGAGGTGGCAGTGGGCCAGATGCTTCAGTCCGTAGGCGCCACCCTGGACGACGTGGAGATGATCGACGTGGGCTTTGACCTGATGAGCGCCATGACTACCGGCAACGTGGACGCCACCTACGGCTGCTTCATCAATCACGAGATCCCCGCCCTGGAGGAAGAGGGCTTCACCGTGGACTACATGGAGGTCATGGACTACGGCGTGCCCAACTACTACGCGCTGATGCTGGTCACCGGCGAGGACCAGCTGGAGGCCAACCGGGACAAGTACACCCGGTTCCTCCGGGCCTGCCAGAAGGGCTTCGCCGATATGCAGGCGGACCCGGAGGAGGCCTTGCAGCTGCTGCTGGAAAACCAGGATGAGGAGAACTTCCCTCTGACGGAGTCCGTGGAGCGGCGGAGCTTTGACGTGCTGCTGCCCATGATGGAGACGGCCGACGCCGCCTTCCTGTCCCAGGACGCGTCTGTGTGGCAGGAGAACATCGACTGGCTGAAAGAGGTGGGCATGATCGAGACCACCTTCGACCCGGCGGAGGTCATGGTGGACCTGCTGGCGGAGTGAGGCGCGGCCATGGAAGACGCCAAGAGACAGGCCCTGGCCCGGACGGCCCGGGCCGGGGCGGCGGAGCTGCTGCCCCGACAGCTGGCGCTGCTGGAGCGCATCTGCGCCCTTGACAGCGGCACCGGCAACGAGGCGGGCAACGCCGCTGTGATCGAGCTGCTGCTGCCGGTGCTCTCGGAACTGGGGGCCCGGGTGGAGCGGGTGACGGAGCCCGGCCTGGGCGCCCACCTGGTGGCCCGGGTCCGGCCGGAGCAGCCGAGGGGAAAGGTGCTGCTGGCCGCCCACCTGGACACGGTGTTCGGCCCTGGCTTCGCGGAGAAGCACCCCTTCCGCATCGAGGGGGGCTGGGCCCACGGCCTGGGGGCCGGGGACTGTAAGAGCGGCGTGCTGATCTCCCTGTTCGGGGCACTGCTTTTGAAGAACGCCGGCCTGCTGCCCCCCTGGGAGCTGACGTACCTCTTCACCTGCGACGAGGAGACCGGCTCCCAGTCCGGCCAGAAGGTCTACGAGCGGGAGGCCCGGGACGCGGACCTGGCCCTGGTGTTCGAAGGCGGCCGGGAGCGGGACGGCCAGCCCTGCTTCGTCACCTCCCGCCGGGGGGTGATCCTGGGTGCCATCGGCGTGGAGGGCCGGGAGGCCCACGCCGGCAAGGCCTATCTGGAGGGCCGCAGCGCCGTGCTGGAGCTGGCCCACCAGATCATCCGGCTATACAGCTTCAACGACTACGAGAAGGGCATCTACTACAACGTGGCCCCCATCTCCGGCGGCCGGCCCAACGGCGTGGTGGCCGGGGAGGCCCGGGGGGAGTTCTGCGTGGCGGGCATTCCGGAGAACGCCGACTTCCCGGTGATCCAGGCCAAGCTGGACAGCCTGGCCCGGCAGGTGACGGTGGAGGGCTGCCGGGTGCGGGTGGCCTACCGGACACTGTTCCCCGCCATGGAGCAGAACGCCGCCAACCACAGCGCTTACCTTCGGGCAGCAGAGGCGGCAGAATTGCTGGGGTGGGCGCCGGCAGAGATCGCGGACCCCGCCGCCACGGACGCGGCGTATCTCTCCACCTGCGGCGTCCCAACGGCGGACGCCCTCTCCGCCATGGCAGAGCAGATCCACACCACGGAGGAGCGGGTATCCATCCCCTCCATCCGGGACCGGACCGCCCTGTGCGCGGTGCTGCTGGGCCTGCTGGAGTGAGGGGCTCTGACGCAGAATCGAGATCATCAGAAGGCCAGGAAGGGGAACCGCCCTTCCCGGCCTTCTCTTTGACAGGGACGATCTGGGGTGAAAGACGCATATCTCCGTCCTGGGACGCATAGAGTCTGGAATAGATTCCAACAGGGGAGGGAACGTCATGGCGGTACGGCAGACGGGGCGGCGGGTCAGTACGGTCTCCGGGTCCCGGACCAGGCGCGGGGCGGAACAGCGGCGGCAGAGCGCCCCGGCCGCCGGCCGGGCCCGGCGCGGAAAGCGGGAGAACCTGTCCCCCGGGGAGCGGCGCCATCTGGTGCAGCTGGTGGCCTGCGGCAGCGTCTTTGTGCTGCTGGTGGCGGTGAAGCTGCTGCTGCCGGGCCGGATGGCCCAGGTGAACGCCCGCCTCTCCGGGATGCTGGAGCAGAACATCGACGTGCAGGGGGTGTTCTCCGCCGTGGGGCGGGCCGTCTCCGGGGAGGCGGATGTGAACGTGGCCCTGCAGGATATGTACCAGGCGGTGTTCAACCCCCAGGAGGCGGCCCCTGCCGTGGAGGCGTCGGCCCCCGCCGGGGGAGAGGCGGTGGACGTCCGGCTGCCCTCCGCCATCGAGCCCCTGCGGTCCTTCCGGACTGGCGCCGGCAGCAGCGACGGCTGGCTGGAACTGCCGGCGGCCTCTGCCGGGACCGCCGGGGAGGCCGGCCAGACCGCGGAGGAGGCTCCGTCGGAGGCCACGCTGACCACGTCCCAGGACACGGCGGAGGCCTCCACCCTGGCCTATGTCCTCTACTCGGACCAGAATCTGCCGGACAACGTCTGCCTGGAGCAGGCGCTGCTGGGCTTTGACTACTGCACCCCGGTGATGGGCACCCTGACCTCCGATTTCGGCTACCGGGAGCACCCGGTGGAGGGAGAGGAGCGGTTCCACTACGGCGTGGACATCGGCGCCGCCGCCGGGACGGAGATCGGCTGCTTTGCCGACGGCACCGTGACAGCGGTGGGAGAGAGCAGCAGCTACGGCAAGTACATCACCGTCTCCCACCAGGGGGGCTTCTCCACCCTGTACGCCCACTGCTCCAGGATCCTGGCCTCCTCCGGGGACACGGTGCGGGAGGGGGAGGCCATCGCGGAGGTGGGGGAGACCGGCGTCGCCACCGGGCCCCATCTCCACTTTGAGCTCCACCAGGGCAGCCAGTACCTGAATCCCATCTACTATGTCTCACTGGTGTGAGGGGGTCCGCGTCTCCGGCGGATTTTGGCTGCTGGCGGCCTGGTTCACCCTGGTGAACGGCTGGCGGCTGCTGGCGGTGATCCTCTCCGCCGCCCTCCTCCACGAGCTGGGGCACCTGCTGGTGCTGGGGCTGCTGGGGGGCCGGGTGACAGGGCTGCGGGTCAGTGTGTTCGGCGCGGAGCTGACCACCGACGCCGCCCGGCTGTCCTATCCCGGGGAGATCGCGGCGGTGCTGGCGGGGCCGGCGGTGAACCTCCTCTGCGGGCTGGCGCTGGCGGGCCTCCGCGCCTGGGTGGCCGCCGGGGCCCACCTGTCCCTGTGCCTGTTCAATTTGCTGCCGGTGCGGCCCCTGGACGGGGGCCGGGCGCTGTATCTCCTCATCGCCGCCCTGGCGGGTCCCGCCGCCGGGGAGCGATGGGCCCGGCGGGCCGGAGCTCTCACGGCCTTGTCCCTGGGGGGCCTGGCGGTGTGGCTGGTGGTCCGCACCGGGGGGGGCCTGTGGCTGCTGCCGGCGGCAGCGGGGCTGCTGGCCGCCGGAGTGCGGGAGGCCGCCGGCAGAACCGCGGATTTTTTGTAAAAAATACTTGCTTTTTCCTCCTGACTGTGGTATCCTATTACGGCTACAAAGGGTGGTCCTCTGCCGTGCACGCGCCTGGATGCGCCAAAGTGCCTGATGAAAAGCGGTACGAACACCTATTATTTAGGAGGAACATCCATGGATCTCATTCAGGAACTGAACAAAGAGCGTCTGGCCAACGAAGTGACCCCCGTGAAGGTGGGCGACACCGTCCGTGTCCACGTGAAGGTCAAGGAGGGCTCCCGTGAGCGTATCCAGGTCTTCGAGGGCACGGTCATCGCCAAGAAGCACGGCGGCATCACCGAGACCATCACCGT
>CDZK01005209.1_pt1 | contig 36865 bp, 37 predicted proteins | sample 557401 | NCBI WGS metagenome assembly CDZK01 (sample SAMEA3182108, study PRJEB8094) | gut metagenome | biome: human; feature: gut; material: Stool; isolation source: human stools | place: Canada | collected 2013-04-25 | reverse complement strand
GCGAGGGCACGCTCCAGTTCTTTGAGGGCTTCCTGCTCTCTCGCTTTGGCATCGGCAGCTTCCTCTGCCTGTAAATTCTGCTGTTCCAGTTCACCCAAGAAGGCAACTTCGTCCTGGCTGTACTGCGATTCGTATTTTTCCTTGTCATCATTGGGTTCGTCTCGTTCTATGTTATCCACAGCCGTGTAGTCGGCAATCTTGCCCCACGACTTTGCCATGTTCTCATATTTGCTTCCTATGCCGTCGCCGCCCTTGATGGTGGCATCGGGCAGGTCGGGATTCAGGAACTCCGTGGTCTGGAGTGTCTTGTCGGCTATCTCTGCCTTTTCTGCATTGAAGAGGTCAAAGATGAAATAGGACGCGCCCAACAGCGGAATATACAATATGGCAGGAAGCATATATTTGGGCTGCCTGAAATTGATTTTCTCGAATATCCTTTTCATTGTTGTCTGGTTTGGGTGGGTTCAACAATGGGAGCAACCGGCTCCTTGTGGCGTTCTCTGAGCAGGCTGTCCTGCATTTCTGTAGCACTTCTTATCTCCTGACCATGCCGATAAGCTTTGGTCAGCCGATAAATGTTGAAGGTGAATGTGCCGATTACGAAACCGAATACCATGACAAGGAACAGTATCTTGTTCCTGTTGGCAAAGCCCTGTATCTTGGCGGCCAGTTTGTCAAGACGTGTCGCCTGGGCGAATTTGCGACCGGCATTCACATCACGCTCGTATCTCTCTTTGTATTGTGGATCGTTCTTGTCCGGCATCTTTTCGCCGAACAGCATCCTGCGGAATCCTTTGGTGTTCATATCTGTAAATTTTAATAGGTTGCTTTCGTTTTCTGTTCGATGTCTTTATTGAGGAGGGTACGCCAATTTACGATAAGCAGTCCGTGCGGATTGTTCTCGGTTCTCGGTACTCGTTTAAGTTGCCCTGCCGTCACCAGTTCACGCATCAGGATATTGCTTCTGCGCTCGATACGCTGCCGTCCGTAATAAGTGAACTCCATATTGCTTTTGTCAAACCGCACACTGTCGCAGTAAATGGAGAATACGGCACTCGTTCCCAAGATGTTGGAGTAAAAGCCTTTCTCTTTGAGCGTGTTGTACTGTGCAAGTCCGGTCTCGTCCACCAGGTACATCGCCTTTTCCATCGTGTATTTGATGTACTTGTCATCGGGAGGAAGCGTGAAAAAGAAGTGGTGGAACATTTCCACATGACTTTTGGCTTCCACATCAAGGGTTTCGTCCATCGTGGTACGGTTGACCAATATTGGCACGTTGCCGTCCAGCACATAGACTTTCTTCTGTGCATCTGTCACCATTGTCCGTGCCGTCCAAATGCTGCTTACGCTGATGATGATGCAGCCGACAAGGAAGAACGAGCAGATGATTCCCACTAACTTGATTTTGTTTTCTAAATTTCTGATTACCATTGTATATTTTTGATTATGAGTTTACGATTATCGCATCATAGTACCGATTGCACCGGTCGCTGTCATCTTCGCCTGTTGAGCCACACCTTCACCGAAGTTTCGGGTTGAGAATGCGGTATCGCCCTCCGGTATCATCCAGGCGGCCAAGTCCGGAACAAGGTTCAAGCATTTCAATGCCACGATACTTGCAGCCATAAGGTAGCCTGCCGAGAAAAAGGAGTTTTGCAGATAAGCAGCCATTGTCTGCTCACTTACCGTGATTGCCGTCAGGTTTTCCACCTGTATGCAAAGCACAATGTCGAACAGAAGCAGGACATAAAATCCGACGAAGTAGAGCATCGCACCATAAAAATGTACCGTCAGATACCTTGTCAGCCATTTGGCCCAAGCTCCTTCCCATTTGGGCAAGAGGCTGAAAGCCCATTGTATCGGTCCGAAAATCGTGAGCATTCCGAGCAGGATTTGCTGGCAGTAAATCGTAGCCCACCAGCCTATGCGAAATACAATTAAGGCTATGAGCATCACGATTTTATCTATTCCTACAACAATCCCGGAAGTAAGTGATGTGAACCAAAGTTTGGCTGCATCCTTTTCCATATTGGTCACTTCGTCCACCCCGGTCTGTTCCATAGTGGCTTCTATCAGATTAGGGTCGGAAGTTCCGCTGTGTGCCACATCCGCTTGTGCTTGCAGGCTGGTGTACATCGTATCTCTTGCATAGATGAGTTGCTGCACCTCCTGAAATTTATCCTCTATCTGTGTGGCTTCTGCCTGGTACAGGTCATGAGTATAAGAGCCGATACAATTCGGGATATAGGATAGGAAATCCAACACGCACCAGTTGCTTCCGCTGTTTACCATACCCGTGTCAGCCGGAGGATACCACCAGCATAGGATAATTGAAATTGCCAATGGCTTGAACAACTTCATGATATCCAGCGGTTCATTCTTGACCATCATCTTGTACGCCATACCTGTTGCCATGACGATTGCAAACAAGGCCGCGAGTGCCATACACATTTGGAGGATCCACCAATTACTTCAAGTGGGTCTAAACATCGGAAATAAAAGGCAACAAGATTGATAAAAGGATACTGATTTACAGTTTCTTAGGAAGAAATGAAGATTTTGGATTGCTTCGTTATACTTTCCTAAAATTGCGGATTATTTGACTGATTTTGTCCCTTTTTTGTCCCGTTTGGCAATACCTTTGCAATAGCAATTATATTGTTGATTACCAATAAGAAAGCAAATATAAACATCAGAAAATAAAGAAAACAAAATGGGACGAAAGAAGAAAGAAATCAAATTGAAAGAGCCTGTCCGCATCCGTGAGAAAAACCTCTTGGACGGCAGCATTAGCCTGTATCTTGACATCTATTATCGGGGAAATCGAAAGAAAGAAGGTCTGAAACTCTATTTAGTGCCGGAAATCAATGCCGCAACCAAGTTGCAGAATGCCAACACACGCAAATTGGCAGAACAAATCAAGGCGCAACGCATACTTGACATTCAGAAAGAGGGGCTTGTGGATTGGGACAAGGTAAAAAAGTCAAGGCTGACACTCAGCGCATGGTTCGGGCAGTATGTGGAAGACAATGCAGAACTCTCCGAATCATCCAAACGCTCCAAAAGAAACGTGCAGGCACGAGTGGGACAATACCTATCCCACATAGGGAAGCCCGACCTGTCATTAAAAGAAGTAGATAAGGAGTTCTGCAAAGGCTTCATCGCATTCTTAAAAACTTGTACTTTCAATGACGGAAAGAAAACATTAAGTTGCACCACCTGTCGTATCTTCGTAAACCGCTTCGGCTCTGCATTGGCTAAGGCGGTGCGTGAGGGGCTTATCGAGCATAACCCATTCACGTTGCTGGAAGCCAAAGAGAAACCGCAGAAGTTGGTTGCCGACCGTGAATTTCTAACCATTGAGGAAGTTAAGAGAGTGATGAACACTCCCTGTCGGTATGAGATTGTAAAAAAAGCGTTTCTGTTCTCTTGCTTCACAGGACTTCGTTACAGCGATATGAAAGCGTTGAACTGGAGCGAGATTCATTCCGCTGCAGATGGCAAGACGGAATACATAGACCATGTACAAATCAAGACCAAAGACCGTGTAACCATTCCTTTATCGGAAGAAGCAAAAAGATGGATGCCTGAAAGAATTGAGGGCATGGATAACATTTTCCATCAACTAAAGATAACGCACACTACTGTAGAAGTGGTACTAAAGGAATGGATGGAAACAGCCGGAATACAAAAGCACATAACCTACCATTGCTCACGCCATACCGCAGCCACCATGCTTTTGACTTTGGGAGCCAGCATCTATGTGGTAAGTAAGATTCTTGGACACAAGAGTATCAAAATGACAGAGGTTTATGCAAAAATCGTGGATAAGAAGAAACTTGAAACGGTAAACCTCGTCAATGGAATGTTTGACCAAACACAAATAGCAATATGAAGATAGAAATCAAAGAACGTAAGCTGACCGCAGGAAACCGAAGCCTGTATCTGGAATATTACGAAACAGGATTCCGTAAGAAAGAGAACCTGCATCTGTATCTTGTACCCGAAGATTTGCCAAAGGCAAAGAAACTGAACCGTGAAGCATACGACAAGGCGAGAGTGATTCGTGCCGAGCGTTTGCTAAATCCACCATCTTTTGAGAAGAAACCCAAGCAAACAGAGGGGAAGAATGAAAAGGCAGAAACACTGACATGGCTTGATTGGTGTGATGAATATATCGAATGGTCAAAGGCTTGCGACAACAGCAAGAAAATGTTACAGCATAAGGGAGTGGTTCGTAAACGAATTGCCACATACCTTGAAAAGATTAAACAGATAAAAATACTCCTGAAGAATGTTGATGCCCAAATTATAACAGGGCTTTTTGACTATATGCGCAATGAATACCGTAACCCACGACAGATAAAAACGCAGGATGGCAAATTGGCTGACTATACGCTGCTTCTGTTTGAGGAAACGGTAAAGGCGATATTCAACAAGGCGGTAAGGGAAGAACTTATAGCGTTCAATCCTGTACATAGTCTTACAAAAGTTGAGCGTTTCCATGCACCTGACAAACATAGGGAATACCTCACTCCAGAAGAATTGACTCGCTTCCTCAATGTGGAATGCGCAACGGAGAATGAAAGGACAGTACAAATGGCATTCGGCTTATCGTCCATGACAGGCATCCGACTTGGCGATATGCAGCATCTTCGCTGGGGAGATATAAAACTCATAGATGGGGTTCAGACAATCTGCATCATACAGCGCAAGACCAAACGTCCTGCGACTATTCCGCTCAATGATATGGCTTTGTCATTTCTTCCACCTCGTGAAGATGATAATCCCGAAAGTTTGGTGTTCCATTTAGTAAAGAAGTCAGACAACATATCAAAGTATGTAAGGCGCATAAAGGACAAAGCTGGGATAGAAAAGGATTTCACCTACCATTCAAGCCGGCACACAACGGCAACATTGGCTATCAGTGCAGGTGCGGATATTTCATCAGTAAAAGAGGTACTTGGTCATAGCAGCGTGACATCTACAGAAGTCTATGCCAAAGTGAACCTTGAAAAGAAGATTGAGGCAGTCAGTCTGTTTGATGGTGTCTTTTAATGAAGTCGCAACGCAAGCAAAGGGAGGTGTTTTTCTTCCCTCTGTTTGTGAAAAATAAGAGGCCGTAATTTGAACTGTGTCAGCTAAGGAAAAGAATAAAATATTAACTTTGCTAACACAGTTTATTTTAAAAGAAATAAAACTCAAACGGTTAAATGTGACGGCAACGATATTTGTTGCTTTTTCTTTGTCCTCGTGATCTCTAATGGATACTTCACTTTGTCCAATCTCCCAATGATTGATATTAAATGCCTTACAGTTTTCTATTTGTTCTGCCAACAACCCTTTTTTGTCGAGCATTGATACTTTCGGATCAAATCGTAGTTCAATTATAAATTTACGATTCCCTATGTTCTTTGTTTCGATATTCTCTTGCATATTATCTTAACCAATTAACTGCCGATTTATTTATTTCCTCAAACCAATGATTCTCATCCGTACAATTTTTTACCAGTTCATTTGAATGTTCCAAGAAACGGCGTACCTGATGAGAGTCCGGTATATAGTTCACTTTATAGCTATCTTCAAGCATTTTCTGGAAAACATTCAAAGATAATGGTATTATTGTTGATTTTCCTCCGTAATATGATATGTTAGTACGGTGTAGAGTATAAAAGTGAGCAATGCAGGCTTCATTTATCGTAGGAGCAATGAACAGGCAGTAGCAAGGCTTGCCACTCGTCTTTTTCATTTTTCCTAAATGACGGCTTACAGGTTCACCCTCCATATCATATTGTTTCTGTCCGCTTGCCATCGTAACTTCAACAATAAGCATATAATCCCCATAGTCGCATACAATGTCAGCCATATTTCCTTGTGCGGTAGAAAGAGGCTTCCCGAAATCATCAAAGTTCAGGTTCGCCTTGATTTCTCCACCATCAAGCATTGTCATGGCACGCCAAGTGTTCCATTCAAGCATCAATGGAGCATCGTATAATTCCTTATTTTCAATTTGCTTGAATGTATTTTGTATGTCATCATAGAGCTTGTAGTCTTTTATTTCGACTACTTGCCTGCTCAATGTATCTGTTTTCCTTTGTTCCGTGAGATCTGCCAACAAATCTTTCAACTCAGATATTTCAACTTCTTGGTTGAACACAACTTGTGGAAACTCTGCATGAAGTTTGGCAACAAGTTTCTGCCTGTCGTCTGTAAGTAATTGTGGCACTGTCGCATTTCCAAGATATTCAATATAGTCTTTTTCGTTATCAATAAAACAAGGGCTACGGTCTATTGTTTGCAAAAGGTAATCTACATCCTCTATGCGCTCAGGCACGATACTTAACGATTTTCCAACGTGTGATACATTCACAAGTCCCGTTGCACGCAAGTATCTGAAACAAGCATCCGCATAATCGCGCATATTACTTGATTGCGTTCTTAGAAATTTATCCAATGACGCATCGCTGCTCTCGCGAGTTTGCGTTTCTCCATTCATAATCCTCTCTTCGAAGATACGTGTAAGCTCATTACGCAGATATTCTGCCTTGAATGCCTTATAGCTTCCTTGATGTTCAACTTTTGCAATACGAAAAGCCTCAATCTTTTGAACAATGTTCTCAAAGTTACGCCAATCTGTGAGTTGCATTCCAAATATCTGTAACTCATCAAACTTCAATGTGCCCATAGTACGTACCAACCGAAGTAGCTCCAAATATGGTTTTACCCAGAAAGAGGCAGCCTTTGCTGTTGGTTTATGATATGGTGAAGGTATTTGAAACTTCAGCATTTGCCGAAGAAAAACTTCTTCCTTTCGTTTAGATGTCAGCAAGGCTTGTCCTGCCGGAGTAATGGAAATACGAGGCGACAGGACTACAAAACCAAGAGATTTAGGCGCACGGTTTATCCTGTCGCGTGCGCTAAACGCAGGGTCATTCTCTCCTTTTCCATTAAAGAATTGTTCTTCACGCAGGATGTCCATAAAGGCGCATTGCGTTTCGTTATTCCAATGATTACCTGCAAAATGTTCGACAAGTAATCCAATTTCGGGTATCATCTTCTCCGGTGTACGAGGAGATGTCGTTAGAAATAATAATTGACTATCTATTCGTGCCATAAGGTTGCCTTGCTTCAAATAATCTTAATTGAGCTGTTTCCGGCTCATTATAAACTGCATATTGTGATGAACAAACATGTATATTATCCCAGCATTTCCTATAATTGGCTACAACAATATGCTTTGCTGCAGCCTTGAATCTGTTTCGGATATTTACGGCATAGTTCTTCTCGTATTCATCTACTATATAACCTTTGTACAATTCTTCCGTCAAAGGGGTGCGCCCAATAACCATTAGTGTCTTGCAGGGAAGATTGGCAAAATCATTCGCTAATCGTCTATGGTTGTCTTCATTGAAACCATCTTTGTATTCTTCATTTCCATAATCTGAAAAAATACAATCATAAGGAGGGTCAAGGAAAACAAAATCGTCATCCCTGCACATATTAAATACATCATTATAATCTGTATTAAGTATTTCTGCACGTTGCAATAATTTACTATGCGACAAAGTAACAGACTTGGTATTAAGATGAGTATAACGACCAAAAGGAACATTGAATTCCCCTTTGGCGTTATAACGTATCATTCCTGAGTATGCTGTTTTGTTGATGTAATAATACAGTAACGCATCCGAATAAGATTTATCCATAGTTTCATTGAACATGGCTCGTAGAAGATAATAAAACTCTTCATTTTTATCTTCAACCCGTTCATCAGGATGTAATGCCTTTAATGCATCAAACTCATTTCTATTATTAGTGTATAACAATTCTATTTCATCAAGTTCTCTCCGCAGATTAGGGTAGTCGTCCCTTACTCCACGATAAAACTTCATTAACTTCGCATTTATATCATTGATAATAGCTTGGCGGGGCTCAAGATAAAAGAACAACGCGCCACCGCCAAAGAAAGGCTCAATGTAACGTCCTGTAAAACGAGGAATATGCCACATAATATTAGGAATTTCCTTCGATTTACCACCCCTGTATTTTATCATTGGTTTCATTTGATTCTTCTAAATCTAATTCATGTTTGCAAAATTACAAAATATCCTGGAAAGTATTGTATGAATCATCGTAAGTTTTGATTTTCACTTATTTTCTTGAAATTATTGATATACCAATGGTTTTACAGACGAGTTTTCAAATGATAAGCAATAAGCGTAAGCAGAGAGCACGCCAAAATAACCCAGCAAAACACTTTCGCCCAAAAGTCAGAAACCCACACGCCCTCATTCCTGCTAAGGATTTTCTTTATTTTGCGCTCGTGGGCTTCCATTGCCTGAGTTTGCTTCTCAAAATGGCGTTTCATCACTATCTCGTCCGTAACTAATACGGCTTGCGAGTTTTTCATCAACAATTCCATATCCTCTTGCGCAATGCTTACCTTGTACTCTGTCTTTTCTTGCGCTTTGACAATGGCGTTGTTAATTCCGGTTACGATATTAGCAGAGTTATCAGTGGCGGATTTAAGGGCTGCAATGGCTTCATTCAAAGTCACTGTAGCCTTTTCCAATGCTTCTGTCGCTTGCCGTAAGTCTTTTTGGGCGGCTCGCAATTCATCAATGCGCTTATCAACGGCATCCGATTCCACCGTTATCCGATGGTCGTTCTCTATCTCGTTCATCAGACCGTTCAGGTCGATGGGGTCATTCTTTGGTTTTCCTATGCTCATGTCTTTTGATATTGGGTTGAAAAATTATCTGTGAAGCCCTTTCCTGCGCTTGCACATTTGGTTTGCCATTCTCGCACAACGACGTGCCCATTCAAGTTCATCTTCGTCTTTGTCCCGTCCCCAGCCACCTGTATCAGAACCACCGCCACCGCTTGAAGCCGCCATACTTGTGGCTGCATCCAAATATCCGGCAAACAACAGAAGAGCCGTGTGCTGTATCTCTTCCAACTTAGCCAACGGATGCGCTTCTTTCAAAGAACACTCCTGACGGATGATGTTGTCTGCGGCATCCGATAGGGAAACATTGAATGTCCTGTTGTTGTCCGTGCCGATGGAATAGTGCTTCATTACAGGTTGCGGTGTTGCCTGTGGTTTGGAAATGGCAGTCGGCGTGGCTGTCCTTGTTTGCCTGTTTTCTGCTTGCGATTGGTAGATTTTACCCTCCTGCGGATGCAATTTCTGCCACGTATTCATAATCTTTGAGGGGACAAGGTTACGACCGACACCCAACTTTGAGGACTTATAACTGGAGTTTCCTCGCTTGATGGAATAGCCGTAAACCGTTCCGTCCTCGTTTTTCTGTATGTGTACCCCATAGCCACGCTTCACCAGTTCCGCTTCGTAGCGTTCCCAACTGAACTTATCCATCTTACGGAGAATCTCCATACAACAGCCTGAAACCTCCTGCTTATGTCGTATGCCTATTTCTTCGGCCTGCATCCAGCCGTAACGTTCGTTGATGATATTCGCAGCCATTACAGCCCTCATGCCGGGTAGGTGTCCGTCATTGATTTTGCCCTCCATATCCACACGGTTGGCATCAATGTGCAGGTGGAGAATGCCACTCTTTGCATCCCGATGTAGGGCGACAACGTATTGCGAACCTTTGAGGTTGGTCTGCTTGGAAGAAGCGCGTTTCGTCTTTTTAGACAGGTCTATGGAATCAAACTCTTGGATGAACTCGTCTGCCAAACGTGCCCAGTCGTCCATCGTCCAGCCCTTGCTTTCTTCTGCGGTTGGGGAAATTTCAATCCTTATCACATTGTCGGTAAGCGGTCTGCCTCTCTTTCTTTCGTTGGCAAACATCTTCTGTACAAACATCATCCGCTTGAACATCGCTTCGGGAGAAATGTCATCCGGCAGAAGATTGGTCTTGACTATATCTGATCTGTCTTTATTGACGGAGTATCTGATGGCATTTGAGCCATGCGAAATGGTAGCTGCTTTTGCAATCATAACAGGTAGGGAATTTTATTCGTTAAGGTAAGCTTCAATCTGATTCCAACGGCTGATGAGCTTTGTGGCAGCTTTCATCCATTGCTCCACAAATCGGGTGTCGCTGAAATAGATGGCACGCTTATCCGCTTGGATGGACTTCACGGCTGCCACGATACGGATAAGGTCGCCTCTTGCATCCGAAAGGCTGCACAGAGCTTCCGCTTCGCGCTCGGTCAGCCGCAAGTGTGGACGATGCCCCAAAGCCGTCCTGCGTACATAGTCACTCATGGTCAAACCGCAGGATTGGGCGAGTTCCAAAGCCTTGGTGTATTCGTCTTCCGTAACTCTGGCTTCAAGGCGCAAGATTCGTCTTGTTTCTTTCTTATCCTTTTCCTCTTCCTTATTCTCGCCAATCAGTTTGTCGTTATCATTGTTCTTCATTCTTTTCTGCATTATAATGGGTAAAACATCTTATCTAAAAAGGTACAGCACGGTGGGAGCTTGCGACTGCCGGAATACGCTTATGTGGTACTGGCAAGCGAAGCGAGCCTGTGCGACATAGGCACTTCTTGTAACACTACACACCAAATTACAGTACATTCTGTTGTATCTGAATGATTTATAATTGCCAATCGTCCCTTTAGGTATTAGCGGATTCTTCCTCTGCCAAAGGCTGTGGAGAAGCCCATACCGTGGTTGGATATATCGAAGCGGAATCTATCTGTACAGTATCTCTGGCGTTTCCGTCTTCTGCAATCTCATCGCCTGATGTAGTTGTGGGCGAACTTGGAAACTCATGACTATCTGTTTCAGCATTCAATCCATCGTTACTGTTGCTGTCCTCTGCTTCGTTTTTATCGCCAATCAGGAATGGCAACGGTTGTTCGCAGACAGAAGAAGAAGCCATCAAGAGTTCGCCATCATCAGCTATAACAGGTATATCTTCTATTATTGGCGAAGCCGATAAATCAGGGAAGTAAGTTTCATCCGATACTATCGTGCTGTCTATTTGCGTTTGGGTAGGGCAATTTGTTTCTGTTTGGCTCTCCAAAATATGCTGTCGGTTCATTTGAAGAATACTATCGTTGTTATATGCGCGGTTAGCCGTTTCTTGGTTGCCGTCCTTACGGTCTTTCATTCGGACATAGAAAGGGTTGTCGATACGCTTGCCGTCCAGCATCCAAGCCGATACGCATTTCAGCATGTGAATGCTCGTGCGGTTGCTCTGAACGGATGCGACAATACCAAGCCGATTCATCTTGTCAATCACACGTGAGATAGTCTTCTTGTCATAGCCCAATTTGCAGGACAATTCCACTTCCGACAAAGCCGCCTGTCCGACTTGCAATGTCGTGGCAAAGCCTTTCTTGGAATACTCCGTTTGTTCCAGCACGGTCGCTTCAATAAGCCGGTTAAGAATCTTCATTCGGTCAATGCCGTATTTGCTTCCTGCCAGATAAGAAAGTTGTTCCTGCGACAACACGATACAATAGCTCAAATCTTTATTCATTATTTGTCTGTTTATGGATAATCTAAAACTGGTGCAGCCAAAAGAAAAGTCAGTAGTGCATACCTCGCCCTCTCTCCGGCATATAATACTCCTTGTCGTATGCGATATGGTCAAGTATATCTTGAAGCCTGTTCTGTTGTTCGGTGTCAAGTACACGGATGGCAGCGATGGTAATTCGCTGCGAAGCAATCCTGCGATGCTCGCAATTAGTTTCCGACATACTGCCGTCTCCGTCAGCATGGATGCTGTGCAGGTATTCGTTTACCGCCATAGTCTGCTCCTTGCTCGGAAACGTAGAGGGATAACGGTCTTGAACATACGCAACCATGTGGCTGACCGCTTTTGCCAACAAAGGCTCACGCTCGCTGATGCGCTCTATCAGTTCTTCTGTTCCCATGGCGGTTAGGGTCTGTTGTTCATATCATTCAACCTTGCAGCAGCTTCCGCTCTGATTTCTTCCTCCGACAGGGACTTTGCTCCACGTACCCAATCAAGCAGGGCTTTCTTCTCAAAGAAGATAAGTTTGCCCGCAGGCTTGAAGAAAGGTAATTGGTTAAGGTGCGTCATTTTGTAGAGGGTACTCTTGGCAATTCCGAGAAATGCGGATGCCTCTTCAAGGTTCAGAATCTCCTTTGCGGTAAAACAGAGGTCTTCCAACTTGTTCACCCTTTCCTGAAGCTCGGCAATCTTACGCTCGTGGTCGAGGTTCATTTTTGATGTTTTGTTTTCAGTCATATTCTTGGTTTTTATCTGTTTATTTGTAGATTTTTGATGCAAATGTATATGATAATATTTGATGATATGCTCACTTTAATCTTAATTAAATATCTATAAATCAGCGATTATTCGTATAATTCGCCACATCTTTCTGCACCACTTTTAAGTGGCAATTAGCTATTGCGGGAAACAGGGCAACGCACTTTATTACAACCGAAGAATCTGAATCAAGTCTGACAAAAGAAGTGTACAAATGCCAATTCTAATGATTGGCATTTGTCTTGAACAATGTACAATTATCAGGGAAACATTATTTAACGGTAAAACATGAAGTAATGTATCTGAAACCTTGAAGAACCTGTCGTGGTACAAGATTATGGAAAAGTGCGTTATGAATGAGAGAAATAGGTTCATCTGTTCGTTTTTTACGGGACAAATTTGTACCTTTGTACTCGGAACGAGGGTATTCTGATAAGGATATTCGGAACAAAGAGGTCTTGGCTTTATTTTCCTGCGGTTTTGTCCCATTTTTGTCCCGTCAAAATTTTGTCTCATGGTGCAAGATTTTACAAGTTGCTGATTTAAAACGATTAGTAAGGATGATAAAGGGCAGAATTTCGCTAACCACCAGTAACCACCAAAACGGGCCTTGTGAACCTGTGAAGGTGGCATCCGTCAGGAACTCGTTGGTCTGAAAAATCACATCATCAATCTCTTCTTCAAGCAGATTGATGCCGAAATCTGAAAGTATATCTCCGCTTGCCATCTATTTTTCCATTTAATTTTATCTGTTCACACTCTCATTACCGTCTTCGTTTCCGTCATCATTCTGCGACCCTCGCACTGCTGACCGGGATTCATTCCAGCGACTCATGGCATTGCTGATAATGCTTCTTTTGTCTATCGGGCGCTTCTCCGTTGCCGAAAGGAGATTCTTCGTGGCATTGCGGTTGCTCAACTGGACGAGATATTTCACCAGTACATCGTTTTGCCGGGAGACATCGGCATAGATTTGCAGATACTCTTTCTTACGCTGCGCATTGGGCATATAGGCATCCCTTGTTGCCTTGATTGCGCATTGATAGACACGGTAATAGTCGTTCCACCGTTCTTTTTCTTTTGGCGAGCCGCCTGTCATCATTATGCGGTCAATGTTCTTCTGAAACTGCCGCATCTGGGATTCTATCTTGTCCTTTTCCGCAAGCCAGGCCAGATCCACTTGTCGGTCTGCCACATTCAAGGCTTCAATCTTGGCTCTGCTTGTGAGTGCGGAATCTATGGCTTCCGCTTCATCTACCTGCTGATAGGAAGCCACGCCTGCCGCCGTGCGGAATGTGAGTTTGTTCTTGACCGCTGCCGTTTTCTTGTATTTGTTGTGCAGCAACGTGTAATAAAGTTCCGGTTTGAGCGCACCGGCTCCGGTTTCTTCCACCGTGATTTGGTTCATCTTGGGCGAATCGTGGTTGTAGGTGACATATTGGGCGTTTGCCGCAATGGTTGCCACGAACAGCATCGTTGTAAAAATCCATTTCATAATTTCTCTATTTTTAGTTATCAATAATCCTGTTTACCTGATTGTCTCCACCGTCCGAAAGCATCGTCAATAAGTTCCCGTTTGGTTTTGGTACGATAGACTTTCTCTTTCCAGTAGCCGATACGAACCTGTATGTACCGCCAGGTCTCGAAATAGGCACGGTTCAAATGCTTCTCGATATTGTCAAGAGAACAGTTGATGCTGTTCAGCACCATCAGCAAGTCCGAAGTGGAACAGGCCGCCGCACCTGTGGCGTACAGAACCAAATCGCTCACGGATTTATATAGGTATTCTCCTTCCTGGGCTATCATCCGTATGGCTCCGGCATTGATGGATAATATCAGCGTGTCCGCCAACTCTATGTGCTTTCGCTTGATGACCTTCTCACTGAAATCTTCAAGCATCGCCTTGTAGTCGGATATTCTTTCGCTGACCCCTTTGTAGGTGGAATGTACATTCAATGCCGTGCGCAGGGACTGGTACATCACGTCAATTACATCGAAAGCTCTGGTGTACTTGTCCAGATCCACGTTCAGTTCCTTATAACCCACCATTTCCTTGCGGCTGTACTCATGCAACAGTTTATTGCTGTGTTCCAAGGTGGAGCGAGCCAGCAAGAGGCTTCGCTGTTGCTTGTGGTCATTGATATAGGCTTCAACCGTCCCCACATCAAAACTCCATTGCGCATTTGCGGACAGGGGTGCCAGCAGCATTATCAACAGTCCGAGTATATATATCCTGCCTCTTTTCATCGCTTGCCCTCCTTAGTCTTTCTGTTTCGTGCGTTTTCCATCCAACGGTCGTGACATTCCTCCACAAGGGAAAGTCTGCGCCCCTGATCATCGTCAACGGGTGGCAGAACATCTTTCAGCACGTCAATGATACTGCGCCTGTAGTGCATCATCTTTTCCAATGATACCAAGTCGGCGTAAATCTTCGTGAGCCGGGAATCCACTTCACGGGCTATCTCCAGCCGGTCGCTTGACCAAAGCAGGTGATACATATCGTTTGTTTTCGTGTCCTCCTGCGGTGCAGTACGGGCGTATTCAGTCGTTATCTTGCACTTCGGATATTCTTTCGCGATTTCCGCTATGCGGTCATTGACCAGTTTCGTCTTTTCCTTGTCGCTCATATCGGGGTCAAGTGTAATCACTTCCACCACATGGGTATCGGAATACTCCGTTGTCAAGTCCCACGATATTTGCAGGATAGCCCTGTGTATCTTGATGCCAAGGAAGTATTTGGGCTTTCGGGCGATTTTCAGTGTCGCCTTGAATGTGATGATGCCGTTGATATTCGGGATTGTGCCTTTTCGGACATGGGTGTAGCCGTTCCAGGAACCGTTGTCCTGCCAAGTGATATTGTAAGCCGTCTTGCAGTCTTGCATGATAGCCGGTATCCGGTAATAGTCATCGGTCTGCACATCGTTATCGCTTTTGGCTTCTTCCTTTGCTTGTGCGATTTCCTCTTGCTTCTGCTGCCAGGTGGCAAGTTCAGGTTTCAACCTGTCTATTTCCGTTTTGTTCTCATTGTATTTCTGACGGAGAGGAACGGCATCCTCTACACTGGCATTGGCAATCTGTTTGATAAGCGATTCGTTTTCCTTTTCCAATGCGGATATTTGTGACTGGAGCGCGTAAACCTTGTTGTCCGCTTCCCGCTGCATGGCATCGAGTTCAGACAAATCCAGTTCCTCGCTTTCGGCTGTAGTCTTCATCGCGCACTCCTTGGAATGGGCGTTCAGCGTTTTTCCGCATTTCCGGCACTTGTACTGGGTTGTTCCCTGCCCAAGTGTCGCACCGTCCGAACAGGTGACACTGATTGTTACCGTCTCGCATCCTTTCAGTTTCTCTTCATTGGTTGCTTGGTAATAGTTCCGGCTGTCGGAAGCGATATAATAGACATAGCCGTCTTCGTTATCGTTAAACTCCGACAGATGTGCATTAAGTTGTGCCTTGAATGTGTTCAAATCCATGGAATAGGAATCGAACACGTCTTCATAGACTATTTCCTCGTTGTTCCAGCTTTTCGTGACATGGATTTCGTAGGCGTATGCCTTCTTGGTCTGCTTCTTTCCTTTTTTAATGATATAGCTGGACTGGTAATAATTGATGGTGTAACTGAAGCCGTCATTGGCATTGTTAAGCTGCTGCACCCTGTTCCTTGACCATCCGGCATAGCGTTCCGAATTGGAAAGAGCCTGTTCCTTTTGCGATGCGTCGGGATAGAAGTTCGGTTCGCTTGTCTTGAAGCGGGTCCATTCACCACCTTCAAGGATGCTCTTGTCATCTGTCGGGGGATAATAGTCGCAGAGGGAGACACTGCCACGGTCACGCCTCGCGATGTACCATCGCTGGGTGTAGTAATTCCCGGCTGTTTCGTCCAAATAATCGGTAATCCACGAAGTGAGGTTGTAGTCGCTGAACTTGAACAATCCTGCCACATTTTCTTCACTACCCACGATACCCAGTATGGTCTGTCCGGCATTGTTCTCCAGTTGCTCGAAAAGTCCGTTGTAATGCTCGTAGATGTCAATGACCTTGCTGACCTTCCCGTTCATCAGCTCGTGAAACGAGTTCTGTTGCAACAAGGCGTTCCCGATATTGGTGATTCCCGAAGTGGCAAGACCGGCTCCCATCCGGTAAAGTTTGTCCAAATCGGCTTTCAGGTTTTCCTTGGTGAAGTTGCCCGGTATTTTGGATATGTCATCAAAGAGCCGTTGCCAGTCCACGTTGCCAATCTCGGAAAGTTTTAAGATGGAGGCGATTTCCTCATTGATTTCCAGAAAGGCGATATCGGAGAAAGACAGTGTGCTGTTGGTGACAACGCTCTCGAACTGCATACAGAGGGATTTGGTGTCATCGCACACTTTCATCAGATAACTGCACCAATGGAGTGCGGTTTGTGGAGAACGGAGCATCAGCTTGGCGACAATCCATGTCTTCGGGATAATCTTGTGCGCCACCAAGTGATAAATCCTGCGGTAGTAGTAATTTTCGGTGGCACTGCTCCAGATGCCCAAATCAGTGAGTGCCTTCCTCTCCAGGAACTTGCTGGCAAATATTCCGGCAGTGGCCACTTCCGAAGCCTTGTAGTGTTTCAGTATATTCTGCACCTGCTCGTCATAATACGCTTCTGCAACGGTTCCAGTACCGTAGGCGGCAACCATAGCGGCAACGGTTTTCGCATCGAAGTTCACGCTGTAATACTGGGCATGAACTTGTTGGGCGAAAATCGTGGCTATTGTCATTATTATGAGAGCGAATCGTTTCATTGTTGTTTTGTCTTTGGTTGATGAAGATTCAATACCTTCCCGGCAGCATTCACTTTTTGGGCAAACGGCAGGGACTTGCTTATTCCGGAAGCATCCCAGTCAGCGCAATAACGCTCGATGGCTTCCTTGTGGCTGCATTGCAGTTCAGCCTTGTAGAGTTTCAAGGCTTCTTTCTCGGCCCGTTCCGTGGTATAGGTCATGTAACACTCATGCGGTTCCTCCACACCATACACACCGCTGGTAGTGCCACGGCGGATAAAGACCTCACGAAAGAACGAACGCCCCTCTTTATTCTCCAGCCGGTTGATGGTAAAGATTTTCTTGCAGTCCACGTCTGTCAGACCGAGAATAGCCTTGATGGTATCAAAGCGTTCACGGAACTTGCTTTGGTCAAGCAGCATTACCACATCGGAGTTGTTGATGATAGCCTCCTTTACAATCTCAGACCCGATGATGTCCTGAATCTCTTGTGTGACCACGCCCACTGAAGCCCAGAACTTTCGGGCGGTCTTATACATGAATTTGATGTATTCTGCCATAAGAGGGCTGGCTATGGCTTTGCCGGGTAGGTCAGGGGCATTACTGCCCCTTTCCCCCCTCAGAACCGTACATGAAAGTTTCCAATCATACGGCTCAAGCAGTGTTAAATTTCTATTTAATAGAAACCAGCTCATAGTTACATCTTATTAGTTTGAATGACTTTTCTTCTACAACTGTCATGCAGCAGGAAGTTTACTTTCTTGCCGTTGACTATTTGTTGGGAAGTTCCCCAAGGATGTTCCTTGTCTATGGGTTTACCACATACGGGACATAAATGGTTCTGTCTTTCCCACATGTACAGCAATGATTTTCTACCGTTGAGCGACTGTAGCATCTTGTAAGTCTTGCGCTTTTCAAAATACTCTGTCCATTCGGGGTCAAAGGGATTTGCTTCACCTTTTACCTTGACATATCGGGTAATCTTTGTATCATACAGCCTTTTCAGTGCAATCCTGTCATCAGTCTTGCCTTTCTTGAAGTTTGCCACGAAGCACCAGTTACGGTTTTTTACCCGTGTAAAGTATCGGTCGGCAATCCAATATTTGCCTTTCTTGGGGTGTCGTCTCTTAGCCCATTGCCATAACTTTTCAAATATCAGGTAGTCAGCTTTTCTGAATGTATCCGAAGCCACACAATTCTTATAGTAGTTTACCCTGCCTGTTATCACAGGATTCAAGAGCCTTATAAGTGATTCCTGTTTGCTTCCTTTATTGGAATCAATGATTCCCCGGATTTTCTGCATGAATTTCTTCAGGCTCTTTTTGGACGGTTTGATTAGAAGCACTCCTTTGTATTTTCGGATATTGTACCCAAGAAAATCAAATCCGTCATCAATGTGTGTAATCTTTGTTTTCTCTTCCGACAGGGTTAATCCCCTTTCTTTGAGAAAGTCCACTACTAACGGTTTGATTTCTTCCAAAGCTTCCTTGCTTCTACCCGTGATGATAAAATCATCCGCATAGCGTACAAGATGTACTTTGGGATAGTAGGTCGTTTTCCTGTTTACAAATTTCTTGTGATACTTCTCTGCAAGCATAGTTTGCAGTCCGTCCAGTGTCATATTCGCAAGAGTTGGTGAAATGATACCGCCCTGTGGAGTACCCTCTTCCGTGGGGAATAGCTCCTTGTTGAAGACGAAACCGCATTTGAGCCATTTCCGCAGCATCACTTTATCCATAGGGATATTGTTCAGCAGCCATTCGTGGCTGATGTGGTCGAAACAACCTTGGATGTCACCCTCCATAATCCATTCGGGAGAAGTTTTCTTTGCAAGGACACAAAAACATTGTTCCCTTGCATCTCCAGTACTTCTCTCTTTACGGAAACCGTAGGAATTACTGTCCGCAGTTGTTTCCGATACAGGTTCCAACGCAAGCAGGTATAATGCCTGCATAGCCCTGTCTTTCATTGTCGGGATGCCTAAAGGACGTAGTTTCCCATTACTCTTTTTGATATTGACCCTTTTTAACGGCTGGGGCTTGTAGCCTCTTCTTTTCAGTTCACCGATAGCCTTGAATCTGGCATTGGGAGTTGACCATTTCACCTTGTCAATGCCTGCGGTGTCACTGCCACTGTTTGATGTAACACGCTTTACGGCTAAAGCCTTAGCGTAAAACGAATGCGTCAGCACCCACTGCAAGGATTTCACCCTGCCGTGTTTGCCCGCCTTTTGAGCTTTTACAATACGTGCTTGTAGCTTATTAACCGCTATCTCACACTTGTTCCAGTCTATGCTTTCCCAAGTGCTCCATTTCCGGTCAGTAGATGCACACGATGTTTTAATTTCGTTCATTTGCTTTTCTCCTTTAATAAGTTCTATAAGTTTCTTGTAAAACATCCACCATGCGGAAGTCTGCCCACTTTCGTGTGAGGTGATGTTTCAACCTCTATCCGTCCCATTACAGAACGGCATTCGCTTTCTCCGCATTCCTCTGCCCGCACTCCATTCGGCTTCACTTACGGTCTGCTTACCTGCTGTCACACAGGAGAAGTACGGGTTTACCATGTTTCTTGTATATGACAAACGAATGGGTTAGAATCCGTCTATCCGCCGGCAGTCGTTATGTCCGTGTAACCTTAGCATGGAGAAGGTTATCCGACTGCATCCCTTTTGGGTTAGAGCCCAGTATCATTAGCAGCTCATTCGAAGTTACGACGTTTATCAACGGTTCACATTACGTTATTCATACCATTCAGCCTAGCTCCCCTGCCATTCGATACTAACGGCAGTTGTCATTCCCTCACGGTTCAGACTTCTCCTTTCGGAAGGGCTTCATTGTTGGTTCTGTTACCGCACGGGTTCATTGCTTAATACCGCACGTTCCCATAGGCTACTGTTGACGGAACAACAGGTTCAATCATTCTATTTCCACCCCGTGGAATGAAAGTTGAACAATCATATACAAGACTTACATGTCACAGCCATGCCTCCTCAATGACCAGGACTTTGCGGTTCTTCTTGATACGCATCTTTTGCAGGAACACGTCCATGATGATGAGTGTCACCAAGGGGAACAGGAGCGGGTCATCTTTTATGGAATCGATTTCAAAGACAATGAAGGTCTCGTCAAACAGCGAACTGTCCATGTTCTCGTTCAGCGTCTTGTCATGGTTGCCACCTCGATAGAAGTCTTTCATCATATACCGGTAGGTGGAAATGTCTATCCCGGTTATACTGTTTTCATTGCAGATGTCGGGAATGCGTTGTACGGAGAACTCATAGAATGTGTTGAATGACAGTGATTCCACTTTCAGTTCCTTTCTCCTGCGTTCTATCTCGTCTATGACAGTTTCTATCCGTGCGTTCAGTTCCGTTTCATTTTCAGCGCGGTTGCCGTTTTTGTTTCGCTCGTCAATCAAAAGGCTTTTGCGCAAGTCCTCACGTTGGGGTGGAGTGAAACCATCGAAACCGTTGAAGTAGGTATCGTAATATTCGGTGATGACCTGCTCGATCAGCCTGTCTTCCGTTTTGGTGACCGTCCCTTGGCTGCCTTTCCAAATCAGCAGCACGAGATTTTTCAGGAAGCCTGTCTTTTCCACGTTCAATTCCTGCCTGTTGATGCGGAAAGGATTCATCGTAATCGGGCATTCCTCCGTGTAGGAGATATATTTTCCACCCAAATACTCGCACAGTCCCTCGTATGAGTTACCGGTATCTACCATTACCACGTCCGTCCCTTGCTCGTGAAGCTGGCGCACAACGCTGTTCATGTGGGATTGATATGGGAGTATCTTAGCTATTGATATTCAGCTATATGCAAATAAAAAGGTACAAATATTGTATCAGAGTAAAACAGAGTATAAAGGTCGTTTTTAGGTATAGACAGAAAGGGAAAAAGAGAGTGGTTTTTGATGAAAAATTTAACAAAACTTTAACAATTGGCTTGAATTTTTATGGTTCATCGCCTGTATGTAGATTTGAAGCCAAATCCACAAAAGACTTGTCGGAGAATTATTGACTAATGCTGAAAATCAATATATTAAGCATATTATGAACCAATATATGTACAAACAGACAATAAAATAAGTATCAAATTACTGATTTTTATCTGAACAAAACTGTGCATCACAGGAATTTCACTATCTTTGTATTTAGTTAGAGGTAACTCTTGCTAAGACATATGATAAATCAAAGAAGCGTTATGCTTATCTTGTGATTGGAAACGTAGGAAACTTTCAATTGTGTACAAGAGATGGCATAGTGGTTCTCACGCTATAGCATGGGCTGCTATTTCCATATCCGTACACAGGTTTTTCATACGACCTCCAATTAGACGTGGCATCGCAGTTCCACGCTTTGGTGTAGAATAATATAAGGTCTTCGGGGACTGGGAGACAACGTTTTGATTATGACAGAAATAGAGTCACCAGTTAACAAATACATAGATGTTTATATCAACAACTATGTAAGGCAATTTCGCAACTTCATCACAAGCAATTACATAGTTAATATAGGTGGTGTTGCTGGTTTTATTGCTACAGACGACCATGATTTGTCCTTTCTTCTTCGCAAATTGCAAACGTATGGTTTTGAAGTGACAATATCCAACGGGCAAGATACCATAGATGAAATACAGGTAGAATATACTATTAGAGGGAACGCAAATGATGAACTTCTTGTATACAAGATAGAAAACCTTGTATCAACTATATATTTGTCAAGTAAAACGGGAATTTCCATTGTTGGAATACTGGTTATGCAAATCATTTCACAGATTATATGCAAGTCAAAGACCTTGTATAAAGCTATCATTCTTGACCTAGACGATACGATATGGAAAGGAACCCTTGCAGAAGATGGTATCGATGCAATTAAACAAAGTCTCCGTTCAAATGATGCAATTCCGTTTGTAGGATTTATGCGTTTCATACAAGCCTTAGCGAAAGAACAGGGATTGTACATTGCAATATGCTCACGCAATGACATTGAAAAAGTTCTGTCCGCTATTGACCGACTCAATGAGGAGGAATTTCCTCTTAAAGGCCAAATAGACTGTATTGTCGCTAATTATAACGATAAGAGCAAAAACATAAAAGCCATAGCACAAAAGTTATCAATATTAACAAGTGCTTGTGTCTTTATTGATGATAACCAAATTGTTCGTGAAGAAGTCAGACAGAATTTGCCTGAGGTGTTTGTGCCCGATTGGGATAATCATGATGAACTTCTAACTTTGCTTTTAACTTGTGGTGCTTTTGATAGATTTGAGCTTTCATTGAAATCAAGAAGTCGTAAACGATTATATGCGGTCTTACAGCAAGAACGTGAGAAAAGTTATCTCCCGCAGTTACTTGTCAAGGTTAGTGATGATATAAACCAGATTCAGGCAAGAAAACTGTATGCAAAATCAAACCAATTTAAGCTTGTATCTGAACCGATAGATTTTTCTAATACCAAATCGTTATTCTTTGAAATGTATCGTTCAAATGGTGATAATTTAGGTATTTGTTCTGCCATTACATATTCAGACATAGATGGTTCAATATGCAGTATTCTTAATTGGGCAGTAAGTTGTCGATATTTTGAGATTGGCTTAGAAGAATTTATTATCATATATTTATTAAAGAGTTTTCCCAGAAAATGTTTTCAGTTTGCCTGTCAATTCAATGATGAGAATACAAAAATTCAGGAGTTTATAAACAAATATTATGGGCGAGTATTTACTGATAGTGGTGATAGTGTTCCTGTAGGTTGCGATGTCTTTTTTAGGCATTTTGAGAATGAGCCTTGTTTTTATAATCATCTTCTTAATATACATAAAAGCAAAAAGGCTTTCAATGTATATTACTTTGACTCATATTATAGTTCAGAATTTGATTTGCGTAGTATAGAACTGTTGAAAAATAATACAAGATTGAAATTGTTGTAATTATGAAGAAAATTATCTATACAATGGGTTATACGCTGTTTCAAAATGGTTTTGACATTGAAATTGAGCGTATGTTTCAAACATTAAAAGGATATGGAATAAACTTTTTAGTAGATGTGCGTTCTGTTCCCTTCTCCAAGCAATATCCACAATGTAATGCAGACAATATGAAAATTGCAGGAAAGGAATTGGGCATACCATACATGAATATGCCGGAAATTGGTGCCAAAGCCAATAGTCAGCAAGAGGTATTTTCTAAGGCAGCGGACATATTCTTCGAGCAAGAGGTTTTCCCCATAGCAAAAAGTTATCGTCCAGAGAAAACAGAATTGCTTGGCTCAGATGAGATTGTAGATTTTCGAAAATTTAGGCATGATGAGCATTTTGTAAGCGGATTAAAACGCATTGAAGATGCATATGACAAAAATTACACATTGTGCTTGATGTGCAGTGAAAAGAAACCAATGGATTGTCACAGATATTTTTTGGTGAGCAAAGCACTTGAACAAAGATACGGTGATTGGCTTGAAGTAAGGCATATTGTCGAAAAGCCTGATGGTGGAATTCACTTTATATCAAACTCGGATTTGGATAAGCATCTTGAGATTTTTGTTTGCGAAAAGAAAAAAGTGCTGAATATGATGTTCAAGGAAGAAATCCTTGATAATTATTTCGGAAATACCGAGCAAGAAAAGATCTATGACTTCTGCGATAGATATTGGAATTTATTACACGGATGGAAAAGGTTTAACTACAATAATACCGAGAACTATGATTAACTTATTCAACATTGGCTTCACAAAAAAAACTGCAAAAGAGTTTTTTGGAATCATCAAAGCGAACAATATTGATTGCCTTGTGGATGTACGACTTAATCCTAATGGGCAATTATCACGTTTTGCTTTTGAGCAGGATTTACCGTATTTCCTTTCGGAATTGGCAAATGGCTGTAAATATAAACACCGTGTGGACTTGGCACCTACTAAGGAATTACTGAAAGAGGTTAGAGATAAGTCTTGTCCTATGAGTAAGAATTACAAATTATTTGAGGTGGCATATAGGAAACAACTTGAATACAAATCCAATATTTCCAACTTTGTTGAAGAGTTTGGAAAGTATGAAAATGTTGTGCTGTTATGCTCTGAGCCGACAAACGAAAAGTGCCATAGAAGAGTTCTTAGCGAGATGCTTCTCGATAAATTTAGAAACGATATTAAATTCGGAGGAAACCTATAATGAGAAAGCGAGTTTTTCTTCTTGCTGTCAGTTGCAAGAGCGGAGGATTATGCCCTGGTGGCATTGATTTAGATAATCCTAAAGAGTGGATTCGTATTGTACGGGATGACGGTCAAGCTGGTGCAGTACAAGGGCATGAGATTGATTTTGCCCAACCGCTTGATGTGATAGAGTTTGACGGTCGTCCGATGCCACAGGGTAAGCAAAAAGAGAACTGGGTGATTGACAATCATTCTTGCAGAAAGATTGGTACTGAGTCAATGAAGAGAGTTTTGCAGGCTTTCAGGGAATACGGCTATCATGGCTTTTGGAATAACGGTTATTCGTATTTGAGAGAGGACGAACTGGAAAATGTAACTCAACCGTCTGAATCTATATTATTGGTTTCAGATGTCAGACTTTATAAAAATGATTATGGCAAGGCTAAGATTGATTTCACATGGAGTGGGTTGCGTTATCCAATGAGAGGGGTATCTTTGACCGACCAAGATTTCTACGATATATTGGATGATGAAGAAGTCTGTTATAAGTATGCCATCATTGTCATATCTATTCCAAAGGATGCCGATTGGACACATCCTGAAACAGGTGAAAGAAGAGCATATAAGTTTGTCAGCAAAGTATTTGGAAGTGACAAATAATTCAGTGAATATCACATTGAGATTCCTGTATCTTGTCCTCTTTGAATTTTCCAATCATACTTACCATCTGCAACATCGGCAACCTCTTTATAGGTCTGCCGATGTTTTATTTCATCTAAGGTCTGTCGGCTATCCGCATAGTCGCAAAGCCAAGTTCCAATAGCTTGTTGCTGTTCTTTGGTATTGCCATAGCTCTGCATAACATTCTTGATGTCTGCGGCTTCATCATTACCAAAAATAGATTTGTACTTTTCCGTGCCGTATGCAATAATCGCATCAATGGCTCTTTTGAAAACATCGCTTGCAGCATAGAGCATATCGGCAAGGATAGCCAAAATCTGCTTGCGTAAATTTAGTTCACATTGCAATCGGTTGATGGTCTTGTCTTTCTCCTCATTGGCAAGTCTGACCGCACTATTGATGCGTAACTGTACATTCTTGTTTTGGCTGTTAAGTTGGCTAACTGCCCTGTCTCGTTCCGAAGCAAGAGAGCGAATTTGTGCAATGGCATTATCACGTTCCGTTTCGGCTTTCTTCTTTTCAAAAGCCAATACTTTTGTCTGCTTTTCCACTTCTTTGCTGACCGTTGGTTTGAACGCCTTTTTAAGGCGATCAAGTTCCTGAGTGAGCAGCTTGTGTTCCTTTTCAAGAGTGGCGGTTTTGCCAATTCCGACCAAACTGCCGACACTATCCAAAATACCATCTACCGTTTTCTTGCGGATTTCATCACGCTTTTTCTGCTTGTCGGCAATCTCACTGTCAAGAGCCGCACTTTGTTCAGCTTTAACCTTGTTTTCACTTTCAATGGAGTTGCGCTCGGCTTCGGCTTTCTCTTTGGCAGATAGAGCGGCTTCTTTTTCAGCTTTGGCTTTCTCTGCTTCCTGCTTCTGCTTGGCGATAATGAAGTCTGTGCGCTCCAAATGCTTCTTACCTGTAAGTTCTTTTGAGATGCCCCTTTCCATCTCCAAACACTCAGCCAAAAGTGTCTGCATCTCGCTCATGGCTTTCTCGTCCAACTTGCAAGACTTGCCTGTTTCATGGTTCATCCAATCCCATACGATATGGGCATGAAGATTAGGCTTCCAAGTGGCAGGGTCTTGCGGATTGCTGTAATGTCCTTCGTCACGGTGGATGAACACTTGCAAGGGTGTGATACCCCAACGCTCCTTACACATCTCACAGAAATGCAGCAACTGTTCCATTGTCGTATTATTATTGATTACGACTACACCCTCTTTAAGTGGAGTACTGCCACGCACAATGGTCACCTTACCAGTCTTTTTGTTCACTCGCTCACGGTCTTTGGTCTGCATTGCCCGACCTGTTTTTTCCTTTACCATTTGAGCAATCTGATTATAGCGGTCAGACAATGAACTATTGCCCAATTCAGGTGCTACCCATGTTTCGTTTGAAGCCATAAGGTCGGTGCGTATGTAGAGCCTTTCTTTGTTGATACGGGCAAGATACTCGGCTTTTCGCCTGTTATGCTCTTCACTGCTGCCTGTGTTGCAAGGCTTAATATTGATGGATGTCTTTTGTGCCATTATGGTTGATTTGTTATGTTGTTGTTTCCCAATATCGGGTTATTAGGGCAGAGCCTTAATCGGTGGGTGCAGGGAGAGGGTCACTTCCTGCTCGGGGTTCTCAGGGGTGGAAACCAATGAGCGGAGTTTCCAAAGAGAGGGTCACTCTTTGGTCGGGTTGCATAGGGCTGACAGCCCTTGCCGGGTTCTTAGGGCAGCGCCCTAAGTGGGACGGGGCAACGCCCAGCCCCTCGGGAGAGCCCACAACTTCGGGAGCGAAGCGGAGAAGTTATAGTGGGCTATATACAGGGCAAGCCCTGTCAAGCAAACCACGACAACGGAGTACCGCTTAAAACCTGTTCATTGGCTTACATGTATGCCTGTGGCAAGGATAATTCTCTGCATACCGTTATTTGGCATTTATCGGCTTTCTGCGGCATTCTTTTTACGCATACTATCTCCATATCTAAAATTAGACAGAAATGCCGTTATCGTCTTCTAAAATCAAATTTGGCGGTAATGTGTAATCGTCCAAACTTTGCTTATTGTCGGCTTCGGAAAATGTAACAGACGAACAAGAGGGAGAAGAAAATGGAGCTGTTTCAGCAATCATGCTGTCTGCATCCTGCATCGGGCTTTCGCTGCCACTCTGAATTGGCAGGTGAGTATCTTCCGACTTGTCGCCATCGAAAACAGGTGTCCGCATATCTCTATTTTGCCTATTGGTGTTAGCCGTTGGTTTGATATAATGAGGATTGGTCATAAGGACACCGTTCACATACCACCCTGTAAGAAAATGCAGTGTATGTATGGAAGTTCGGTTGTTGGTCATGGTGGTCAGCATCCCCAGCCTGTTAAAACTGTCAATGAGTTTTCCGACAGTCTTGCGGTTACAGCCCAAGTATACTGATAACTCCACATCGGAAGCTGCTACTTGTCCCACCTCCAAAGTGACCTGAATGCCCTTGATGCTATAAGAGGTTTCCGTGCGTATCGCATCGGTCATCAGCTTGTGCAGGCACCTCAATCTAAATACGGATGATTTGCCGTCCAAAAGAAAATTCCATTGTTCAGCAGAGAGAATGGTACAGTAGTGTATGTTTTCTGTATTCTTGTACATAATATATGATATTAGGGTGGTACAATGGTCATCTGTTTGTTAGGGAACTTGGCTTGCGTTTCTTGCCGTTGCGCAACTCTTCAAGCCGACTGTTAAAGTCGCTTTCCGTGCCTATTCCTGCCGTTCCCCCCTGCTCAATCCATCGGATGATTTCATCTTCAAAAAAATAGAGTTTGTTGCCCCTCTTGTGGTATGGAATGCGCTTTTCGGAAGTCATGGCATAGATGGTGTAAGCCGATTTGTCAAGCAAGGTAGCCACTTCGTCCAAGTTAAGCGGTCTGCGATATTCGGTTTGTTGTGGTGTCGTCTTTTTCAAGACATCCTCAATTCTGGACGAAAGCTGTCCGACCTTTTCTATCAAGAGAGAAACCGCTTGAGGAAGCTGTTCAAAAGTTATGTTATCCATATGTGATTATTTCTTTTTGTTATTGTTATTTGAGTGAGATTTGCTCGGAAGCCTTACGCTTCAAGTCATTTACCACATCGGCATATACCTGTGTTGTTCCCACGTTGCTATGAGTAAGCATCTTGGATATGGTATAAAGGTCAGTTCCTGCAGCAAGTTGCAGGGTCGCATAGGTGTGCCTAAAGCAATGGAATGTGATGTGCTTCGTTATCCCTGCCGACTTTATCCAGTCTTTCAAGTATAATGGGAGTATGGTTTGGGTCAGTCCTTTGAATACCTGTCCGCTTGAACGCTCGCCGCACAATGCGAGTGCTTCCTCCGACAAGGGCAGTACTGCTTCCATCCTCGTTTTCTTGGTTACTATGTGCATACACCAACCGCCATCGGCAGCCTTTACAATGTTCTCCCACTGTAAGCGGATGATGTCACTGATACGCAATCCTGTAAGGCAGGAGAACAGGGCGGCAGTCCGAATGACAGGCTTCTCACAAGGTGTATTGGCAAGCATCTTTACTTCTTCAAGGGTCAGAAACTCACGCCTTGTGTTGGCTTCCTTTGCGTGTTTCAGCCGTGGAGCGATATTCTCTCTGATACGCTTCTCCTCATAAGCCAAGCGCAAGACACACTTCAACTTGTTCAGGTTATTGTTGGCAGACGATGCCATCATCTTACCTTTGGTCTGCGTGGTGAGAGAAAGCAGATAAGTCAGGAAGCCTTGGCAATAATCCAAAGACAAATCATCAAAGGTGCAACTGCCACCGCAATATTTCTCAAAATGTTTGTAGGCGGTGTTCCAATTTCTGAAATTATCATCGTCAGCCATCTTTGAGCGGAAATAATCTAAGAAACTCTCCTTGCCCCTGTTGCGGTCAAGGAAGCCAAACTCCTCATTGATGATGGCTTCCGTCCTCTTGCACTTAATTAGTTCCGCATTGCGGAGCATTGTCTTGTTGAACTCGGCTTCAAACTTTTCTGTCGGATTGGCATAAATATAGATGCCGAGATATTCACGTCTTGTTGTCTTGCCTGTCTTTGGGTTTTTTACAGGTGGATAGAAATCCAAATAGAGCGACAATTGCCCATTCTTGATAGGGCGTTTCCTTACTGTTACTTTCGTACAAATGTTTGTCATATCGTTATGTATTTTGTTTATTGTTACTGTGTCAGTTTATAAAAGGGTTATTCTTTACGCTTGCTTTTCGTGCTTGTACTCCTCTTTTCTGCATCCTTTCGAGCTGCATCCCAATCGGCTTTCAGGTAAAAAAGCCTGTTGCCGTGGATACGTTTTGTCCTTACTCCATGAGTAAGTGCAAACCTACGTACTTGCGTCTTGCCTAAACCGAATAGGCGCATGATGTCAAAGCAAGAGTACCAATGTTCCGAAAGGTCTTTTCCCAAACGTTCCGTTTCCTCTGCCATCGCCTTGTCTACCTCCGCTTTCGGAAAGCATTTGGTGGAGTTGGCTTTGATACATGGAATGGAGTACCGCATACGGAGGTTGTAAAACCGCCCATAGGTATAATTGAACTTTTGGCATATCTCTGCCAATGTATAAAGGTCGCCCCCTGCGTTTTCCGCCTCTGTGAATGTGTCACGTACGGACTGTTTGTAGTTGCTTGCAGGAATGAGTTTCCGCTTGCTTGTTTTGCTTTTAGGCTTCTCCTTTCCCTCTTGTTGGGAAATGGAAACGTTCTCTGTATTCAGTTTTTCTTCTTTCATTTTCTTTTCTGTTTTTCTGCTACGTTTAGCGAATGGTGAAACGCTGCGCTTGCAGTAGGTTGTTTCCTTAATCATCAAAAAGAAATCCTCTTTGGTGATAAGTGTAATATGGTACGTTATCCTGCAAGCCCGAAGCGTTCCCTTGTATATCAGATTATATACGGTTCTGTTGCTTACTTGCAGTAGATTCGCCACTTCCTCAATGGTGAGGAACTGTTTGCCTGCCAAATCCCAATCCAAGTTGGTCTGACCTGTTAAATTCTGCTTCATTAGACGGTCCATTATCGAAGAAATTTTATTGTACGCTGTTGAATACTGTTGCACACTGTTGAAAGGTTGTCGAGCCATGTGACCCTCCTTTCGAGGTACAAATGTGGTACAAATTTACTCCAATAAGGACGAAATGGCAATAGGCAAAATCGCTCCTTGTTAAAACTTGTTCGCTGTTTATCAGCGTTTTATATGCTAAGTTTTTGCTTCCGTTTGCATCTGCTTTGACCTCAAAAACTCCATGTGGAACGACTTGCCGCTGCCGGAAGGACCCAGACAGAAAAAATTACTGTTGTCGGTCAATTTCTCCGCGCCCTCTTTTCCTGTGATGTCGATAGCCACAGGCACGCCTTGCCTGTCCGTGTAATATATCTTCAAAGGAGTTTTCTCGCTATGCAGGATGCGTTCCTTGTACATCAGACAGGCTGCCGCATCACCCAAGGTAAGGAAACGGTCATAGTCAGGATTCATACCGTAACAGTTGCCCGGAAAGGAGTTGACGAACAGCTCCAACTGGTTGTAGGCTCTTTTGGAAATATGGATGCCCATCCTTGAAAACTGGTTTTCCAGATGGTTGGTGCATTTGTGAAGGTCGGTGTCCGCGGACATGGCTACTACAAGATTGTAGTGCGTATAGACCAGTTGCTTGCTTTCCCTTGCCACCACCTCCTGCACACGCTTGATGTCTTCTACCGCCATTTGATTACCGGGATTGGGCATACTCGCATGGCGATTCTTCTTTTTGTCAAGCAAGGCCAGTTCTCTCTTTTGGTTGGGAATGAATATCATCTGGTTATACACCACCGCTTCGGTATTGGGAATGCCGGACACAACAGACACCAGATCCATCGGCATACTGCTGTTGTTGACTTCCACGTTGGTATAGGGACGAATGACAGACGGCAGGCTTACGTTATCCACATCCACAAGGCTATACACCTTGCACCGTTTGTCTCCCATGGAGATACATTCATCATTCACCTTGAAGTTAGTCATCGAGACTACCTTGTCACGGAAGTTCATGGCGAAATAGCGGTCAACATATTCATTGACTTCCTGCCTGTTCAGGAATCTCACCTGTACGCCGGCATCACGCAGCTGGTCGTGAACCTTGCGTATCTTTACAAGGAAGTCTCGCCACTTCTTGCCGTCAAAAGAAAACAGACGGCTTTTCTTGACTTCCTGAGTGATAGTCAGGTAACATTCGCTGTCGGTATAAGGTCTTCCGTTGAAGTAACGGAAATAGGATGTGGAGAGAAATTCACGGTTCTCGTCGCTCTCTTCCGTGAACTTTTTCCGGATAAAAATATCCTGCTTGTGTATGGCATAGCCTTCTCCCAAAGTCTGGGCAATGGCGGTGAAAAGTTGCGTGAACTCATAGTAAGAGTCGATATTGGCGCAATACTTCTGTACCGGGTTCTCCAGTTTCAGCACGGCGGAATACTCTCCGGTCTTGGTATATATCACACCAATCCCGTCCGCTTCTTCCACGGAGAAATAGATGTCTTGAAAGATGCGTTTCCGCTTGCCGCCCGTTCCAAAGGCATAGACCGACACGGCCATGCCCACGCAAAGGGCAATGAAGACTATGAAAACATATATAATCATTCGGCTGTTTACAATTAAGGGCAGGCTGACCTATTGAAAGGCCAAGCCCACCCACGTTCAACATTCAATATATCCATTCATGGTCAAATGGTTTTCTGTTACATTTTCTTTGAGTAGGCATAGATGAACACCCCACGTTCCTGCCGTTTGCTGTGCAGTCCCTTGCGCTGCTTGAACAGAATCAGTCCCACACCGCTTGTCACGGTGACGGACAGGACAATCAGGGCAAGGACGAATCCTGCTACACAGTATGCTATGATGAAGCCGACAATGGCGATGCCTATCGTGGCTGCCGCCCAATAGATGTAGCGACCCTGAATACCCATAAATTCAAGGGGACGTTGCAGCCCCTTGAACAATGGATAATCCGGATAGTGTTTCTCTTTCCCGTTCATGATACCTGCGGTTTAGGAGAGTCCGAAGAACAGAGGAAGTGCCTGGGCTGCCGCGATAAGGAAGATACAGGCTCCGACCACCATCATGATCTTCTTCTTGACATCCTGCTCCTCGTTGTTCATCGCAATATATACCGAGATCGCACCCACTACGGCTACCACACCGGCAATGGCGTAACAGAGTTTCACCACGATAGGAACATACTTGGCGATTTCCTCGCTCACTTGGGTCAGTGCCGCTGTTCCGGCCGAGTAGTCTCCTGCGGTAGTCTGTGCCATCAAAGCGGTCACACCGCACACCATCATCAGGCAGGTCATCTGCGTTTTCTTTGAAGTCGCGATTTTCTTTGCGAATCGTTTTACTTTTTCAAACATACTTGTCTTGTTTTAATTGAACTTTATTGATTGTTTTACACTCGTGATTTTCTAAATTCGATAGCCGAAAAATGCCGGAAAGACTATTGTCGCACCGATGATGAAAAGGCAGGCTCCGACCAGCGTGAGTATATGCTTGGTGATTCCGTCCTCGCCTGTGTTCATCTTGATATATATCTGGAATGCGGCTATGACCGCAAAACCTCCTGCAACCGCGTAAATGATGTACTGGACATAGAGCATCATCGTCACCACATAGTCGTGCATGGAAGCCAGCGCGTCTGCTCCCCACGAGTAGTTCACGCCGCCGCTTTTAGCGAAGACGGAACAAGGGAGCAGCGTACACAGTGCGCTTAGTATTCTTTTGCCATTGTGTCGGGTCATAGTTCATCAATTACGTTCTTGGTGGTTACACCTCCGTCCGGATGCAATTCTCCAATGCCATTTTGAATCATCAGCTTGTACAGCTCTGCGGAGTTATAAGGATTGGAGAAGGTGACCTGTGTCTCTTCCATGTTGGCCTTGACCTTGTTGTTCAGAGCCTCGATGACATCCTGTCTCGGCTTTTCGTCTGTGGGATTTGTTTCCTCCGACACATTCTGTGTCTCATCGATGTAGTGTGTCTCATACTCGTTATCTCCGATATTGAATCCCTTGTCGTTCTCCACCACGCTGACGCTTTCTTCCTCGTCAAAATCGCTCACGTCAAATTCTTCTTCTCCGGATTTTATCTTTTCCCCGTTTTTACCATAAAGGTCTCTTGCTATCATCACAGCGTAGTAGATGATGTATGCCACGGTCAGCGCAATGGCGAAGATGAAATATGCTTTCATATCTTATAGTCTGATTTTAGAATATGATTAAAATATGAACGCAAAGGAAGTACAATAATTTCATACTACGAAATATCCTTGCGAAAAGCGGCTGAATATTAAATATTATTCTGAGAAAATCTAAAATCATACTCAATTATCATACTTTAAGCGCAATTTTGAACCGAAAAACTAGCCGGATTGAGACGAGGATGAAAGATGAACAGGTTGTCCGGTTTGCCCGGCTTAATGTCTTTACTTGTATTTTCCAAAGAAGATCAGATGAAAGTCTCTTATTCATCAATGACTATTAAACCAATCACCCGTTTCTTTGCTCAACTCGTGCAAAATCATTAACTTTGCAACAGATTTTCAAGGTGTTTGTGGTAATAAAAGACGAAAACGCAAAACTGCCATGTATATTTTGAAAGACGAACAGAGAACAATTACCATTAAGCGGATGAATAATTATGGCACTTGCTATCAACATAGACGACCTGCTGAACAAACAGAGGATAGAATCCAATCGGATTGAATTTAAGAAAGGTTGGAATCCGGTGAGCATATACCACAGCGTATGCGCTTTCGCAAATGATTTTGACGACCTTGGTGGCGGTTATATCGTGGTAGGCGTTGACACTGACGACAAGACCGGAGTTGCCATTCGGCCTGTTGAAGGAATACCCATTGAAGAGATTGATGACATCCTTCAGGATATGGTCGGCTATAATAACAAGATAGCCCCGTACTATATGCCTCGGACAAGCACGGAGGAAGTGGACGGCAAGACTGTACTCGTAATATGGTGCCCTGCCGGGATTAACCGTCCGTATTCTGTTCCGGAGAATGTAACGGCAAAGAACGGTTCCAAGGAATACTTCTATATCCGCAGTGGAACAAGCAGCATTATCGCCAAAGGTGAGGTGCTGGATGAGCTTCGCGAACTTGCCAGTCGTGTGCCATTTGATGAAAGGGGCAACCCTGACATTCGTTTGGAAGACATATCCACTTTGCTTTTGCGTGAATACCTGGTGAAAGTCGGAAGCAAACTGGCAAGCGAGATTAACATCAGACCACTGCAAGAGATTCTGGAGCAGATGGACTTGTTTGTCGGCCCGAAGGAAAACCGTATGCTGAGAAATGTGGCTGCCATGATGTTCTGTGAGAATCCAAGCAAATTTTTCAAGCGGACACAGGTGGAGATTGTCTATTTCCCTGAAGGAAGGCTGAATAATCCGAGTAACCTTTACGAAGGAGCAGTCATCACAGGTTCTGTTCCGCAGATTATAGACCGCACCTTGGAATACTTGAAGCGTATGCTCGTGATGCAGAGTATCATCAAACCGGAGAATGACTATCGCAGTAGGAAATTCTATACTTATCCTTATCAGGCATTAGAAGAAAGTGTCACGAACTCGCTTTATCATCGTGACTATCGGGAATGGGAACCTGTTGTAATAACAGTAGAGCCGGATAGTATTACCATTCAAAATGTGGGTGGCCCGGATCGAAGTATATCTGCCGCTGACATTTCCCGTTGTGAGATTCTTGTCTCAAAACGTTACCGCAACCGTCGCTTGGGTGAATATCTTAAAGAACTGGACATGACCGAAGGGCGTTCTACAGGTATTCCGACCATACAAAATGTGTTGGAGAATAATGGCTCTCCACGTGCAACCGTTGTCACGGATGAAGACCGCACATTCTTCCGCATCACGATTCCTTGCCACGAAGCTGCCGGAAATATAATAGCCGACATAGCCAACAAAGATGCTTCCGTGAAGGCATCAAGGCGAGGTGCACTCAAAACTGCACTACAAACTGCACTACAAACTGCACTACAAACTGCACCAAAAACTGCACTACAAATTTTGGAACAAATACAAATCAATCCCAAAGTAACCATGACAGACCTTGCTAATCTGACAGGTTATTCAAGAAGGTGGGTCGCCCAAACAATGAAGCAGCTTCAGGAATTGAATGTTATTAAGAGGGTAGGTTCTACTAAGACCGGCTATTGGGAGATTATAGCCAAATAGATAATAGGAAAAATCCATAACCAGGTTTACTTACACACATATCCACGAAAATCCCTCCTGTGCGGAGAGCCTTTCGTGGATACTATATTTCTATCAAAGGGAATACAAAGACTAACGCCTTTTGCCTCTCAGATAGTCATTGAGGTCTTTGTAGTTATAATAACATTCCGAATGGTCAGTTACACGGTTGCCACAAAGTCCGGCAATAGTTTCGACTGTTTTTCGCCCGGCAAGGTCGTTATCCAGATAGCAATGGATGGCGGTGTACCGTTCCAGTTCCACAAGACACTTTTTCAGATTACTGACTGAGTTCATCACAAGAAAATCGGTAGGACTGTCGATGCAGACATGATAGTCTCCTTTTCTATGAAGTTCTTGGTAAGACAAGAAGTCCATAAAGCCCTCGAACACGCAGACATGGTTTTGGATTATATCCTTGTTATACCTGATGACGGATATGTCTTTCCCCTTTATACATCCTTTATAATAAGGATTGCGCACCTCGTAACCGCCGGTCTTGTTTTCAAAGGCTATGGCGAAATAGTGTCTTTTGCGTAGCTCATAATGAATTTCCTTGCAATAAAGCCTGCCGATATTCTCACTGATATACCTGGAACGGAGGTAAGACAACAGGGCATGGTGGCTCAGTTCTTTTACTTCCACGTTTTCCATTTCTTCCTCGATAGGACAGGGACGGACACTCCGGCTTTGTAATTGTTGAAAAGGTACGCCAATGGCATTCTCGCTGATGCGGAGCAATACCATACTTACATTGCCAGTACGATAAAGGTGTTTTCCCAGTTCTATGATGTCACCTCCGGCAGAAAGCCCAAAGTCGTACCATTCGTTCAAATTATCGTTGACCTTGAACGAGGGGGTACGTTCCTCTCGCAATGGGGAGAGGTACCAATACTGGCAGCCACGCGCATTGACCGGAGAATGTCCTATTATCCGCAGATATTCCACGAGCCGTATCTGTTTCGCTTCTTTTATATTCATTTTAGTATGGTTTACTTATATATACCCACAAACTAAACCATACCGGTTAGAGGTGGAATGAAGGGTTATAGGAGTAGGTACGACCGTTTTTTGTAATGGCATGGCTTTCCAACAGGAACTTACACAAGTTTACCAATGTGTTTCTTCCTCTTGAATACCCAATGCTCTCATATCCCTTTTTAAGAGCTTCAAGCAAAGATTGGTAGCCATATTCCGCGCATTCTTCAAAGGCTACTTCCAAGGCGGTTCGGTGTTGCTGCTCGGTCATATCTATATAAGAAGCCAGTCTGTCCATTTTGTTCTTTTTGAATTGATGCTCTTTTACCAAGTGAGGGAGAGAGTCTTCTCCGATTTCAAATGCGAAAGGTGTAAATTCCCTGTCCCTTATGTGCATGGCTCTTACTTCGCTGATTTTTCCATTTTCATTGTTTTTTGATATTTGCAGGATAGTCTCGGCCTTATTGTTCAGTTCTGTTCCTATATGACCTCTGGTATTGTCATCGCCTTTGTTTAGATGTAACACGGTGTGGATATGCAGCTCGTAATAGCTTGACCATCTCATCAGTTCATTGATTATGTCAAGGGATTCACTGGGACTGTTTATGTCATGGATTAAATCACGGATGCCGTCAATGATTACGAGCCCGATGTTTTGCTCTTCGTGGAGTGCCCATCGTATAATATCTCTCCTTTGGTCGGGAGTGTATTCACGCAGAACCAAGAATTGGATGTTGTCATTTTCCTGGTCAGTAGGCAATCCTGCCAGTTTAAGGATTCGATGAAGCACTTTGTGGCAATGGCACTTGCTTTGTTCTGTGTCGATGTATAG